>Ga0082212_10002258_pt2 | contig 27057 bp, 20 predicted proteins | sample TergutNt197P3_FD_71548 | JGI IMG/M metagenome (GOLD analysis project Ga0082212, IMG submission 71548) | Neocapritermes taracua P3 segment gut microbial communities from Petit-Saut dam, French Guiana - Nt197 P3 | ecosystem: Host-associated > Arthropoda: Insects > Digestive system > Gut ...
GTGAGAATCTCGCCGAAAAGCAGAAGAAAAGCCATAATATTATGTGTACTATGTTTTTTCGGATTTGGGGGTATACATAGGTTCTATACCGGGAAAGTAGTAAGCGGGATTATACATTTTTTCACGTTCGGACTGTTTTTTATTGGGTGTATTATTGATTTGGTTGCCCTGTCAAAGGGCGCGTTTAAAGACTCGAAGGGCTTTGTCCTTGCCAAAGATAATAATAAGAAAGCCGATCCAAACGTGTACATTACTACTCCATCGGCTGAGAGCAGCACGCAACCTGCCTCATACAATAACAGCCGCAGAGGTAATGGTAAACGCATAATCAAGCCGATAGCAATCATTCTGGTTATTATCGCCGTGTTAACAGGTACATTTTTCCTGTTCGGGTATAAACCGTACCAATATACTAAAGCAATAAAAATATTTGATAATGCAATTTATACATCTGAGTATGAAAATGCAGCAGAGATTTTCAAAAAGCTCGGAGAATACAAAGATTCTGAGAACTATTTATACAATACCAACGAAATTTTGCTATACAAATACGCGGAGACAATGGTCGATATACACATTGAATTATGTGAAATGTGGCTTGGTAAATATGACGCCAATGCTATTCAATTTGATATGGCATGGGCTGCCTATGGAGATTTGCTGGAATACGCCGAGAAAGACCTGCGGCACTTTGAAGTGTATCAAAAGGGTTTGGAAAATATATCATATCTGCTGGCTGAATACTGCTTCGAAGATGAACAATATAATAAAGCAATCATTTTTTATGAGCTTGCGCATGATTTCGAAGATGCTGAAGAGAAACTGGAAATGTGCCGGCAAGAAATTGTGAAATAAATTCCCACAGAAACCTTTGATTTGGGTACCGCGCCGATTACCGTTGCCCGGCAAAATCCGTAGCATAGACAAATAAATCCATACCGGGGCGTTCAACAGACCGGCAGTTTGAGCGGCCCGGTTTTTTATTTTATTTTGTGCATTTTGCTCGCTCAATCGGCTCATTAGTCGGGTATCATTTGGTCAGGCATTGAACATGAGATTCGCTTCAATCCTTGATAAGTTTGTAAAATTAATGTAAAATGCGTAAAGCAGTGACTGAAGCGATGGCTGCGTTCTCTGGCAGAAATGATTGGCGTCATGCCAGGAAGGTTCTCTTATGTGCTGCTCTAAATGTGGGACCAAAACCATTGGAAACGCAAAGTTCTGTGCCAAATGCGGAAACGCGGTCGCTCAGCAGGCGGCGCCGCAACGATCATCCACAGCAGCAGCGATATTTAATACTTAATTAGTGCTTATGAGCGCATATGAGGAGGATGTTTTATGGACGCAGCATCAGTTTTTGGGCTAATTATCGGCATGGCACTCGTTGGTCTTGTACCCGGTTTTATTGCCAAGTCAAAGGAACGAAGTTTTTGGGGCTTTTGGTTATTGGGAGCATGTTTCTTTTGGCCAGGTTTCATTGCGGTACTAATCGTAAAAAACAAGAAAAAGGAACGCATGCGCAACGAAGCCGAAGTTGCCGGCTACGAAAGACTTTTTAGAGAAGGTAGAATAACGGAATATGAGTTCATGTCTAAGAGAAAACAACTTCTTGGTTGGTAGATCAAGTAACGAATCCAAAACTCCTGGACACCACAGCCCTGAATAATATATTACAAGAGGTCTTTTCCATGAAAAGTAAAAGTATTATTTTATCACTTATTATTATATCTTTGGCAACAGGATTACTCACAGGGTGCGACGTGAGTAAAAAAGCATATAAGTCCGCCGAAACGTTGTTTAAAAGAGGTGAGTTTGAAGAAGCTTACGTTGCATTTGAAGCCTTGGGGAACTATAATGGCGCCGCAGAACGCGCAACTGAAGCAAAATACCAAGCAGTAAGGGATACTATTGCTAGTGTTCGATACGATGGGCTTCCAATTAATATAGTTTTTCGTGATACAGAGTATGGAATAACAGCAATTAATATACCACTTGATAAATCAACAGGCAAAATTAATGTAAGGATTAGAACTGACCTCATGTTTACGGATTTTGCTCTTCAAGACTCTGCTATGAAACTGTTTCCAATCATGTGTTGTATTGTAATAAATAATAATGAATACAAAGCAAATAGTTGGGATTTTGTTATTACTGATAAGTTAAATGAAGTAGCTGTATGGTATTATTTTGATATTAGCTATTTACTGGATTCTGACTATATTCCGGAACAGGTTGTTTTCTATCATAATGAAAATATATCAGACAGAAAAACTGTTATTTGCGTTACACAATAGGAGGGTATTATATATACTTGCTTATGTTGTAAAAAACACCAATAACCAAAAAGCCTGGCGGGTAAAATCTTCGGTCTCCTTATCAGCATAGGGTTGATTATCGGCGGGCTGAGCGGGAACGTTGTCCTGCGCGGTACAAACAGCAGCGGCGCTCTGGTCGTCGTCGGTTGCCTTTTCCTTATAGGCGACATCGTCTCGATCGCCACGCATAACAAAAAGCCAAAGCCTGCGAAAAATTGAAATTTCAACCGGAATCCTAATAGGCTAATTTTACTAACCAAGCAATTTGTATTTCGGTAGCGCTTGATATTAGAATTAATTTTGGTGGTGATATCATGGGGCTCTTTAAGCCTGCATGGGAAAGCAAAAATCAGGAAAAAGCTATAAAAGCGATTGAGAAACTGGACGATCAGGCCAAACTTACGCAAGCCGCACGGAATGCCGTGTGTTGGCAGGCTAGAATTGTGGCGGTGAGGATGTTGGTTGACCAGACAGCTTTGGCTGATGTTGCGAAAAGGGATATCGACTCTAATGTTCGTGTTGCAGCGGTCAACAAGCTTGCTACTCAGAGCGTACTGGCTGACGTCGCAAAAAATGCTGATTTTAACGACATACGAAAGATCGCATTTAGTTTTTTGACTGACCAGACAGCACTTGCTGATGTTGTAAAATACAGCAAAGACGGTGAAGTGCGAAGAGCGGCGATAGAGAAACTGATCAATCAAAGAATACTATTGGAAGTTGCCACAAAGGATACGGATCGTGCAACACGAATTGCTGCAGTCAAGAAGATGACTGACCAAAAGGTAATGGCAGAGTTTGCTGGAAATAGCAACGACTGTGAAATATGCCTTTTGGCAATCAATAAACTGACCAGCCAAAAGAGATTAGCGGATGTTGCTAAAAATAGCAATAACAGTGAAGTACGCAAGGCGGTGCTCGAGAAGCTAACCGACCAAAAAATGATTCTGGATGTTGCTTCAAATGATGCGAATCGTGAACTAAAAATAGCCGCGGTAGAGAGGCTAACCGAACAGGAGGCACTGTCGGAGATCACTAAAAACGGCAGTGATAACGAAGTGCGTATAGCGGCGTTTGAGAAATTGACTGACCAAAGAATACTGGCTGACGTCGCGAAAAATGCGAAGTTCAATGATTTGCAAAAGATGGCTGTTGGAAGGTTGGATGATCAAGGGGCATTGGCGGATATTGCAATAAACAGTATAGATAATACAGTGCGCATGGTAGCAGCCGAGAAGCTGTCCGATCAAGTAGTACTGGCGGGTGTGGCAATAAATGACAAGGATCCCAGAGTCCGAAAAACAGCGGTCGGTAAGCTGGTTGACCAAACAATGATTGCGGATGTCGCAATTAGCGATAAGGATCCCAGAGTGCGCAGAGAAGCGATTGAGAAGCTAACCGACCAAAAAGTAATTTCGGAGGTTGCTTCAAAGGATACTGATCGTGAATTAAGAATGGTGGCTGTAGAGAAACTGACCGACCAAGAGGCACTTGTGGCTGTCGTTGTAAATGATAAAGAACCCAGAGTACGCAGAGCAGTGGTTGAGAAACTGACCAACCAAACAGTTTTAACAGATGTTGCGATTAACGAAAAGGATCATGGAATACGCAAGATAGCGGCAGAAAAACTGACTGACCAAACAGTGCTTGCGGATATCGTTATGAATGATAAGGATCGAGAAGTGCGGATTGCAGCAATCGAAAAGCTGACTGACCAAGAAGCAGTGGAGGATGCTGCAATAAACGCCGGGGATGCTCAAATCCGCTTTAGAGCGGCGGAAAAGCTGGTTAATCAGACCCTTGCACAAGAGATATTCGCCGAAATTGCCATGAATGATAATTACGGCTCAGTACGAATAAAGGCAGCGGAAAAGCTGACTGACGATAATCACGCTCAGGAAGTGTTTATATATATTGCTAGAAATGATAAGGATAACGACGTTTGTATAGCTGCAATCGCGAAATTTACAGACCGGGGATTGTTGTCAGAAATAGGTTTGACAGGAATACGCCTCGACAGTGAGTTTCAGAGGGTTTTTTCAACCGGTAATAAAGAAATATCAGACCGCATATATCGATATGTCGCAGATAAGGACAGTTTCGATAGATGTGTTGCGTTTTTAGTTCCGCCTGAGGCGAACAAGCAAGTTCGTTACGATTCAGGCGGCTACAAATACGCCCACCGAAGCCATTATTATGAGCAGCCGAAAAACATAGTAAACCAACACATCAGTTCATTGATGAGTAATGGTATTCCACCAAGGGTAGCGGCGAACCTGCTGTATATAATGAAATCCAAAGAGGATACATCAGAACGATTTGACAGTAGTACGTGTGGGGGCGACAGTGACACATATTATTATTCTTATGCTTTGTTGAGGAAGCGTACACAGCAGGAACTTGAGAAAATCCAAAGCCTATTGAATCTGCAGCAATTTGAGTATAATCCGGATTATTATCTGGAGTTATACAGTATAAGCGCAAATGATTAGTTCTATCTATCTGCACTTAACGTCACAGTGTAATATGCAATGCCGTTATTGCTATATGGATCGTCCGTATGGCGAACTGGCGTTGCAGGATTGGATGACGTTTTTCGATCAGATTGCGAACTCGCCTCCTGAAAAGATTGTAATAACAGGCGGAGAACCGATCATGTATCCCGGATTTTTTGATATAACGGAATACTGCAAACTGAAAATGTCTGATTGTTCTTTACAATTGATGACTAACGGCACTTTTGTGACTAGCGAAAACGCGCATCGTTTCACGATGTTTGATGAAGTCCGAATCAGCATTGACGGAAACGAAGAAAATACTGATTTGCTGCGTGGCAAAGGTTGCGCGAAAAAAGCTATAGAAGCGCTAAAGGCTCTAAGGAGAGAAAACGTGAACGTTACCGCGTCTGTTACAGTGATGCCCGATTCAGGATTTACCATGACTGAAATAGCAAAACAAGTTCGAATGATGGGTTTCAATCATGTTTGTTTACATCCGGTGAAAAAAGTGGGTAAAGCAAAAGAACTACTGGCTGGACAAAAAGAAAACTGTATGCTTGAGGATAATTGTGGCGTCGGTCAATATTTGAATCTCATGCCTGATGGGAGTGCATTTCCATGCCATGTACTTTGCACTCCTGATTATTATTTAGGAAATGTGATCACCGACGGTTATAGAGAGGTCTGCAATAATTTAGCTGAAATATCTCGAGCGTCTGTAACCGGATAATTGAAAGATTACAAGTAAAATAACGCAAACATGACACAGGAGGAAGAGACGCAGCAATATATGCTTGTCGGCTCCTGGTCACTTAGCGGCTGCGCGTTCAGTTACGAAGATACAGGTATTGGAGGGTTTGAAGGCAGCTTTTCCATAAATGAAGAAGGGCTGCTCAAGGATACAAATATCCTGAGATTTGACAGATCGGGCAGATTCAGTTCCGGGTTCAGGATGGTAGACCCCGATGTTTTTGCCGGGGAGTCCCTTGACCTGACCCAGTATGACAGATGGCGCCTGATCGAGGACAGTGATCCCATAGGCGGAAGCATACTCAGCGGAGAATTGGTGTTTGAGCCGTCGGTCGAAGGCTTCGGATACACAGTATCGCTATCAGGTGATGATAAGCTGACGCTGGTCATAACAGAACTGTATGTTGCAGAAAGCCAGACGACACGGGAAGGTTATCGCACAATGGGCGGCGAAGTGCCGATGACCTATACGATGACGCTGGTTCCGACGCCTCAGTCGACGCTCGCGCCATCAACTCAGCCAACAGCAGCGGCGCCTGATGAACCCGGTATATTCCCAATTGAGTTTACTGCATATGACCTGCCTTGTTCGATAACTGGTTATGAAATCAGCAGAGCAAGCAGCGATGAAGTGGCTATAACCCTGTATGGTAATAACATTGGCATCCAGTTTAAAGACGGGAACTGGAGGGAATGGTTTTCGCCTCTTTTATGTGAAATCTACTCAGCCGACGGAAATCTTATAGGCGGCACAGTTAGCTTCAGTAACGTGGAGGGCGGAGTCGAATTCGTATTCAGCAATTCAAATTTAGAATCGCTGGAGAAATTCATGCTAATCAACGGGGAAACAGATGAAGTAATTTTATCACTAGATGCAAACGGGGTTTTTCAATACAGCGCTGCGTCTGATGAAAAACCGGAAGCTCCCTCAAGCGTACCGGTGGAATATATCGGGCAGTGGATAGGATATACCGACGGCTCATTTCTTGAATTTACAATTGAAGCAGACGGCTCCGGGGTATACACGTATACGCAGGGTCGCTATTCAGAAAAATATGGTTTTACCCTTGAGATCGGAACAGAGACCTTTTCAGTTCAGATCCCTAGCAACAACACCTCCGGAATCGTTGCAATCGACGGGACTTATGAATACTTGGAAGGTATACTGATCCTTGACATCACTACTACTCTCAACAGCGGCAGGCCGCCCTCATCGACTGTGCCTTGCGTAAGGGTATCCGACGGCGTCGCAGGAGACGGGGAGTATATGTCCAGCCGTGACTACGAGATACAGACCGCCGTTTATGACATGATAGTTATTTACATGGGTCAATGGAAAGACGGAAAACCGAACGGAAGCGGCATTGCAATCGTTTTGGCAGGCATACCCGGACGGTTTGAGCCCGGAGACACGCTTGCAGGCTTTTGGGTCGACGGGTTGCTCCAAGGACCGGGCGTGTATACGTCTTATGACGGGGTATACTCTCTGAGAGGCACTTTTATAAACGGTCTTAAAGAAGGTGTGGTACAAGCGTACCAGTACGGCATTTATCTTAACGATATTAATTTCGTGAATGGGAGTCCGGCATAGGTTTTATATACAAACCGTTCCCAATCAATGATCCGGCAAAGTACCGATCTTTTTATCAATCAAGAATTAAGGCTAATTACGGATGTTGCCTCGGCGGCCTGTTTGACACCGTCAATTCCCGCGTCGGGGAAATAGCCTCACAAATAGGTTCGACCCCGCAGGGCTGGTATCTTGGCGTTTCCTGATTGTGTTTTGGGTTTTTTGTGGTAGAATATAGGAGTTCACTATAACCCGGAGGCGGCACGAACATGGCTGATATATACAACTTTGAAGAGTACAAACGCCTTGGCGAACCTTCAATGCTGGAGAAGTCCGGGATTTGGCAGGCAGCCATCGGCTTGCAGCAGGTGGACGGATTGACGCCGTCCGATTATCTTATAAAAACAGCGAAGCAGAACATCGAGGGCGAGATCACCATTTACGAGGTCCAGGAACGGCTCGATGGATATTACAAGGCAAATCCCGTAAGGACCGCTGATGACCGCACCGAAGAAGCCGACAAGGTTTCAGCCCGTATAGCTGAGATACTGTCTGAAAAGACGTTTTCATTCAGCCCTGCCGAGTATATCACGCTTCATAAGCGGCTTTTTACAGGCATTTATAAGCATGCAGGGAAAATCCGCGACTATAATATCTCGAAAGAGGAATGGGTGCTGAACGGCAAAACGGTCTATTACGCGAGTGCAGACAGTATTCGAGCCACGCTGGATTACGACTTCGGACAGGAAAAATCTTTTTCGTACAAGGGTCTGAGCAGCGAGCAGATCGTAAAGCATATCACAAATTTCGTGTCCGGTTTGTGGCAAATCCATGCCTTTGGGGAAGGGAATACCCGAACCACGGCAGTTTTCACGATAAAGTACTTACGAACGATCGGCTTTTCTGTCACCAATGACTTATTCGCGAATCATTCCTGGTACTTCCGTAATGCCTTAGTCAGGGCAAACTATAATGATTACAAGAACAAAATCTACTCGACTTTTGAATACCTGAACCGCTTTTTCGGGAATCTGCTGCTTGGCGAAAACAATTCTCTCAGAAACCGGGAATTGCGCGCCCTTTCTGAAAGCGGAGCGAATGTCCCTGTAAAAACGGAAAATGTCCCTGTAAATGTCCCTGTAAAACGCAGGGACGGAGTCTTAAGAATGCTGCACGCTGATCCGGATATGACTGCTGACAAATTGGCTGCGGTATTCTCTGTTACCGCGAAAACCATCAAGCGCGACTTTACCGCTCTGAAAAACGAGGGGAAGATCAAGCGCATCGGTTCAGACAAGACAGGGCATTGGGAGATAATCGAGTACGATTCTGTTTTTAGTGTTCATGACGAGACCACTTAATTATTTAGCCTTAGCCAGTTTGTGCTTCATGAGAAACTAAATATTATGGAGGAATGTCGCTATGAAAACGAACCTACGAAAACTGTTATCCACCCTGCTGGCGGTGGCGATAGTGTTCGGCCTGTTTGCCGCCATGCCGCAGACGGCGAGAGCTGCGACAGGCAGAATAGACATCGGTGGCTCAATAGGTCTCGAACTCAGCGGGAACAAAGGCGGAACAGGCTGGTCCTGGTCAGCCGGAAACAATGTCCTGAACCTTGACTCCGCGTACACAAAACAACAAATCGTGATCAACTGTGCCGCCAGCGACACAATCAGCATTGTGTATTCCGGCAATGTGACAGTTTTCGGTATTCGGTGCGACGGCAGCATGCGCATAGGCAGAAATACTAGTGACGGGAAGCTAACGATTGATGACATTGGCGGCAATACAGGGATATATGCACACGGCAACGTAACAATCAGCGGTATCGCTGATATAATGATTAACAGTGTGTATTCCGGTATATATGCATACGGCAATGTAACAATCAGCGGTGGTACGGTAGCAATAAATAGCAGCAGTGGCATGGGAATAAGAGCAGATGAAAACGTAACAATCAGCGGTGGTACGGTAGCAATTAACAGCACCAGCTACGGAATAAATGCAGGCGAAAACGTAACAATCAGCGGTGGTACGGTAGCAATTAACAGCACCGGCATCGGCGACGGAATAAAAACATACGATGACATAACAATCAGCGGTGGTACGGTTACAATTAAAAGCAACCACGACGGAATAGACGGTGACATAACAATCAGCGGCGGCACAGTGGATATTACTGCTGTAAATTATGGACTAAGTACAACGGGCGACCAAGGTGTAACAATCAGTGGCGGCATAGTGAATATAGACTCACTCTACACCGGAATATTTTCAAGAAGCAACGTGACAATCAGCGGCGGCAGCGGTACTATAAAAGGCAGTAGCAGCAATAGCACTGGTAAGGCGTTAACCACTAACAGTGACTTAACAGTAGGCGGAGACATACAGGTAAATGGATGGAGCGGCTCTGCTTACACAGTATCGTCAGTCATAGCAGCTGACACTTTTGGTCGTATGACCTTTTATGACGCGGCTGACCAGACTACGCTGCTGACAAATATACAGTTCGGCCCGGCGGTGAGCGCCGCGCCCGTGATCACCAGCGCGAGCAGCTATTCCTGCGCTTCAGGCACAGGCGGCAGCTTCGCGCTGACAGCCACGGGCACAGACCCGATCACATATTCGCTTGATAACGCACCTGCCGGAGTAACAGTCAGCGGCAGCACGCTGGATGTGGCAGCTTCCGTTACGTCGGGAGTATACACCTTTACCGTCACAGCCTCAAACGGCGTCAACCCCGACGCGACGCAGATATTCACCCTGACGGTCACGGCAGCGGCTTTCATCACCGGGCCGACGGCCATGTCGCTCACAGCAGGTTACGCGGCAACCTCAACCGGGATTTACACGATTGCCGGCACTCCCGCACCCACGGTGACGAAAACTTCCGGCAACGCAAGTATCACATGGGACAACGCGAATAAGCGGCTCAATATCGCGGCGGGGCTGCCGGCGGGGACATATCCCGTTGTGCTAAAGGCCGCCAACGGCGTCAACCCCGACGCCACACTGACCTTTACGCTCACTGTAACGGAGGCGGCCGGCGCCGTAAATCCGCCGCCAACGCCGTTCCCGTTCACTGACGTTTTACCGAGCCACTGGTTTTATGACGATGTAAGAGTCGCGTGGGAACAAGGCCTTATCAACGGGAAATCGGATACTCTTTTCGCGCCTGAGGACAACCTTACCTACGCGGAGGCAGTGAAGCTGGCGGCATGTATGCACCAACTTTATTCAACAGGCGAGGTCACGCTGACGAATGGAAGTCCCAACTGGTGGGACAGCTATGTTGCCTACGCGAAGGAAAAATGGATCATCGACAGGGATTACGACTGGAACGCCCCGGCGACACGAGCGGGGTATATGGAGATATTCGTAAACGCCCTGACGCTTGACGAAATCAACATTATTATGGGCGGCGCTATCCCCGACGTGCCTGTGACACACCCGCAAGGCAACGCGATATACAAGATGTACCGCGCCGGTATTGTTCAGGGCGTTGACGAGGCGCACAACTGCAATCCAAATGCCAACATCAAGCGCAGCGAGGTCGCGGCTATTCTCACCCGCATGATGAACGAAGACACGAGGATCAGATTTAATATGTAGAGGGAAAGGTCTCCGCGACATATAACCTCCCGGCGGCTGTGAGTAATAATCCACAGGGGCTGCATCGTTTGCAGCCCCCGACTATTTTCATTTGCATATTCTTTCCATGTCATGCCAATGTCATAGCACATATTGGAATATCCGCTAAAATGTCTTGCCGCTGAATCTTGTAGACGGGAGAATCACGCGGCTGATAATGGCTGCGGCTTCGGCGCGCGTGATGTTGGCATTGGGGTTGAATGTGCCTATGCTGTCATTACCTGCCAAAACGCCTGCTTTGTATAGCATTACTATTGCGCTGTAATATGGCGCGCTGCTGGTCACATCCGGCAGGGAATTGACGGTGTTTTGTGATGTAAACTCGGCTTCGGGCAGAGCTCGCGAGAAGATGTACGCCATCTCGGCGCGGGTCGCTGGCCTGGTGTAGTCTGTGAAATCACCTGCGTTGATTATACCGTTATCAATAGCGTAGCTCACATAACCCTGATACCAGGGAGTACTCACAGTAGTAACCGCGTGTCCTGTTGAGTAAATACTGTGTACCCTCGCCGCGACCGTGACGGCCTCGGCAACGGTCATATTTCCCAACGGATTAAAGATAGTGGCGCTGTTGCCTTCCATCAGGCCGTACTCATAGGCGCGGGCGATGACCTTCTGTTGATAATAGCCGTACCACTGGTTTTCGTCCACGTCGGTAAACTGTCCGGGTGTGTATGTCTTGATTTGCTGGAAGTTGGACATGGATGCAGCAGACCCTGCTGCTGTCCATTTGGCGAATAGTTTTATGTTTGCCGTTACGGGGTCGTCAAAACTATACGCTGTTGTAAGCCCCGCGTCCTTGTACCACCCGGCAAAGGTATAGCCTGTTCTTGTCGGGTCGGCGGGCTTTATCACCTTATTGCCTGAGTTGACCCATTGCTGATCTATCTCGCTGCCGCCGTTGGAGTCAAACGTAGCGGTAAATTTTGCTGCGCTGACCGTCACGCCGCTGATCGGGAAAAATGCCGGGATTGCGCCGTCCGCATAGGTAATACCGCTTTGAGAACTTTCAATCCCCCAACGCGCCAGGCCCTCCGGAAAAACAGTCAAGTCTGTCGCTGTGCTTTCGGTATATATTGCGGCCCCGTCAGGTTTGTCCCATGCGCAGACCACTCCTGTGCCGCTGATGGTGGGCGTACCGCCGGCCATACGGATGACCGCTGCAGTCCCGGTTCCGCTTATGCTCGTTCCATAAGAAAACACAAAACCGCCGCTCACTGTAACGGATGAATTTGTGCTGTCGTTTTGTATGGCATTTCCTGTCGTCGCGCTGACCACGCCGCCATTTACCAAAATAGCTGAGTTCGCACCGGCATTGAATATGCCTCTGAATACGGACTCCACGTTTCCGCCTAAAACCGTTATTTTACTATCCGGGCAAGTATTGGCGTTGTAGATAGCCGTACTGTTGACCCCGGACGCTCTAACCGTGCCGTTGGTGACCGTGATTTCGGATTTGCTGCCGCCGGTCGCGTTGGCGATGGAGATGCCCTCGTCCCCGCAGTCTAATGTGCCGCCGTTTACCGTGATCTTAGTTTCTTCACCGGCGTTGCGAATTGCCCGTCCGCCGGTTCCATTCGCCTTGATCGTGCCATTGGTCACTGTTATTTCGCTATTTTTACCTTCGTTGAAGACAGCCCAATGCTCTATGGATTCCACAGTGCCGCCGCTCATGTTGAATATAGCGCCATTTCCTTTTATACGGATAGCTGACCCGTTTGTCCCGGTTGCCCTGATAGTGCCGCCACTGACTGTGACATTGCCACTATTGGAATAAATGGCAGGGTTTGCCCCTGCGCTTTCAATAGTGCCGCCGCTGACGGTGACAGAGGTGTTTGTGCTTGCGGGATGGACGAATATAGCTGAGTAAATTTCATAGACGTCCATGGTGCTTCTCACCGTGCCGCCGCTCACCGTTACCGAGCAATTTTCGCCGGTAACATAGATGGCCGTACGCTCTGCGGAACTGACCGTGCCGCCGCTCACAGTAATGGAGGAATTTTTACCCGCACTATATATTGCGTCTCCAACGCCTACCACCGCACCGCCGCTTACAGTGATAGTTGTCGCACTGGGCGTGTAGATGGTCCTGCCAGTGCTGGGATGGGTGTTGGTAATAGAACCGCCTGCCGCGACCTCAAATGTCCCGGTGCCGTCCACATATAATAGATCGTGTTCTTCTGCGCCGCTGTAGACTGCTTTCCAGACAATGGTCACGCCGGGTTTAGTACTCAGCGAGAGGTTCTTATCAACATTATTTTTCGTACCGGTGATGGTGACGGTATCGCCGGCACTTGCGTGAGCCCTCGCGCTACTGATTTTATCTTTGATTTCATCCACGGTGTCACTCTGCGCGATTTCGACAGTTATATTTGCCGCGCTTGCCGTCATGGGCATGGCCGCGAACAGGCTGAACACCATCATCACCGCCATCAGGGTGGACAAGAGTTTTCTCAATTTCGTTTTCATAGCATACCTCCACAAAAAAAATCATACTCTAGCCGGTAGTCGCAACTGCAGCAGATAACGATGTAACAAAACATTGCTGTTGCACAATACTTTATCACACAGCGCGACGCAGTTCAATTGTTTTCTCTATAAGCGCAGTGCATATTGATATTTGCTACCAAGAGCAATTTGAAATATTAGCGGCATATGGATTTGATTTAGTTTGTGCATTTTGCTCGCCAAATTGGCTCTTGCATCAAGTATCATCAAGTCAGTCATTGAACATGAGTTTCGCTTCAATCCTTGATATACTTGTAAAATTCATGTAAAATACGGAAAAACAACAGATGAAGAGGTCCCCGTGTTCTCTGGCAGTAATAATGGTGCTTTGGGAGGAGTACATATGTTTTGCATAAATTGCGGAGTCAAGAATCTTGATGTAGCGAAATTCTGCGCCAAGTGCGGGAAGCCGATCTATCAGCCCGGCATACAACAGCAACAAGCTGCGGCGCCGCTGGTGGAAGCAATACCGCCGGTTCAGCAGGCGCCGCCTGTCCAGCAAGCGCCGCCTGTAGCAACAGTGCCGCATGCTCAGCTGACGCCGCCGATACCGCAAGCGCCGGTCACCCAACCGATTGATAAACCGCTTGTTGTTGCGCCTCCAGTTCAATCCGAACCAGTAGTGCCGCCGATCCCTCAGATACCGGAAGTCCCGCCACTCCCTCAGATGCCGGAAACAGTGTATGTTAAGCCAACACAGACTGTACCGGTAGTTCAGCCAACGCCACCAGTACCCGCGCCGATTCCTCAAGCGCCATTCGAGCCTGCGCCATCGCAACCTGTGGAGCCACAACCTGTGGCGCCACAACCGCCACCGTTAAATTATAACGTGCCCTACGGTTTTGGTGTTGCGGAAAACCAATCAGCATCATTACCTGATAACAAAAATGTACGATTTAAAGAACGGTTATTACCGAATAAAAGCAAAGCGGCTGCTATCGTTCTGTGGATATTTCTCGGCATTTTTCAAATACACGCGTTTTACCTTGGTATGGCAAAAGCCGCTGTTATAAAGCTCGCTGCGTTGGTGCTTGCAATTGCCATAACTATCGGCGGAATAACGGGGCTTTATGGTAATGCCTCTGTATCAACTGCTTTTGGGATCGTAGTCAGTGTATTATGTAGCCTGATAACTATTTGGAATATCGTCGACCTGATAAGGATAATTGCAAAACCAAAACATCATTTTAAAATGTCTGTGTATTCCGCACCCTACGGACCGGGGGCGTCGGCAATACCAGGAGCGGCAGGAACGGTTGATTCAATGGCGGCATACGGAGCAGCCGGTTCAACAGAGCTTGCCGGTATAGACGGAACAGCCGGTACTGTCGGACAGGTTTCTGCCACCCCCGTCAGGAGCGGCCGAAGCATGGCCGGCAAGATCATAGGGCTTCTTATAAGCGTCGGGTTGATCATCGGCGGATTGAGCGGGGAAATGGTTCTGCGCGGGACAAACAGCAGCACCGCCCTGGTCGTTGTCGGCATCCTCTTCCTAATCGGCGATATAATCGCGATTGCCACGCACGGGAAGCAAACTGAACCTGCGAGGGCCGTCCTTCTCAGCGTCGGCGAAGGCGATGGCGTTCATGAAGTGCTGACTGAGGACCCGTCACGAGCTGCAAAGATACTTAAAATAGCAGGGGTGGCTATGTTATCAGCATTCGTTGTATGTACGGGCGTTTACTGTTTGATGTTTACACAAACGAGCATCGACGGCGCGTTCCCGTATATGCGTATTCTGAACCAGTTTTCTTCATTGTTCAAGCTGCTGTTCATGTGTCTTATCGGAGTAACGCTGTATATTATTACAGGCAAAACAGAGCAAAAAAACAAGACAACGGCGATTATTACCTTGTTTGTCTCGCTGCTGGTCCTGACTATCGTTGATACTTTTGGAAGAGCCATAAACCTTGCAATAAACACTCCGGAAATGCCATTAAGATCATTTATCCGGTATTTGACTAACAGGCCGACGCCTCTCTTCCTCCTGTACGACGTTATCAGTACCGCCCTTATCGTGGTAACGGCATTTCTAGTCACGAAAGTGTCCAAAGCCATCCACCGTAAAAGAATCGCGCTGTCAGCCTTGTGCGCTGCTTCAATATGCTTTGTGTTAAGTTTCCTTGGCAAGTTCAGACCGTCTGTACAAAGCAGAAGCTGGGTGCTGTTCGGCTATGACTCGCGCATGCTCAGCTCGCAGCCGCCCGCTACATACTTCAACCTTTTTGTCAAGTATATCGCACTGGCAGCTCTGATATTCCTGACTGTACTTCTTGTACGATCGGTTTGCGGGATGTCGAGTAAAGCATTAAAAACGGGAACCGGCGCAAAGGTATGGTTCATATTTGTCATTTTTGCTAATGTGGCGGTTTCGATCATAACTATCGTCGGCGGCTCGCAATGGATCGGTCATGTTTTGCTGACCATGACCGCATTAACGGGAATAATAATGATGCTGACGGGTAAAAGGGCAGGCTGGTATGTTTATCTTGCCGGAGTCGGGTTGATTTTGGCGTTTGGTATGCCGGGCAACGGCATGGTTGCAGTGCAAGCGTACGTATCGAGCTGGCTTCCGAATATGATATTTGTTTTGAACCCGATCATATCCTGGCTCATTATCCGCAGGTCATACAATACCAAGCTCATCGAAGCCCCGGCAGGGATTTATACCCCCGGCAGCTTGATGCAGCCCGGCACGAGCGGTGCCATCGGTGTAAATGGCGTCTCCGGAGTGACCGGCGTGGACGTCGGATTTGCCGGTCAGGAAATGCCGGACGCCCGGTTATGGGAACAACCGACAGAAACGCCGCAGGATTCAGGATACAAAGAAACCGCCAACTGCGGCACGCGGATAGAAACGCAGTCGCAGTCTATAGCCTATTGGATGGGCGAGCGGTTGTCGAATCCGAGGAAATCTCCATTCGTTTACTATATATTCAACTCAGCCGACGACGCGAAAGCCGCGCTTCTGGAACAATCATTTATCCATGAAGCGTCAGACACGAATAAACTCATTTGCGACGAGATTTTCCACTTCGGATATTACTCCACGACGGAAAACGGCGTCCCTACGGGCAAATGGGATGCGTTTGCCGCAGGGTTCGACATGACGCACGAGATGTGGGAGCAGCTCCATAGCGCGTTCAAGAAGCGCAACGGTACAATGAAAAGCGATTTGGAGCCGGAAAAAGACGCCCGAAGTACTTCAACGCAAAGCGGAAACGCAAAGAACGTAACTTATGTCAGGGAAGACCGCAACCAGTTGGGTACATATATTACCTACAAAGCTCCATGTAAGGCAGATGCGGTCGCCTTCCTTGCGGGGCAAACTATTACGAAACCGTCGTATTTCGTAGTTGTTGATACGCCCGAAGGAAGCTTCGGCAAGGATATCCAGGGGTTCTATCAGGAATAATTCTTAATGGAAGGTGAAAATCATGTTCTGTACAAATTGTGGAGAAGCGATTATCGATGAGGGGAATTTCTGCATATTCTGCGGGCACACTCTTCAACTACCGCAGGAAGCGCCGGTTACGCAGGATATACCGGTAAACCCGCAGGAAGCGCCGGTAGCGTCTGCTGTATCGGAGACTCCGCAGGTTGTGCAGATACCCGCTCAAGCTGCACCTATACCCGTTACATCTGCCCCGGCGAGTTCGCAGCCAGTATACGTAAACCCGCAAACCGTTCAGTCTGGAATGCCGTTCTCACCGGGGCCTGCTCAACAGCAGTCTGCCACGGTCTCACCCTATAACGCTCCTCAATATGCACCGCAGCCTGTAAGACCCGCATCACAGAAAAATAGAGGCTTAGTGATAGCCATGGTAATTGCAGGCGCCGTAATCGTTATAGCTGCTGCTGTCTTAACGATAGTGTTGACACGCAAGCCTGCTAACAACACTGTCAGAAGCCAGAACTCCGGGTACAGTGAAACGAGGGACAGATCCGATGATTCCAGGGAAACTGCGACTCCGGACCGGGGCGCCGTCAGCGCATCAGCATCAGCAACCGCTGCCGCGCCATCCGCCGCTGCGCCCGATCCTGAACCCGAACCGGAACCCGATATTTTCCCGGTCGTATATTCGGCCTTTGGCAATAACTATTCTATAACTGGGTATGAAACAGGCAAGGCAAGCGATGGTACTACGACCGTTACGATATTCGGTGCCGGATACAGTATATTGGCTATAAGGAACGGGCAGCTTAGAGTGCCCGCATGGGCAAGTATCTATACATCCGGCGCCGAACGATCTTCGACCGGATGCTCGACAGCGGAAGACAAGATGACGTTTTCATTCAACGTATCTGCAGAACCCGAAAAGATAGTTGTAAAAAACGGTGATACAAACGACATAATCGCAGAAATAAACATTAGTAGCTCAAGCATGAGCGGGCAAGGGGCGTCGCAGACAGTCGAAGGCTCGGGCAACGCAGCTCAGGGGCAGGGATACGGAGGTCTCCAGTTCTATCCTGCGCGAAATCCAAATGAACGCGGAAACACCAGCGGAAATATTCAAAACAACGGTATCGCGGCCGAAAAAGACGGCTGGGTATATTATGCAAATCAGGAAGGCTTAAACAGATCCCGCGCCGATGGTACGAGCAACACACTGCTCAGCCGCAAAGACTATATGAATGTTGGATATATCAATGTCGTCGGTGATTGGGTGTATTACATCGACATCAATGTCGATCACGTGAACATGACCTGCAACAGCGTCCTTTACAGGATCCGCACTGACGGCACGGAAAAAGCGAGATTGACCGACAGGCACTGCGAGTATCTGAACGTAGTCGGTGATTGGGTGTACTTCACAACATATTCGTCTGCGGAACTGCATCCTGAAAAAATGTTCGAATTCGGCATTTATCAAATCCGTACCGACGGGGCGGAAGAAACCTTAATACAGTACGGCAATTGCACCGGAGTTAACGTTGAAGGCGACTGGATTTATTATATTGACAACGGTAACCTATATAGAATTCGCACCGATGGTACCGGCAATGTTCAATTGACATATGACTCCCGCATAAGCTCGTATTTTGTTTCCGGGAATCTTGTGTACTTCTCGGACTTCTTTGAGGATAACAGTATTTTCAAAATGAACACAGATGGCACCGGACGGACAAAACTCAACAGCGAATACAGCGCTTTTCTCAACATTTACAATGATTGGGTCTATTACAGCGATTTTCAGTTTATTAATGATGAATTTGACTCCGGTATTTATAAAATGAGAGAGGACGGAACAGGAAAAACTCTTGTTTGTTACGCAAAAGCGCTGTCGCTTAACATAGCCGGAGGCTCAATATACTGCATTGATATTAACAACGACGGCTTTACTATAATCAGCACCACCAGTACGGGTACGCCTCCCGGGGCAAGCGCGCCGGTAGCTACCATACCCATTGAATATATCGGACAATGGGAAGGGACCGTCGACAATATATGGCTCGAATTCACTATATATCCGGACGGAACCGGGATATACACATTCGAGCAAAGCGGCTATTACGAAAGCTATGATTTCACCCTTGAAGTCGGTGCACAGACGTTTTCGGTCCAGGTACCGCGCAATAACACTCTGGGTATCTCAAAAATCGAGGGTGCTTATAGTTATTCTGAAAGTACAGGCTTGCTGACGCTTGATATATTGACAACTTTCAGCAACGGCAGCGTTTTCGGATATACCGTGCCTTGTTGGAGGGCGTAGTCATTGGAGGTATATGCCACTACTTATTTTCGATTGTACATTTTGCTCGCGTAAGTATTCAGAGGATTCTGATAATTTTGGTTTATGAATTATTATGGCCTGTTATACCAAACAAGCCATTAAACCAAGAGCGTTAGCAACTATGTTAAATTTTTAAGAACATTGCCCAAGCCTCTTGACGTGTCTATAACTTTATAGTTTATAATTATAGCCGGGGTGAGCAAATGTACACGATACGAGAGTTGGGTAAAATGTTTGGGCTGTCAAGAACAGCTTTGCTATATTATGAATCTATCGGTCTATTGTCTGCGGAAGCGCGAAGTGATGCAAATTACCGATTGTATTCAGACGATTCAGTCAAGCGGTTGGATCGGATATGCACTTACAAGGACGCGGGTGTTCCGCTTGCGAAAATACCAAATATTTTAAACCATGAAGCCGATGACGAGCAGGAAATATTGGAAAAAACGCTTCTCATGCTCAATCAAAAAGCGCAAGAAATTAAGAAAAATCAAGATAGAATAACTGCATTACTAAACCATGAGTCCGCAGAGTGTTCCTCTATTCAGATTGATTTACGGACAATCATGGATTCTCTCACACAAATAGGATTTGGCGAAGATGTGTTCTTACAAATTCACGGAATACTTGAACGAAAAACACCTGACGGCCATCTTTCATTTCTGAAGTTGTGTGGGTTCAGTGATGAGGAAATTAGCCGTATCTTGTCCGTAATCAACCCATAGTCATTAAGGAGCGATTTTTATGAGCAGGGAAAAGAAAGATTTTAAGTTTGGCAAGATGGCTGCCGTTTATGATGACGGTTTAGCGGGAAAAGGCTCAAAAAGGTTTTACGGCCTATTACTCCGTGAAATTTCCTTAACTTCCGGCGCGGCAGTTTTAGATGTTGGGTGTGGAACCGGGGCGTTTCTCAATAAGCTGTCAGATACTTGTCCGCTCATCGGCTTTGGTGTCGATTTAGAAATAAGTATGATTGAAGAAGCAAAAAAGAAACATCCGCAGATGGATTTTCAAGTATCGAGTTGTGACAATATCCCACTTGATAATTCTTCCTTTGATGTAATGGTTTCTTGTATGGCATATCATCATTTTGAAAACAAAGAGGGATTTGCGAGAGAAGCTTCACGGTTATTAAGGCCCGATGGAGTTTTATATATCGCTGACCCTCGATTTCCGTGGTTGATTCGCAAAGCTCTCAATGGATTTTTTAGTCTGATACGCATAAATGGAGCGTTCCTGAATCCCGATGAAACTGCCGCTCGTTTTTCGGATTATGGTTTTGAGTGCGTAGGGTTCGCCTATGACAGATATGCACAGGTTGTGAAACTCAAAAGAGTTTAGTCCGCAGTTAAAGAGGATACCCAATTACCACTCGTGATGAAGTACTTAATGATTACGTCGAACTTCTGGCTGCACGACAGGGCAAAGCCTGCGCATTCGAGCAAAGTCCGCTATGATTCCCCTTATCTGACAGTATCATTCTTCTCGCACTTATGGAGCGTTGACAACAAAGAACGATGGGTTCAGCGAGCGGCTACATCGGCTTAAGATTGTTATTCAGTCTGTCAACAATCTTCTCGAAATCCCTCTGCCGCGCTTCTTCGGTCTTGAACGAGAGGTGTCTCATTGTATATGTCCGCTGAACGGACGGCGGCATATTGCAGAAGTTTTCGTAAGCTGGAGAAAAAGCGGTCAGTTTTGCTATAAACGCTTCTTTTTGCTCATCTCTGATAGGCTCGTTTTTTGGAGTATCCCATGTTCCATTCTGCTTGGCTGCTTCAACGGCTTTCTCACCTGCTTCGGTCATTATACCTTTTGTGCGGAGCATTTCAACGGCTTTCTTGTTCTTTTCCGACCAAACGCTTTTAGCGCGCCGGCGGGCGAAGTATTTCAGATACTTCGTATCATCAATGCTTTTCATCTGCCCGTCTATCCATCCATAGCACAACGCTTCTTCCAAAGCGTCGTTCGAAGATAGTGTGGCAACCGCTTTTGTCTTACCGAACACAAGCCACACACCCTCGCTTGTTTCAGCGTTTTCCTGCAACCATGTGCGGAAATCATAGCGTGCAGCGAATAGGAGTTCAGGAACATCTGCTCTCATACGGTTGCTTCCCCCTTGCTTTTCGGTATAACCTCTTTACGGATGCATAAGTCCCACCTTGTGTTAAGTGATAGTATATCCCATTTAACCTCAACTTCCAATAGTATGCTATTGCTTCGAAGCTGAATCAGTCCTTAGCATTGACAGTGATACCTTCTTTATGCTACAGTAGCGATGAGGTTGTTTCCGTTATTTACAGGCTTAATTTATTATTTCTTGAACACTGTAACGTTTTCATATTGCCCAAAGGACTGTACTGTATAGGTAGGTCTTATGACCGTAATTTACAGGCAGTCCTTTTTGTTGCGGCACAACAGATGGACGGACACCCACAGGAGAAAGGGAGCGGAACGGCAAGCGGCGCGAAGCGGGAAAGGCAACCGCCACAGGAACATTTTACCCTTGTCAATGTCGTTAAAAGTTGTCGGGTAAAATCTCAAAATCTTTTTGAAAAATGTTCCGTTTTACCCCCTGATTTTCTCCTATTAGTAGAGGGGCATTTTCCGAGATTGGACAAATCGGACTACGCCCTCAAAAAACAAGAAAGGAGTATCACCGCCATATTGTACACCCTACCAACCCACAATTCAATATCGAAAGGAGCCAAGACCATGCAGACCGTTACGACAAACGGAAACAAGACCCGCAGGAGAGCGGAAACGGCTGATTTCAAAAAAAGGATTGGCTCCACGGTTTACACCGTGTCCGTCCATTTCAGCAAAACAAGCAGGGAAACCATAGAGGACAAAATCCTGCGCCAGATAGAAAGCGAGGGAAAGAAAACTGCTTAATACCATAAGTGCCGCAGACAAGCCGGACAGCCGGAAAGAGGAAATCATGAACAGCAAAATCAATATCCTTTACGAAAGACTAAGCCACGAAGATGGGCGAGAGAATGAAAGCCTGTCAATCGAAAATCAAAAATCCTACCTTGAAGAATACGCAATCAAACACGGCTTTACTAACTTTGTTCATCTATCGGATGACGGATGGAGCGGAACGAGATGGGATAGACCCGCCTTTCTAAAAATGATGGACGAAATAGAGCGCGGGAACGTCAACGCGATACTGATTAAGGACATGAGCCGATTAGGGCGCGACCATTTGCGCGTGGGCTTGTTTTTGGAGCAGATACGCGAAGTGGGCGTAAGGCTGATTGCCGTTGCCGAGAGCATAGACACCGACAAGGGCGAAGATGATTTTATGCCTTTCCGAAACATCATAGCCGAGTGGCACGCACGCGACACAAGCCGCAAAATCAGAGCCATAAACGGACAACGGACAGCGCAGGGAAAGCGTGTTACAGGGGCTATCCCCTACGGCTACAAACACGACCCGAATGACCGCCAAGAATGGATAATAGACGAGGAAACCGCGCCCATTGTGCAACGGATTTTCCGAAGTATAATCAACGGCAAAAACCTATTGCAAATCGCGGACGAATTGACCGCAGAGGGCGTATTGACCCCCAACGCATATTGGAAAAGCACAGGCGCGAAAGTAAGCAGGGGCGCGCACAACGAAAACCCCGCAAGATGGAATCCGACCACCTTAATTGTAATCCTCAGAAAAGAGGAATACATGGGATGGAAAGTCTTGAACAAGACGAGCAAAGAAAGCTACAAATCCAAGAAGCGAGAACAGAACGCGCCTGAAAACAGGCTTGTTTTCAAAGACAGCCACCCCGCCATCATAGACGAGGAAACCTTTAATGTCGTTCAGAGATTGCGGGGAACGAAGCGCAGGGTTTACAAATTGAGCGGAGAGCCTAACCCATTGACAGGCGTTTTGTATTGCGCCGATTGCGGCGAAAAAATGTACCACAAGCAGGGCGCGACAGGCAGGGTAAACAAACCGCATAACGAGTATGTTTGCACAAGCTACCGCCACTATTCAAAGACCTGTACTTGCCACTATATCACAGTTGCAGTAATCGAAAAGCTGATACTTGAAGCGATACGGCGCACAAGCCGATACGCGAGGGAGAACGAAGCCGAGTTTATGAAGCGCGTCCGAGAAGAAGCGGATTTACAACAAGAAGCGGCGGTAAAGGAGAGCCGCAAAAAGTTGACGAAATCCAAACGCCGCCGCGAGGAATTGAACGGCTTAATCAAGAAACTATACGAAGCCTACGCCGCCGAGAAGATACCCGAAAAGCACTTTTCCGAATTGCTGAAAGGCTACGACACCGAGCAGACAACCCTTGACGGAGAAATCGAAAAAATGCAAGCCGAGATTGACCGATACAACACCGACAGCGTGAGAGCCGACCGATTTATCGAACTGGTGAAACGGCATACCGAGTTTACAGAGTTTTCCCCCGCACTTCTCAATGAGTTTATCGAAAAGGTAATCGTCCACGAAGCCGACAAATCGAGCGGACACCGCGAACAGAAAGTAGATATTTACCTAAACTATATCGGTTATGTGAACATAGAAAAAATCCAAACTACCGACAAGCAACCCAGATGTTAACTGCGTCTACGTGAGAGAAAGTTTGGATTTTTTAATACATGGTCAGAGCTTCATTTGCTTCACGCCACAGAAGCTAGCGAGACTATCGGCAGGGGCTTTCCATTTCTTCGGCAGCGACCTGCTGTTTTCGTCTTCAAGAGTAGCCAACGCCTTTGCTTCTTGCTCGGTCGTTATGTCGAGATATTTCATCGTTGTCTCCAACTGCTCGTGATCCAGCAAAAATGAGATTTGCACGATGTTCATCCCGTCTTCGAGCCAGTGTGTGGCTTTTGCATGGCGGAGTTGATGGGCGTGGAGGTTCAGTGGCACATCACGACAAGATTTATGAGCAAAGGCGGCATATTGCTTGATTCGCTTGTTGATTGCGGGCTGCGTCAGCTTTCCACCCCCACAACGCGAGAAAAACAGGTAGGATTCAGCGTCTGGCATCTCCCCGTGGAATTCACGCAGGAACACGCGGATGTGTTCCACAGCTCGCGGCAGAAGACGCATGGTCCTGATTTTCCCACCCTTGCCGATGATGTTTGCGCACGGCTTGGCTGCATCAAGCTGCAGATTCCCGACTTTCAGCGACAACACCTCGTCTATCCTGGCTGCCATGCCATACATAAGAACCAACAGCGCCATATCTCTGCGCCCCGTCTTTGTAGATACGTCCGGCGCTTCAAGCAATGCCGCCACCGCAGATTTGCTCATGCCCTGGACTTTTTTTCGGAATGTTTTCCTCCGGTCGATTTGCGAGGCAGCGTTTGAGATGTATAGCAGCGAGACCTCATGTTTTCCGAGATATTTCAGAAACGCCCGCAACGAGGCCAAGCGGACATTGCATGTTTCCGGCGAGCAAGCACGCTTCTCACTAAGCCACTCGAGCCATTCTTCAATATATTGAACTGAAAAGCAGTCACCCTGCAGCTTCTCTTCGGTCACGTTTTTCACTGTTTCCAAGAACCCAAGGTACAACGTCATAGTGATGTTGTAGGATTTCAAGGTGTTCTCGCTCCTGGTTTTTTGTGATGGTACGTACTGGTTGAGAAACGCATTGATATGGCGGGCTATCATGACCGACTCGTTAGTTGCCTTTTTCATGTGGTACCTCCGGCACGATAGCCTCGAACCCGGCGTTCGTCTTTTCTTCGAGGATGTCGGACAGGCTAGGGGTGAGCGAGAAGTACTGCTTCGTGCTCTCTATGACGCTGTGCCCCATGCTTTTGCTGAGATATAGGAGTTTCGCGTCGAACCCGAATCCCTCATCGACCCAACTGTTGATATTGCTTGTCGCATAGTAGTGGCGGAGCTCATATGGGACTGCGCGCACGTTGCTGACCTTGTTCCAGCAATCTCTGAAGTTTCTTTCCACCCAATCAGCAGTATGGCAATTTTTCTCGCTTGCCGGAAAGAAATATGCGCGGGACGGATAGATTTCCCTTATGGTGGCGTCGTACTGACGCAGCAGGGCGGCCATCGAATCGTGCAAGGCGACATAGTGCTGATAATATCCTTTGGTCAACTTAATGTCGAGAATGCCATGAGATAAATCGACATCTTCCGTGCGTAGCAGCCGGGCCTCCGTTGTCCGGATGCCGCTGCTGTACAGTAGCCGGAAGAATACCGGAACCGTGATTTTGCGGGAGCGTCCGACGGGCGTTGCAATTGTCTGTAGATTGTCGCAGACATCGAAGAATTTGCTCAGTTCGTCGTCTGTAAACGCATGTGGGATGTAAGTCTGCCGTTCTGTGCTTGGACCAACGGGCGGTATGAGTTCAACAATGCCTCTTGACTGCGCGTACTGGATTATTGCTGCCACTGGCCGGATCCTCGCCCTGCACGAGTTATTGCTTTCCGTATCGCGCTGTGCGCACCAACTGTCAACCATCTCCTGAGAGGGAGCGCCGGCGTCAGGGTAATGTTCCTTGCAATATCGATCAAATATAAGCAAGTTCGGTTCGTATGTGATCGGCCTCCAATTCTCCGAAACTTTCCTGAAAGCGATAAACGCCTCGATGAGCGGCGCAAAACAAGAAACATATTTTCTCTTTGGCAAGAAGACGTCATTTGTCATGGGATACGTCTCGATGCTGATGGCGCAGTTCTTGAGATGCGGGAAGTCCGCGCTCAGATAAGCGTCGAGCGAATTCGGCGACGCATGCCCGATTATACCGCTGATGACGGGGCGGGCGACGCCATTGCCCAAGAGAGTCGTGGCGAGATGGTGGCGGAAAACATGCAGACCCTGCCGATCTCCCGGCATTTGTCTGATATCCGCCGCTTTCATGACTTTTTCGACGATGCCGCAGATGGCGACATTTGTGATTTTACCGAATGGCCTGTTCAGCGATATGAAAACATAATCACTATCCGTCTTCGGGCGTTCTTCCTCGACATAGTCATATATCGCGTTCCCGACGACCGCAGACAGCGGTAAAGTTAGCGGCGCTTCTGTTTTCTGCTGCCGAATATAAAGAAGGTCGCCGTCCCAGTCGATGGCGTCCATCTTCATGCCGGCAATGTCGCTACTTCGCAATCCTGTGTACAGCGCTATTGTGATAATTGCCCTGTCGCGCAACGATATTCCTGAATCAGGGTCTGACAGCACGGCCTTTACTTTTGCGACCTCTTCGTCAATCAAATACTGGATGTTCCTGTGATTAGGTCGAAGCACAGGCAAAAAGGCCAGCAACCGCTCGCAAGCCGGAAATGCTAGGACGCACGCTTTAAGCACAGCGACGATTGGCTTTTTGTAAGAACATTTCTGAACGGCTCCGTTTGGCAAAGTAAAGAAAGCTAGGACATTCGCTTCCGTCACGTCAGATAGTGTAGCGGCTCCTGCTTGTTGCAGCGACAACAGGAATGCCGCACCGACCCTGGATTCGCCCTTGATTGTGCCATCCTTCTTGCCGCGTTTTTTCTCCGCCTCGACATAGCAGTCGATGACTTCCTTGTATTCAGCGCAGAGCTGAGGGTATGCACCTTTCGGAAACAACTGCCGCCGCTTGGTTCCGTCGGGGAAATGTCCATACAGGTCGAACTGCTCTATTAGCACGAGCAGATTCCTCCTACGGGTAAGTCGGTCTCCCGAAACACCGTCCCTCTCGTACTCATGGTACACGTCGGCGTAACTCGACACCGTTCCGGCATCGAAAAGTGACAACACGTGTTCAATTTCACGTCGCACCCTGCCGATGTAGTCCTTGCTGTACCCTGCCTCTTCCATAAATGAAATCAGATCAGAATACTTCTCTCTTAGTCTTCTTATTGCCATGACGAAACCTCCCTATTTATTAAGATAGGGATAGTAAACAATACACAACAAATAAAATCCAAACTTTTCATTACACAAACATCGCGAGGCACGCGTCATTGAACAGTAGTTTGGATTTTTTCTATGTTCACATAACCGATATAGTTTAGGTAAATATCTACTTTCTGTTCGCGGTGTCCGCTCGATTTG
>Ga0082212_10002444_pt1 | contig 27047 bp, 28 predicted proteins | sample TergutNt197P3_FD_71548 | JGI IMG/M metagenome (GOLD analysis project Ga0082212, IMG submission 71548) | Neocapritermes taracua P3 segment gut microbial communities from Petit-Saut dam, French Guiana - Nt197 P3 | ecosystem: Host-associated > Arthropoda: Insects > Digestive system > Gut ...
AACCTTACGCCTTGCTCTTCAAATGCCTGAGAGAATACTTCCATGCCGGCGTCCCTGCGAATGGCAAGCAGCGAGGGCGTCGCGTCTTGAGAAGCATCCGCCATGTATAGGCATTGCTCGTGATCGCCTCCCCAATAAGTCAAAAACCCCGCCATGGCTAAGGGGGAATCCTTTCCGAGAATGGCAAGGGCTGCGCGGATAGCCGTGCTCTTTCCTATACGCTTTGGACCGGTGAGGAAAATATGGCGTGTCGTAATCATAAGGTAAGCCCCCCGGATAAAATGCTCCGCCGAATAGAGATCGTTCAAGCCTTTGGAGCAAACGCCCCCACGAATATAGCATAATGAAGGAATATGCACAAGGAGTATAGATTTCGTGATATAATCACGCATGGAATAACCGTATCCGGGGCTGGACAAATGAAGTATGCTGATGTATAATGAAATAAATACCAAAAATGAGAGGAATATCCTATGAATCGACTCGTGTTGGCATCGGCTTCACCGCGCAGGCAGCAATTAATTGCGCTTCTTGGTATCCCCTATAGCATTCAGCCCAGTCCGATCAATGAGGAGCAACTCGTACTGTCCGGGCTACCCTCGCGCCAAGCGATGGACAGCGCAAAGGCAAAAGCCGAGGCAGTCGCAAGACCTTGGGATACTATACTGGCTGTGGATCGCGCAGGGACTGAGGCAGGCGACTGGGTGCTGGCTGCGGACACCATAGTTCTGATCGACGGCTCAATCCTGGGCAAGCCAAAGGATAAGGACGACGCCCGGCGTATGCTTGGGCTGCTTTCCGGGCGGGAGCATACCGTGATCACTGGTTTGTGCCTGACCAAGGGAGACGCAGATCGTACAGTCTCAGCATATGAGGAGACTATGGTGTGGTTTATGCCGCTGTCAGACGATCAAATCAAGGCCTACATCGACTCCGGTGAACCGATGGATAAGGCCGGCGCATATGGTATCCAAGGGCTGGGCGCCACAATGATCCCCAGGGTTGAAGGCTGCTATTTCAATGTGATGGGCCTTCCGCTTTTTCGCACCGCAAGGATGCTTGAGGAAGCAGGCATTGGTTTGGGCAGCGGGTTTTGGAAAGGGGATCTCGAATGACTGCTGCAGAGGCGAAGGCGGCTGCAGTCAAAGTGAAGGATATGCCAAGCCACCAACAGCCCAGGGAAAGGCTCTTGTATTACGGGCCCCAGCGATTGACAGACCAGGAATTGCTGGCGATCCTGCTTCGCACCGGCAGCAAAGGGGAATCCGTGATGGAGCTGGCACAGCGTTTGCTCGTACAGGATAAAGGACGCTACTTACTGGATGCGAGTGTTGCGTCGTTGTGTATGACCAAAGGCATTGGAGTGGCAAAAGCATCCAATATCGTCGCTGCTTTTGAGTTTTCCAGGCGCTTGCTGTTCATCACACCCGATAGCCGGCCAACCATCAAGGGGCCGAAAGACGCCGCCGACCTCCTCCAGAGCGAAATCGGCTTTCTCGACCGCGAAGCAGTGCGCGTGATCAACTTAAACGTAGCGAATCAAGTGGTCGCTATAGATACAGTGTCATTGGGCGGCTTGTCCGCTGCCCCGGTACATCCGAGGGAGGTATACAAAGAACCGCTCAAACGAAGCGCAGCAAGTATTATCCTGCTGCACAACCACCCCAGCGGTGAGCTTAAGCCAAGCCGCCAGGATATGGATGAAACCAGAAAGCTGGCTGCGGCTGGCGAAATCCTGGGGATCCAGTTATTTGACCATGTCATTATCTCCCATGGCAATTACTACAGTATGCTGGAGAATGGGAAGATGCCGTATTCGGCGTAAGGCATGGACTGCGCTTGTATTGAACCTTTCGTAGGCACGGGATAGGCAGAGGATAACAGTATGAAGCGAAGAGGGGCGCTTTTCGCCATTATCTATACAGCTGGTGTGATTCTGCTGCTCTATGTAATCCAGAGCACAGGATGGAGCCGTTCGGACATGGCTGGCTTCGGCAAGCCCTTGCGGGAAATCGCGTGGCCGGTGCAGGAAGCAGCAAGCGCCGTAGACAGCGCGTTGAGGGACTTTTTTGGCGTGTTCAGGAGCAGCCGCGCTATACGCACAGAGAACGAAGAGCTCCGGGACTCCTTGGCAGCTGCAGAGTATTGGATCCAGCAGATGAAGGAGCTTCGCGAGGAAAACCTCAGGCTTGGCGTCTTGCTGGATTTTCAAACAACCCACAGCAGGATGTTTGATCTGGTGACCGCGCGGGTGATTGGCAAAGCTACGGACAACTGGAACCAAACGGTGATCCTGGACAAGGGCAGCACATCCGGGCTGGACTGTGATATGGCGGTTTTGGCGCCCGCAGGTATGGTAGGGCGTATTGTAGCGATCACCCCGCATACTGCCGAAGTCCTGCTCCTCATCGATACAGAAAGCGCGATCGGCGCAAGGATCGTGGAGACCAGGTTCTCGCCGGGGATGGTTTCCGGCACAGGACAAGACGATTTGTTGGAAATGATGCGCGTAGATCACGAAACTGAGGTTCTGCCCGGGCAAACAGTAATCACCTCTGGCTTCGGCAGCGTTTTTCCCCAAGGCTTGATGATCGGGACAGTAACGGAAGTACTACCGGATACGAATGGATTGACAAAGCGCGCGACAATCCGCCCGGCAGTGGATTTCAGGAGGCTAGAGGAAGTCATGGTGATACGAGGCCTTCGGAGCGACGGGGATAGCATTTCCGATGACGTAGTGCAGTATAGCGAGCCCCCGGATTTGCGTATCGGGAGATAGCGAGGCTTCCTTGTATTACATCGTATTGGCAGGACTCACTATCGTGGGGATCATCCTGCGGAGCGTCTTCCCCAGGATCATGATCCTGGCGTGGACGGCGCCGGATTTTCTTCTCATTATCACCGTGTTTAACGCGATGTTTCATAGCGCGTTTCATGGCGGCGTCACCGGATTCGTCATTGGCTTGGCAGAAGACTTATTCTTTGGGCGCTTCATCGGACTGAACGCCATGGCGAAATGCGTTGTGGGCATACTAAGCGGGTCCTTGTCGAAGAGTATTTTTAAGGAGAACATTTGGGTCCCGGTTATGAATGTTTTTACCGGCTCCATCCTCAGCTTGTTCATCGTCTATACTGCAGGCCATCTTGCCGGCGCCCGTTGGCATATCATGCAAATCTTGTACCAAAGCATGTTTGAAGTGGTATGCAATGTCTGCTTGGTCCCCTTCTTGTACGGCCCGTTCTTTCATTACGCTGACCGTCTGATCCATAAGGATACCTAGATGAATACTTTCGTTGGCCCATTATGGGAAGAGAGCATCGAGCGCAAGCAAGCCAGGAGGAGATTCTTCCTCTTGGGTGTGATCATTGCTGCTGTCTTTGCCGTAATCCTAGCTCGCTTATTTTGGCTGCAAGTGATCCAGGAAGAAATCTATTTGAATAAAGCCATAACGCAGGCTACGCGATGGATCACCGAGAAAGCGTCCAGAGGGGAGATCATCGACAGGGAAGGCAATCTGCTGGTATCCAACCGGCCGGTGTATAACCTGACGCTGAACTATTTGGGCCTCAAAGACCAGGATATTGCCCAGGTGGTCGAGGATCTGGTACTAGTGCTGGATGACCCGGACATCACAGTGGACGCCGTGCATGGGAGCATCAATGCCCAAGCCAGCCGGCTATATGAGCCGATCCTGGTCAAACGGGATATTCCCTTAGAGACAGTGATCAAGCTCGAAGAAAGGCGTTGGCAGCTGCCGGGGATCATGATCGAAACAAGCCCTAGGCGGCAGTATCCCTATGGCGGATTGATGGGGCATATCCTGGGCTATATCCACCCGATCAAGGAAGAATTGGATCAAGCGGGATTTGAGCTGTATGGCCTAGGCGACCTGGTGGGAAAGACCGGGGTGGAGAAATCCTACGAGTTCGAGCTTAAGGGGACGGACGGGTACCGGGAAGTGACGGTGAATGCCAGGAATCATCCCATGCAGGAAGTGACCAGTCTCCCCTCCGTTACGGGAAACAGCCTGCAGTTAACCGTAGATGTCGCGTTACAGCAGGTGCTGGAGGATACCTTTGACAGTGTACTGGCCTCGGTAGCGAAGTCGTGGCCGAAAGCGAATGCAGGCGCCGCCGTGATCCTGGACGTCAATACTGGCGGGCTCCTGGCAGCGGTGACGCGTCCGGGTATGCTTCCGGACGATTTCAACGGCAACGCGCTGACGCAAGAGCAGGCGGACTATTATTTCAATAGCCAGCCTGCGGCCTTATTCAACAGAGCGATCCAAGGGACATATGTGCCAGGATCCACGTTTAAGCCCATCACAGGGATGGCTGCCCTTTCCTCGGGCAACCTGACGCCGGAGGCGCGGATCACCTGCGGCGGCGCATACTGGTACAAGCCATATATTAAATGTACGGGCGTCCATGGTTCGCTGAACTACTACCAAGCAATGGCCAGGAGCTGCAATGTGTATTTTCAGGAAGCTGCGCGCAGGGCGGGTATCGGCTATATCGGGATGATCGGGCATGAGCTGAAAATGGACGCCAAGACAGGGCTTGATCTGCCTTTCGAAGGCGTAGGGCTCTTGCCCAGCGTGAATTGGCAGAGTATAGAATTCGGGCGCAGGTCTGAGGCGATCAACAGGGACATCGACAAACAATTGGATGAAATCGAGGAAAACTATGCCGCGCTCATCGCCGAAGCCGAGACAGACCAGGACGTGCGCCGTTTAGAAAGAGAGCGCGATAGTAGAAAGAACTCCCTTGAAGCCTGGCGCAGGGAGAGGCTAAGCACGGATACCACATGGCGAGACGCTGACACATTCAATACGGGTATTGGTCAGGGGTATAATCAGTACACGATGGTGGAGATGGCTTCGTATGTGGCTACGATCGCGAACGGGGGGACGTTTTATACTCCCTATGTGGTCGACAAAGTGTTTTATCCGGATGGGACGATCAAATCACAGCATGAGCCGGAGGGCCGCCGGGTTGGGATTGAGCAATGGGTGCTGGACGCGACCAAACAGGCGATGACCGCAGCTTCCCGTCCCGGGGGGACTGCATATGGCGCTTTCGTTGGCTTGCCGGCCAGCATAGGCGGCGGCGCGAAGACGGGCACCGCGCAGCCTGGAAGGACAGGCTATAGCAAGAATAAAGACTATGACGGCTTGTTTATCTGCTTCGCGCCTGCAGAGGATCCACAGATCGCGCTGGCCTGCGTGATAGAACACGGCCATAGCGGGTCAGGGTCAGCAGGCCTGGTTGCGAAGGGCGTCTTGGAGTACTATTTCCTCGAAAGGAAGCCTGCCGGTGAAGGATAAAGTAAAACTCATCCTAAGAAATCTGGACTATTCGCTGCTGGTTTTCCTGCTGCTTATCCTTTGCGCCGGGTTTGTAGTGCTCGATAGCGCCGCCGTGTCCGCAGCGCTCAGGTACGATGTGGACTTTACATTCCAGCAGATGACAGCCGCAGTCTTGGGCTTTGCCTTGATCCTGTGCATACAGTCGATGGATATGAGCCGTCTGCAAGGCTTTGCCTTGCCTGTGTATGTGATGATGAACCTGATGCTGCTCGTTACGATACTCTTTGGCGTCTCGGTAAAAGGGGCGCAGAGGTATCTGGCCATTGGGCCTATTCGGATCCAGCCCGCGGAGCCTGCAAAGGTCATGATGCTGTTTTGTATGGCAAAGCATCTGGCGTCAAAGAACAGAAAACTGAAGACCTGGCGGCAGCTGATCCCGTCCCTGGTGTACGGCTTCGTCCCTCTGCTCCTGGTCATCGCGCTGCCGGATCTGGGTACAGGGCTGGTGCTGCTCGCTATCTTGTTTGGCATGTTATTGGCAGGCGGGGGCTCGCTGTGGAAACTGGCGCTGCTCTTTAGTAGCGGGATCGGCGGCGCGGTCATGTGGATCTACGGGCATTTGCATTGGGACTGGTGGCTGCCTTTGCAGGATTACCAGCTGATGCGGCTCATCGTTTTTGTCAATCCGGAGTATGATCCGCGCAACTGGGGCTGGAACCTGATCCAGGCGCAGATCACGGTGGGCTCGGGTGGCTTGTGGGGGCAAGGCTGGGGGCAGGGCGCCCAGACAGCCAGCGGCTACCTGCCGGAGCAATGGACGGATTTCATCTTTTGCGTACTGGGGGAGGAGTTTGGTTTTATCGGCTGCTTTGTCGTGCTGGCTTTGTTTTTCGCATTGCTCATGCGGTGCCTGATGATCGCCGCCAGGGCAAAGGATCTCTTTGGCGGGCTTGTCATCTCTGGCGTTGTATCGATGTACGCGTTCCATATTCTGCAAAATGTCGGCATGGTGGTGGGGATCATGCCCATCACCGGCATTCCCTTGCCCCTGATCAGCTACGGCAGAAGCGCGCTTTTATCGGGTATGATCGCTTTGGGGATGGTGCTGAATGTGGGCGTGTATCGGGATTCCTCACCTTAAGCGAACCATTCCAGTGGATTTGTGGTATAATGCGGAAGGACTGAATAATGGGAGGGTATTGAAGCATGATTTGGAACAAGGAAGTCGAATGCATGGATCGGGAAGCGATGGAAGCGCTTCAGTTCCGCAGGCTGCAGGATATGGTGGACAGGGTATACTATACCGTGCCATTTTATCGCGAAAAGCTGCAGGGGGTAGGGTTTATGCCCGGCGACTTTACCAAATTGTCAGACCTGTCAAAGCTCCCTTTTACGACAAAACAGGATTTGAGGGAGAATTACCCCTTTGGCCTGTTCGCGCTCCCCATGTCTGAGGTGGTCAGAGTCCACGCCTCCTCCGGCACCACAGGCAAGCCGACCGTGGTAGGGTATAGCCGCAAGGACCTGGACTACTGGGCGGAAGTCGCCGCCCGCTGCTTATATATGGCCAATACAGACAGGCGGGGCGTCGTGCAGGTCTCCTATGGATATGGGCTATTCACCGGAGGCTTAGGACTGCATGGGGGCGTGGAGCGCATAGGCGCGACTGTCATCCCCACAAGCGGCGGTAATACAGAGAAACAGCTGATGCTGATGGAGGATTTTGGGACGACGCTCCTTGCCTGTACGCCTTCCTATGCTCTGCATCTGGCAGAGTCTATGGAGAAGCTGGGCATAGACCGGTCCAGGATGAAGCTGAAGTACGGGCTTTTTGGCGCTGAGCCATGGTCGGAGAATATGCGGGCGCAGTTGGAAGAGCAGTGGAAAATCAAGGCCTTCGAGATTTATGGTTTGTCAGAGGTTATGGGTCCGGGCGTTGCGACCGACTGCGAAGCAAGGTGCGGCATGCATATCCACGAAGACCATTTTTATCCTGAGATCATCGACGCCGATACCGGGGAAGTGCTGCCGGAAGGCGAAGAAGGGGAGCTGGTGTTCACCGCGTACACCAAGGAGGCTTTCCCCCTTCTGCGATATCGTACGAGGGATATCTCGGCTTTGCACCGGGGCAGCTGCCCCTGCGGGCGTACCCTTGTCAGGATGGACAGGCTCAAGGGGCGTACAGACGATATGCTGATCATCCGGGGTGTGAATGTATTCCCCAGCCAGGTTGAGTCCGTCCTTCTTGAGTTCGGGGAGACAGCGCCGCATTATATGCTGACAGTGGAGAGGCAGGGCAATCTGGACGCCCTGACCATCGATGTGGAGATGTCGCCGGAATGGTTTTCCGATACGATCACCGGCCTTGCAGGCGTGGAGAAGAGGATCCGCGACCGGCTGGATTCGGTCTTGGGAATCAGCGCCAAGGTCAAGCTGGTGGAGCCGGGCAGCATACCCAGGTTCGAAGGGAAGAGCACAAGGGTCATCGATAAGCGGGAGATCTGAGGAGACTGAGCGCCTGACGCGAAGGCAGGCGATTTTCCAGGCGAGGGCGGCATGAAGCGATCAATGCGACATAAGGATGGGTGAGAATAATGCTAAAGCAAATATCCATGTTTCTGGAGAATAAACCCGGCCGCCTTGCCCGCGTCTGCAGGGTTATGGCCCAGGAAGGGATCAATATCCGGGCATTGTCCATTGCGGATACGGTGGATTTTGGCCTGGTACGGATGATCGTGGATAACCCGCTATTGGCGGAAGAGAAGCTGAAGGCAAGGGACTTTATGGTTAGCATCACCGAAGTGGTGGGGATCAAGGTGCCCGATCAGCCCGGCGGGCTGGTAGAAGCCTTGGATCTTCTGGAGAGGGAGCAGGTCTCCGTGGAGTATATGTATGCTTTCATTGGCCGTACAGGGGATAGCGCGATGGTGATCTTCCGTCTGGACGATAACGAAAAAGCGGTGGAGGCTTTCCGAAAGAGCAGTATGGAAGTACTCACGCCTGAGGAGGTATATCACAGTTGATACCAGATCCGATTCTATTTTCCTGGGGAGTCTTCACCATACGCTGGTACGGCGTGTTGATGGTATCCGGGATGGCTATCGCCGTCCTCTTGTCCTGCCTGGAAGCGAAGAGGCAAGGGCTAAGCGGGGACCATTATTTCAACATGTGCCTGATGGTACTGATTTTCGGCATCATCGGCGCCAGGGCGTACTATGTCCTTTTTAATTGGGACTACTATGGAGAAAACCTCATCAAGGTCTTCGCGATTAACGAGGGCGGGCTGGCGATCCACGGCGGGCTGATTGTCGGATCCCTGGTCTTTGTCCTGATGGGGATGTACTACCGCATCGGCGGCTGGCGGAGCATCGATATCGCTGCGCCATATACTGCCTTAGCACAGGCAATAGGGCGCTGGGGCAACTATTTCAATCAGGAAGCATACGGCTATGCTGTCGACAAGGGGAAGATCCCCTGGGCGATGTTTATTGACGGCGCGTACAGGCATCCAACATTCCTCTATGAGTCCATCTGGGACTTGCTTGTTTTTCTGTTCCTGCTATGGCTGCGCAGGCGAAAAACCGTGATGACCGGCGATGTGTTTTGCGTGTACGCGATTGTGTATTCGGCAGGGCGGATCGTGATCGAAGCGTTCCGCACAGACAGCCTGATGCTGGGCAGCTTCCGGATCGCCCAGGTGGTGAGCGCGGCGGCGATTCTATTATTTTCGCTGGCGATCGTCTTGCGTCATAAGGGCAAGGATCAGGGCGGCAAAATCATTAGCGTCCGGTAAGGCGGCAACCTTCACATAGCGTAGGAAGAAGACAGAGGATGAAAATCGTATCTTGGAACGTGAATGGGTTTAGGGCTGCGCAGAAAAAAGGTTTCGCGGAAATCTTTTTGTCGATGGACGCGGATATCTTTTGCCTGCAGGAGATAAAGCTCCAAGCCGGACAGCATGACGTGGATTTCCCGGGCTATAGCGAATACTGGAATTATGCAGAGAAAAAAGGCTACTCCGGCACAGCGATCTTCGCCAGGGTAGCCCCTCTGGGCATAGCGCTGGGGATCGGCAAAGAGGCGCATGATACGGAGGGCAGGGTCATCACCCTGGAATACCCCGCCTTCTATCTGGTCAACTGCTACGCGCCGAACTCCCAGGACGGGCTTGCCCGGCTGGCGTATCGCATGGAGTGGGAGAAAGATTTTCGAGCGTACCTTCTTGGGCTCAAAGCGTCCAAGCATGTCATCCTTTGCGGGGATTTGAATGTAGCGCACCAGGAAATCGACTTAAAAAACCCCAAGACGAATCATATGAATGCGGGTTTCACAGATCAGGAGCGGGAGCAATTCAGCTCGCTTCTGGCGTCGGGCTTTGCCGATGCATTCCGGCGCCTGTATCCGGACAAGGCGGACGCCTACAGCTGGTGGTCTTTCCGCGCCGGAGCCAGGGAGCGCAATGCGGGATGGCGTATCGACTACTTTGTTGTCTCAGAAGGCCTGATGGACGCAGTGGAAGATAGCCAGATCTGCCCGGAGGTGTATGGCAGCGACCATTGCCCGGTCGTGCTGGAAATAGATACAAAAAGGATACAGCCGTATGTATAATTACGGCTATGGACAGACCCCGGCAAAACTTAAGCGTAAGGGCTAGATCGACCCAAATAGTAGCGCGCCACGTGCTATGCGCGCTGTGGGGCGCTCTTTTTTGCTTTCTGCTGCCACTGGCCTGCGCAGCAAGCCCGCTCTATGCCGACGTAGTGCTTGTACAAAAGGATCAAGTCAACGTGAGGCAAGGCGCGGGAACGGACTGGGTAATTCTCGGACAAGTGCAGAAAGGCGACACCCTCGCCAAAACCGGCGCCACGGGCGATTGGGCGCAGGTCGACTTTGGGGGGCGTCCAGGCTATATACGCAACGACATGCTGCTGTGCTTCGACGAGATCGTGGTCAGCGGTACAAATGTGCGCATACGAGTTAGCCCCTCCCTGCAAGGCGCTGTATCAGGCAGCGTACAAAAAGGGGAGAGGCTTGATGCTTTGTCGTATCAAGAGGGATGGTATCAGGTCCTATACGGGGACGGCAAGGGGTGGATATCCGCAGATTTCGCCAAGCCATACACAGGCGCCTTATTCCAAGGGCAGCCCTCCTTTCCGACAGGGTCGAATCAGTTCGCAGCGGTCGTAGAGAAGGGGTATTCCTTTGAATCTGTGGTGGTCAGCGATCATGTCCAGGAAGGCGTACTCAGTGGAAAAATCATCACGCTGGATCCCGGGCATGGGGCGCTGGCTGACAACGGGAGCCTGGATCCGGGCGCGCAAGGCCCTAAACTGGGGATATGGGAAAAGGACGTCAACCTGGATATCACTCTTAAGCTCAAGGATATGCTGGAGAAGATGGGGGCGACCGTATGGCTCACCCACCTGGGCGCTACCCGCCTGAGCCTGAACGGACGGGCTGCCCTAGCGAACAAGAACGCGTCGCATATTTTCGTCAGCATCCATGCGAATGCTTCCGAAAGCGTGGCGTTGCAAGGGCATTCGGTGTATTTCTTTGCGCCGGCAGACGACGCCAGGCTAGGCAGCCAACGACAGCAGCGCCAGGCTTTGGCGTCAAGCGTCCAAAACAGCCTGGTGCAGACGGTGGGGCGGACAGACCTTGGCGTTAAGGAAGGCAATTTCGTGGTGCTTCGGGAAGCGGACTGCCCGTCCATCCTGGTGGAAACGGCCTACCTGACCCATGGTGAGGAAGAATTGCTGCTGGCGCAAGGCGCATTCCGCCAACGGCTGGCTGACGCTATCGCCGTAGGGATTATGCGCTATTTTGGCGCTGCTGTGTAAGCGGGTCAGATGATTTTGCTGTCCTTGTGCCATCCGGTGAGGGAGAAGATGACCCACTCCGCCACATTGGTGGCATGGTCGCCGATCCGTTCGAAGTACTTAGCGATCATGATCAAGTCGATCGCCTGATCGCCGTTATCCGCGTTCTCCTTGATGATCGAGATGAGTTCCGCTTTCACCTGGTCAAAAAGGTCGTCTACCACATCGTCGTAGGCGATCACTTGTTTCGCCAGCTCGATGTCCTTCCGCACATAAGCGTCGATGCTATCGGTGAGCATTTTCATCGTGGCAGTCGCCATCTGGGGGATATGCTCCAGCTTCTTGATGTACTTTTTTCCCGCGAGCAATATGGTGAGCTCCGAGATGTCTACGGCATGGTCGCCAATCCGCTCCAGATCGGTAATAATACGCAGAATAGACGATACCAGGCGCAGGTCACCGGCTACCGGCTGCTGCTGCATGATGATCTTCAAGCATAGGCTCTCGATCTCTTTCTCCATGTCGTCCACTTCGTTGTCGCCGTCAATGATATGCTGGGCAGTCAAAACGTCCTGATTGATCAGGGCTTTGGTGGCGTCGGCGATTTTTGCTTCGATCAATCCGCCCATTTCGATCAGTGTATTGTTGAGCTTCTCCAGCTGCTCCTCGAATCGGTTTCTCATCTCCATCCTCCTCCTCGTCGTCCGATGAATCATTCGGTAATCAGCCAAAACGTCCTGTGATATAGTCGCTGGTCCTTTGGTCTTTCGGGCTAAAAAATAATTCTTCATTGGGGCCTTCCTCAACGAGATTCCCCATCAGCATAAAAGCAATCCTGTCCGATACGCGCCCTGCTTGTTGGACATTGTGCGGCGCCAGGATGATGGTGAACTGCTCCTTGAGTCTCATCAGGGAGTCCTCAATTTTTGCCGTGGATATAGGGTCGAGCCCGGAACATGGCCGATCCAGCAGGATGACCTCCGGGTGCAGGGCCAAGACGCGGGCGATGCACAGGCGCTGCTGCTGGCCGCCAGATAAAGACAGGGCTGCCGCTTGCAGCCTGTCCTTCACATCGTCCCAAAGGGCGGCGTCCCGCAGGGACTGCTCCACAAGATCAGAAAGGCTGCGCTTGTCCTTGACTCCTGTAAGCCTGGGACCGTAAGCGACATTATCAAAGATAGACATCCGCAGGGATGTAGGCACGTCAAAGACCATGCCAACGCGCCGCCTCAGGCTCGTTACGTTCGTATCCGCGCTTCGGATGCTTTTTCCGTCCAGTAGTATGTCCCCGTCCATTCGCGCCTCGGGAGACAGATCACAGAGGCGGTTCATCGCCCTGAGCAAGGTGGTAATGCCGCTGTTCGCCGGTCCGATCAGGGAGAAAATCGTATTCGCGGGGATATCCATATTCAGGTCGTAAATGACCTGCTTGTCCGCGTAGTAAAAATCGAGATGGTCGACTGCGATTTTGGGCGGCATATGCGTATTCACCTCTTTACTGCCTTCGCGATATAGTGGTTAACCAAGGTATTGGCGCCCACATTGAAAATAAAGATCAGGATGATCAGCAGCGCGGCGGTACCATAGGCATTCTCCATAGATATCCCTTCCCGGGCCAGGATATAGAAATGTACTGCCATGGTCCGGGTAGGCGAGAATAGGGAGGATGGCATACGTAAAGCCGATCCCGCGGTCAGCACGACGGCTGCAGTCTCCGCAATGCACCTGCCGATGCTGAGAATAACCCCATTGGCGATGCCGCTTAAGGCCGCTGGGAAGACGACTCTGGAGAGGGTCTGCCACTTCGTGGCGCCCAGGGAGAAGCTGACTTCCCGGTAGATATCCGGTACAGTGCGTATCGCTTCTTCAGAGGTGCGTATGACCGTGGGCAGGATCATTACTGATAGGGTCAGGCCGCCGGACAGGATCGACCAGCCCAGATTCATGGAGATGACAAAGAAGATAAAGCCAAAGAGCCCGTAGACGATAGAGGGGATGCCTGCTAAAGACTCCGCGCTGAAGCGGATGATACGGGTGATGGCGCTATCGCGGGTGTATTCGGCCAGGTAGAATGCCGTACCGACGCCAAAGGGGGTGGCGATGAGGATAGCTACGATGGTCACCAGAAAGGTCCCGGCGATGGCGGAGGATATGCCGCCTTCCCTGCCCATGCTGCGGGGGATCTCGGTGAGAAAATGCCAGTTAATGACGGGCAGCCCCTTGACCAGGATATAGATAATGATAAAGGCAAGGATGGAAAGCACAAAAATGGCTGCAGCCCAGATAAACAGCTTGGCAAAGGTTTCTCCGATTCTTTGTTTCGTAGGCATTTTGGCTCATTTCTTTCGTGTTATGTACTGCGCAGTGGAATTGAGGATCATGATGATAATGAAAAGAACAATACCAGTAGCAAAAAGGGCTTGGCGGTGGGGACCGGAAGCGTAGCCCATCTCAATGCCGATATTGGTGGTCAGGGTCCTGACCGGATCCAGTATGGAAGAGGGGATGGCTACGGCGTTACCCAGGACCATGATCACTGCCATCGTCTCGCCGATGGCGCGGCCAATCCCCAGGATCACAGCCGCGACGACGCCGGACTTCGCTGCAGGCAGAAGCACGGAGCGGATGGCCTGCCAGTGGGTCAGACCAAGAGCCAGGGCGCCTTCTTTATATTCCCGGGGCAAGGCGAGGATGGAGACTTCAGATATACTGATGACCGTGGGCAGGATCATAATGGCCAGAATAATGGAGCCAGCCAGGATGCTTAAACCTGGGCCGCCCAGATGGTCGCGGATCATGGGTACAACGAATACCAGCCCCCAGAAGCCGTAGACGACGGAAGGGATGCCGGCAAGGAGCTGAATGGCGGGGCGGAAGAGGTCGCGAAGCTTGGGCGGGGCGAATTCCGCAAGAAAAATACTACAGCACACACCAATGGGGACGCCCAGCAGCGCAGCCCCCAAGGTGACGGATACTGAGCCGATGATCATGGGGAAGATGCCGTAGCTGCCCTGGCTCGGCGCCCAGGTCATGCCAAAGACGAAATTGAGCAAACCGATCTCTGTGATGACAGGCGCGCCCTGGATGAGGATGAAGAAGGTGATCAACACCAGGACGGATATAGACGACAAAGCCAGGATGAGAAAAATGCGTTCCGGCAGCCTTTCCTTAAAATCGTTCAAAATCATGCTCCTTCGCTCTTTTGTCCAGTGGCTAAATATGCGCGGCTTGCGTCACTGCGCCGCATGCATTCCGGGGATCAGCCCTTCGCTGACGAGTAACCCCTGGCCTTCTTGCGACAGGGTATAGTCAATAAAGTCCTTCACCAAGCCCGATGGCGTTTCCCCGCAAACATAGAGAAAGGGGCGGGACAAGCCGTATGTGCCGTCAAGTACATTCTCCATCGTACAGGGGACGCCGCCTAGCTTCAGCGCCTTGACAGAATGGTCAACCAAACCCATGGAGATAAAGCCTACAGAATAGGGGTCGCCAGAGACCAGCTGCCATACGGCGCCGTTTGAGTCTTGGATGATCGCCTTGGGCGTGATCAGCGCTTTGTTCATGACCAACTCTTCAAAAGCGCTGCGGGTGCCCGAGCCTTCCTCCCGGGAGATCAGGTGGATCCTAGCGTCAGGACCGCCTACTTCTTTCCAGTTCAGAATGGCGCCCATATAGATATCCCGGATCTGGCTTAAGGTGAGGTCGGACACAGGGTTGCTGGGGTGGAGGATAATGGCTAACCCGTCCTTGGCTATCTCTACAGACCACAAATCCTGCTCCTTCTCATTCAGATGCCTTGAAGACATGCCGATATCCGCCGTACCCGCGATCGCCGCTGTAATACCGGCGGAAGAGCCGCCTCCCTGGATATCGACCTCGTGGCCGGGATGACGCAAGGAGAATTCTTCAGCTAAGATCTCGGCATACGGCTGAACCGATGTGGAGCCGGCGACGATCACTGTGGAATGGGAGCCGCCGCCGCAGCCAGACAAAATGGCAAGCAGAAGAAAGGACGCGATAAGGCATGCCAGGCATTTTCCCTTCGCTAAAACCCGACCGCTTACGATGGCACGGCCGGAGGTCTGTTTTTTATTGCTGTATTGTATCGCAAAAACCATTTAGCCAAACCGTCCCGTGATATAATCTTCTGTGCGCTTATCCTTCGGATTGGAAAACATTTCGATCGTCGGCGCATATTCAACGACTGTGCCGACCTTATCGTCATTAATCATAATGAAGGCTGACATATCCGACACCCGTAGGGCTTGCTCCATATTGTGCGTGACAATCACGATGGTAAACTGCTTTGCCAGATCGAGCATGAGCTCTTCGACTTTCATTGTGGATTCGGGGTCAAGGGCGCTACAGGACTCGTCCATCAGGATAATCTCCGGCTCGACGGATAAGGCCCGCGCGATGCACATGCGTTGCTGCTGGCCGGTGGAGAGCTCCGGCGCCGGCTTGCCCAAATCGTCTTTTACTTCGTCCCACATGGCGACCTGGGTCAGACTCTTTTCGACAATGACGTCCAGCTGATGCTTGTGGCTGACCCCGTGGCTTTTGGGCCCGAGGGCGATATTCTCATATATACTCATAGGGAATACATTCGGCTTCTGGAATACCATACCGACCTTTTTCCGAAGGGTAGGGACGTCAGTGGATTTGTCATATATCGGGAGGTTGTCGATGAGAATCGAACCTTCGACCCGCACGCCCGGGATGGTGTCGTTCATACGGTTGAATAAACGTAGTAAGGAGGATTTACCGCAGCCGGAGGGGCCGATGATCGCCGTAATCGAGCATTCGGGGATGCGTATCGTGACGTCCATGAGCGCGTGATGCGCGCCATAGTACATGCCCAGAGCCTCTGTGCTTAGCTTAATCCTACCGCCTTGTTCAGATAGAGTATCGTTCATGTTCATCGCTCGCCGTTCAATCATCAAGCCGCTGCCTTTTTACAAATGGAGACTACTGAATGTAAGGGGGTTCATGGGATACTATACCACGCGTTTTTCATACGAGTCTATATGCGCGGCGCTGAATTTACTATAGCTTTACAGAGACTTTACGAGGATTTTACATATCGGCGAGAATGGGGAAAGCGCGTTTTACACAGGCGCTTAGGTTTGACAGAGCGAATCAGGCATAGTAAGATGCTTGCGGGATATGGGGTGATGGAAATCGATTATCAAAGTGTGAATGAACAGCCGATCGGGCTCTTTGACTCGGGCGTGGGCGGTCTGTCTGTCCTCAAGGCGATGGAGGCCAGGCTTCCGCTGGAGAACTATATCTACTTCGGGGACACAGCAAGGGCGCCCTATGGGAGCAGGAGCGAAGAGGAGATCTGCCGATTCAACCTGGAAATAGGCGGATGGCTGCTGAGGCAGGAATGCAAAGCGCTGCTCATTGCCTGTAATACATCTACTGTCCTCGGGATGGGGACGCTAAAGGCTTCGACTGACAAGCCGATCTTTGGGATGATGGAGGCGACCTTGTCGGAAGTCCTGCCTTCGGTAGGACCTATCGGCTTTATCGCCACGCAAGGAACGGTCAATAGCGGTGCATATCAGAAGGCTTTTGCAGCTGCCGCGCCGGATTGTCCCTTCTACGCCCAAGCCTGCCCGGATTTGGTCCCTTTCGTGGAACGGGGGGAGCTGGACGGCGCGGGTGTAGAAGCAGCGATCGCCGCTTACATTGCGCCATTGCAGGCGAAAGGGGTGAAGACGCTGGTATTAGGCTGTACGCATTACCCCTATCTCGCGCCGGTGATCTCCTCCTTCCTGGGAGCCGGCGTTAAGCTGGCTGATCCGGCGGACGCCTTAGCCCGGATCGTAGAAGGCTTCCTGGGGAGCGAAGGCATGCGCAACCACGGCGCTGGGGCGCATCACGGCGAGAGGGCGTTCTACTGCAGCGGGGACAGGGAGAGGTTTCAAGAGGTCGGCGGGATCATGCTGGGGCGGGAGCTAAACCCATATCAGCTAGATCACTTACGTTAGGGAAGGTAGGGAATACGATGCGGCTTGATGGTAGGGGGAGCCGGGAACTGCGCCCGGTACGAATCGCAAAGGGCTATGCCCGGTGGGCGGAAGGCTCTGTCCTGATCGAAGCGGGGGACACAGTGGTTCTATGCAACGCCACAGTAGAAGAACGGATGCCTGCTTTCCTCAAGGGGACAGGCAAAGGATGGGTAACAGCTGAGTACGCGATGCTGCCCAGGGCGACGCAAACGAGGACAGCGAGGGAAGTGAACGCGGGAAAGCCGTCGGGGCGGACAAGCGAGATCCAGAGGCTGATCGGTCGCGCCCTCCGCTCTGTAGTGGATATGGAGAAACTGGGGGAGCGTACAATACTGCTGGACTGCGATGTGCTGCAAGCAGACGGAGGCACGAGGACGGCGTCCGTCACAGGCGCTTTCGCCGCGATGGCGCTTGCGGTACGCAAACTGCAACGGGAAGGCGCACTGCATACTATGCCAGTAAGGGATTGGCTGGCAGCTGTGAGCGTGGGTAAGATAGGCAGCGAGGGGCTGTGCTTGGATCTGGCTTACGAAGAGGACAGCCAGGCATTGGTGGATATGAATGTTGTGATGACCGGGAGCGGAGGGCTCGTGGAAGTGCAAGGGACAGCGGAGGGCATGCCCTTTAGCCGGGAAGAGATGGATGCTTTTCTTGATCTGGCGAAGGAGGGCATTGATCGTTTGGTGCTGCTGCAAAAAGAGTTCTTGGGGGCGGATTTTCTTTGAGGCTGCTTGTCGCTTCCCATAATGAAGGTAAGATCAGGGAGATCCGCCGATTGCTCTGCGACCCGGCGCGCGTAGGCGTGGACACAGGAGAGGAATGGGAGATCTTGTCCCTAGCGGATCTGGCGAGTCTCTGGAAATCTGAGACTCTGGGCGGGCTCCCTCCTGTGGGGGCCGCTGACGAAGCCGGGGGAGACGTAGACGCTTTGATCAAGGAGCGCTATGTCCTGCTTAGCGAGCGGATGGAAGAGACCGGATCGACTTTCGAGGAGAATGCAAGGATCAAGGCGCAAGGGGCAGCCGGGTTCACCGGGCTGCTGAGCCTTGCTGATGATTCGGGGCTGGAGGTGGATTATCTTGGCGGCGCGCCCGGGGTGTATTCGGCCAGATACGCCGGGCCAGAGGGGGACGAACAGGCGTGCAACGACCTGCTGTTATCCAACATGCGCGAAGCACCCGCAGATCAACGGCGTGCCAGGTATAAGGTAGTCATCGCACTTGCTATACAGGATAGGGTTCTCCATGTCACCACAGGGGAGTGCGAAGGGGCGATCGGCTTTGCCCCAAGAGGAGAGGGCGGTTTTGGCTACGACCCGCTGTTCGTCCTACCGGGAGGGGAGCAGACGATGGCGGATCTTTCAATGGAGGAGAAGAACAAGATCAGCCACCGGGGGAAGGCTTTGGAGGCAATGAAAGATTTCCTGGCAGATTTCCTGGCAGACTTGACAAAGCGAGGCGTTCGTTGGTAAAATTATGGGCATTCCCAGTAGCGCGTTGTGCTCATAGCTCAGCTGGATAGAGCAACGGCCTTCTAAGCCGTCGGTCCGGGGTTCGAATCCCTGTGGGCACGCTGATCAACCGACAAACGGATCATGGTGATCGATGGTGGATGTGGCGAAGTGGTTAACGCACCGGATTGTGGATCCGGCATTCGGGGGTTCGAGACCCCTCATCCACCCTATACTACACAACAAAAAAGCCTTGATACCATTCGCTTTTCGGCTGATTGGGTCAAGGCTTCTTTGTCTCTTAATAGTTGACAGCAATCTCGAACAGCTCACCAACAGTTTTCCTTTTAGCATACCAGATAAATGGTAAGGCATTGCACGACACTGTCTTCTTGAAAATAAGTATTCAAGGTCATACAGTTATATTTTTCCAGGATTGCACGGGCAATGCGTAGCCCTCTGCCCCTTCCCTCGTCCTTTGTGGATACGCCTGCCCTGACGCCCGCTTCCCTTGTACCAGGTCGTACTGTGTTCATGATCGCTATGGAAAGCATTTCCTCGTTTTCCGAAAAACGAATCGTGATCAGCCCGCTCTCCAGAGCCATGCACTCCTCTATGGCATTGTCCAGAAGTATCCCTAATACGCGTACTAAGTCGGTGATTTCCACGGAAATATTTGCACAATGGCGTCCGAACTGCATCTCAAGATCGACGCCAATTCCCCTCTCCAAAGCTTGCGCGATTTTGTACCGAAAGATCGCTTTCAGATGCTCGTCGTCTATGGACGCCAGCTTACTAAACAGATCGCTTTTTTCAATTTCATCATTGACGAAAGGGCTTATTTTCTCCCGGAAAAACGCCTGCATTTCCTCATTACCGCTCCTGTGGACATAGTCGCCCATGGTGAGGAAGATGTTTTTTAGATCGTGCTTTATACCACGGATATCGTCCATGTTTTTTTCCAGGCTTGATGTGTAGGTAGCAAGGCCTTCGTTTTCCATGGTTTTGCTCTGAAGACTGTCCTGCAACCGCGTAATTCTGAATACCAGGAGGAGAAAGGAAAACTGGATGACCTGGGCGAAGACCAGAAAAATGTTAAAAAGCAGCGTCGGCATATTGATAAAGGTATTTGCTAAGCCATAGATCAAGTTCAGCAGCATCGCCAGCAGGAGAATGGCTACAGAATTATAAATAAAGTAGCGCTCGATTCTGGGGTAGGCTTTGCCCATGGCGTTGATCTCATCGAAACGTTTCCCAAAGAGGCGCTTGATTCCATAGATCAGTACGATGTTGATAAGGACAATCGCCAGCGCCGTTAGGCCCCAGACAAAGGCTTTATCGATACTTGTGCCCAATGGCTGTCCGATCCGTAAGACGGTATGGTTGAATAGGGCATTGCATAAATACGCTTCCAATACAGTCAGTAAGGAGGCGAACCATGCGTGAAACAGGCGCCCCTCTAGCCGGCCCGCGCTGAGCCGGTAAATGAAGAATAGCACGAAAAATATACAAAAGACCGGGAACGCACTGCCGAATAACCAGGTATTGAGCCCGATGAAGCGGTTGATGCAGGTGAAGCACGCAAACATCACAGCATAATCAAGGACAGCCAGGTTTTCAAAACGCAAGATCCGCACAACCACAGTCATGGCAAAGGCTAGCGTCAGGTAGGATACAGCGATGCTGCCGGGCATGGCGCGGACAAAGATGACGCCAGCTGCGGCGGATAAGGCTGAAACGGTTGCGGCGACGCGCAGGGCTTTGCTACTCGTTTTCCTGCCGGCATAATCGATTGCCAGCAATAGCGCGATGAGGAGAAAGGACGGGATAATCATGGAGAAAAGGTGATCCACTATAGCGGGAAGAATCGAATCAAATCGAGCCTCTGAAGGCAGAGATTCGATGATTTTGGTGAAATCATCAGGGATTGTCATACTCTCTTGACCCCGCATTGCCGCATGATTTCGCCTTTGAGCCGGAATGAGCAGGCTGCAGTCTCTCCACCAGCGAACCTGACCAAGCCGTTTGCCACAGATACGACAAGTTTGGTATTGACGACTACGGAACGGTGGCTCTTGATGAACCCGCTGCCTAAGCTGGATAGCGCGTGCTCTATGGTATCCCGAACGGAAATGGTGGAGCCGTCTACAGTATGGTAGCATAGGAAATGGGATACGGATTTATCTGCTTCCACGTATAGGATCTGTGAGACAGGAAGCGATACACAATCGTCGATACCGACCGGAAGTTGCAAATAGCCTTCTTTCCCTTGTATCCCATCTATGGTTTGCTTCCCATCTGTGGGGAGCGGCAGGGCTACGCTCTCGATAGCGAGGCGGATATACTTTTTGTATCCGATACGCATGGGATCCTGATCCGGCGTCTTTTCGATAAACCCAAAGGGTTCAACGCCGCTTTTTAGCACGCGGATCCCCAGATCGGTATGGCTTGTCACAAAGACGATTTTCGATAAAGGCTCCGTTTTTTTGATGATTTTGGCGACGTCTACGCCGTTGAGCGAAGACTTGCCAAAGTCAATATCAAGGAAATAGAGATATATGCCCGGATTCTTCTCGATGAAGCGAAGCGCTTCACGGTAATCCACCGTAGCGCATAGGATAGCGGCGCTGTATTCATTTTCCTTGATGCATTGCCGGGCTATGCCAACCGATAAGTCAAGGACAAAGCGGTCGTCATCGCATATTACCAAGCCAAGAATACTTACCACCTGCCACTCATAAGATTCGTACCTGCCTACTGCTCAGTATACCTTACCATACATTGTTTTTACAGCAATTTGTCCTGAACGTAGCCGGCATTAGCCTGAACGCAGCCTTGTGTTTCACGTTCAGGGCGCCGGCTTGCTATTTCAAGCGAAAATCAGCGCTTTATCCCCGCGATTTGTTATGGTGACAAGGACAAATAAGGCAAATAGGGGGCTGACTTTTGTGGAAAGTATAGGTTTTTATGTCAATCCCGGGAAGAAAGGGATCGTCCGATTCGAAGGGGAACTGTACGCATGCCAAGCGATCAAAACCAGGATAGTGACGGAACAGGACTCCCTCGTAGGAATTGTCGAAGAATACGCGAAGCCGTATTTGAGAAAAGGGGACGTCCTCTTTATCAGTGAAAAAATGGTCGCCTGCACACAGGGAAGGGCGCTGCCCCTTTCCTCGATCAAACCAGGCTGCCTCGCCAGGTTCTTGAGCGGGTTCGTGACGAAAACCAGTGCCGGGTGCGGGCTCTCCATACCAGAGACCATGCAATGCGCCATTCGCGAATGCGGGCATATCCGTATTTTGCTCGCTTCAGCTTTTGGGATGCTGGGCAAAATCTGTGGAAAAAAAGGTTGGTTTTACCATGTTGCCGGGTATCGGGCCGCATGTATCGACGGGCCATGCGACTATACCATCCCGCCATATCATCAATATGTCGTGCTAGCACCCCTGGCGCCGGATCATACGGCCAGTAGCCTATCGAAAGCGCTGGGCGGAACCGTTGTCATGATCGTGGACGCCAATGACCTTGGCGTAAGCATTCTCGGCAGCTCTGAGGCGGTGGACGAGGAGCGGATGGCAGGGCTCCTCAAGCAAAACCCCTTAGGTCAATCCAGAGAATCCACCCCCATGGGGATCCTCAGGAGAGTGACGCAGGCATAATGCGGAAAGCGAATGCAGCTTGAAAATATTTTGTTGTATCCATACAAATCCTTTTTCTGATATAATACAGTCCTGATAAGGGGGATGAGTTATGGCATTTTGTACAAATTGCGGCGTACAGATTGACGATAAAGTAAAGTTTTGCCCTTCTTGCGGAGAAGCAGTCAATCCAGAGAAGAGCGAGCAGCAACAGTCTGGACAGTTCCAGAGGAGTGTGGATCAGGGCGTGGAACGCTTGACCCAAATCGCCCAGGATGTGGCAGACGTCACTGAGGAGATGGATCAGGCTGATGTGGAGAAAAATAAGGCGATGGGCGGGCTTGCCTATATCCTGTTTTTCCTTCCGTTGGTCACTTGCCCGGACTCGAAATATGCCCGCTTTCACGCAAATCAGGGGCTGCTCTTGTTGATTCTGGTCATCGCTGCGAATATGGCAAGTTCGCTCATCCGTACTGTCTTTCGCTGGGGTTTGCTGCGGAGCATAGCGTCAATCGCTACTTCGATTCTCTTTTTAGCGGTCACGGCTATCGCTGTTATCGGGTTGATCAACGGTTTCACGGGTAAAGCGAAAGAGCTGCCGGTCATAGGCAAGATAAGGATCATCAAATAAAGAATCAGGTTTTTTTCAATAAGAAGAGGGGATGGAATCCATGGGTATACTTGATCGGGCGATATCCAGAGGGATAGCAAGAGCAGTAGACAGGACAATAACCAACGCCATCGACAAGACGGTAACGGATAATGTAGCGCCTGCAATGAACCAGGCTGCGCAGAATCTAGCGAAGGAAGCGGCGAAGGCATTGAAGATTTGCCCCGCTTGCGGTGAGGCTGCCAGCGCGGACAAACAATACTGCGCCAAATGCGGCGCGGCCCTGCCTGCGGCTACCGTCGCCCAAGCGGCAGTATGCGCCAGCTGTGGAAAGCAAAACGACGTCGGCGCTAGGTTCTGCTCAAGTTGTGGGGCGAAACTGTCGGAGGAATAGTAGCGGAAAGAGAGGATAGAGTATGGCAAGAAAAACACCAGCCCTGTCGCTTGTGCTTATTTTGGTGCTTGCCCTGGCCCCGGCAGCAGCCGGCGCGGTCGTCCCGGTTCCCGGTGAGGAAATCGAAATCCTCATGACGCTTAATGAGCCGGAGATGTATGTGAATATGATCCGCCAAGAGATCGACCCTGGCCGCGGTACAGCGCCAGTGAGTATCAATGGACGGACGATGGTACCCATCCGCGCGATCATCGAAGCGCTGGGCGGGAGCATTGACTGGGACGGAGCCACAGAAAAGATCACCATGGAGGCCAACGGCCACAAGGTGGAGATGTGGCTGAATAAGACAGACTATGTGGCGGACGGGCAAAGCAAATCCATGGACGCGGCGCCTGAGTCGGTGAATGGCAGGACTTTGGTCCCCTTACGCGCCGCCGCTGAGAATGTAGGCTGCTATGTAGACTGGGAGCCCGAAACGCAGTTGATCCTGGTGGGGTATTACCCTAATGGTATTCCGGATTTTTCAGAGCCTGAACCGATGGCATATACGGGCTTCCTGAGGGAACTAAAAGAAGCGGCTGAAGCCGCCGGCTACATGACACACGATAGCAAGGCCTATTCCAGCGATTCCGTAAAAGTGCTTCCTGTGCCGCTGGAAGGCTTCTGCGTAGCCGGTAATAAGGGCTCGGACAGCCTGAACGTCTCGGTATGCGAATTTGCCTCTGCGGCAGAGTCTAAGTCGTATAGCGACTATATCAATGGCCGTGTGGCGGAGGGCCTGCTCCAGGTCGGTCATTTCTATAAAGAGTTCACCGTGGAGATCATCGGCGCCGCTGCCGGAAGCCCTGTGGATACGGCGATCATGGATGTATTCGCATCAGTAGGATGGGGCAAGTGAAGTTTCTTATAGACTACATGCATGCTTCTTGTTATAATGGCTCGGTAGCAAACAGCGGCATACCTCATAATGGAATACATTATGGGGGAGACGAGTGGTTTGCGCCAGGTTGATGGGGTGTAGCCAAGTGGTAAGGCACGGGACTTTGACTCCCGCATTCGCAGGTTCAATCCCTGCCACCCCAGCTCACTTTATTCGGGGACAGAGGGGGGAACCCCTCTTTTTCTATAATTGCGGCAGGCGCGGCGTAGGGCATATCTATTTGATCTTCTTCATGCTCGCTTCTTTTGCCTTGTTTTCATTGCATGGCTTCAGTACGACCCAACCGTCGCCGCCTAAATGATCATGGTACTTCACATTGGCGTAGTAAACTAAACCCAGGCGCAGGTTCCTTTTGGCAATGGTCGCGTCCGGATTTTCAGAAATAAAGGAACCAATACTGCAGTCGGGGATCTCCATCGCAAGCTTAGCTTTATTGACAAAGGAATTCACCTGGCTGCCGTCTTCCAGGTCGATAGACCGGGAATAGGTCATACACTTTGACAACCTTGGGTCGCTGCAAAGCGGGACGCCGTTTGTGTCGAGGAAGACATCCCTCGCCAGGCCCACTGTCAGATCGCCCCGGATAAAACAGATTTCATAAAACACGATGACACCTCCACATGTTGCTCCTGGACTTGGTTTTGCCTATCTGGCAGACGGAGCGTTTCTCATATATTAAAGTATAGCATATTTCGTGGGAAAACGACCTATCAAATCGTGATTAGATTGTTATACTCTCTTTCGATATGGACTTTATTCAGGTAGAATGCTATAATTGCCACGTTGCGCGGGCGTGGCGGAATTGGCAGACGCGCTGGATTTAGGTTCCAGTATTGAGAGATGTGCAGGTTCAAGTCCTGTCGCCCGCATTTTCATGAGATGGTTTAAACATTAGGTTTCATCGAGCGCGATAGACCGAGGTACGCTTGCCATGCTTTCCGTGGCAAGCGTATTGTCTGCGTAGCGCTATTTTCAGAGGGTTCAGGATATGGAAGATCGATGGTTATTTTGTTTTCTGCGCGGAAAAACGCAGCGGGCAGTATGAGGACCGTTCAAGGCGCGTAAGAAGCGCGTATGAAGCATTTTACATTGACTTTACATGGAAACGGTATATCATATGTGTGTAAAGAATGTAAAGAATGTATGCAGAGTATCGCAGAGACGATACGCGGCCTAAAAGGAGGACGCCATCGTGAAGAAATTTACACCTGCAATGCGGATGATTGTGCTGGTCAGCATCTGCGGAGCGCTGGCTATCTTTAGTTCGACGATATCCAAGTCGCTCTTGTCGCTGTTTTCGCGCAGCATGGGCGCAACCGATGCGCAGGTCGGGCTGATCGCTTCCGCCTCAACCATCCCCGGCATACTGATCAGCTATATCGCCGGCGATATGGCAGACAGATTCGGATATAAGAAGATCATGGTCGGGTCCCTCCTCATTTTTGCCACCGCCCCTTTCCTCTACCTGGTGCTCGTTAACCCGCTGCAGCTGGGCATTGCGCGCTTCTACCACGGATTTGCCACAGCCGCTTTCGGACCTGTGGCAATGGCGACCATAGCTGCTTTCAGTGGAAAGAATACGGGACAGAACCTCTCCCTCTACTCCTCGGCAACGCTTGTGGGGAGGGCATTGGCGCCGATCGCAGCAGGAGCGGCTTCCGATGCGGGCGAGTACTACAACATTAGCTGGCACATCCCCGTCTATGTCATCGCGGCGGTCGCGGGGGTTTTGGCGCTGACGTTCGCCTTATGGTTTTTCAGCAAGCCGGTAGGGGAAGAGGACAAAGAAGCTGCGTTAATCAACAAGGGGTCTGATGAAAAGATCCCTTTCTGGACCAAGCTCTTCGGGCTCTTTCGGTATAAACCATTACTATTTGTCGGCATATTCTACGCATTCATCTACTTTGCCCATGGCGCATTTGAGATGATTTTTCCGCTATTCGCGGTGGACTTGGGGATGTCCAAGTCGCAGATCGGCGCGGTGATGAGCGTACAGATGGTCGGCACCATATTCCTGAAACCGTTTTTTGGCAAAGCATCGGATAAGTTTGGGCGCTTGCCATTGATCGTCATTGGCCTGGTGATCAGCGCCGGCGTTTTCTTTTCCATCGTGGTGACCAGATCGGTGATGCTTCTAGGGGTGCTGATCGTTGTCTACGGAATGGGTTTCGCCATTATCACGGCGAGCATGAGCGCCCTTGCGGCGGACGTGGCAAAAGAAGGACAGCTTGGCGCGTCTCTTGGCGTTTTGTCCACGCTCATGGACGTTGGGCAGACAATCGGACCGCCGACGGTGGGCGTGATCAGCGGCTTGTATGGAAACGGGATAGGGATCGGCTTCCTGGGATTGCTCCTCTCGGCAGCGATTTTATTTAGCCTGTTTGCTTTCCGCAAGCAGCCTGACGCAGCAGCCTGACGCAGTAGTCAGAAGCAACGGCATGCCAAGGTAGCGCGCTGGTGGGAAAAACCTACTTTTGAGCAGGGTGCAAATATGATATAGTATCCATACATACGCTATACGACCTATGAATTATAAGGAGGGAATGGAATGAAAGCAGCAGCAGTAACAAAAATCGGCAGTCTGAAAGAAACCGATCCGGAGAAGCGCGGTCTGGTGGAAGTCATCGACTGGGAGGAGCAGGAGCTTGATCCGGATGGTGTTAGGATCAAGGTCGCCTATTGCGCGATTTGCGGATCCGACCCCCATCTATTGGATGGCATGTTTGGGCCGGCGGTCCCCAAAGGCATTGGGCACGAATTGTCCGGCGTCGTCATGGAGCTGGGCGCTAACGCAAACAAAAAAGGTCTCAAGGTCGGCGACCGTGTGGCCTGCGACTTTAGGCATACATGTGGGACATGCTATTATTGCC
>Ga0082212_10002445_pt1 | contig 27039 bp, 20 predicted proteins | sample TergutNt197P3_FD_71548 | JGI IMG/M metagenome (GOLD analysis project Ga0082212, IMG submission 71548) | Neocapritermes taracua P3 segment gut microbial communities from Petit-Saut dam, French Guiana - Nt197 P3 | ecosystem: Host-associated > Arthropoda: Insects > Digestive system > Gut ...
TGAATAGTTCATCACCGCAGTGCCCTGAAAATCCGGAACGGGCGCTACTTCAAGTTTAAAATCCAAGGTGCGCCACGAAAGGGCACCAAATTGGTTGGCAAAATACTTATCAAGTGGGCCGGTGTAAACCACAGGAACGTTGCCGACCACTGTTGATTTATTTAATGGCTGTAAAACATCAAAGAAATCGGTGTTTAATCGCACATCGATTTTCGGGTGATCTGCCATTCTGTTGAGCCATGCGGTGTATCCATCAACAGGCAAGCCTTCATGGGTGTCAGAAAAGTACCTATTGTCATAGGTATAGCGGACGGGCAGCCTGGAGATGATTTCTGGACCCAACTCTCTCGGATCAGTCTGCCACTGCTTTGCAGTGTAGTTCATGAAAAACGCCTCGTATAGCGGCCTCCCTATCAGAGAAATCCCTTTTTCGACGAAATTCGTAGGCTCCTTGCCGTCAAGTTCTCCCGCTTGGGCAGTAATAAGCTTTCGGGCAGCCTCAGGGGTCAGTTGGGAACGGAAAAATTGGTTAATAGTGCCGAGATTTACCGGCATCGGAAATACTTCGCCGCGATGTGTCGCATACACCCGGTGCACATAGTTAGTGAATTCGGTGAACTGGTTAGCATAAGCCCACACTAATTCGTTCGAGGTATGAAAAAGATGCGCCCCATATCGGTGGTATTCAATCCCGGTTACGGGCTCGACCTCACTATAGGCGTTACCGCCAATGTGGTTTCGACGCTCTATGACTTTCACCCGCAGACCTAGGTCATTTGCAGCACGCTCAGCCACTGTTAGGCCAAAAAGGCCCGAACCAACAACCAAAAGATCCATGGTGCCTTCCTTAGTTAAATCGGTAATAACGTCGAGCCAGGCGGTAACCGGTTATTGATAATCTCCGCAAGAATCTACCAGGAACGTTCGTCCCAAAAATCGCAGGTTGGTAACGATACAATTTGCCCCGCAGCTTCGGGTCAATGGAATCGATTTCACGCCACATTTCGTCGCGTTGCGCAAATGCTTCCGGAGTATCAGCCAGCACTGCATACATGCACGGCGCGGCGACGACTAGCCCCAAATGCCTTATCATGTATTTTGCGAGTTTCCTATTAGCTACCTGTTCTGGTAGCTGAAATGCCTTCACCATAAATAGCGTTACGCGAACCAACTCGTCCAACCTGCGTATTTGAGTCTGTTCGTTAACTGATTGGTCATCGCGGCCAATGAAATATCGATACAGATCGACCGGCAGATAGTAAAGCGTTTCTACAAATGGCAATGGGACGTAGGCAAAAATGTTGTCGACGTAAAAAGTATGCTCTGGCAACTCCAGGCCGCTATCACGTAGCACCTGGGTACGATAGGTGAGCGAGTGCATCAAGAGGTTTTGCCCAAGTTTAAATGATCCGAGCTCATTCCAAGTAAAAATCCGGTTACGGTGCAGCGCGCCACGATAATGAATCACCTTGCGGGTACCAGTTGTGGTGTGTTCATAGACGTAATTGGTGATCATCAGGTCAACCGGACTGCCGCTGTTGATGAAACGGCGAAGTTTGCTCAGCGTCAAGTTGAGGGCGGCACGGTCGAGCCAATCATCAGAGTCAACTACGTGAAGGTAGACACCGGTGGCCTCCCGCAGTCCCGCCATAACAGCTCCACCATGTCCCTTGTTCTCCTGGTGGATTACTTTGATGATGTCGGGATAGTCGTCGTGCCACTTATCGGCCTTCTCAGCGGTATTGTCCTTTGTCGAACCATCGTTAACGATGATGATCTCAATGTCGCGCGAACCAGTAAGCAGCGAGCCAATGCAGTGATCCATGTACTCTGCCGAGTTGTAGCACGGGACAACGAATGTGATGGTTTTGTGGTTCTGGTACGGATTCAATGCACTCTCTCCGTTGGCAGCAGGGAAACTATCAGCGTTTTTGCCATAGTTTCTCAATCCTCGAATGGTACGCCTGCTGTCTGCACACGCAGGCAACAATAGTTTAGTTGTTTCTTAGGCATGGCGCGAAAAACAGCGCCTCGCCAGTTGTCCACCATTGATACACCTCGGCACTCAATCAGCATGGGCGCGGCGAATGTCTGCAAGCATTTCTGCTTTGTCTTGTGAGCGTGGCAGCGAAACAGCTTCCATCCAGTCGGCGACTTGGGGGCAACCAGCCTCACGCAAGCCTGCAATGATGCGTTGAATCTGTGCTGGCGTTTTGTTCTGGCTCATCTTTGCCTTAGCTTCAACTCTTTCAATCTGAAGTTCCAGACCAACCATCGCAGGCAGCAATTTCGCTAAAAGCTCTTGCGAAAATGATGACGGGTCAAAATCTGGCTCTAAAGCAACCGAGTGAGTCATAACCTGCTCGGTGATCCAATCCGGGTCATTGTGGATGTGCAACGTTCCATACGCATGCAGCACCAGATAGTTCCAGGACGCAGCTGGACTGGGATTATCCGCGTCAAGCAGCCAAGCCGCCCGGATGAAAGCATCCGCCCCATGCAAAATCGCTACTGCTGGGGCTTGATCTAGCTGCGCCAGTGGATTGATCTTGGCAATGTGAGTCGATAACGAACCTTTCCCCGCAACATTTGAATAATGCAATGGCAGGAAACTAGCTTCCAAACCACCGGGTGTGGATGCGACCAAATCTGCTACTCGGCAATGTTCCAAGAACGCGGAAGCTTCAGCATCGTTCATGCGGAAATGATTCGGAATATACATCAGTCTTCTCCTATCGCAGCGAACGCGGCTTCCAATAACGATTCGTCGATTTCGGCAGCCAAATGCGGCTGAGCTAACCCTTTCAACACCACCATACGCAGCCCGGCACCTCTGGACTTTTTATCCGATGACATAGTTTTGCGCAGTGCCTCCCAAGCAGCATCCCGGTAGCTAATCGGCAGACCAGCGCCCGAAAGAATTTCACGATGTCGCTGCACCAAAGCTGCATCAACCAAACCCATCCGATAGGCAACTTCGGCAGCGAATACCATCCCGATAGAAACTGCTTCGCCATGGCGTAGCGAAAAACCTGCTGCACGCTCAATTGCGTGGCCGAGAGTATGTCCGTAGTTGAGAATCTCGCGGCTAACTCCTGGCTCTTGTGTGAGCCGCTCTCGAAAATCCGCAGCAACTACATCGGCTTTGACACTGATTGCTCGTCTAATCAATTCTTGGGTCTGTTCTTGGCCAGCGAATGCGCCCTGCTGGTCAGCGGCGAAGCTGTCCAGGATTTGCGGGTCGGCTATGAAGCCAGTTTTCAATATCTCGGCAAAACCCGATTGCCAATCTCGCAGCGACAGGCCACCCAGCAGGTCAAGATCGGCAAAGACGGCTTTCGGTTCACTAAACGCCCCGACCAAATTCTTTCCAGCTTCCAGATTGATGCCAGTTTTTCCACCCACCGCAGCGTCAACCATCCCCAGCACCGTCGTAGGAACCGCAAAAAAACTCACTCCCCGCAACCAAGTAGCGGCAGCGAATCCAGCTAAATCGGTTATCGCTCCCCCACCAATACCAGCTATCGCATCCGAGCGAGTAACACCAGCATTCGCCAGTTCGTTCCAACAGTGCGTCAAAACCTGTGGTGTCTTTCCAGCTTCGGCGTCTGGGACTTCAATGAAAACCGTGTCGGTTTCCAAACTTGCGCCTACTCGCTGCGCTAAGTGGCGTTGTTTCGACGAACAGATGATTGCCAGCCGTCTAATCCCATGCAGATATTGCGGCCAAATAGCCCTGACCTGGTGTCCGATGTGTACCAGATAGGGGTTCTGGGTGTTGACCAGCACCTGGTCTGCGGTACTCAGCGTAACCGCCTCTCGTTAAGTCGGGACAGGTAGTTTTGGAGGTTGGCCTTGGTTTCGACCAGTGAGTCTCCCCCAAATTTTTCCAGTACGACTTCGGCTAGCACCAATGCGACCATAGCTTCGGCTACTACTCCAGCAGCAGGCACTGCCGTAAGATCAGAACGTTGATGATGTGCTACCGCCGAAGCTCCACTGCTGACATCGATGGTACGCAAGGCCTTCGGAACGGTGGGAATCGGTTTCATCGCGGCACGAAGTGTCAGAATCTCGCCATTGGAAATCCCGCCCTCAATCCCGCCAGCGCGATTAGATGTACGAACTATCCGCTGCTCAATGCGTGTTATTTCGTCATGTGCAGCGCTGCCTGGCAACCGAGCCAGTTCAAAACCTGATCCGATTTCTACACCTTTGATAGCTGGAATCCCCATTAAAGCTCCAGCCAACTTCGCGTCCAAGCGGCGATCTTGCTGCGCATGCGAACCTAGCCCAGGAATCATGCCGTACGCCAGAACCTCAACGACTCCGCCCAGGGTTTCACCAGCAGCTTTGGCTAGCTCGATTTGTTCTCGCATCAACTTTGACGCTGCGTCATCAAAACACCGCAGCGGATCAGTATCGATGCGCGGCAAGTCTTCCGGTGTCGGTAAAGCACTGTCGTTTTGTGTAACTGACCCCAACTCGACGACATGCGAAAGAATCTGAATTCCGGCTACCTGCTCCAAAAAAGCAGCAGCTACACACCCGAGAGCTACACGGGTGGCAGTCTCCCTAGCCGAAGCGCGTTCCAGGATTGGGCGCGCCTCGGCAAAGCCGTATTTTTGCATCCCTGCTAAATCGGCATGCCCGGGGCGCGGCCTGGTCAAGGCAGAAGCCTTCTCGCCGTCGTGAGCGGTGACAGTAATGGGGTCGGGTGACATCACGTCCTGCCATTTTGGCCACTCGGCGTTTGCAATCATAATCGCAATCGGCGAACCCAACGTAAAACCGTGGCGAACCCCAGAAAGGAGCGTCACTGCGTCAGTTTCTATCTTCATTCGGGCACCGCGGCCATACCCCAAACGTCGCCGCGCTAGCTGGTGTTGAATATCGGCAGTGCAAAGCTGCACTCCGGCAGGGATGCCCGCTACAACTCCGATCAGCGCGGCACCATGCGACTCACCCGCAGTCAGATAGCGCATGGTCTTTTAACGGTCTTTTCCGAAGCAAATTCGGTAGTTTTCATCAGTTTCCTGGCACCAGTTTTGATATTTCTTCACCGAAGCGTCATGACCTTTTTTATCGTCGTTGAAGTCTGTTTCCCCAGTAGCTGGATTCACAACGCACCAAAAGAGCCACTTGCCAGCTTCGGGGTTAATCGCAGCTTCCAATGCTTTCTTGCCAGGGTTAGCAATCGGTCCTGGGGGAAGTCCTTTGTACATGTAAGTGTTGTATGGCGAATCTGTCTTGCGATCTGCGGCTGTGGTCGCAATGACACCCTTTTTCTTCACTGCGTATGAGACCGTTGAGTCCATCTCCAACTTCTGACCCTTTTTGAGCCGGTTGTAGATGACACGCGCGGCCTTGGCTCGATCCTCGTTGCGGTTAACTTCGCGTTCGATAATACTTGCCACGATCACCAGATCGTATGCGGTCAGCTTCAAACCTTCAGCTTCGCTAAGTTCTTTAGCTCGTGCTTCAATGTCCAACCCTTTGACGACAGAATTGAATTGCTTTGTTGCCATCTTTACCACATCGAGAGCTTTTGGTTCACTGGGAATTTCGTAAGTATCTGGAAAGACGAAGCCTTCTGCGGTTGTTGCTTTCTTCGCCCAAGAAGGCAAACTCAAGTCTTTAATATTTTTGGCTGCAAAGACGGCTTCAAAGTCTTTTTCAGGCAGTTCGGTTGCCTTTGCAAGCGGCGCGACATAGTCCAAGAGCCAAAGCCCTTCGCGCAATGTGACCCGATTGTGAATCTGGTTCGCGTTATCGAGCAACATGTGCAGCGCAACTTTTGACGATATTTGAACAGGCAAAAGGTAACGTCCGGCCTGAATTTTCCCAGCATCCTGGTTCCTGTCGTGTTCTTTAGTGAACGCTTTTACCGTCTTGATCACGTTGTTTTGCACTAAAATTTCGGCAATCTTTGCACCTGTGGAACCAGAAGGAATCGCTATTTCCACCTTGGCATTGTCTTTTCCGTCGCCTTCATAGTCGTCAGCGGTTTTGAACTCTGTCCAACTGTTGCTTGCCCAATCATAAACAACGTACACTCCGGCTCCCAGCACCCCGACAGAAACAAAGATCGCCAGTAGGGCGCGGAACCGCAGCCAGATTTCTCGGCCTGAGAATTTCCCGGTATGTGGGTCACGTAGGTTCCTAGTTAAGAAAGTTGCCATCACCTGAGTCCTTCACCAAATAGTGTCCCGTGCGCTTCGCCTGTTCTTCGCTCAAATGCTACAGCCTGCTCTAAAATCGCTACCGCAGCCGCTTGATCGACAATCTTGCGTTGTGCGCGAGAGTTTTTTTCAGCCTCGTGTAACAGTCTACTCGCATAGGCCGAAGATAGCCGTTCATCGACGATGCGTAAAGGCACGTCGCCCAAGACCTCATGCAATTCGGCGGCGACATTTTCCATAGCTTGTGCGGCGATACCGCTGCGTCCAGCTAAATCGTGTGGCATACCAAGCAGCACTTCAATCGGCTCATATTCAGCCACTAGCTGCTGCACCCGTCGTATCGGGTCATGCCGCGTTGCGATGGTTTCCACCGGATAGCACAAGATCGCTTCCGGGTCACAAGCGGCGACCCCGATTCGGACTTTGCCCCAATCCAACGCAAGTCTGGTACCACTACGGAAAGTCATTAAGTCTGCAATTCGTCTCGAATCGCTGCAAGCGCTGAATCTGCCCCGGCTGCGTCCGTGCCGCCGCCTTGAGCTATGTCGTCACGACCTCCGCCTTTGCCGCCCATTTTTGCGGCAGCGATACTCACCAAAGCACCAGCTCTAGCACCCAATTGCCGAGCTGCCGACGTTGCAGTGACGATCATTGCAGGTTTAGCGTCGCCCCCGATCAGCGCAACGACACCGGCTCTGCTCCCTAGGGTTTCTCGTATTTTTATCGCCAGTTCCCGCAAGTCTTCAGTGCCAACGCCTGGGAGAATCTTGTTGACGAAAACGTAATCGGCAATGTTCGCGGCCTCATTCACCAAGGAAGGAACCGAGTCAAACAGTTGCTTGGCTTTTAGTAGACCCAGTTCCTTTTGCGTAGACTTCAAATCGGCAACCAATTTCTGCACCCGTGAAGTTAGCTGATCTGGTTGAGTTTTCAGCATTTGGGCTAAATTCGTTACTAATGCACGTTCAGCAGCGAGTTGATTGAAGGCATCTTGTGAAACTAGCGCCTCCACCCGCCGGATGCCTGAACCAATCGAAGATTCACTAACCAATGACAGCAGGCCAATCTCGCTAGTCCGTGAAACGTGGGTGCCGCCGCAAAGTTCCCGCGACCAATCTGAGCCAAACTCAATTACCCGTACGATGTCGCCATATTTTTCCCCAAACATGGCTTGCGCACCCATCGCCTTTGCTTGAGCCAGTGGCATCTGGGAAGCCGTCACTTCATAGTTGGCTTGAATGGCCTGATTAGAGAGCCCTTCTAATTCCTGTTGCATTGCCGCCGTCAGGGCTTGCGGGTTGTTGAAGTCAAAACGTAAATAGCCCGCACGGTTGTACGAACCCTGTTGATGCGTAGCTGGCCCCAAAATCTGTCGCAGTGCCGCATTCACGATGTGTGTCGCGGTATGAGCCTGGCAGGCGCCGTGACGGGTGAGAGGATCGACATTAGCTGATACTTCTAAACCGGTTTCCAGTTGGCCGTCGCTCACCTTTACCGTGTGAACGCTTAGTCCGCCCACTGGCTGCTGCACGTCAAGCACTTCCAGGGTTAAACCGTTGGCAGTGATAACGCCAGAATCGGCATCTTGCCCGCCAGCTTCGGCATAAAACGGAGTCTGATCTAAGACGACTTCAACAGTTTCACCAGCGGCAGCAGAAGTGACCAGCTTTCCGTCAGCAATCACGCCTAGCACTTTGGCTGGTGCGCTCAAGTCGGTATATCCCAAGAATTGGGTCTCTCCTTGGTCGCGTAATTCACGATATGCCCCGGTAGCTTGCGTGCCGCCTTTCTTGGCGCGGGCGTCTGCTTTGGCACGATCTTTTTGTTCTTGCATCAAACGCTGGAATCCAGCGATGTCAACCTCTAAGCCAGCTTCATTGGCCATCTCCACTGTGATGTCGATGGGGAAACCGTAGGTATCGTGCATCTCAAAGGCTCTATCGCCGGGAACGGCTCGACTGACCGCCGCAGCAGTAGCCACTTTATCGGCAACTCGCTGCCGCACATTTCCGACCGCTAAATCGAAGAGTTTTTTGCCAGCTTCAAGCGTCCTGCGGAAAGCCTCCTCCTCGCCGTAGGCAGTTTGGGAAACCCGTGGCCATTGGTCTTCGATCTCTGGATAAGACATTTGCATTAACTCTTTGCTGACGGGCAGCAATTCGGGCAGCACTGGGTCTTTCACACCCAGCAGCCACATCGCTAACACACTGCGGCGCAGCAAACGGCGCAGCACATAGCCGCGCGCCTCGTTTCCCGGGGTAACTCCGTCTGTCATCAACATCAATGCCGAACGCACATGGTCGGCTACTACACGCAACCGGACATCTGACGGCGTGTTAGCGTGTCCGTATTTCTTGCCAGTCAGTTCGGCGGCTTTTTCAAGCACGGGGAACACTTCGTCAATCTCATACAGATTGTCCACGCCTTGCAGCAAATACGCGACGCGTTCCAGCCCCATGCCCGTGTCGATATTTTTGGCTGGGAGCGGACGGGCAATATCAAAGTCATCTTTGGCGCGTACCGCCGACAGTTCTTCCTGCATGAAGACCAGATTCCAGATTTCCAAGAAACGGTCTTCGTCTACTACCGGCCCACCATCGGGCCCGTATTCGGCGCCGCGATCAATGTAAATCTCCGAGCAGGGACCTCCGGGCCCAGGCACTCCCATATGCCAGTAGTTATCCTTAATCCCCCGCGCCTGAATTCGTTGCGCAGGCAGTCCTGCCACGTCACGCCATAGCTGTTTAGCTTCTTCGTCTGAGGGTAGAACCGTGACCCAGATTTTGTCTGGATCAAAACCGAAGCCGCCCCGGTCTTGCGGCGTTGTGATTAGCTCGAAGGCGTAGCTGATCGCGCCTTCTTTGAAGTAGTCGCCGAAGGAGAAGTTGCCGTTCATTTGGAAGAAGGTGCCGTGTCTGGTGGTCTTGCCGACTTCTTCGATGTCAAGGGTACGAACACATTTTTGGACGCTGGTGGCTCGCCGATACGGCGCAGTTTCAGTTCCCACGAAGTACGGTTTGAACTGCACCATTCCGGCATTTACGAAAAGCAGGGTCGGGTCGTTATAAACCAGTGGGGCGCTGGGGACGATTACATGATCTTTCGATGCAAAAAAATCCAAGAAACGCCGCCTGATTTCGGCAGTCTTCATCGCTCATCCTTTGTGATAGTTGGGAATTCTTGGTCTGGGAAATGAAGTAACGAGGCGTCGCCACTTCGATGGTGGCGGGTTCAGTCCTCGATCTCCATTAGTTCACGAAGTTCGGCTTCCCGTTCGTCCATTGCTGACTTCATAGTTGAGATGAAATCTGAAGCCCGCATTGACAACTCGCGTTGCATGTTTGAAGCTCGATCAGCTATTGCCTTCGGGGTGTATTTCTCGAAGATTTCTTTGCCTTTCAGCACCAGCAATGCAGTGACGCCAATGCCAACTCCGAACCAAAACAGTCGCTTGCCCATCACTTTTCCTTCTTCGAGCTCTTCTTGGATGCTGGTTTATCTGATACGGCTTTCCGTACCCCGTATGACAGTGCTGCTGCTTTCACCATTGGCCCGCCCAGCGTGCTGCGGAACGCGGTGGTGAGTTTTGCTGCGTTGTCGGTCACTTTGACGGCATTCCCACTGATCTTTGATACGTCTTTAGTGACTACGGCGAGATTAGTTATTTCTTCGTTGATCGCCTGCACGGTTCCGCGGGCTTCTTGCAGGATCGGTACCGAATTGTGACCCATGTCGCGGATAGCTAAGCGCAGTTCTTCCAAAACTCTGCCTAATTTCAACAGCGGGACGGCACTCAACGCCACCAGCACCACAAATGCAATGGCAGCAATCAGACCAGCGATTTCACCAGGCCCCATATCTACATCCCCCTTTTCTGCGGCTTACAGTCCTTTGAACAAACGCAGGCAGTTATACCGGCACCATCTTACCTGGTTGGGCGCAACCTGGGCACCGCCCTACTCCCGCTGATTACCGCCGTCCCGGTGGCCCGGTGCAAACCATAGGTTTGTGTATCGAAACCAAGGACGGTGTATCGATCCTGCGACTGAAGCGAAGGATGACGCAGGGCTATGACACCTGCCGTTACCCGGTGGAACCTGGTGGTAGATCAGCGTTCGGGGTACGACCTAAGAGTTGTTCGAGCAAGTTGAGGCGTTCGGCGAGCATAGCCTCGTTTCCGTGTTCAGTTGGGGAATAGTAGCGGGCTTGCTCCAACACATCGGGTAGATAGCGTTGCTGCGCGACCCCGTGTTCATAGTCATGGGCGTATCGGTAGTCGACGCCATGTCCGTACGCTGTCGCCGCAGCGTAATGCGCATCGCGTAAATGTGGTGGAACCAGGCCGATCTTTCCGGCTCTGACATCCGCTAACGCATTATCGATGGCAATAATGACGGCATTAGATTTTGGAGCCAGGGCAGCGGCGATTGTGGCATGTGCCAAGTTGATTCTGGCTTCTGGCATCCCGATCAGTTGGGCCGCTTGAGCAGCAGCCACACAGGTCTGCAAAACCGTAGGCGCAGCCATGCCGATATCTTCACTGGCCAAGACAATTAATCTGCGTGCGATGAAACGCGGGTCTTCCCCTGCTTCGATCATTCGCGCCAGGTAGTGCAATGCTGCTTGTACGTCTGAACCCCGCACGCTCTTTATGAAGGCGCTGATCACGTCATAGTGCTGATCGCCATCACGGTCATATCGCACCGCTGCTTTGTCGACCGCCTGTTGCAACGCTAAAGCCGTGATCACCGTGGGAGAATCAGCGCCGGGTTCGGACAGAGCGGTTGCACTTGCAGCTGCTTCCTCAAGGTAAGTCAAGGCGCGGCGGGCATCTCCACCCGCTAATCGAACTAACGTGTCGAGCACCTCAGATTCCAGCTGATATTTTCCATCCAATCCGCGTTCAGATGCCAGCGCCCGTTCCAACAATTCAGCAATGTCGGAATCGGCAAGTGGTTGCAATGTCAAAAGCAGAGAGCGGGAAAGTAGCGGAGAAATCACCGAAAATGCCGGGTTTTCGGTAGTGGCGGCAATAAGGGTTACTACCCTATTTTCAACCGCAGGCAGTAACACATCTTGTTGCGTTTTCGAAAAACGGTGAACTTCGTCGATGAATAAAACCGTGCTGCGGCCACGAGCAAGCTCTTTGCGTGCTATGTCAATTTCTCTGCGTACATCTTTCACGCCGGCGGTAACTGCGGACAGTTCCACAAAATGTCGGTTGCCAGCTTGGGAAACTATTGCGGCGACAGTGGTCTTCCCGACCCCAGGAGGCCCCCACAAAAACACCGACATCGGTTGGTCAGTGGCGGCTAAACGCCTCAGTGGTGAACCTGCCCCCAGCAGGTGCTGCTGCCCCACCAACTCGTCGATGGTGCGTGGCCGCATCCGAACTGCCAGCGGAGCGTTTGTCGCACTTGAAGCACCTAGTGACCCAGGTGCCAGCGGTATTGAACCGGTCAAGTTACCAAACAGATCTTCTTCCACCCCAACACCCTAGCTCTTTAATTCTCCGGCTGGATGTACTTTTGGGTTGAAATGAAGGGCGCAACAGAAGTGGCTATGTTTATCAGCTCACCTCATCCAAAGAAAAACCTAGTCTTTGCCTAACTTCATCAAGAGATGACAGCACCGCTTGGCCATTTTGAATGCTTTCAACCTGTTCCAAGATGCCCTGCTCCCACTCGATACGATCTAGTTGAGCTTCAATGGCTTCACGTATGTACACGCTCTTGGAACGCCGCGTGCGCTTGGCTAGCACATCCAAGCGCTCAGCCAATCCAATCGGAACCCTAACAGTTAGCGGATATGTGGATACCATGTATACAAGTATACATCTCCTCATTAGCGGGAGCTAACGTCTTCTAAATGGAAGTACTGTGGTAATCAGCGGGAAAAACTCACGCTTGGGCTGGTGGCGTATCAACCCCGGCTTCGAGGCGTTGCTTGGCGCTGATCGGAGCTGGAGCCGCAGTGAGCGGGTCATAGCCGCCACCAGTCTTGGGGAAGGCGATGACATCGCGTATCGAGTCCGTCTTGGAAAGCAGTGCACAGATACGATCCCAACCGAACGCGATGCCGCCATGCGGCGGTGCCCCGAAAGCAAAGGCATCCAGCAAAAACCCAAACTTTTCCTGAGCTTGCTCGGTGGTGATCCCCATCACCTTGAAGACTCGCTCTTGAACTTCACGGCTGTGGATACGGATAGAGCCGCCACCGATCTCATTGCCATTACAAACCATGTCATACGCGTATGCCAAGGCGGAGCCGGGATCAGCGTCAAAGGTATCGATGAACTCTGGCTTGGGTGAAGTAAAGGCGTGATGAACTGCCGTCCAAGAGCCCTCACCTACCGCGACATCTCCCGCAGCGGTAGCATCAGCTGTTGGTTCAAACAGCGGCGCATCAACGACCCACAAGAAACTCCACGCATCTTCATCAATCAGATTTAACCGTGATGCTATTTCGACCCGAGCAGCCCCCAGTAACTCCTGCGACTTCTTCTTCGCTCCGGCAGCAAAGAAAATACAATCGCCAGGTTTTGCTCCGGCTGCTTGCGCTAGCCCTGCACGTTCGGCATCGGAAAGGTTCTTGGCTACCGGCCCACCAAGCTCACCATCTTCAGCAATCGTGACATAGGCAAGTCCGCGCGCCCCGCGCTGTTTTGCCCACTCTTGCCAAGCATCGAAGGTGCGTCTGGGTTGCGCTGCCCCACCAGGCATTACCACCGAGCCGACATAGGGGGCTTGAAATACTCTAAATTCCGTACTGGCGAAAAGCGGCGTCAACTCTGAAATCGGAAGCTCGAACCGTAAATCTGGCTTGTCAGAGCCGTAACGATCCATTGCTTGCGAATATGACATCCGCGGCAGCGGAGTTGGAATGTCGTATCCAGCCAAAGCCCAAACTGCCTTAATCACCGCCTCGCCAACCTCAATAACGTCTTCTTGATCAACGAAGCTCATCTCAATATCGAGCTGGGTGAACTCTGGCTGCCGATCAGCCCGAAAATCCTCGTCACGGTAGCAGCGCGCAATCTGGTAGTAGCGTTCCATGCCAGCAACCATCAGTAACTGCTTAAAGAGTTGCGGACTCTGCGGCAGTGCATACCAGCAACCAGGAGCCAACCGAGCCGGTACTACAAAATCCCGAGCGCCTTCCGGGGTGGAACGAGTGAGCGTTGGAGTCTCAATCTCCACAAAATCTCTAGAATTCAGGACTTCACGAGCGGCACGATTGACCTGTGACCGCAGCCGGATAGCTGCCGCGGGAGCCGGTCGGCGTAAATCAAGATAGCGGTACTTCAACCTGGCTTCTTCACCAACGTTAACCCGTTCATCAATTTGGAACGGCAAGGGCGCAGCAGGATTCAACACCGTCAACTCCTGGCAGGCTACCTCAATCTCGCCGGTGGGAATGGTCGGATTGACCGTGTCTGCCGAACGCTTTTCGACGACACCGCGCACCTGGATGCAGTACTCATTGCGCAACGAATGGGCACCTGACGCTTCCAGCATGTCGTCACGGATAACGACTTGAGAAATTCCAGACGAGTCCCGCAGATCGATGAAAGCCACCCCGCCCAAGTCACGGCGCTTGTCTACCCAGCCCGCGAGCGTCACTTCCGTGGCTGTATCTGCGGCAGTTAGTTCTCCGGCAAAGTGTGTTCTCAGCATTATTTCTCCAAATGTTCCGCTGTTAGCTTAAGAATGAATGATCTGTGGGTGTAAGTCGGCAGGCGGCGGGCACCAGCTATCAAGATCAATTTTGAACTGTTCCCCGCTGCGTATGTCCTTGATTTCCCCGCCGGAAAACAAGACGTAAGGGATGCCGCGCCGATCAGCATGACGAATCTGTTTGCCAAATTTGTCAGCCGTTGGGGATACCTCGGTTGGAATGCCGCGCGACCGAAGTTTTGCGGCAAGAGTGATCGCGCCTGCTCTTTCTGCTTCGCTGTCGACAGCCACCAGCACAGCGGTAGGAACCGAACGCGAAGCGCGCAACACCCCAGCGCCGAGTAAAGGCACCAGAATCCGACTCACCCCGATTGATATGCCCACGCCTGGATAAGTGTTTTTGCCATCACTTGCCAGTGAATCGTAACGACCGCCCGAGGCGATAGAACCTAGGCTTTCAAAGCCCTGCATTGAGGTTTCATAAACGCTTCCGGTGTAGTAATCCAGCCCACGGGCGATAGCCAGGTCAACTACTAAGGAGCCCGGACGCAGCCCGGACGCTGTTTGCACGACCGCCGCTAATTCGTCCAATCCTTCCTCCAAGAGCGGATGAGACACGCCGAGCTTGTGTACCTCGTCAACAAACGACGCGTCAGAGCCAGTGATGGAAGCCAATTGCAGGCAAGCGTGGGCTGCCGCCTGGGACATTCCCACTTCAGCGATTAGCAACTCCACAACTGCGTCTGCGCCGATCTTGTCGAGCTTATCGACGCGCTGCAGAACCGCCATCGGCTCGTCTACTTCCAAACCCCGGTAGAAACCTTCCGATAGTTTCCGGTTGTTAACTCGCATCGTCGCCTTCGGCACTTTGAAATCTTGATGCAACTTTTCCAAGACCTCGCCCATCACCAATGGAAGCTCGACGTCGTGGTGCGGCGCAAGCACCCCTTGTCCGACAACATCTATGTCAGCTTGCAGAAATTCCCGAAAACGGCCGGTTTGGGGACGTTCACCGCGCCAAGCCTTTTGGATTTGGTAACGTCGAAATGGAAAATCCAACTTTCCAGCGTTCTCAATGACATAACGGGCGAAAGGTACAGTCAAGTCGAAGTGCAGCCCAAACTCTGCTGGAGCGTCAGCGGCAGCATGGATGCGCTTTACCGCGTACACCTCTTTGTCGATTTCGCCCTTGCGTGTCAGGTCGGCGATGGTTTCAAAAGCTCTGGTTTCAATAGAAGCGAAACCGTGCAACTCGAATGTGTCCTGAAGTGCAGCTAACACCTGCTGCTCAACGATGCGCTCTGCGGGCAGAAACTCTGGAAATCCTGATAGTTTTGCGCGTGCCATCAGAATCTCCTGGCCAAAAACTCCGGTTGCAGGTAGGGGTTCTGCAATTTTTGCGAAGCCAAACTCGCTTGGCGGCCATGTCCGGAAAGTATTGCTGCTCCAGCAGGTAAGGTAAGCACCCGATTTATCAAGGTATGTCTCATCTGTTCCATATCTCCGCCTGGAAACTCTGTGTTGCCAATAGAGCCATCGAAAACCACATCACCTGTGAAAACCAAATGCGATCTGGTCGGGTTGTCTTTCTCCGATTCGGTCATGATCAGTACACAACCTGGTGTGTGTCCTGGAGCTGGAATCAAAGTCAGTTCTATTCCTGCGATTTCTACGCGTCCTGGTTCTCGGGTTGGGAGGAAATGATCATCAAAGTGGCAGACGTTGGCAGGTTCGGAAAACCCATCGGGATAGAGCTGGTTGATAAATGGTGCAAGTCCATACGAAAGCCCTGCTAGCGGGTCGGCGAGCAAGTGGCGATCAGCCGAGTGAATCCATGCTGGAATTCCATATTCGGCACACACGGTTGCGGCATCTGCAACATGATCTAAATGTCCGTGGGTACAAAGCACTGCGGCGGGGGTCAGTTCGTGTTTGGTGCAAAGCTGGCTAATGCGGTTTGCAGCTTCCATCCCCGGGTCGATGATAACTGCTTGTTTGGAATCGTCTGCTGCAATGATGTAACAGTTCGCTTGCCAATGGCCAGATACAAAGCTTGTCAAGAACACGCAAAGTAGCCTACCTCACCTGGTTTTAAGTCCTGCGAACATCTCTAATAGGTGGCGCATTGTCACTTTGGTGAAAAATTCGGCAAGATGTACCTATGAATCAGACCACAGGTCCAGCTAGTTTTGGCAGAGTCGCTGACGATGGCACCGTTTTTGTGCTTACCAGCGAAGGCGAACGCGCAGTTGGTCAAATCCCCGATGCCAGTGCAGAAGAAGCTATGGCTTTTTACGTACGGCGCTTCGAAGCATTGGAAGTTGAGATAGAACTCTTGGATCGACGCATTGCTGCGGCGGCTTTGTCTCCGGAGGAGGCGCGAAAGTCGGTCAATGCTGTGAAGCGGAATGTTTCCGAGGCCAATGCCGTAGGTGATTTGGATTCCCTGATAGCGCGTCTGGATTCTATGCAAGACGTCATTGCTGAACTTGCCGAGGCGCGCAAGGCCGAGCGGGTGGTGCAGCAGCAAGAATCCAAGGCTGCTAAAGAGAAGATGGTCGAAGAAGCTGAGCTAATCGCTCAAGGTACAGATTGGCGCGGTGGCGTGAACCGGCTGCGTGCTTTGCTGGATGAGTGGAAAACTTTGCCGCGCATTGATGCCGCAACTGATGACGCGCTTTGGCACAGTTTCTCGGCGGCGCGGACGACATATACCCGCAAGCGTAAGGCCTACTTCGCTGAGCAAAACGTCAAGCGGGACGCTTCCAAGGAGTTGAAAGAGCAAATCCTGACCGAGGCTCGCGAATTGGCTAATTCAACTGACTGGGGGCCTACTGCTGGCGCGTTTAGAGAGTTGATGAACCGGTGGAAGGCTGCTGGAGCTGCGCAACGTGATGTTGACGAAAAACTTTGGGTCGAATTCCGTGCTATTCAGGATGGGTTCTTTTCGGCGCGCCAAGCCGTTTTCGATTCCCAGGATGCTGAACAGTCGTCAAATCTTGCCCAGAAAGAGGAATTGCTGAAGGCTGCGGAGGCTGAGATTCTTCCGGTGAGCGACGTTAATCAGGCTAGAACGCAATTCCAGTCCTTCCTGGCACAATACAACGCGATTGGGAAGGTTCCACGTGAACAAATCCGTGCTTTCGATGCGCGGGTGAAGAAGATTGAGAGTGCGATCCGTAGCGCTGAAGAAGACGAGTGGCGGCGTACTGACCCCGAGGCTCGCAGTCGCGCCGAAGACACGGTTGCGATGTTGAGTGCTGAGATCGACAAGTTGACTCTCAAGGTTGAGAAAGCCCAAGCCCGCGGCGATCAGAAGGCCGCCGAGCGCGCGCAAGAATCGATCGCCACCTATCAGACCTGGCTCGATCAAGCCAAAACCACCCTGTCTGAGTTCAGCGTCTAGTTGCTCAACGCTCGTCGGTAGAGTAGGAGCCTCTGGCTCCGTTTCGACACCACGAGCTACTACGCTAGCCACAGAACCTACACTCAGGCATCACTCACGGAGCTGGGAACGCACTTCGTTTGCTTCGATGATGCGACCTAACTCCTCTAGGGTGTCCCCCAACCTCAAGATGATGGCATTTTGTAGATCAAGTGCTTCTTCGCGATCGGATTCTTTAACAAGTTCCAATGCACCAAACATCACAGGAACGGCCTCTTGACTTTGTTCTAACTCATCTTTGGTGATTTGCGCGGCAAAAAACTCTGCCCGAGCGGCAGAAAATGGATCGTCACTAGATTTGAAGGCATCCGAAGCAGTCAGAAACGCGGCAACCGCTAGTCCGTACTGATTCAGCGCTGCATGTCCACGAGCTTTTGAATCCAGCATGTCGGCCACAAACCAAGGCTGATCATCTGCGGTAGCAATAGCTAAAGCTTGATCAAAATCGGCCAGACCTGCCTCGTTCTCGCTGCGGCACCTAACGTCTCCCCTAGCTTCTAGCAGACGCAGCAGCAGCGGGTTAGATTCGTTTTCTACCAGCAGTTCGATTCCCTTGGTCAACGCGGTTTCAGCGTCTTCATATTCTTCAAAATCGCGGAAAATTCTGCCCAGACGTAATAACTCTCCGGCAGCGTCGACATTTTGCTCAGCTTCCTCATACAGCTCGGCGGCATCAGAAAAACAAGTCACAGCATTGCCATAACGCTCAAAGTCGAAGTAGGCGCGCCCAAGCCAACTAAGCGTCTCAGCGCGTTCACCAGGGGCAGTGTCATTTTCCAACTCTGCGTTGTTCACTTCGGTAAACAACTCCACAGCTTCCATTGGATGCCCACTGGCCATCATTGCCTGTGCCAGACCGAAGGTAAGTCCAATATGACCAGAGCCTTCGCTTACCAGCTCAGCTTCCCTAATCGCGTACTGGTATCTGGTAACTGCTTCAGCAGGGCGCTCAGCGTCAAGTAACAGTCGTCCCGCCAACCCGGCGGCGCTAGCCGTCGAGCCATGAAAACGCAGCGTGGCATTGATTCGGGTGGCTTCATCGGCATCACTAACACCGTTCTCATACAGTTCAGCAGCTCCATAGAAACGGGCTCTGGTTCGCAGTGTGGCTGCCCGCAATCCATCTGGCAAATCCTGTTCCAACAAGTCGCCGCATGCCGCGACAGCCTCATCCCACGAACTCGCCGGAGAACTGGCAAAGGTCAGCAAGGCTTCGGAATGCAAATCTGTATCAAGAACTGAGTTCTCAACTGCCTTACGAACCAAGTCGCAAGCAAATTCATACTCCTGCTCGTCGGCTGGCCCGCGCCCAAAAAGCTCAGCTGCAAGCGTCAACTGCACAATCGCTAGCTCTACCCCGGGCGGCTGATCCCAGGTCTTTACTATCTGGTGCAACTTGTCAAGATCAGCGTCTTCAATCTTTCCAAACAGCGCCAAACCCATTCTTTCTTGTACGTCGGCATTCAGCGTCTGGCCATTAGCCCGCAAGAGTTCAATACGGTTTGCCAGTGCCGAGCGCGCCTCGTCATACTGTTCGAGCTCAGTCAAACCGCTCGCGATCAGGCCGAATGCTTTGATGCGCTGCTCATTAGACGCGGCTGACTCCAACACTTTTTGCCCAGCCATTACAGCTTCTTGCGGCATACCCGACACTTTGTAAGTGATAGCCAGTCGTAGCCACTCGGCAGCAGTTGTTGGCTCGGTAAGTGCCGGCGGTGGGGCGGCAAGGAACGAATCGGAATGGATTGGGACATCGTAATGCTCTGCAAGTAAAGCCTTGGCTGCTGCGATCTTGCTTGAAACGTAATCATTTTGATTGCGGGCATCGAAAGCTGCCGCGATCTTCGCTGCGGCCTCCCAGACAGCAGGTTCTAGCTGTGCGACAGTCCACGGCGTATCGCGGGGCGGGAAGAACACGTCCAAGTCTTCGCTGCTGGCACCGCGTACGATTTGATCACCGTGACCGGCATTGATTACGGCTAGGAGTACCACACCGATAGCTAGCAGCAGGCTAAAATGGCCGCCTATATCCAGCGGGTCATGCGCTAACCATCGGATGTGCCGCTCAACCATGGCTAAACCGCGAGCCTCGTTTCCGGTTATGGCACAAAACTCAATGTTGTTGGCGACAATCCCAATCCGATCTGGGTTATCTCTTGACATCCGGTAACTGCGGGAATGGTCTACGCGTGCATCTTCCAGTCGTCCGACGCGAAGCTTTGCTACCAAAGTCGCACCCAATGCGCCTTCGGGCTCTTCAGCACAGGAAAAACCACCTTCGACGATTTCATCAACTATTCGCAGCGCATCGGCTTCTTCTCCCAACTCAAAAGCGAACTCCGCCATATTGCCACGGCCACAAGCGTCACAATGGCTGTGCGAATCTTGGGGGGTTGCAGCTAACAGTGTGCGTAACTGCTTTGCCTCCTCGATTTGACCAGTACGCCAAAGATGCTCAAAACGCGCTGTATAAACCCCACTGAGCCCTAATCCTGCCTTGCGGTAATGCGATTCCATATCTGCGAGAATTTCTTTGATCTGGGTCAGATCAAAGACCGGATTGCGAGTCAAAGCTCCTGCCATCCACTTGAACTGCCACAAAAGATCAGCCGCCCCGTCGACAGGTTCAGCCGGGAAACGCCGCGGATCTGAGTCGTATTTTGCTAGACACCAGGCAAAACTGGAGAGCATCGCGTCGTTATCTCCGGTTTGGGAAGCGCTGGCAGTTAGGCGCATCCGAGCTTGATATTCCAATTCTTCGTCGCCGATTTCTTGCGCCAAAGCTATCGCCCGCTCGACCAATTGGCGCTCCTGCGGGCTCCAATACATTTGGTCAATCTGCTCAAACAGGTCTTTGATCTCAGCCTTTATTTTTCTGTTGCTCATTGAGATTCCTTTGGGTGTAGCGATGTCCAAACATCGTGATTTTCAATGGCCGCGCTCAGGTCAACACGCAGCGTTATCAGGTCGGTCAGCGCCGAATAGAGTAGTTTCCGGTCTTGGAAGTTAAGAGGTCTATGACCGGCAAGTTGAGATTGTACATAGAGAACCTGCATACATGAAAGAAAGACTTCTTGATCGTCGAGGTGAGCAAGCAGCCGCACCAGCGGATTGCCCCAGTTCAGGCACAGTCTTGCCGAATAGTCTCCAGCAGTTCTGCTGGCAGCCGTCATCTGTTCGTCAATCTGTGACAGTACTTTGCTCCACAACCGACCTGTTGTTTTTGTACCTTTGATGCGATCTAAATGCCTAAATAACTCTGGGTCAGCTACATAAAGAGCCGGGGTCTCGGGCTGGTCCATGATACGAACGACAACCTGACATTCACGCCCTTCCAAGGCCGTTGTGGCTCGTTCTTCCAACGCAACGACGGTAGAACGATCATCCAGCGGCGGCGGGTCAAGGTGATCAAGCATCGCAAGCGTATTGACTCGTTCCACGCTCACGTCATACTTGCCAGGCAGCAAGCGAATCAGGTCTGCGTCATAAACGTAGCCGCCGTTGACCAAAGGCATGTCCTCGCGGGCAATTGCAACAACCTGGGCATATTCTGCATCTGTGTTGGTGTAGTGGATAGTTTTGTGTTCGCTGGTCAGTCTTTCAATACTCATCCGGCCTTGGGATGTTTCCACCGACAAGAACCGCAGCACGAATTCAGCCAGTTCTTCGTCATGCAATACCAACTGTTTGAGCGCGGTTTCATGCACAGCAAGGAATTGCCCCAATCTGCGCGGGTCTGAAACCGTCAACTCCACCAGCCAACGCCGGATCGCTGCACCTAATTCTTCCCGAGTGTGTTCCAGCCGGAAATCTTCGACGATGCCTTCACGGGAGGCGGTTGGACTCAGATCGGTGGAGTCGATGACTGCTCGTACGAAAAAAGCCCAGTCGGGAAGTATGGCGTCAGCGTTTTCGGAAAGCAGCATTCGACCCAGATAGACGCGATTGGCTTGCCTGGCGTTAGGCGGGGGCGAGAACGGCAGCACAAAGGCTTTGCCCCTGGTTCCAGTTCCGGCGGCAGAAATATCGATCACATCTAGGGGTCTAGCTCCCAAGAACTCTGTCCCAAAACCCAGCAGGTCTTCAGGGGTTGGGTCGGTGTGCAAGAAGACGGGGTCGGTGTTGATCTGTTGTACGTCATGGGGTAGATCGACCAGAATCGGCACTGGCAGAAATTGTCCGAAGTCTGTTGCTAGCCGCACTACAGCCGATTGCGAGAGCAGTTCTTTCGCATCGAAACGCGGGGCCAGAAATACACTGGTGCCAATGGGAATATCGTCGGTTAATTCTCGTACTTGAAAGGTGCCGTCACAATCGCCAATCCATTCCACTGCCGGGCTGTCTTTGGCGCTGCGGGTGGTGATGCGAATTGTGTCTGCCACCATGAAACAACTCAACAAGCCAATTCCAAACTGACCGAGATAATCGCGGCGCGGCAAGTCTAAAAAGTCTCGCTTTGAGGTGCGCCCGACGGTGGCGAGCAACTCGCCAACTTCGGCTTCGGTCAGCCCTATCCCTTCGTCATAAATACTGAACTCGTCGCGTTGTTCGTTTATTGGAAAGATTCGGATTGCCCAAACCGTGGTGGGGTCATCGGCATATTCACGTCTTGCGGTTATGGCATCGACACCGTTTTGCAGCAATTCACGCAGATAGACGCGCGGGCTGGAGTAAATGTGCCGACTGAGCAGATCGACGACACCGCGCAGGTCAACTTGAAACGGGCGAGAGTTTGCTGGCATGAATGGAATTCCTAGTTTGTGAAGACTATACCTTTAGCTTATCGGAGACTTTCAGGTCACTGCCCAGATGCAGTGATGTTGGGCGTGTGCGCGAGAGCAATCTCAACGCAGCAGGGTGTACATCCAATATCCGTATGCTGTTAGCGCAGCCAAGGCGACGACGAATACCGCCAAGGTTATCCAACGTTGCCGCTTCTTTTTCTTTGTGGACAACACGTTGACCGGACTCCACTCCCCGATGCCAGGGATTACTCGCGGCGGGGAGCCCTCATTGAGGTTGAGGTTCGAGTTGAGTCCTTCCATGGGGAAAAGTTTACTTCATCAAGCTAGCGGCATGTTGGCACCGTGCCTTCGTGAGTGAGGCTGGTGCAACGCTCGCAGTATGCGGACACGAGCATGTCAGTCCAGACACGAAAGGGCATGTTCACGCATTTGCGCACCGTATAGTATTTCTTCAAAGTGCCAAGAGCGCGTATTTGATCCAACTCCCCAGTTGTTTTCAATCAGTATTGGCCGTATGAAAGTGCCATAATCTCGAAATGACCAGGTGAGAGTGACATCTTTTGGATGTTGGTCATTTGCGCCTTCAACACCATCAATAGCACCTGTTATCTTTGCTGCGACAACCGAAAAATACGTAGCCGCAACCTTTGTCGTTTTCACAACTTCACCACCATATAGCGAATCATTTTGATGATCGACCAGCTGTATTTCGTCTTCAGTTAAGGCTGTGCATTCCAACAACGGTGGATTATCTGTCGGGGCAGGTGTTAGTACGGTGTCGCGCCCTTTCAACGTGGGATTTCGGGTGAGCGGAACGGTACCCACTTGGGTACATCCGGCAGCAAACATCATTAGCACAACGCCGCAGACAACTGTATTCAAAATTCGCACAGTCGGCATCCTCTCTGTGTTGCGTATTTCAAGTATGTCATGCCACGAAAGGGGATGCAGTGCGTCCAATGGCAAGAAAGATCAACACTCAGCCAGCGAGGGCAGAACCTTCGAGCCAAGCGGAAATCAAGCGGTGCGCTATTGAGTATTTGTTGGGTAGTAGCACCTCGCCGCAGGCGGTAGCATCTAACAGTTCAGCTTTGGTGAACCACTTGGCATACTCAATTTCGTCACCGTCAACCTCAAAATCAACGTTTACGGCCGTTGCGTTGAAACCGACCATCAATGACGCAGGGAACGGCCAAGACTGCGACCCGAAGTAGCGAATGTTAGTCAAACTTAGCTTTACCTCCTCGGCTACCTCACGGATAACCGCCTGCTCCAACGACTCCCCCGCCTCAACGAAACCAGCGAATACAGAAACACGCCGCGGTGCCCACAAATAGTTGTGTCCAAGCAGCAGCCGGTCACCATTTGTGAGCGCCACGATTACTGCTGGGTCAGTTCTAGGGAAAATCTCCAGCCCGCATTCGCCACATACCCTGACCCAGCCCCCAGTAGTGCTGCGGGTCAGCCCAGCACAAACCGGACAATACGTCGCTTTGGAATGCCAGTTGACCAATGCAGCCGCCGCAAATAATTTCGGAATATCGGTTTCGGGAACATCATCAAGGATCGTACGAATTTCCCGCACTCCTGAATCCAACAATTTTGCAAAGACCGAACCAGTTGCTGTTTCTCCCAAGAAAAAACAAATTTGCGGGTCATATTCGCCACAGACAGAAGCTGCGCACACGATACGATCCTGATCCCCAAGCGCAGACCGCGGCGAAAGCAGAAACACGGTGGTATCGGGTCGATTCCAGCGCGCAGCAACCAAACTAGCATCAGATAGATTTGCGGTATTTCTTTCAAGCGGATTGGGCGCAGTCCAAAGGTGCGAATCACTCATCAGCTATAACCTTAGCCATCACCTCCTCCAACTGCTGCGCATCCCAAGTTTGGTTCGGCCTCACAACCTGCTTTCGCCGTAGGTCGTAGAAGACTGCATCCACCTGTTCGAGTGGCACAGCACGCAGTTGCGACCATGCAAGTCGGTAGCACGCCAGTTGCAGTGGATCAGCTTTGCGCACATCGCCAGTCTTCCAATCCACAACCTGAAATCTGAACCCGTCAACATTCGCAAAAACCGCGTCGATACGCCCCCTGATTACCTGCTGTCCAAATGTGAGTGTGAAGGGAGCTTCGACAGCAGCCGGAACCAAATCTGCATAGGGACTGGACTGAAAAGCCGCAATCAAGCCTTCATCACCTGGTAACGGCTCGATGAACTGTTCATCGTCCAAAGTGAGTTGCCCTTGCATACGCCGTTCCAGCCAACGATGAAAACGCATCCCGATAAGTTGCGAATCTGGACTTGGCCGCGGGATAGGTTGTATCAAATCCGCAATGAAACTACTGCGATCTCTAAACAGCAGCGACAGTGCACTCACTGACAAATATTGCGGAACTTCAAGCGCTGGTTCGGCTTCAGCTTCGGCTAAAAGCTCATCGGCACGCCGCGCCCAAGGAGCCAATTCGGCTGTTAACTGCAAAGACCCAACCTGGTGTTGGTTCATAGCAGTTCTCACAGCTTCACCCGCCGCTGTCAACGTCTGACGCGATTGTGAATCGCCTAGCATGGGCCAACTGACCTGTGCGGAGTTAAGTTCTAGCGGATTCACAGCAGCGTTTTCTTCAAGAGCATGGTCAAAGTCCGCAAAATGCTGCAATACCTCAAAATATCGAGAAGCACTGCGCGGAAGTCTACGTTCGGGAGCCCAGACGTGCGTACTCCCGTATATTCTCGCTTTTGCCCGCGTAATGCCCACATACGCCAGTCGATCTTCAGCTAAGGCATCAACACTTGAGGACTCGGCTTCAAAACTGTCCAAACCCGCTTTACTCACCTCGGTGAGCTGCGGTATTGAGTGTGCATCCCCCCGCAGGCTGGCGGGCAGTGCCGTCGAGTTGCGAGTAAAAAGCGGCCTGGTTTTTTGGGAAGGAAAGACACCGTCGGCAAGTGCTGGCAAGAACACAACGTCCCATTCCAGCCCCTTCGCTTTGTGCAACGTAAGAAGTTTTACGCTGTTTTGCTCATTAGGCAGCGGCTGTTCCAACCCGACGCCCTCTGTCAGCTCAGCTTCAAAATAAGTCAGCAAGTCCCCTAAATCGCCCTGACCGTAAAAATCAACAAAATCGCTGACGACTTTGCGAAACGCTGTGAGTACAGCACTAGCGTTTCTGACAGCAAACTCCACTTCCGCACCGATCAGCGTTATCACCTGGTCTACTAACTCGACTAGGGAGCGCGTGCGCCATTGGTGAAGACTGTCAAATTCGGCTCGCAGTCTTTCTAAACGCTGCCTAACAGCATGAGAAACACTCTGGGAGGGGTCATAGATTGCTTCAAGCAAAGCGGGCTCATCGGATAACTGCTTAGCTCGCTCACCAAGTGCAGCGATCTCATCCAAACCAATCGCCCACCTGGGACTGGTCAGTATTTTGATCGCAGCAGGATTCTCCCTGGGGTCGTGTAACAGCGTAAGGATGGAAACGATGTCAGCGATTCCGGGCACTTCCAGCAACCCGCCAAGCCCCACTATCTCGGTTGGAATGTCTCTTTGCGAAAACAGCGAAAAGATTTGTCCGACCTGGGAGTTATTTCGAACTAGTACCGCTATTGACTTCCAATCGGTAACCTGACCGGTCTCCACCAAAGCTGCAACATTGTCTGCCATTTTTTCGATCTCTGCTGGCCAGGTTTGGAATGTTTGCGTTTGTATCAGGCCAGCACCGGTCTGCGGCGGAACTTCCAATGCCAGATCGAGCTGATAGCCCCGCTGCGGAAAATGCTCAGCCAACTGGTTAGCAGCATCGACAATGCACCGCTGGCTGCGGCGATTTATTCGCAACCCGTAGCTGTCCTCTGGGCTACCGTCAGCAGTTGGAAACAGTCTCGGGAAACTCAAAATGCTGTCCACAGCAGCCCCACGCCACTCATAAATGGCCTGCGAAGGGTCACCAACTGCGTTCACGGGATGTCCGCGGCCGCTCGCAGCGTCAGCCCCTGAGAAAAGGTCACGCAATAACTGGACTTGAGCAAATGATGTGTCCTGGAACTCGTCAAGTAGCACTACGCGGTACTTTTCGCGCAGCGCCTGTGAAACTTCTGGCAATTCTTTGGCGAGTCTTACCGCCTGTCCCAGCAGGTCGGAGTATTCGGCATAGCCAAATGCTTCTTTCGCCTGTTGATATGCGGCTACCAGTTGTAGTAGTTCTAATCTAGCCAAAGTTGTCTGGCGCGCTTTCACGATGGCGGCATACTCATTGCCACGATAGTTGGGAGCAGCGTCCAGTTCTTGCAGAAATGCGCTCGAAGATTCGATCAACTTTTGCGAATCGACGAGATGCGAACCCATTTCGCGGGCTAATGTCAGCACTCGTCGCGTGATAGCTGACAGCGAGTAATCCTGATGCTCAGGCAGCGGTTCTTTCCAGGACGACACTACTTGATTAGCCAACCGAAAACTCGTGGCATCGTTGAGCAATTTCACATCTGGCTCTGAGCCCAACAGCGGCCCGTATTCGCGAACTAGTCGTTGCGCAAAACTGTCATAGGTGAGAATCAACTCGTCTTCATCATCGGTAGTTTCCCCAATGCTTTCCAGAGCTAGGCGTACCCGATTGATGAGTTCGGCGGTCGCTTTGCGTGTAAATGTCAGCCCAAGTACCTGCGAACGGCGTAGTTGACCCGAACCAACTAACCAGACCACTCGCGCAGCCATCACTGTCGTTTTTCCAGAACCTGCACCGGCTACAATCACGCTCGGACTTAGTGGTGCGGTGATAGCGGTCAACTGTTCTGCCGCGAAAGGTATACCCAACATTTCAGCCAATTGGCTTGGCTCTGAAATCACCATTCACCTACTTTCACCGGACAACTTGCAGCAAAGGCGCAGAACTGACAGTGGTTATTGGCGATTGCCGGATAGTCACCAGCCCCCAAAATTTCAGCCACTGACGATAATCGATATTCCACCCAGTTTTGGTAATTCTTT
>Ga0082212_10002446_pt1 | contig 27038 bp, 18 predicted proteins | sample TergutNt197P3_FD_71548 | JGI IMG/M metagenome (GOLD analysis project Ga0082212, IMG submission 71548) | Neocapritermes taracua P3 segment gut microbial communities from Petit-Saut dam, French Guiana - Nt197 P3 | ecosystem: Host-associated > Arthropoda: Insects > Digestive system > Gut ...
TTGCTTTATCAAGAACACTTGAAAAATTTCGCCATTGGGTATAGTCCAATTCATTTGATAACTCACGAGCGAGCCAATATTCGCTGCCATCATCACGGATATGCTTAATGTCCTCAAATCGTTTATATTCTGTTGCGTTTAATTCGCCCATTTCGATACCTCCGACATTTATTCTTTTAGTTTGCGTCCGGGTTTCGATTTCCCGTGCGTGTCGGTTTAGGCGTATCTTTCGGAATTGCCCACGCATTGCCAAACCTTGATGCACCTTTAATTTTACCATTCTGGCAAAGGAGCTGAACCTGACGAACTGATACGTTCCAACACTTTGCCATTTCATTTACTGTTACATTTCGTCCATCGCAAACCTCCAACAAAAGACATAAATAAACATTTCTTGAATGCGCAAAATAACAAAATTTTCCATAGATATATATTCCTCAATTAGGCAAGCTAATAAAAATTAAGCCGAGATTTAGCATCAACGACTTACGCTTCATAAGGCTAATGATTATTATTGGAGGCAATGCATGAAAGACCGCGAAGACAAGAAGAAGCTGACAAGGCAGAACGGTGCTCCAGTAGCAAACCATACAGATTCCTTGACAGCTGGGCCACGAGGCCCGCTTGTTATGCAAGACTTATGGTTTATTGAAAAGCTAGCACATTTTGACAGAGAAGTCATACCCGAAAGGCGAATGCACGCTAAGGGCAGCGGCGCATTCGGAACGTTTACGACTACTCATGACATAAGCCAATACACGAGGGCAGACCTGTTCTCTGAGATAGGCAAAGAGACAGAGGTATTCGTGCGATTTTCGCTTGTTAATGGGGAAAGGGGCGCAGCAGATGCCGAGAGGGACATTCGGGGCTTCGCCATAAAGTTTTATACCCAGGAAGGCAACTGGGATCTGGTGGGCAACAACACCCCTGTGTTCTTTATGAGAGATCCTATACACTTCCCAGACCTTAACCATGCTATCAAGCGGGATCCGAAGACAAACATGCACTCAAAGAACAACAACTGGGACTTCTGGACTATGCTGCCTGAAGCCATCCACCAGCTGACCATTACAATGTCCGATCGAGGCATACCAGACGGCTATAGGCATATGCATGGTTTTGGAAGCCACACCTTCAGCATGATAAACGCCAACAACCAGAGAGTGTGGGTTAAATTCCATTTCAAAACCATGCAAGGCATAAAGAACCTGACAAATGAAGAGGCTGAAGCAATCATTGCTAAGGACAGAGACAGCTTCCAAGCAGATTTGTTTTCAGCTATTGAGAGAGGGGCATTCCCTCGCTGGACTATGTATATCCAGGTCATGACAGAAGAAGCGGCAAGAAAGCATACGGAAAGCCCATTTGATCTCACTAAAGTCTGGCACCATAAAGAATACCCGCTTATTGAAGTCGGAACGCTGGAGCTTAACAGAAACCCAGAAAACTACTACGCTGATGTTGAGCAATCAGCATTTAACCCTGCAAATATCGTTCCGGGGATAGGGCTTTCCCCAGACAAGATGCTCCAGGGAAGGCTGTTTTCATACGGCGACGCCCAGCGCTACCGCTTGGGGGTAAACCACTTCCAAATACCTGTCAATGCAGCTAAATTCCCAACCAATGCATACCACAGAGACGGGCAAATGCGCGTTGACGGCAACTATGGCTCGAAAAAGCACTACCACCCGAACAGCTTCGGGGAATGGGAAGAGCAAAAGGAATACAAAGAGCCGCCACTTCCTCTCGATGGCGCTATGGACCATTATTCCCAGTATTCGGATGATGACTGTTTCTACCAGGCAGGGGATCTTTACAGGCTTCTTATGGAAGACAAGAAAAAGATGCTCATAATGAACACAGCAACAGACATCGGCCCTGCTATGAGCAATATAAAGTATCGCCATGCAGCGCATTGCTACCTTGCTGATGAAGATTACGGTAGGAGAATGGCTGACGCTCTTGGCTTGAACCTTAACAAGGTTGTCGAGCTTGCAGATATGAGCATTGAAGAACGGCTGCATGCAACGAGCGCTGCAGAATTCGAAAGATTCATGAATGAAGGCTTGCCTGCAGATAAAAAAGAAAGAATGCGCACTGTAGCAAGCTCGGTCAACAGAACAGAAACAAGGACAAAAATGCCTGGCACAAACAATAAGGATATGCGCTGATATAGCGGCATATCCTCAGAGAATTTTGGTTTGGCCGCTGTAGCTTAAAAGGCATCCGCTTGATCATATGCATAACTCTTTGCTATGCAATTCGGGCACTTAACACAGCAGCTTTGTCCAACTCTTTGATAAAAACATGGCGAGGCTCTACCGGCAGCTTGGCACTTTCTATAGCCAAGCTGCCGCTTTTTTGCATTTCACGTACGCTGCCTGCCGGAAGCCTGCATGGCAGCTTTGAGCATTCAAATTGGAATATTTTTTTTAAAGCATCGAGCTTTCTCCACCGAATTTATATACTTTTAATGCAGGCATGGCTTTCATAAGCTGGTGCGGTCTTTAATCTCATGTGCATGCTATAAATGTTTTTCTTACGTATTTAGGCTATCTTTCAATATACTGCCTGGATGCATAATGGCATTTCCCAACAGTTGAAACGAAAAGGTTATTTGTACAAAGCTGTGGATCCGTGTTTTTTCGTGATTAGCTGCGACAAGTTGAAGCATATACTAATAGCTCAAGTTTTAGAGTTTTCAACGCATTTTGTAAATATTGCTGTATAATAAAGTCGCAAAAGCTTTTCCTCTCTTATGAATAAAATGGTTCTGCGCTCACATTTAGCCAATGAGAGCAAACACAGGATTTTGCTTTGCCGTGCTAGCACTAATGAAAGCAATAAACCGTAAGCACTGCCTATAAAGCAAAAACAGGAACTGCAGTAGCTTGAAAAAAGTAGAATAAAGCTGTTTTCATGAAGCCAAAAGTATTTCCAAGCAAATGAGATCACCTTGAAAGGTTGGCAACACTAGCTGAAGCAGCCTTTAGGCAATACTGTGAATTTTGCTATAGCCGGCTTTCGCGATATAAAACCTTGTTAGCCTCCAGCTTCTAAATTGCTCGTTGAAGTTGGCTATAGGCCTCGGAATCAGCAAAAATTTTCGTTACCTATTTAATACATATAAACAAATGAGATTTTAATCTGCATGCAAAACGAAAGCGGGCACAGCTCCGATCGTGGCAGCAGAGGCAATTAAGGAGTTATAAGGCATGAATAAAAAAACAAAAGCTTATAGGCCAATAACGATTCTGCTGGCGATGGCGGCAATACTCAGCCTATTCGCGGCAGAGCAGCAAACAGTCTATGCAGCCCCCAAGGCATTGCCGGATTATCTGGCAGCGCAGGCAGCAATAGCAAATGCAACTATAAAGCTTCAACCACCTCAAATAACCACACATCCCCAAAACAAAAGCGTTATAGAGGGGCAGACTGCTTCATTTACTGTTGCTGCTACCGGCTCAGGCACACTAAAGTACCAATGGCAACTGCGAAGGCCGCCATATATTAGTAATTTTGCTGACATATCGAGCACAAACAGCCAGTATACAGGCGCATCGTCGCCTACGCTGCAAGTGGCAGCCAACACCACTGCATCAAATGGCAACCGCTATCGCTGTGTAGTTAGCAACGCGCTGGGGTCGGCAACCTCAAACACCGCAACGCTTACTGTAAACGCAGTCGCGCCAGCGATAACCACACATCCCCAAAGCAAAAGTGTTTCAGATGGGCAGGCCGCTTCATTTACTGTTGCTGCTTCCGGCTCAGGCACGCTAAAGTACCAGTGGCAAGTACGAAGGCCGCCATTTACTGTTGATTTTGCTGATATAGCGAGCACAAACAGCCAGTATACAGGCGCATCGTCGCCAACATTGAAAGTGACAGCCCCAACTACTGCATCTAATAACAACCGCTATCGCTGTGTAGTCAGCAACTCGGCTGGGTCGGCGACTTCAAACACCGCAACGCTTACTGTCAACGCAACCGCGCCAACGATAACCACACAACCGGAAAACCAAAGCGTTGCTGTGGGGCAAACCGCTACGTTTTTTGTTGCCGCTTCCGGCTCAGGCACTCTGAAGTACCAGTGGGAGTACTACCATCGCGACGGAGTGTGGCTTGATACTGAACTTGCAGGCTTTTCCGGAATGAATACAGCTACTTTGAAGGTGCAGGCCACTGATGCTTCAATGGATGGCAGGCGGTTTCGCTGCGAAGTGTCAAACGCGGTAGGCTCAGTATATTCTAACGAAGCTAAGATTTCGGTAACGCCTGATGCCCCTATAATAACTGCGCATCCCCAAAACAAAAGCGTCACTGAGGGGCAAGCCGCTACTTTTTCTGTTTCTGCTACGGGTACAGGCACGCTGTCTTACCAGTGGGAATACTACCACCGTGACGGAGTGTGGCTTGAAGCAGACACTGAAGGTTTTTCCGGAATGGCTACGCCTACTCTGAAAGTAACGACATCTGATACTTCATTAAACGGCAGACGGCTGCGCGTTGAAGTGTCAAACGCCGGTGGTTCTGTATATTCTAACGAAGCCAAGATAACAGTAACGGCAGCAGCATCTTCTGCGGCTACTTCAACGGGGCAATCGGAGGCCAGCACGCCTTCCGGCTCTTCTACATCAACTGCTGCGCAAGAAGGCCAAAATGGAGCCTCGTCAGCTAATGAAACAGCGAGTGGAGATCCGGCAGAGCTCGATGAGCTTGCGAATGTAGATTTAGAGGAAGCATCAGCAGACAATGACAGCAATTTGCTGGCTAAGCGATTCAGGTGGGAATGGATTTTGTTGCTTTGCATACCGGTTATGGCTTTTATCATCATTGCCCAAAACAGAAAATTAAAGCTGGCCAAGCCTGGTATGCCTATATGCGGAAATTGCGGCGCAAAAGTGCAGACAGGTACAAAATTCTGCCCCGAATGCGGCAAGCCAATGGGCGTGCTTAAACAGGATCTCATAGAGGAGTGAGGAGTAAAAGGAATAAAATCAATTAGGCATCAGCGCGAGCTGCTGCGATTCTGATTGCCCAAACCAGTTTATAGCTTTACAGCAATCCGCTTGGCAGAAATTCTGCTAAACCTTGGTTAACAGCTAAAAACAAAACAAAGCCGTAAACAAAGTTATAGCATTAGCATAATAAAAAAGCCAAGCAGGCGCTCAGAGGAAATGTGCCAGTTAAAATAGAGCAGCCAGGCTAAAGGCATATAAGGCACAAAAACCATTATTCAGTTATGGAAAAAGCCTGCTATAAACACAGATCACAGAATCCGAAAAGCTCGCGTTTGAGCAGTAAAAAGAGAGTATAAAAGAGGCGACAAAATGAAAAAGCGTATTGCCCTCGCGGCATTGTCTGTTATTATTCTGCTGTCCTGCGCAGCCTGTGGCGATAAACCAAAAGACAGCCAGGAGGACATCCCGCCAGCAGACAAAGGAACAATTATCGTGATAAAGGATTTCTATGATGAAAACGGAGAATTTTCCGCTCTCGGATCGGCTCTTAGCGAAGAGAATGAAGAAAAGGTTCTTACGCTTAAAGCAGATGATACAATCGCCGTTGGCGAGAATGAATATACAGTCATAGCAGAATCCCTCACTATCCCCTTCTATACACAGCCTTCCCTTGGCGATGTGTTTATATGGTGGGATGAATATTGCCAAAGCCGAATAGAGCAAGGCGAATTGCAGTAAAAAGCGCCGGCTTTGAGTATAGCATTGCATAATCGCTAGAGATATACATCCCTTGCTGGAGCTAAGAAATAGTTATGCACTCTTCTTGGCTCCCTGCTACCCGAGTAGCAGCGAAGACAGCGATAGGCCCAGCTTTATAGGCTGGTGCTTGCTTGAGCCATGCATCCAGGTGTATATTGATGCTGAGCATAATAACGGCAAAGCAAATCTCCTAAGCAGCTTCATCCGAAATGTCATGGGAGAGGCGGGTGTTCGCCATGAAATCAAGGGGGAGATGCATGTAAAGGCCAACCGGCGCTGCAAGGCCTTTAGCCTAAGTATCAGCGCCTCGCCTTGCTGCACCCGCACTGCCTTTTCGAAGGCAGCCGCAACCTGGCGCTGCGCTTAAGGGTTTACAGGGGTATTGTGAGGCTGGGGCCGTAAGATTCAAAAGAAGCTAAAAAGGCGGCACCAGCTCTTCATTGCCAACTATCATAAGCAATGAGCTAATAATGCTTTCCAACTTGCTTGAATTCAAGATGCGCTCCAGCGCATCTTCAAACTCCTCTTGCGATTTGCACAAAAAGCTCTGCGCTAAGCCTAGCTCAGAGCAGATCCCTTCATCCAGCACCACGCTGACTGGATAAAACGGAAGCTCGTAATGAATGAATAATACCCTATATTTGTAATTTGGGGTGCTAATAGACGTAATAAAAAACTCATAAGTAAAATCGCTCTTAGATACATTGCCCAAGCTATCTTGGATCTCAGCTTCTATGCCTTCAATTGGAACCAATTCAGTGAAGGTTGATATCAGCGATTTAGAGATAGAGGAAGAAATGGGCCCATTATAGCTCTGAACTTTCCCTATCACTTTCCCATTTGTTATTTCATATAAATATGAGCACTGAGCCCTAAGTATTTCATCTGGGTAATTCACATCGCTATTCGGTGCAAATTTCTTGTTCCAGAGGTTCCTCATGGTTTGCTAGCCTCCTTTAGTGCACAATACAGCGGCAAATGGCCGCTGTATTGGTTTTGTTTGGCCTATTATTTCAGCTATCAGCATAAAGCTTTTTGTTTCCGAGACAACAGCCAATGCATCTTCATCAAAAGCGCTAATGAGCTAAGGGCTTGTATTCACTTGATCAAGCACGCATTCTTGCCCTGCCCTAGCTTCCCATAGCCCTCCCACTGGCCATTACGTATGCTTTTTTTTCGAACTTGAATGCTTGGAACATAAAATACAGAGCTGACTACTGCGCGTTTTGAAATATAAATACATCCCTAAGCATGCTGGCAGTAATTATCTCAGATGCTGCCCGGCTTGCCAACTGCATAGCGTTTTGGATACCATTTTTGAAACCATGCTGTAAATAGGCTCATTATCGCAGGGCACGCCGAATTAATCAACCCTGTAAACGCTGCTGCCGGCGACTTCATGAGATAGTATGTCCAAATCGGGGTAATAATGTATAACACTCCCCAGCATTGCGTCAAAATTTGGTTGGTTCGAAGAAAAAGCGGGTTGTCAAATGCTTTTTCGCCGCCATACCCATTTTTTGAATACCACGCTGTCAATGGGATTTTTGCAAACCCTGATACAAACCATATGATGCCAAAAACCAGGTAAGAAAGCGGCAGTACAATATTCGCATCGATACCGTACAGCAGCGCAACCGACAGTATGCATACAATCAGCACAGTCAAGCGCTCGTATAGCGTGTCTTCAAACTTCAGCCAGATAACAGGCAGCGCTGCCGCTGATATTATGCCAATCATACTGCCTATAGCAGCGTTAATCGCCACTGCCGTCCAGAGGACTATCCAGGGCGCGAGCAGTATTGCCATGTTCGTTTCGCGCTTAGTGTTTGCTTTTTGCTCTTTTTTCGGAGCCTGCTGGCTACCAAACAATTCGTCCCAGTGAAGCATCAAATCAAAGTCGCCAATAACTGTGTACTTGCGCTGAAAAAGCGCGTCCTGGCCTGTGATTTCGCCACGGGCAATCGCTTTCCACACGGTAAACGGCGTTTCGATGCGTGTTGTGTAGGGCTTGAAGCTGTCGCTTATTACTTCATGGCCATTTGGAGTGCAAACTATTTGATAAGCCTTGCCTATGTCTGTGTATGCAAATTCGATTACGCGCTCATTGCCGTCAGGGTGGTATAGCGCCGCCATCTGTTTCGTAAAGCTGAAACTTTCATCAGGCGCTGTGCCGCCTTCAGATATGCTCCAGGAAGCGTCAGCCATTTGCTCGAACACTTCCCGCGGGAAAAGCGGCTGCGCAAGCTGCTCGAGCGTATCAGGCGAAACTTGGCCGCTGGCAAATTCTGCACCTGCCTGGCTAACAATCGATAAGTATTCTTCTGTCCTCGCGCTTAGCTCCGGGACGCGGAACAATTCGCCCTGCCCGCAGTAAATAGCTGTGAAGCCATTGCTGTCATAGATATGAGAAAACTGCGCGTCCACAGCTTCATAATTGCCTTTGCTCGTCCAAAAGCCGCAAGTGGAAATTACAACGTGGCGTTGGTGGGACAAGTCGTAGTGCGACGGGTGTGCCCCAGTTTCAGAATCTGCAGCCATAAACGGCAGATTCATCGGCAGTTGGCGGTCTATAACGTTTTTCAGCCCTCCCGGCACGGAAAAGTAATAGAGGGGAAACGTCCACACGATAATATCAGCCGATATGATTTTATCGAGCAACGACGGCATATCATCGGAAATCACGCATTTGCCGGGCGTTTTCTCCCAACAGGTAAAGCAGCCGAGGCACGGCTTTATATTAAGCTTGCTTACATCAATGATGTCTGCATCAGTATAGCCTGCGCCATCAAGGAATGCTTTTGCCAGTTTAAATGTGTTGCTTCTCTGCCCTTTTGGGCTGCCGTTAATAACTAGTACATTCACAAAGAGCCCTCCTTTATTGATTAATTCATGTTCCTTAATTTCAGTGTTCATGTTTATATGCCACATCGGGCAAAGCCCAAGCGGCATGCTGACAGGCGATGCGGTTCTTTCCTAGCATGAAGCGAATGCCTGTATAGATAGGCAAGGCTGCCTGCTTTTTATTCAAATGCATCGCTGATCTTCTTAATGTAATGCAAATTGTAGGCAAATATCAAAACCTATGCTCCCTTGCTCAACTGCGGCGCAGTTATGATAAGCACAGGCTACAGTTTCGAAAGCATTTTATTCTATGTTAATGCAGATGGCTGATAAAATATTCCCGGGCATTTCAAAACTGGCTTTTAATATATCCAGCATTAGTTTCAACCAGATGCGGCAAGCATCCCATTTTCCATCTATCATTTCCAAAAAAAGTATAGCAAAAACATACCGATTAACCTACAAGCTAGCATTTATTTGGCTAGTGCCATTTTCCCGTCTGTAACGGCGCAAGTCAGAAATTAGCTGCCTTCACGAAAAAAGAGCCCAACAAGCGCCAGTCTTCAAAACGGCCATTACGGCAAGCACTATGGCGGTTTTCTGATAAATTGCTCAGCAATGGTAGAGTGAATTATGAGAGTGCTGCTTGACGCCAATATACTACCTTTGGCGGCAGCAGGTGAATTGGCGCCAAAGGTGGCTATATTTAGCGAATATGCTTTTGTTTGTATTAAAAAGATATGCAAATGCTTATTTGAAAAGATCAGAATGCGAGCCTGTCCTGATTAGCAGCGATTGCTCCTCGTCACCTTCGAGAGTTTTCATTCATAATCACCCTCATCTTCTTTTAGTTTAGCAAGGGCGCTTTCGATATACATGCCGGATAACCCTTTCCCTTTGCTCTGCTGCATATCTTCAAATGCAGCTAGCGTGACTTTGTTGTATTTTGGTATTCTTACATCAAAAGGCAATCCACCATGTAAAATTGATTGGCGCAAAAAAATATTTATTGCTTCAGACATTGTTATCCCAAGCTGTCTAAAGATTTCAGTAGAAAGATCCTTTGTAGCGTCATCAGTTATAAATTTTATAGTAGGCATAGATTTTCTCTCCTGCATAAGCAGTATATGCATACTATTTCATCTTATCAATACATTGTAGCTACAATACCAGGATAAAGGCTGCATAAAGCATACCTGGACCTATATAACTCACATCGAGCAGCTAAAATTGAAACTGCTTCGACGGTCTTGCGCATCAAGCTGCAACTAAGTATTCCTTTTCAAACATAAGGCAAAAGTCGTCAGCATCGCAAAATACTGGCTACAAATAGCTTGATAATGAGGCATGCCGGTTCCAGTATATGTTGGCGCATAAACAATGGGGCTGCTATGCAATGCAGCCTATATTTAATACAGCTAACAGGTGCGCGCCTATTTGGCCAGCAGTGTTGCTTCTGACGGGCTAAGGTTGCTGCCATGGTAGCGCAGGTAAAATTCATAGCCAGGGTTGATAGAATCGATCAGCCTTGGCAGTTTCCAAATGTCAGTGTTGCTATGGTAAGCTGCTATAGCCAACTTTGGCTTGCTATTTTTGATATGCCCGGCCGCGCCTTTGATTGCCCGCTCTTCATGCCCTTCGATGTCCATTTTAATAAGCGTTGGCTCGTTGGCCAGATCGATGTCAAGCGTTGTTGTAGACACCATTATTGAGCCATTATCAGCAATCTGGTTTGATGAAATGTCATCGCACTCGCTTATGTATAGATTCTCGCAAGCATCAGAAACACCAAGTTCCCTGAACACTATATCGCGACAATCAGAAAGGCTGTTTTTGAGGCGGCTTATCGATGAAGGCGTTATCTCATAGCAGTATATCTTCTTATAGCAGCCTTCTCCGTATGCCCTCAGGTACGAGAGCACGCTGTCGCCTATGTATGCGCCAACATCAATAAATACCTCATTTTCGGTGCACTTAATGATGTCAAGATCAAAGTATTGGCTGAATTGTTTTTCAATTATGCTGTCCAGAGTGCGAAACCTGTACCAGTTTTGCACTATTGCAGACAGGACAGATTTTGACCTGTAGTCAGAAAGCTTATTATACAGCCATAAAAAATCATCGTTATGGCTGTATAAAGACATGGCTCTGTCAACAAAGACTCCAAGATCGTGCTCGCTAACATTCAGCGTGCCCCAGTAAGGGTATTTTCTGTAGTAGCTCTCTAGAATGGCCTGGTTTTGCAGCGGAAGCAGCTTAAAGCAATAGAGCATCTGCTCTGTGATCGATTCGATGCTCTTTGACTTTATGGAATCCATCATGCTGTAAAATTCTTTGTCGATATTGTATTGATAGTTATCCGGCATACGGTTTAGCTCCTTTAAAATGCAACTCTCCTGCAATGCAGATTGCTTTCAAACAGCATTGCCCGGAGATCGCCTTAACTTAAGGCTTGCGCAGCTAAGGCTAATTGCGCTTTTCTATATTAGTTTTTGGATAAGCATTTTATGAAAAAACTTCAGCAGGGCTTGTATTGCGATGTGAATTTTGTACTATATTTTAAGTATCCCAAATTCGGATTTGGCGTGAGTGACAAAAAAAAGCTATGATTCAATAATTTATGATAGAATTAATCATACAAAATTATCACGCTTGCGGCGGCTATGGCCTGATGGCAAATGCTCTGTGTATAGCCTTAAAGCCGCAAAAGCCAGCCTTCTGCATAGCTTTATTAGTTCCAGCCTGCCCTACCTGTAATGCAGGCTGCTCGCGGCTATACAGATGCTTAGAATCAGGTAATACAAGCCTGTCAGCAAGCGTTATTGGAAATGAGGATGATATGGCAATAACAAGAAAAGAAAATTACATGAGGCTGGGCAGAGGCGAGATGCCTGAGTATGTTCCGTCATGGAGCATGGGCATGAGAAGGCCTGAATCGCCTATATGGTCTGTAGCCCCGTCTGTAATGGGCGCGCCAATGTTTGGGCCTCCGCCATCAGACGAAAAGAGCGATGAAAGAAGAGAGTTCACGGATGATTGGGGCATTACCCGCACAGCAGTTGATGAGGTTGGCGGGGCAGCGTTGCCTAAGCCGGGGAACTTTCTTATAACTGACATCACAAAATGGGACCAGGTAGTTAAATGGCCGGCATACCCTGCTGAGTTTAACACTGTTGATTGGGAAGCCATGGCTAAAGAAGACATGAAGGATATAGACCGCAATGAATATGGCGTGGTTACCATGGGCGGATTCGGCCCGTTCCAGTCATTTATAAATTTCATTGGCTTTACTGAAGGTTTGTGTGCGCTGCTTGAAGAGCCGGAATCAGTAAAGGAAATGCTTCATTTTATATGCGATTACTATATGCCTATAATGGAAAAGACCGTTCAATACTATGATCCTGACATTGTATACCTTCTTGACGACACTGCATCAAAGTATGCGCCTTTCTTCTCAGTTGAAGTCTACAAAGATATCTTTAAGCCAATATATACGCGGCTGGCACAGCCTGCATTGGATCGCGGAATACCTATCCAATTCCATAATTGCGGCAAGTGTGATGATTTTATTCCCGATATGCTCGATTTCGGCGTTAAGTTCTGGGATCCGGCACAACAGGAAAACGACCTTCTGCAAGTGAAGAAAGACTATGCCGGGCAGCTGGTTATTGTTGGCGGCTTTGACTTTGTGCCTCCTGCTGACAGAGACGCTACAGAGGAAGAAGTCAGGGAGTATGTGCGCTCAGTGCTTGATAAGTATGCCCCTGGCGGCGGATATGCTTTTGCCGGCGGAATGCTGGGGCCTGCAAGCGAGCAAGAGAAGACCATGCAGTACAACTCATGGGTACAGGATGAAGTAGCAACTTACGGCAAGACTTTTTATAAATAGCCTGCCAAATGCCGCCTCCCGCCCGAAAGCCGGGGTGCCGGCAGCCTATATAGGCCGTTGCGCCGATAGCGCCCAAAGGCGCTATCGGGAGGCTGCGCAGTTTATGTGCTTTTTTATCCGCTTCATCATAGCGGCGTATCGTATGCCTGTCGCCGGCATGGTTCGCTTTTTATGCGGGCTGCCGGATTTTTAAATAGGCTCGCGTGCAATTGCAAGGTTCGTTAAAATGTCGGGGGTTTCAATCATATTGTCTGCTATAGGCATATATTCGCGCAATTTCCATTGCCTGTTTTCATGCGGGCCCTGCTCGCATATTACATATATGGATTCATTGCCAATTGTATTTATTCCTGTGCTGAAAGCCATGTAGATATCATCGATGTATATCTTGCCTTCCTGCTTGGCTGCCATGTATGCCTGAGCGATGATCCGTGACCATTCGTACCCGCTGTAATACTTGCTAATAAGAAACCTGTTCAAGCTATTGGCTTCCTTGTTCCAATCGCCAAAGTATATTTCATCAACAAGCTGCTGGCGTAGGCTCTCTATCTCAAGCTGCTCATCGCCGCCTTCGATCTCAAAATCAATTTCATCGCCCTCCGGGCTGTCTATCATCTCAACGAGCGCATTGTATCCTTCCGATTCTGTTACCTGAAAATACTCCGGAAGGTCCTCTATTAGCTCTCTTAAGCTTTTATAGCCCAGAGAATAGGGATCAACATCAACAAGGCGGATCTGCTGGGTTAGCATTTCAATAGGCATAGCCGCTGTTTCTGCTTCCCTGAATACCGAGCATATTACCTTTATTATCTGTTCATACTCTGTGAGGTCACGGCTTGCTATGGCTGCAGGGGCTGCAAGCTCCTTTTGCACATCTGCTTCTTTTGGCGCCGGCTTGCGCCTTGATGTTAAGGAGGAGATCCAGTCAAACAGGAAGAAGCGCTTTCTTCTTGCAGACTTTTTGGCAGAGCCGCTATACAGCTCCTCATCAGAATAAGCTTCATCCTCATCCTCATCCACCATCTCAATAAGATCAAGGCCGTCTATAAAGGATGCGGCGTGCAGGGTGTTGGCGGCCTGCTCCCATGCTGATTCAAGCCAGTTGTTTGTAAGGCCGCTGTCTGCAATGGACATGAAGTGCTCTTTGTACTGCTGAGCATCTTCGGATTCAATGCCTGCTGTCTGCATCAGCAGCTGGATTGGCGCCAAATCGTTGCCGTCTGCATCAGTGAATGTGCAGCCTTCGAGCTCCGCTCTGGCTGCTACCATAAAGAGCAGCTCAAGGCAGCTGCCTTCGAAATTGCCTGAGAGCAGGATTCCGTAGGATCGCTCGTTTAGGATCCTCTCTTTGGCCAGGCATACAGCAAGCCATAATTGGCTCTCAGTCACTTCAGGTTGGTCTTCGCCTGTTATCAGCCAGTATATTAATGGCACTGACTCAGAAAGAGTCGCTTTTACACTCTGCCCGTCATTAGTCACAGGCAGTATAATGCTCAGGCTTCCGTCGCTGAAGACAGAAAGCTCACAGCATTTGCTGTAAAGGCTTGAAAGCGGTATTGGCTTAATGTCGCTTTCAATAAGCTTTGTGAACTTCGTTTGCTTTCTCGGAATCTTTTTATAGCTTTCCAGTGATGTATCTATAAATGACTCCATAACGCTGTCTTCCATATCTACATTTCGTACAGCGTCCAGGCACTGCTCTGCATAATCGAGCACATCATCGACTTCAGAATTTATATAGCCTGCCAGCTTAGCTATAGATTCATTGCGCTCGTTATAGCTGCCCTGGTAGGTGTCCCATGCAGAGTCTATTGAGCTCTCATTGATGCCCAGGCTATTGCCGATAAGCCAATAAGCGTCGCTTATCTCATCATAGCGCTCATGCTTTGTGTCTTCTTCGCATGCTGTTATAAACAAGCCCTCTGCCAGCTGCTGAACGAGTATCTTTATTCGGGCTTTGTTGTCTTCATATGCAATGTTGTTGTAAACAATGCTTATATCGCTGAGGATTTCGAGGAGGCTGCCGGTTTTGTACTCTTCGAGCTTGTTTGACACTGCCTCATACTCCTCACTGGATCTGCCCTCATGCACCTTTATGAGCTGCTGCTCGCATGTGTCGATGGCTTGGGGGGAAAACAGCTCTTCGAGCTGGCGCTTGGCGTATTGGAATGATTCATAGCTGGCTTCTGTTTTAAGCGCAAAGTCAAACAGGGATTCGCCCCATGCAAGCTCAAGGCCGGTCAGCCTGTTTGGCAGCGGCTGCAAAGAGCCAATTGCTTTGGCAAAGCTGCTGTAGCTGTTGCAGCACTCTGATGCCGAGCTTACGATGGCTTTTAGCCTCTCAGGCGTAAGGTAGCCCTCTATGGCGCTCCACGTGGTTTCGTTTTGCTGAGACTTTGGCAGTTGCAAAAAATCAATTATATAAGTGTCCCGTTCGCCGGGCTCAAGCTTTAGCCATCCGTTGTGTAATACATACATTTCGCCGTACATGCGCGGATCAAGGTTTAAGTAGCTTTCAATGTCGCCCATTCCTTCAATGCCGCCAAAGAAAAACTCGTGCCAGGACTTTCGGTCTTTGGCGCGAATGTATTCTACAGTGTCATCATCCAGGTTGGCCGTTTCCTGTATTGCGCGTATGGCAAGCCGGCAATCTTTTGAATTAAGCGTTAGAACGGGAAAGTTGTGGTACTTCGGCTTAGCGCTTTCGGGAAGAAAGCACATGGCTGCATGCTCCGGCACCAGATTGGGGGTAGGGTGCGTTATGTAGCCGGAACGCGCCCGCAAAAAGTATGGCATTGACATGTAGGCTGCTTTCAGGAATCGCGCAACTGTAATGTCAAACTCGAAGTCGGGAATCGCAATATACACCGGATCAGATTTATTAATCCAGTGGGAAAAGCATGCTGTCAGTATTGATTCCTCTATATCAGAGCTAAGCTTTAGCGCTTCTATAGGAGCATCGCCGCTTTGTGAAAAGGCAGTGAGATCATCACTGCCCTCCCCTTCTTCTTCTGAGTAAGAATACGCTATGAGGCTGTCCAGGCTTTCATCAAAAAAAGATACAGCGCTAAGCTCGGAAATGTCTGCATGAATAAACATAGATTCAGTTGATGATGCACTTTCAGCCTTTGGTATTGAGCAGGCATGCATGTAGTAAGGCATGCCATTGTTTATTGGCATCAGGAACATACCGTGTTTATATAAGCCCTGCTTATCGAGAAAACAGCGGATAACAGAGTTTATTTGCTCTTGGGGAAGCTGAGTGTCGCCGATCGGGGCTTCTTTTTCAATCGTTTGCTTATATGTGTAATGGCTACCCATATTATCTCTTATTCCTTTAATGCTAATTATTATATCAAAGTGTGAAATAATTCGCGCTTTTATTTAAGTATATATATCAAATAGTAAAGTAATCAGCTATTTACTATATAATAATAAAAAAAGTAGCAATTTTACATGCATCGATTGTATACAATTACAACGCAACTAAGCTGATATAAAGACGGGCAACCTGGGAACGCGTGCAGCATTCGTTGAATATCGAGTGCTTTTTTTTAGCCTGCAAAAGAAACCTTTACAGCACAACATGAATAAAAGCAAACCCGGCCACACCGCTTAAGCGGCTTTCCAAAGCATGCTTCAATAAAAAAATCAGCCATGCAAAAATGCCTGGCTGAAAGCACAGCATAGATACTAAAGAACAAAGCAGCAAATACTATAGCAATGCCAGCTTTCGAAACGCTTCCTGCCCGATATGATCAAGCCCGGGAACAGCCTGCTCGATGAGCTGTGTAAGCAGGTAGTTAGTCCACGCTGCAAATTCATTGCCGTCTGCAGTGCGCATTGCCAGGCTGCCAAAGCTTTCATCTGAGCCCATTATAAGATCGAGTGCAGCATTGCCCTTGATGTCGCAGCGCTCGAGAATGCTAAGTATCGATATGCCCTTTCTTGCATCTGCATGGCGGGTGGCATTGACAAACATGGCCGGTCCTGCAATTTCCGGTATTTTTGCTATATCATCAATATAGCGCGGCCTGAATCCCATTTTCGCTTCCAGTGAATCGATGAAAACATCGTTCGCTTGTATATCGCATATGAGTATATCTTTAGGGGCCGTATCTGCAAATGCATTCAGAATGAGCCTTCCTGTTGCCCCAAGCCCTCCGATTATCACCAGAGTGTAATCGCTAAACGGCCTTTCCGATATCAGATGCGATAGCAGCATCACAGCAGCCCTGCCATTGCAGTCGGCAATTTGCAGCTTGCCTTCAGATTTAATCAGAATATCGCCTTCCCCGCCGCCATACATGGCTCTCATTGCCGGATTTGACTTATGGGGGTTTGTATGGTTGAAGCCGATGATATTGCCGGCGCTTTCTGCCACCTTATAATAACTGTTAAGATAAAGCGAAGCTTCAGCCTGCTTAAGCTGTATAGGTATGTAGGCAAAGCTCTCCCAAAGCTTGTTCATGTAGCGTCGGCTTGTTGACTCATCCCATTCATCTTCTGTTTTGTCCCCCAGATACCCCATAAACGCCATGCCCGGATTTTCGCTGCACAACTGTTCAAATTGGCTGGGGCTATAGACAACTGTCTGCTTTACACCACTCATATAAAACCTCCATACACCATATTGGATTGCCGTTTAGCCGGGAGCTGCAAATATACAGCCTTTCGGCGATCAGACTTTATAATGCGGCGCGGCTTTTGAAAGGCTCTCAGAGCCTAAAGCAAAAGCAGCGCTGGCAGCAAAGCGCATGCTGCATGCATTCTTAATGCTCTTTTAATACTCTTTGGCCAGACTGTCTATGGCTTCCCCTGACATTTGGTAGATAGTGCACCCGTCTACTGCTTCAGCCCCAAGGGATTTGTAAAACTCAATGCTGCCGCTGTTCCAGTCTAGAACGCACCATTCAATTCGGCAATACCCTCTTTCTACTGAAATTTGGGCAAGGCTGCGCAGAAGCTCAGTGCCAATGCCTTTCCCCCGATAGTCAGGAAGCACGTATAAATCTTCCAGGTACAGGCCGGCCTTGCCAAGGAATGTGGAAAAGGTCTGGTAAAACACCGCAAACCCTGCATCTACCCCGTCTAAAGATGCGAAAATCACTTCGGCTGCTTTTTTGTTAAAAATACAGTCCTCAATCATATCTTCTGTTGACACCACATACTGTTGCAAATGCACATGATGGGCAAGGCCTTTCACAAACGATAGTATTAGGGCGCTGTCGTCTCTAGTGGCACTTCGTATTTCTATGTTTTGTGAGCTTTTCGTGCCCAATGTATAAACCCCTTGATTTGAAATTATAGTTAACCTTTACAATAGCCCTATAAAGTACTATTTTCAATCAATTTAATGGTTTTGCCAATTATTGCTAGAAAAATATTCCTATGGCGACTGCAAATGTGCCATCTGAGTTATGCCTGTTTTAGCCATAAGCGCTTTATAAGCTTAACTGCCTCATACCAAAAGACTGATGCAGCTGCCAGGCAAGCTGTAAATGCCAACTGCATGAGTGTGAGCTTTGAAAGCTTCAAAAATGAGCTCAGCGGCGTGTAGAGCATAATAGCAAGGCCGAGAAGCGTAACAGCGTTAACTGCCCACATTACTTTGTCTTTTGCCAGGCGCTTAGCTGTTGACAGAACGCTTTCGGTGTCTGAAGCGTTCTCCTGTACAAGAAGCATGTTGGCTATAATAATCAGCGCCAGGCCCATGGTTCTGGCAACTGCTGCGCCGTAGGGCAGCATATAAATGTAAACCCCAAATGAGGCGCCAAAGACAGCAAGGCCCTGGGCTATGCTTTTTATTAGCAGCCCCGAGCTAAGGATCTTTTCTTGCGCATTTCGTGGCTTTCGCTGCATTATGCCCTTTTCAGCCGGCTGCCGCTCGAGCACTATTGAGCATGTAGGGTCAATAATCAGCTCCAGCAGCACAACATGCAATGGCAGCAGCATGAGATCGAGCGTGTTTATGCCCATAAAAGGCGCCAGAAGCGAGGCCAGGGCAATAGGGATATGAATAGTGAAGACATACCCGACTGCTTTTCTTATATTGTCATATATGCGCCGGCCATCCCTGACGGTATCGACTATAGTAGTAAAGTTGTCATCCAAAAGGATTAGGTCTGCTGCTTCCCGCGAGACTTCGCTTCCGCGCTTGCCCATGGCAATGCCAATATCCGAGTATTTAAGGGCAGGGGCATCGTTAACGCCATCCCCTGTCATTGCCACTACTTCCCCACTGTCTTTTAGGGCTTTTACTATGCGCATCTTGTGCTCGGGCATAACCCTTGAAAAAATGCTTGAGGCCTTGGCAGCTGCCGTTAGCTCTTGCTCATCCATCGCATCGATCATCTCGCCGGTTATAACGCCGCCTGATGTCATAATGCCCACCTGATCGGCAATGCTGGCAGCTGTAGCCCCGCTGTCTCCGGTGATCATAACAACCCGGATGCCTGCTTTGCCAAGCAAGCTGATATCTTCTTTGACGGATTCCCTGGGAGGATCAGACAATCCGACAAGGCCGCACAGCTTTAGCCTGCACTCTGTTATCTCAGCAGGCGCATCAGATTCTGTATGCAGCAAATCGTAAGCAACCGCAATAACGCGCAGGCCCTGCTCGCTCATTTCCTGCGCTTTGCTTTTGGCTGCAAGCATTTCGGCCGAATCCAGGCTGCAAAGGCCCAAAAGCTGCTCAGGGGATCCTTTGGCTGCTATTATTATCTCGTCTTCATGGCGCCACACGTGCCCCATCATCTTCAGCTCGTTTGTGAAGGCATACTCGGTGAGCAGCTGCCCTCCGAACAGGTGGCTTTCAGAAATGCCCTTGCTCTTGCAGTACTCAAGCATTGCTTTTTCCATAGGGTCATATGCTTCTGTTTCGCAGGCAAGCCCCATTACTTCGGCAAGGAGCTTCTCATCGCTGCCGCCTGCTGCCCATACAGCTTGCACAGCCATTTGGTTCATTGTAATTGTGCCTGTTTTGTCAACACACAAAACACTCACAGACCCCAACGTCTCTACTGCCGGCAATCGGCTTACCAGCGATGTTTTTTTAGCCAGCCTCCATGCGCCCATAGACAGAAACACTGTCAGAATAACGGGGAACTCTTCAGGTATCATTGCCATGGCAAGGGTTATTCCTGAGAGCACGCTTTCAACAAGCCTGTCTTGAAAGCTGTGATCATCGATATTATTCCATGTGGCTATTGCTGCCATTACGAATAATACAGCTGCAATAGCCGCGCATAGCTTTACAAGGCTTGATGTCTGCTTTTGAAGGGGCGTCGGGTCTTGGGGGGCTTGGCTAACGCTTGTGCCGATCTTTCCGTATGCGGTTAGCGCGCCTATTTTATCTACAACCAGTGTGCCGGTGCCTTGCGTTACCAATGTTCCTGCATAGCAATAGTCGTTTCGCCAGTAGCCTGCTTGCTCATTGATTGCAGTGCAGGGCACTTTCCATACTCCTTCAGACTCGCCTGTAAGGGATGATTCGTCAATGCACAGATCGCTGCACTTTGCCACAATGCCATCTGCCGGGATTTTTACGCCTTCGTGCACGTATATTATGTCCCCCGGCACCAGATCAGCGCTTGAAATCCTAAGCTGCACCCCGTCTCTTAAAACGCTTATATGCGGGGCTGACAGGTCTTTAAGGGCGCTTAGGGTTTTGTCGGTTTTCCATTCCTGGACAGCGTCTATTGCGATAATGCCAACTACAAATACAAGCATAACTGCGCCATCGCCAGGCTCTCCAAGAATGAAATAGATTATTGATGCTGCCAAAAGCAGCATGAACATAGGCTCGGATACGGTATTGAGGGCTTTTTTTATAAGGCTTTCCTTTTTTTGCGAGGCAAGCTCATTCTTGCCATAGATTTGCTGTCGGGCTTTTGCCTCGTCAGTTGTGAGGCCGATAGCTGTGTTGTTTTCCATTAGGAACCTTTCTGTTTTTATTTAGCACTCTCTCTTGCAGCAAAGCTATATTGCCCGTTTCACAAAAAAAATCTGTAGGACAATAATTACTGTCCCACAGATGTAAATACTTGCCATCCGCTGCCGCTAAGTGCGGCCCGGCTCCATAAACGGTGTGTTTATCGCCTGCTCAGTTTTGTACTGTAGCTTGATGCAGTGCAAAAATGTTATTGCTTCCCACGAACAATTCGCAGGATTTTTTTGGTGCGTTGCTGATTCAGCCACACCAGTTTTGAATATTGCATTATTATACTGTATGCATATTGATAATGCAAATATTTCTCCTTTGCCATTCTTTGCCATAAGCAGATAGCTTAGGCAACTCAGGTTGGTTGGTATAACAATATCATAAAAAGCTTATTTTGTGCATGAAATATTTTTCCATATGTGCACGAAATCATATAGTATTATCTGGCATTATTGCTGCCATTTATTAGAGGATTGACTGAAGCTTTGAAATATATCGAAGTTTGCAGTTATACTCTAAGTACGAGGTTTTGCTTTATGAAAAATAACAACCGCTTCGAGCATCTGCGCATGGGAACATTCTCGCTGTATGTGTCTTTGTCATTTTTGCTGGCATCCAGGCTGATATTCGATATGAGAGATTTGCCGCATGCCACATCCACGCATCTGGAAGATTTTGAATACTGGATGCGCTTTACACCCTTGATCATCCGCATTGCAATACTTATTCCATTGCTTATAGCTATTGCTTACACTGTTGCCTATTTTAGAAGCAAAGAGCGCTAAAGCGCTGCACGCCTGCAGCAACAGGCTTATATCATTTATGTTGTACTTTGCGTGCGGGCAAAGGGAGGATAAAAGCGATCAAAAAAAGGGCGAATTTCAAAGCGCCCTTTTTGGCTTCTTAAGCGGTATGCATTTTCAAAGCGTCAACAAGATCCGATGCCACTTGATTAATCGACTGGCTGCCTGCAACAAGCACGAGATCGCCGGGGGCTGCCCTTTCGATAATATAGGCAACGATGTCTTCAAAACTGCTTATTACCGAGGCCGGAACAGCGTGCTTTTCAACAACCTTTACAGCCAGGTCTTCTGAGTATATATTCCAGTCATTTGCCTCTCTGTCGGAATAAATATCGTTGAATATTACCTCTCCGGCTGATGCAACAGCATCAACGAACCCGTCGAAGAGAAGGAATGTTCTTGAGTAGGTGTGAGGCTGGAACACAACCCAGAGCTTATTGTGATCGTAGTTAAGGCAGGCTTGTATTGTTACCCTAAGCTCTGTAGGATGGTGGGCATAGTCCTCAAATACTTTGATGCCTCTCTCCTCCCCCTTGAATTCAAAGCGGCGCTTTGCGCCATCGAATTCCTGGAAGGTTTTTTGCAGGCTCTCAATAGATATGCCAAGGATGCTGCCGCAGGCTATAACTGACAGGGCATCCATTACATTATGCTCGCCGGGTATTTTGAGGCTAAAGCTTGCATACAGGCTGCCTTTATGGAAAACATCAAAGGTTGGCTTGCCAAGGCTGTCATATATGATATTGGCTGCTCTCCAATCGTTGCTCTCCCCCAGGCCGAAAGTATGGATTGTCGTATCTATGTGCGGCAAAACTTTCGCTACGTTGGGATCGTCGCCATTAGCGATAAGATGGCCTTCTTTCGGAATGATCTTTGCGAAGTTTGTAAATGACTCTACTATCTGATCTATTCCATCTGTAAAGTAGTCGAGGTGGTCTTCCTCTATGTTCAGAATTATGCCGATATAATGCTCTGTGTGCAGAAAGCTGTCGATAAATTCGCAGGCTTCTATGACAAAGTACTCCGAATTGCCTACCAGGCTGTTGGCGTTGATCTTTGGTATGGTTCCGCCAAGGCTTATCGAAGGGTCCTCTCCTGCATCTAAAAGCATCAGGGATACCAGCGATGTTGTTGTTGTTTTTCCATGTGTGCCTGACACGGCTATTGTTTTCGGATAATACCTTGTGAGCAAGCCAAGGAAGTAGCTTCTCTCCATTAATTGGATGTTGTATTCCTTAGCTGCTATGGCTTCCACATTTGTGTTTATGTTGATGGCAGCCGAATAGACAACCAGGTCGGCATCTGCCGGCACGTTGTTTTTGTCATGGCCAATGTATACTTTAATGCCTGCTTTCTCAAGCTTGTCTGTATACATGTTGGCCCTCATATCAGAGCCTGCCACTTCCAGTCCGTTGACAGCGCTCATCATGGCCAGCCCACTCATGCTCGTTCCGCCTATGCCTATCATATAGATTTTTTTTATCTGTTCTAAAGAAGATATTTGCATATTTACTCTCCGGTGCTTTTGCTTTCGCGGTTATTGCTGTTAGCGATATTAATGCCTATGAAATATCCAGAGGCTATAAAGATATTATATCAACACAGGTACTTGCTTCAAGCGAATAAGCCTTAAAACCTTTGCACTTTCAATTATATAATCTCATGGTTTGCTATGGATTTTGTAACATTTGAAATCGTTTGTTCCTTATTGTACTTTTCATCAGTTAAGCCAGGTTTCACTGCCGGTTAACTTTGCTGATGCTATGCCTGAATATATATATGCTAATATTGCTGCCGGAATTCTTTAATGCATCAGTTAATGGATTATTAAAACATTAAGGGATGATTTTAGAAACAGCAGATTTTGCTTTGATTTGGTTTTCGTTCATGGCAGAAATTTCATGATTTATTGATATTCTTGTTTTCTTTTAATAATAATTGTCGTATAATGGATACTAGTAAATATTGGTCATTTTGCTGTTTGGAGGCACTCATGCAAATAACTGACATACGCATACGGCAAGTTTTTGACGATGGCAAGATGAAAGCTAGAGTCTCAGTGACATTTGACAACCAGTTTGTTGTACACGAGATTAGGGTCATTGAAGGCGAAAATGGCATTTTCGTTGCTATGCCAAGCAAGAAACTAAGCGGTGGCGACTATAAAGACATTGCCCACCCAATAAACAGCGAGACAAGGAATATGATTGCCGACGCTATATTGGAGGCTTACGAACTAAAACTCATAGAGGAGCACTCACGCCTTTCAACTGAAGATGCATGAATTGCTCTTTTTAGTCTGCAAAGCTATAGCCTATCCCGTAGGCTTTTATAGCTGCTATGCATCTGTATCGCTTTACTGCTGAATAAACGATAAAAGGCCGAAAACTAAAGCCTTGCTTGGCTGGCAAGCGTTTTTTTTGCTTTCTATATGCATTGCCCGGCCGGATTCTTTCGCTTTGCTGCTGAAAGCAAAACTTATGTTCTGGCCAATGCACAGATGCAGCTTAAGCGATAGCATGAAGGCAGATTAATGTGCTTCTATACAAGCAATCATCTGATAAAATAGCATTGCATGGTTTTTGGCGCTGTTAGCGCCAAAACCGATATAAAGAATAAAATGGTTTTCGGAATAAAGAGAATTTATTAGAAAGGTGATTCAAGAGTTGAGAAAAGGCAAAAAACGCAGAGGCTGCTTTGGCTGCGGCTGTACCGGGCCGCTGTTAATAATAGCGCTTATTATTGCAGCAATATGGATTTTCGGCGATGATACCCCGCAGCAGCCTACATACACCACGATCGATCTTGACAATCCATTCGAAGCAAGCGGCATACCTACTGAAGGATATAATCCAAATGATACCTGGTCAATATACTGGTATTTATGCGGAAGCGACCTTGAGAGCAAATGGGGATGCGCAAGCACTGACATCCAGGAGCTTATGGCTGTCAAGCTGCCTGATAATGTACAGGTAGTAATTGAGCTTGGCGGGGCAGAAACATGGAAGAGCAACCTGGGCTCAAACAAGTATAACACCAGATACCTGTATGACAGCACCGGCATGCACAAGATAGGCGAAATCAGCCGGGCCAATATGGGCAGCGCTAAAACGCTTGAGGCGTTTTTGAAGTTCTGCAACAATGAATACCCTGCTGACCATAAAGCAATCATTATGTGGAACCATGGAGGCGGCAGCGTAGCAGGGGCAATATTCGATGAGCTTTACGGATTCGATTCACTAAGCCTTGATGAAATAAAGGCTGCGCTATCTGCTGTGCATTCCCCTTCAAAGCAAAACCCGCCATACGAAATGATTGGCTTTGATGCGTGCCTGATGGCAACGGTAGATACGGCAAATGCTTTAAGCGGCTTTACGCGGTGGATGGTTGCTTCAGAGGATTTAGAGCCAGGGATCGGCTGGGACTATACAGGCGCAATGCAGGCGCTGGCCAACAATCCCGGCATGAATGGCGCGCAATGGGGCAAAGAGATCTGCGATTCATTTGAAAAAGCGTGCATAGCGGAAAAACAGGCAAGCACTATTACGCTGTCTGTTGTGAACATCATGAGAATCGAAGAGCTCTCGAAAGCTTATGATGATGTTGGTGCGGAAGCGCTCTTGCATGCATGCACTGACACGAGGTTTTTCAATGATTTTGGAAGGATTGCAAAGAGCGCCCAGAGCTTTGGCGGCAATAATTTCTGGGATGGCTATACAAATATGGTCGACTTGGGGGATCTTATTGTAAAGTCAGGATCTTTGCTGCCTGACTATGGATCAAGCCTTATCGGGGCGCTAAAGGATTGCGTTGTCTATAAAGTAAACGGCCCTCTGAGAAGCAGCACCAGCGGGCTCTCATGCTACTATAACTTCAACAGCGACAGCAATGACTTTAGGAAGTTTGCCAACCTTCAGGGCGGCAGGCCATTTAGATGGTACTTTGACTATAAGATTTCCGGAGACCTCAATAAAGAGGGCAGAACATATGTGCAGACGCTTGCGTCTCAATACAGCAGCTATTCAAACCAGGTTATTGCTCCGGAGGAGATAGCTTTGCCGGATGCCGATAGCCTTGAAGATTTTCCGGTTAAGATCACTGACGACGGATATGCAGTTTTGAATTTAGGGCCAAAAATAGCTGAGAGGCTATCAGGCGTATATTGCGTTATTGCATTCTACGATGAAGCAGAAGATGAGCTTGTATACCTTGGCAGAGACAACGATCTGTATGGCGACTGGGATAAGGGCGAATTTACTGACAACTTTCAAGGGTACTGGGGAAGCATTGACGGACATGTAGTGTATATGGAGCTTGACACAGCATCGGACAAATACCAGGTTTATACCGTTCCCGTGCTGCTGAACGGAGAGCAGTACTCTTTGAGGGTAAGCTATACATATGCGACTGAAGAATACTTTATTCTCGGCGCTTTGCAGGGTATTGATGAGAACGGAAAGGCCGACAAGTTCCTGCGCCAGCTTGAAGTTGGGGATGTATTAGAGCCTTTATTCTATACGATGTCTATGGACGAGGGCAACGATGATATCTTGGAATATTCATATGGCAGGATCGTATATTCAAACCAAACGAGGTTTGAAGAAGATATGCTCGAAGACGGCCGGTATGTATATATATTCGAGATGGTCGACACTATGAACAACTCCTACTACTCTGAGGCAGTTGTGATAGATATAGAGGACGGAGAGATCTACTTATACGAATAAAGAATACGAAAAGAAGCTTCAGCATATGGAGCTTCTTTTCATTTTTTGCATTCGCGACAGCGGCCTTGGGAGTGTTTCCTGCAGCTATAATGCCGGCTCGTATCTCGCAGGATATAATGGCTTAATGGCTTTATTAATAATGCTGTATCATTGATACTCACATCGAGCAGTTAAAAAATAAAGCTCCATAATTAGACATAAACCCCTATACAGCCCTTCAATGCTTCAATAAGGGCAGTTCTTGCATCTTGGTGCTGGCGATCAGCCAGAACAAGGATGCATATAGGGGGCAATAATGGCACAGCTCGAACTTGGCAAAGCCAATGAAAAGAAAAAGGCATTGCCGCTCGTGATGGCTCTAGGCAGCATGATCGTCGATGAAATAGGTCTTGTTGATGCAATAAACGAATCTGCCCAGTGGGACAGGGCACACTGGCAGCTAAGCCCTGGCGCTCTGGCAAAATCCATTGTTCTGTCTACTTTCAGCGACATGAGGGCGCCTCTGAGCAGCCTTGCCGAAAGGCTTGAAGGCTGTGATCTGGAGTATATGCTTGGCGAGAGTGCTGCTGATGGATCAGTTAACTCTTTTAACGCCGGAAGGGCGCTGGAGCGGATTGGCCAAGCGGACCCGGACGCAGTGTACACTTCTTTAGCCCTTTCAGCAGTGGTGAAATATTCTATCCCTATCACAAGATCCCACTAAGGCACAACGAGCATTTCTTTCTATGGCGAATATGAAACGAATGAGGAAGGCTTAAGCGAAGAGGAAATTGCCCAAATGCTTCATATTGAGCGGGGATACAATAAAGACGGCAGGTCGCTCAGCAAGCAAATCGTGCTTGGGCTCATCACAAATGAAGCAGGCAGCAGAGCTGCACTATAGGCATCCCAATCGTCAGCAGGGCCATGGACGGCTCCACTTCAGACGTTGAATGGAACAAGCAGGCGCCCACAACATACTTTAGGCCAATTGCTTCTACTGCCGCAGCTAGCTCCATTGCGACAAGCTGTATAAGCATGTGCCCTATCTGGAGAAGCTCATACATGCACTCGTTTGTGCTGCGGTCCCAGCTCCAGATATGCTCCATCCCGTGAAAGCATTTTTGGATAAAG
>Ga0082212_10002447_pt1 | contig 27028 bp, 24 predicted proteins | sample TergutNt197P3_FD_71548 | JGI IMG/M metagenome (GOLD analysis project Ga0082212, IMG submission 71548) | Neocapritermes taracua P3 segment gut microbial communities from Petit-Saut dam, French Guiana - Nt197 P3 | ecosystem: Host-associated > Arthropoda: Insects > Digestive system > Gut ...
CAGCAGAAATAACATTGTAGAGAACCACAAATGCCAGCACCTAACAAGCAGTTTTGCGAAATTGGGGGGTGGAGTGACAACCCGAACTGCGGCGGGTACGAGAACCGGCGGTGACAGTCCGAATGGCGCACGGTTGAGTCCCCAACTTCGCAAAGCCGCCGGCACGTTATATGCAAGGCGAACGGACACACAGCGAAACAGGTAATTACAAAAGAAAAATACAGAAAAATTCAAAAGATAATTGTACCTTTGCAAAAAAGTTTTGTATGAAGACAATACATAAAATAATCAACGGAGACAGCCGTCAAATGAGCGAAATAAAAGACCATTCAGTTCATTTGATTATCACTTCTCCGCCTTATTGGCAACTCAAAGACTACGGAACTGACAATCAAATCGGCTTTAACGACAGTTACGAAAACTATATTAACAATTTGAATTTAGTTTGGTCGGAATGCTATAGAGTTTTGCACGACGGTTGCCGTATGTGTGTAAACATCGGCGACCAATTTGCTCGGTCGGTTTATTACGGTCGCTACAAAGTTATTCCAATACATTCCGAAATTATCAGATTTTGCGAAACCATTGGATTTGATTTTATGGGACAAATTATTTGGCAAAAACAAACCACAATGAACACTTCAGGTGGTGGCGCTGTGATGGGTAGTTTCCCTCACCCGAGAAATGGAATTGTAAAATTAGATTTTGAATACATTTTACAGTTCAAAAAACAAGGAATCGCACCAAAACCAACAAAATTTCAAAAAGATGATTCGGCAATGACTAACGAAGAATGGAACACATACTTCAACGGGCATTGGTATTTCAACGGTGCGAAACAGGACAAACATTTGGCAATGTTTCCCGAAGAATTGCCTGCGCGACTGATAAAAATGTTTTCATTTCCAAACGAAACTGTTTTAGACCCTTTTATGGGTAGCGGAACCACCGCTTTGGTTGCAAAAAAATTAAACAGAAATTCCATCGGCTATGAGATCAACCCCGAATTTATTCCCATAATCAAGGAAAAAATTGGAGGAAACGATACTTTTATGCAAGTTGAAACGGAATTTTTACAGCAACGTCATTGCGGACTTGATCCGCAATCTCTCGTGGAAAAAATAAATAAATTGCCATATAAATTTGTTGATGTTCATAAATTAGACAAGAAAATTGATGTAAAGAAATTGCAATACGGCTCAAAAATAGATGCCGAAAGCAACGGACAGCGCGAAGATTTTTATACTGTAAAAGAAATTATCAGCCCCGAACTTATAAAGTTGAATAATGATTTAATTATAAGACTTATAGGGATAAAACAAAATGTTACTATTAACAGAGAGGCAACAAAATTTTTGAGTGAGAAACTGAAAGGGAAACGTGTTTTTTTACGACATGATGAAGTAAAATATGATAAAAATAATTGTTTGATGGCTTATTTATATCTTGAAAATAAAACCTTTATTAATGCTCATTTATTAAAAGAAAAATTGGCAGATATGGATAATTCGTTGAATTTCAAATATAAAGAAAAATTTCAGACACTATGACACAAGAAAAATACTCCCTTGATTTCGGCAAAAAAGAAATTGAAAGAAATTTTGTACCTTTGCAAAAAATAAATTGAAATGAAAATATCAAAAATACACTTGAAAAATTTTAAGCGGTTCACAGACCTTATAGTTGACAATATTCCCTCAACTTCTAAATTAGTTCTGTTAATTGGGTCAAATGGATCTGGTAAATCATCCTTGTTTGATGCTTTTGGCTTTATGGATACTGCTGAAAAAGAAAATTATGGTAGGAATGATGAGTTTTGGAATTATTACAAAAAGCAAAAGGATATTCCTGCTTCTGTAACTGTTTTTTTTGACAACAATCCTGAAATTACTGTTAGTAGCAATAATTATTATGCATATAATAAATTGTCTGCAACAGTATTCTATGGAAGAACGAGTTTCAGGCAAATTCCGCGATTAACAAGAACTACATTAGGCCAGGGTGGACAAGTTGATTTTCAAAAAGATTCTGACAGACCTCGATTTTTCATTGAGAGAGATAACCGCTTTGAAAACGATGTGGAAAAAATCACGGAAGTTATTCTAAAAGAAATTTTTCGCTCACAAAAATCTAATGAACAAATTCGTCAGAAATATATTAACCCGATTAATTCTGCGCTTGAAAATATTTTTGGCAGCGGAAATGGATCAAAACTTCAACTTGTTGAAATTATTCCTCCATTAGAGGGAAAAGTCGCTCAAATAACTTTTCGTAAAGGAGACTCGGAGTTTCATTATAATTATTTGAGTGCGGGTGAAAAAGAGGTTTTTAATCTTTTAATAAATCTTTTAAGTCGTGGCTCGTTTTTTCAGGATACTGTTTACTTATTTGACGAAATTGACTTGCACCTTAATACAAAACTTCAATTTAATTTATTGAAAGAAATTACAGAAAACTGGATACCTGAAAACTGCCAGTTATGGACTGCTTCACATTCACTTGGTTTCATTGAATATGCAAAACAAACAGACATTGCTTCCATTATTGACTTTGACGATTTGGACTTTGACCTATCAAGAGTTTTGACTCCTGAACCGAAAGATAATCCTGAAATTTATGAAATAGCAGTAGGAAAAGAATTTCTACCTGCACTGTTTCAACAGATGAATATTTACTTTGTTGAAAATAGAGACAGGGATTATTACGCAACAGTTGGAATTGACAATACCGTATTTGTTTCTGACAACAACAGAAATAATGTTTATCATAAAGTAAGAGCAACAAATTACAAAGGAATTGTTGATAGAGATTTTTTAAGTGATGACGATATTCATCATATACGACAGCATTACCCAAATCTGACTGTTTTGAATTATTACAGTATTGAAAACTATTTGTATCATCCCGACAATTTATCGGAGTATTTCAATTCCAAGAATAAAGCGTTTGACAAAGAAAACTATATCACTCAACTGACAGAATCTAAAAATCAAGCCAAAGACACATTTATTCCAGACCTGTCCTTAAATCGAACTGAATATCCATATTTTGGAGAACCCGAACACAATGGGAAAGCATTGCAAAATCGTTTCAAAAACAAAGGAGAGAATGGAGAACAATCTGCCATTGTTGCAGGTTACCTAAATAGTAACGATTTTGATACTTATTACAAGTCGCTACCAATGAAAACCTATTGTACAGAGTTGCCACAGCGACAAAATATTTCTAAAAGCGATTTGGCAAAAACACAGTGGTTCAAAACAAAGATGGAGGAACTACTTAATTTGAGATAAAAGCACTACCGCTAACATTTAGGGTTTAAACGCATCTTTAGATGCGTTTTAAACCTCCGCAAGCGGACGAGTGCTCCGACGAAGCCGTGAAGATAGAATAATTGGAAAATATTCTAAAAAAAATAACAAAAGTGCTTAATATAATCGGAAAAAGTTGTAGATTTGTACCTTAAAAAAAGGAATATGGAAGCTTTAGAAATAATAAGTAAAGTAAATCGATTGCCACTGTCACAGCAAATGCTGATAGCCGAACGTATCATACATTCTATACGACAAAGAAAGCAGCCGTCAATGAAAACGGCAGCCGAGCGTTTGTACGCAGATTATATGAACGATGAGAATTTAACTGTATTTACCCAACTTGATAGCGAGCATTTTTATGAAACAAGGTGAGATATGGCTGATAAATTTAGATCCTGCGGTTGGTGCAGAGATGAATAAAACGCGTCCCGCCGTTATTGTCAGTGATGACCGGTTGGGCAAATTACCATTGAAAATTATTGCACCTGTTACCGACTGGAAAGAACATTACAGTGTTGCTCCATGGATGATTGCTATTAGCCCTACCAATGAAAACGGATTAACAAAGGAATCTTCAATTGACTGTTTCCAAATCCGTTCTGTGTCTAAAAACCGTCTGATAAAACGAATCGGACACATTGAATATCATGAGATTTTGCGTGTGCAGGAAGGAATAATCAAAGTTATCGGATATGATAATTACTGATTAGCGCGTATAAATGCCAGCACACAACATGCAGTTTTGCGAAATTGGGGGGGTGGAGTGACAACCCAAACTGTAGCGGGTACGAAAACCGCCAGTGACAATCTAAACAAATATTAGAACATTATTTTGTTTAATAATAAAACATTTTATATCTTTGTGCGCTGAGAATAAAAAAATAAACAATGAATGTACAGTTGTCTTACAAAGAATTGGGTCGTCGCATCGCCGATTACCGCAAGATGAAAGGTCTAACGCAAAGCGATTTAGCTAAAAACATCGGGCTGTCGCGCACTGCTTTAACACAAATTGAACTGGGCAACAGAAGCATTGATATTTTCGAACTGCAAAGTATGGCAATGACTTTGGGATTTTCATTAGACCAAGTATTATCTGCCGACTTCAAGGTGAAAAATGAATATGCAGAACAAATAAAGCCTGTCAAGAAAGAAACTGATATCCGGATTTCTGTTCCCGAACTACAGATTGACAAATTCAAAAATGTACTGTTATACCTGCTGGAATGTTGCGCCGGTAAACCGAATATAGGGGAAACCGCCCTGAATAAACTACTGTACTTTTGCGATTTCAATTACTATGAAATATATGAAGAACATTTGACGGGCGCAAGATATAAAAAATTACCTTACGGGCCGGTACCGCAACAGTTGGACATGATTATTAATCAGATGGTTTCAAACAGGCAGGTACAACGAATCAAGACAGCATATCACGGTTACACACAAACCCGTTATTTACCTTTGATAAAACCGGACTTAACGTTAATATCTGCAGCAGAAAAATCAGTGATCGATGATGTTATCAGGCAAATGAGCGATTGGAACGCGAATCAAATCAGCGATTATTCCCATAAAGACAAACCATGGCGGGCAACAGAAGATGGTGATTTTATCAGTTATAATTTAGTCTTTTACCGCCGTCCTCCATTTTCAGTAAGAGTATATCCGGAAGATGAAGATTCAATTTGATGAATTGCCGGAATTTCAAAAGGATTTGAAATGGCTTTTGAAAAAATACAGAACTTTAATCAATGATTTAGACGATGTACGTAAAGATCTAAACGACGAACCAAACGCTTCTCCGCCTTTCAGTTTTCGGATAGAAAATTTGGGTATTGCTACTTGTGTCGTAAAGATAAAGAAAATAGCCAGCGACAGTTTCAAGGGAAGAGGCGTAAATTCGGGTTTTCGGTTGATTTACGCGTATTTTGAACAGGAAAATCGGATTGTTTTTATCGAATTGTTTCATAAAAACGAAAAAGACAATGAAGATAGGGAACGGATTTTAAGGAATTTTAAGTGATAATATTTATTAAGTTGATCACGGGACATAGACGAGTAAATTCGTCGAATGAAATCGGATGAATTGGTTGCGTTGGTTTTAGTAATGGAATTGTTTTTCATGTTTAATGTATCATCTTTTATGTTTTTTTTGTATTTTTGCATGGATAAATTTTAATTCGCGATGATATGACAACAACTACAACACGCAGTATGATTTCATTCGATTGGGCGATGAAACGACTGCTTCGCAACAAAGCCAATTTTGAGGTGCTGGAAGGTTTTTTGAGTGAGTTGCTGCACCGAAAAATCATCATTCGGTTTATCGGTGAGAGCGAAAGTAATCCGAAGCATAAGAATGATAAAATCAATAGGGTAGATATTTTCGTGGAAGCAGACGATAGGGAGCTGGTCATCATCGAACTTCAATATGACACCGAAGATGATTATTTTCAGCGGATGCTGTATGGTGTAAGCAAATCCATTACGGAACATATCGACGCCGGCAACCCGTATTCTGCTGTTCGCAAGGTCTATTCGGTGAACATCGTGTATTTCGACCTTGGCAGGGGCAGTGATTATATATATCACGGTAAGACCGTTTTCATGGGACTTCATTCGAAGGACGAATTATACCTGACCCCAAAGCAACAAAAGTTATACGGAAAAATGTATCTGAGCGAATTGCACCCCGAATATTATATTATCAAAGTACGCAATTTCAACGATGTGGCGAAAAATACACTCGACGAATGGATATATTACTTGAAAAACAATAAGATACGGGATGATTTTACGGCACAGGGTTTTGACAGGGCTCGCGAAGTACTGGCTTACGACAACCTTACAGATGAAGAAAAAAAGGACTATGAACGCAATATTGAAAATAAACGAATCAGAAATTCCGAGGTCGTTTCAGCATTCACTGACGGAGAAATCAAGGGACTTGCTGAAGGATTGGAAAAAGGTGAAGCGCTCGGACGAGCCGCCGAACGTATCGAAGTACAGAAAAATACTGTTTTCAACAGTTATAAGGAGGGATTATCGGTAGAAATCATTTCATCTATCACCGGTTTATCAATAGAACATATTGTAGAAATATTGAAAATTTAACGTATTCAGTTACAAGTTCAATCAGCGTTTTTTCGGCGGGAATCTTTTCGATCGACTTGTTTCGGTCGCCGTCCGGTAACCATCAGTTTTCAAATTCAGCGTTCAGTAATAGAATATAGTTTTATAAATTTGTGCACTAAAGGATATGATTATGCTGAAAACAGTAGTTTTACAACAAAAAGAAGAAAGAAAGATTTGACAACATGTATTGCATGTTTTATGTGATATTTTTTTCATGTTTTGTGTTGCATGTTTTATGTTATATTGATATCTTTGTCGCGTGATTTTTTGTCAAACAAACATGATGTGAAAAATGAGAATAGAGAGAGCGAGTAATCCATTCCTTATTTCCGGATACGGGGGGCCTGAATACTTTTGTGACAGGGAAATTGAAACCGGAAAAATTATTTCAGCGTTGAATAATGGCAGGAATATAACCTTGATCAGCCCGCGCCGTTTCGGAAAAACAGGTTTGATTCACCATGTTTTTCAACAACTTAATGCGGAAAAAAGCAGTGTTTACTGTTTCTATTTTGACATCTTTTCCACACAAAACCTGCATGATTTTGTCCAGATTTTTGGTAAAACAGTACTTGAAAAGTTAGATAATTATTCGCAAAAAACTTTTAAACGGGTTTCTAAAGCTTTTAAAAGTTTGCGACCGGTTATATCGCTTGATTCACAAACCGGAACGCCTGAAATTTCTTTTGACATCAATCCTGAAGAAGCGCAAACAGGCTTGCAGGAGATTTTTAATTATCTAAAATACAGCGAAAAACGCTGTTATATTGCTATTGATGAGTTTCAACAAATTACTGAATATCCCGAAAAAGGGGTAGAGGCTTTGTTACGGTCGTATGTACAATTTACCGAAAATGTGAAATTTATTTTTTCAGGCAGTAAAAAACATTTGATGGATGCCATGTTTTCGGCTGCAAATCGCCCGTTTTACCAAAGTACGCAAAAGATTAATCTGCGCGAAATTCCAATAGAATCATACGGTGTGTTTTCGCAAAATCATTTTGCCAAAAACGGGAAAATCTTGCCATTGCCTCTTTTCGAAACAATTTATAATACGGTATCAGGACACACCTGGTACATTCAATTAATACTGAATCATTTATATTCTTTACCGCAAAAAAAATATTCGGAATCAGACCTGAATAAAATTCTCGATGACGTATTGGAAGAGGAAAATGCGACTTATAAAACCTATTGCGAACTACTGAAAACGGGGCAATTACGGACGCTGATAGCGATTGCTAAAGAGCGTAAAATAAATTCGGTAACCTCAACCGGGTTTTTAATGAAATACAAACTGACTGCTGCAAGCAGCGTTAAATTGGCGGTCAATGCGCTAATTGACAAATCATTAATACTCAGGGATGAGGATGGAAATTATTTTGTTTACGACCGTTTTTTTTCGCTTTGGCTGGAGAAGTATGTATTGTAATTTTGTAAATAATACTGTTATTGTAACCGGCATTACTGTAACCGGCATTGCAATTTAAAAAACAGTTATTATCTTTGTCGCAAAAATATTGATTGACCGTATGATCAAATTTTATAATCGGGAGAAGGAGATGGCTTCGCTGGAGAAGATTCGACGAATGGCGGCGGATGATTCAGCGCAGATGACTTTTGTTACAGGGCGTCGACGGGTTGGAAAAACAGCGCTGCTCACAAAATCATTTGCTAATGAAACAATGCTTTATTTTTTTGTCGAGAAGAAAAATGAAACTATTCTTTGCCAGGAATTTGTGGGTGAGATTCAACATAAGCTTGAAATGACTGTGTATGGGGAAATGAGGCGCTTCAAAGATGTTTTCGGGTATTTGATGGAGGCGTCTGCAAATAGGCATTTCACGTTGATAATTGATGAGTTTCAGGAGTTTAATACTATTAATCCGTCTATTTACAGTGAGATACAACATATTTGGGATAAAAATAAAGATACAAGTAAAATCAACCTGATTCTTTGCGGGTCGATTTATTCGTTGATGTATAAGATTTTTTTAAATTCTAAAGAACCGCTTTTTGGACGCGCTACTGCTCGTTTGTATGTGCAACAGTTTGATATTCTCACGCTTAAAGAAATTTTACAGGATCATTATCCGGCATATTCAAATGAAAATTTATTGACGTTCTATCTTTTTACCGGCGGCATTGCCAAGTATGTGGAGTTACTGACGAACGCAAAAGCTTTTACATTAGAAAAAATCGTCGATGAGGTTTTGTCGGAGAATTCCCTGTTTCTTGAAGAGGGACGAATTGTTTTGATCGATGAGTTCGGGAAGGATTATGGCAACTATTTTTCAATAATGATGCTGATAGCCTCCTCAAAAACATCGCGTTCGGAAATGGAATCTATTCTGAAAATGAGTATCGGAGGTTTTTTGGATAGATTGGAAAATGAGTTTGGATTGATTACTAAAGTGCGCCCTGTGCTTTCGAAACCGATGGGGAAAAATGTGAAGTATAGAATCAATGATAATTTTCTAAACTTTTGGTTCCGGTTTATCTATAAGTATCGAGGCGCTGTGGAAATGAAAAATTACGCGTATGTAAAAAATATTATTTATCGTGATTATCAAACATTTAGCGGTCAGTTTCTGGAGCGATATTTTCGGGAAAAGATAGCGGGCGAAGAGAATCTTTCTGCAATCGGTCCGTACTGGGAAAGCGGAAATCAAAATGAAATTGACATTGTAGCGCTCAATGAATATGAAAAGACTGCCATCATTGCAGAAGTTAAACGAAATGCAGATAATATTAATATGTACGCGTTGAAAAATAAAGCGGCAAATCTTATCAGGCAACTCGCAAATTATGAAATTGAATATCGCGCATTATCAATAAATGATATGTAATTATTTATGAATCAGCATATCTATCTTTCGCTGGCGCAGATGGGAGGTCGGGAGTTGGACTTTGTCCGGGAGGCTTTCGACAGGCATTGGGTGGCGCCGCTGGGTCCGAATGTGGATGCTTTCGAGCAATCGCTGGCGGACTATCTCGGCGAAGGACGCCATGTGGTCGCCCTGAGTTCGGGGACGGCGGCGATTCATCTGGGACTGATTCTGCTTGGCGTGCAGGCAGGCGATGAGGTGATCTGCCAGAGTTTCACTTTTGCGGCTTCGGCTAATCCGGTTGCCTATCTGGGCGCGAAACCGGTCTTTGTGGATAGCGAAAAGGATACCTGGAATATGGACCCGGCATTGCTGGAGGAAGCCATTCGGGATAGAATGTATAAAACGGGTAAAAAACCCAAAGCGATTATCGCGGTTCATCTGTACGGGATGCCGGCGAAAATGGTTGAAATTATGAAAATTGCCGACAGCTATGAAATCCCTGTCATCGAGGATGCAGCGGAAGCGTTGGGGTCGGCTTTGGACGGGCGGAGAAGTGAAGTTGCCAATGAGACGAATTCGGGTTCAGACGGGCGGAGAAGTGAAGTTGTCAATGAGGTGGATTCGGGTTTGAACGGACTGAGAGGCGAGGTTGCCGGAGAGGTGGATTCGGGTTTGAACGGACGGAGAGGCGAGGTTGACGGAGAGGTGGATTCGGTTTTGGACGGACAGAGATGCGGAACTTATGGTGAACTGGGGATTTTATCGTTTAACGGTAATAAGATCATAACCACTTCGGGTGGAGGGGCTTTGGTGTGCCGGACGGAAGAACAGGCTATACGTACCCGATTTTTTGCGACCCAGGCACGCGACCAGGCGCCGCACTATCAACATTCGCATATCGGCTATAATTACCGGATGAGTAATGTTTGCGCGGGGATCGGACGCGGACAGATGCTGGTTTTAGACGCTTTTGTGGCACGTCGAAGGGAGATACACCGGCTCTACGCCGATCTGTTAAAAGGGTTACCGGGTATGACCGTCATGCACGCGCCAACGCCTGCATTTCGTCCGAATTACTGGCTTACCTGCATCCTCGTTGATCCGAAGCGGGCGGGGATGTCGCGCGAAGATATCCGGTTGAAAATGGAAGTCAATCATATCGAGACGCGACCCTTGTGGAAGCCGATGCACCTGCAGCCGGTGTTTGCCGGTGCGCCGGCTTATGTGAACGGCATCAGCGAACATTTGTTTGATACAGGTCTTTGCCTGCCTTCGGCTTCCCGATTGACAGACGATGATATACGGCGGGTTGTAGAAGTGATTGGCAGTTGAATACAATGATATTATATTAATACATTTTTATGTTTACAAAAGATAAAAAAGAAAAATTGACGATTTTTATGTCGAATATACTGAAGAAAGTACAAAAGTTCCCGTTTTTGCCAAGAAAAATAATATTTGCAATAGAAATTTTTTTTGTTGCATTATCCTTTTTCCTTTCCTGCTCTATTCTTAAAACGCTGTTAAACGATCAAACGGCATTTTATTTTTTCTATATAAAAACGGTTATCTGCATTGCAATGGCAGGATTTTTCTTCTTCATTTTCAATACCGATTCCGAATTTTACCGTTTTTCGTCGTTCCGGAATGTTGTAAAAATGTTTATTTCACTGTTTTTTACGCATGTATTTTTGCTGTTGTTTTTCTACGTATTCACCGATATTTTCCGCTTTTCGAATTATACGATTGCAGGATTGATTATCAGTTATTTGATATCAGCATGTATCATTCTCTTTTTCAGGGCGATGATTCGACTTTTTTACGATTTTGCGGTACGGCACAACGCGCAAAAGAAAGGAACGCCTTTGTTGATCTATGGTATTGACGCCGTACATATAGGGATTGCCCAGATGATTCGCCTCAATGAAAGGTTTCCCTATAATGTCGCAGGGTTCATTGCACGCGCGCCTGTTCCTGCTCACCACCGGATATTAGGTACTCCCGTCTATTCGGCTGAAGACGTATATAACAAAGTTATTACAGCCAAAGGTATCAAAACGGTGCTGGTACGTGCCGAAGACCTGCACTCGGTAAAGAAAAGAGCGCTGTTCAGGCGATTCATTGAACATAAAATCAACATTTTGTCGATGCCGGCCATCGAAAGCGTGAACGATATTCAGAAAATACGGAAAATTCATATCGAAGATTTGCTCGGACGTAATCCCATCAAAACCGACGTCACTTCAATCGGCATGAACATGAAAGGGAAAACTGTTCTGATTACCGGAGCGGCGGGTTCGATCGGCAGTGAAATCGTACGGCAGCTATGCCGTTTCGACTTGAAATTATTGATATTGGTAGATATGGCCGAAACGCCGCTCCACCAGCTATCATTGGATTTGAACGATTCCACGCTTATTCCTTTTGTCCCGTTGATTGCCGATGTGCGCAATAAAAATAAAATGGACCATATTTTCGACAGGTTTAAGCCGCAATGTGTTTTTCATGCCGCCGCTTACAAGCATGTGCCGCTGATGGAAAAATATCCCTGCGAAGCCGTGTTTACCAATGTTTTTGGCACAAAAGTTATGGCTGACTTAGCAGTGGCGCATGGTGTGGAATGTTTTGTGATGATTTCGACTGATAAGGCGGTTAATCCGAGTAATGTGATGGGCGCTTCCAAGCGCATTGCCGAAATCTACATCCAGAGTTTGTCCGCTTTTTTGAAAAAAGAGCATGTTACATCCGATTCGCCATTGCGTTTCATCACTACCCGCTTTGGTAATGTATTGGGTTCCAGCGGATCGGTCATCCCGCGCTTTGCCAGGCAGATAGCGGAAGGCGGACCCGTCACCGTAACGCATCCGGAAATTATCCGCTATTTCATGACCATCCCCGAAGCCTGCAGTCTGGTGCTGGAAGCCGGTAATCTGGGGAAAGGTGGCGAAGTGTTCGTTTTTGATATGGGCGAATCTGTCAAAATAAAAGATATGGCGGAAGAGATGATTCGCCTGTCGGGATTGGAGCCATATAAAGACATCAACATCATATATACCGGTTTGCGCCCAGGTGAAAAACTGCACGAGGAATTACTGCATGAGAAAGAAAATGCGGAAACGGTGCAAAATAAAAAAATAATGGTCGGTAAAGTGCGCGAATATGATTACAATCAGGTGTCCGAATGGTTTGAAAAATTACGGCTGGCGACAGAAACATACGACGAGATGGAAATCGTCAAAATCATGAAAGAAATCGTTCCCGAATTTATCAGCAACAATTCGGAATATGAGACGTTGGACAATTTATAGCGGTTGGCGGTGATCGCTTGTGACGCGGAAGAGTTTCATTACAAAAACATACTGATTTATTTGAAAAAAGTTGTATCTTTGTGGCTCATTTTTAATAAAATTATATGAAAATTTCAAAAAACAAATCCGTTTCGGTCAGTTATGAACTGAATGTAGGTGATGGCGACGAGCGTGAATTAATGGAAAGCGCTACGAAAGAGCGTCCGTTACAGTTTATTTTCGATTCGGGTGCGATGTTGCCTGCTTTTGAAGATAACATCAAAGACCTCGAAACAGGCAGCAAATTCAAGTTCACCCTCACACCCGAACAGGCGTATGGCGAATTTGCCGAAGATCATGTAGTTGAATTGCCGAAAAGAATTTTTATGGAAAACGGTAAATTCGATGAAGAATTTATCGTTGAAGGTGTGACGCTTCCGATGATGAATGCCGACGGCGACCGCATGAACGGCTCCGTACTCGAAGTAAAGGAAGACGTTGTTGTGATGGACTTCAATCATCCGCTGGCAGGCGAGACGTTACATTTCGAAGGTGAAGTGCTGGACGTTCACGAGCCTACGGAAGAAGAACTCGCCGTTATGAACCAGGCCATGTCCGCAGGTTGCGGTTGCAGCTGCGACGAATGTGGCGACAACTCCGGATGCGGGGGAAAATGACAACTGACAGGGCGTAAGCCTTACCCCCCCCCTACAATTCTTATATGGCATTGAATACTTTTGGGAGCAGATTCAGGCTGACTTCTTTCGGCGAATCGCATGGATCCGCCATTGGAGGCGTTATCGACGGCTGCCCGGCAGGGATAACCGTCGATCCGGAATTTATCCGGCAGGAACTGAACCGTCGCCGACCCGGACAATCAGCCTTGTCTACTTCCCGCAGAGAAACAGACAAGGCTGAATTGCTTTCAGGTATCTACGAAGGCAAAACCACCGGCGCGCCTATCGGATTCATCATAAGAAACGAAAATCAAAATTCTGACGACTACGACGGGATGAAAGACCTCTTCCGTCCATCTCATGCCGATTATACCTGGCAAATGAAATATGGCATTCGCGACCCGCGTGGGGGCGGACGCGCTTCGGCGCGGGAGACCGTCGCACGTTGCGTAGCAGGCGCAATCGCCAAATTAGCGCTGCATCAAAAAGATATTACAATGCAAGCCTATACATCGCAGATTGGAAATATTTGCTTAGATAAATCCTATAAAGCATACGACCTGAACCTGACCGAAACAAATGCAGTTCGTTGTCCCGACCCTGAAAAAGCAGCTGAAATGGAAGCGCTCATCAAAGAAGTACAAGCCAATGGCGATACTGTCGGAGGGATTATCAATTGCGTTATCAAAGGCGTTCCGGCAGGAATCGGCGAGCCTGTTTTCGATAAACTGCATGCCGCGTTAGGCGCCGCCATGCTCAGTATCCCTGCCGCCAAAGGGTTCGACTATGGAGACGGCTTTTACGCCCCGCTTTACAAAGGTTCGGAACATAACGACGTGTTTTTCAATGACAACGGCGTCATTAATACCCGCTCGAATTATTCCGGCGGTATACAGGGAGGCATTTCCAACGGACAGGACATCTTTTTTCGCGTCGCTTTCAAAGCCATAGCCACCCTGTTGCGCGAGCAGCAAACCGTGAATATACAAGGCGCTGATACGATCATAAAAGCAAAAGGCCGTCATGATCCGTGCGCCGTTCCGCGCGCCGTTCCAATTGTCGAAGCAATGGCCGCCATCACAATCCTTGACTTCCTTCTGATGAAAAGTGGCGACGGCCTCCTGCCGTCGAAATAGTGGAGAAGGTATCTTTCCGTCGAGACAGTAACAACAAAAGGTAATAGCCCGAATCAACCCGTCGACAGGCTATTATTTCAACGATATATGAAAGCCGGTGGCGCAGCAATCATTTTGCCGTCAACCGGCTTTTTTATTTCCGGCAAAGCGATGAACGGCGACGCTATTTTTGCCGTGCGCTGTTCGATATATTCTACGCCCGTGATATGCGCCAGGGCTCTGCCCAGCAACGGGTCGTCACCGTCGCCAAACGGTTTCAGATCGAAATCATTTTCTACTGCCTGTATATCCGGTACAAGTCCGCCTGTAAACGAAGTGATACCTTTTATATTGGCATACCTGTAAATCATGATATACATGCCCCAATTTGAGAAACTTTCATAATAATCCGAATACTTCTCGTCGTACAGGTCTTCCGGCGACAGCAAAATCCCGCCACAATACTTGCCCGACGTCGTTTCGCCTATCTGAATAAGTTCCAAATAGGGATCCAACCCCACCATCGTAGCCTCCGAGGCCGATGCCGTCCGATTGCTTGTCAGCACATAAAGACGGCTTAAGTTCATGTTGACCGACAACAAATCGAATAATGTACCGTTAAACCTTAATGTATCTGTGAAAATCTCGTTCAAAGCATATTTTTTTTCCTTATAATATTTCGTAATCAACTCATTGTAATGATGTTCCAGATAAACGCTTTTGTTCCTCACTGTCGTTTCAGGAGCAAGTATACTACTTAAAATCAACGCTGTACGCGCAAACCCGCCGGGATTGTAACGCAAGTCAAGCACGACATCCTGTACGCCGTCCGACTTGAATTGACCGAATAATTGAAATAACTCGCCTTCGGATTGCTGCTGGTAACCGGTATAACAAAGATAACCTATTTTCTTCCCCTCTTTCTCAATGATTCTATGCGAAACAATCGGATTTTCATACATCTCGACAGCATTGATCGACATGGTTTCCGGCAAAGGATGAATCGTTTTTGTTTTACCGTCGTCTTCAATGACTATTTCGCCGCACCGCACGCGAAGCGATGAGGCATAATATAAATCGAGGTAGTTTTTTTCTGTGATAACGTCATCGTTCATTTCAATAATGACATCACCGCGTTTAAGTCCTGCCGTTGCAGCCGGTGAATCGGGAGATGTGAATAATACGACGGCTATGACCGTATCGCTTGATGCGGAAAGTCTGTAGAATTTAAGCGTATAGCCGAAAGTTGTCGAGACGCCTTCGAATTGCTTTCCCAAGTCGTCGATATCGTCTGTCAGCATTGACCAGTTATCATCCTGATAGATCAGTTGATCAAACAACATGTCATGATCGGTGTAAGCCGCGTATGTCTTGCGGTTCTCATATTTTTTCCAATCCGTTTCGTTTTCCCAAAGATAATAGGTGTGCACGCCTTCGACAATAAAACGGTTGATACGTTCAAATTCAGCCGTTCTCCCGTCAAGGTCAATGATGTCGAAAATACAACCCGATAACAATAGCGCTGTCAGCGCGCTTAACAAATACGCAATCTTTTTCATAAGAATCTAATTTATTGTTTGGCTTTCATGATGGTAGGGTTCTCCGCGAAGGATGGTCATGGCGCGATAGAGCTGTTCGACAAATATCGGACGGACCATCTGGTGCGAAAAGGTCATTTTACTCAACGCAAGTTGTTCGGATGAACGGTCATAAACCTCGTCGCTGAACCCGTAAGGACCGCCTGTCACAAAAACGAGCCGCTTCGACGCCGATTGCATCTTTTTCTCTAACCAGGATGCGAATTGCTTTGATGTAAACTGTTTCCCGCGCTCGTCTAACAGTATACAGTCATCGCCTGCCGCCAACGCCTGCAAGATGAAAGCGCCTTCCAGCATTTTTTGTTGCGCTTCCGGTCTGTTTTTAGCATTTTTCAAATCCTTAATCACCGCTGTTTCAAAAGGAATATAATGCTTCAAACGATCCGAATAGGCCACCAGCGCATCATTCCAGCTTCCGGCATCCGTCTTGCCAACCATCAGTAAAACAACTTTCATACCTCATTATTTGGGGTAAAATTAATCAAATATTTTGTAATCCGTTACTTTTTAATTCTTTTTATGATTTAATCCCGAAAAAACCGCTATCTTTGCCCTGCATTACGGACTACAACCGGAGGGATAACACAAGATGGTAAAGTCCTCATAACCGTTATCAGGATCGAATGAAACAGGAATATACATATACTTCGGAATGTCTGACGGACGACTTGATTACCCTCGCTTTCCGCGAGGATATCGGCGACGGCGACCATACAACCCTGTCGTGTATTCCATCGGACGCAACAGGCAAGAGTCGGCTGATCATCAAAGATGACGGGGTTTTGGCTGGCGTAGAGGTGGCAAGACGTATCTTCAACCATTTCGATCCTGCATTGCAAATGGAAATATTTATTTCTGACGGCGCAGAAGTTAAAAAGGGCAACATCGCTTTTACGGTTGAAGGTACGATACAATCAATCCTTCAGACAGAACGCTTAGTACTGAACGTGATGCAGCGCATGAGCGGCATCGCTACCGCTACGCGTCGCTATGTAAAAGAACTGGAAGGCACCGGAACCCGCGTGCTCGATACGCGTAAGACAACACCGGGCATGCGCATCTTAGAAAAGGAAGCGGTCCGTATCGGTGGCGGTATGAACCACCGCATCGGACTGTTCGACATGATCCTGTTGAAAGATAACCATATCGACTTTGCAGGCGGCATCGAACAAGCCATCACAAATACGCATCATTACCTGAAAAAGAAAGATAAAAACCTGAAAATCGAGATAGAAGTCCGTAACCTGGACGAGTTGGACGAAGTAATACGCGTTGGCGGCGTTGACCGCATCATGCTCGACAACTTCAATCTCGACGATACGCGCGAAGCGGTGAAACGCATCGCCGGACAATACGAAACCGAATCATCGGGAGGCATCGTTTTCAGTTCGTTACGCAGTTATGCGGCGTGCGGCGTCGACTTTATTTCGGTAGGCGCCCTCACCCACTCCATCAAAAGTCTGGATATGAGCCTGAAGTCCATCAGGAAGCCATGAGCGGGATTTCAAATCCCGCTCAACGTGAATTTGAAATCCCGCTCATCGTGAGATTGCGGGTCAGGCCCGCAATGACGGAAACGGGTCCTGCAGGACAATAAAAAAAGAAAAATTATTGATATTTCTTTGTTTTTTGAAAAAATAGTCTTACCTTTGTCGGGTATTTTAATACATTTTTTGAGTAAGTGTATTTTTTTAGAATGATTAAATGATTTAATAATGAGACGAATAGCGTTTTTTTTAGCAAGTTTGTATTGTCTTGCAGCATGTGATAATGCGGTTTTGGAAGGTCTTGAACCTGATATAATTCCTAATGAACCAAAATCTCAAATAGAGTTACGTATGCCTGATGTGGAGAGGGTTAACGTTTACAGTACGGCTACCGCAAGTGAAAATATGATTGACACGGTATGGGTGCTTGTTTATAACAATACCGGTACAACCAAAAAATGGGTCGGCAAAATCGAGGGAAAGGATATCGTCAGAAACGGTACCGCTTCCCAGATATTACCTCAATTAGGCTTCGACCCTGATCCCGGCGACAACATCATCTGTCTCGCCAATGTCGCTCCGGTTGACCCTTCGGATACTATAGGATATTTTGCGCCCACGCCTACTGTCATTAACAAAATTTTCAAGTTAAATGAAGATCAGTATTACGAAGGTTTGGAGCATTTACCGATGTCTGGCAGTTTCATATGGGCGCCGGCAAGCGGTTGCGTTTGCGAGATGACGCGCGCCGTAGCAAAAATTCAGGTACAGATGGGAACAGGTACAGGCGTTTCGGATGCTACCGGCAATTTCAGCGCCGATAACGTGACTTACAGAGTATATTCCGGCGCAATAGGTGGCACCATACTGCCTACGTCACCCATATCGGGCACTCCCAATCCCAACCCCAATATGTTTACCAGTCCCGTTTATTTATTACAAAATGCAATGGCTACGGAAGCGAACATGAATGTCTATTTGCATGAATATCCAACCAGTAATACAACGGTACAGGGCAATCCTGAATACGACTCGATTTTTAATCCTTACCGGCAACACATCATAATAGAAAAAGATAACGGTTCGAATCCTACCACCTATTACCGTTTGGATTTCTATGACAGGGCAACCGAAAAATTTATCGACACAAAACGCAACCACCATTATTTATTTACGATCAATAAAATTCGCAGCGAAGGATACCTGTCCGCATTGCAGGCAAGAAATAATCCGGGCAGCAACATTGAATATACAGTCAGGATTGAGGATGGCTCCAACCGGTTTGCTTCCAACGGACAGTATGCGATTGTGGTATCAACAGCCATTGATACGCTTACGCTTTATGGCTCTGGTAGCGGCGACTATAACTTGCCTGCATCCTTTCTGGCAAGATACCAGCTTCCTGAGGAAATGGCATCCCTGCCTGCCGGAACCCGTAATGAGATTACCGTGAGGGCAATCACAGGCGGCGCGCCCGGCGCCTTTACATTAACATCCGCATCACCCCAGTATTTGGAAGAATCTTATAATACAATCCCTTTCCAAATCAGTGTTGCAGCCGGCACGCCTTCCGGCACATTAGGCGCAATAACATTTCATGTCGGAAACATTAACTATGATGTTATTTTTAGATTTGTAGTAGCCTCGTAGTTGCCCACTGCTGTTGCATTGAGCGGCATTTGTAATGCCACTCAATGCAGGCATTTCATAACTTTATCATCTTCAAGAAAATACCGTTCTTTGCTTTCGGGGCAGCGGGCGATGCCATCCGCATCAAAATGCAGGCGGTGACCGTATGCGCTCACCCAGCCGATCCGGCGAGCCGGATTGCCTACGACTAATGCGTAATCCGGAACATCTTTCGTAACGACAGCGCCTGCGCCTATCATTGCATATGCACCGATCACATGTCCGCAGATAACCGTCGCGTTGGCACCTACCGTTGCACCTTTTTTTACAAGAGTTGGCTGATATGCATGTTTGCGGGGGATAGCGCTTCGCGGATTGATCACGTTGGTAAATACGCACGACGGTCCCAGAAAAACATCATCCCCGCAGGTCACACCGGTGTAAATGGATACGTTATTCTGTACCTTCACGCCATCGCCCAGCACCACGTCGGGCGACACCACCACATTCTGACCGATCGAACAATTTTTCCCGACCACGCACCCGGTCATCAGATGTGAAAAATGCCATATTTTCGTTCCGGCGCCAATCTGGCAACCCCCGTCGATAACAGCCGTTTCGTGTGCGGTGTAATCGACTGCACAGCAAGCCGTTTCGTGTGCGGTGTAGCCATCCGTGCTGCCAATTGTTGCCGACTGTAGGCGTCGGTTATCATCCTGCACCTCTTGTTCTATTGTGTTCACCGTCGTTTCCATCTTTATGAATTATGAATTATGAATTATGAATTACGGGACGTCATCCTGAACTTGATTCAGGAATGAATCAGGAATCAGGAATCAAAGATTATTAAAAAGAAATTCCGACATACGCGTATACAGGTGCATGCGTGTATTACCGCCTGAGATGCCATGATTCCGGTCGCGGTACATTTGCATCTCAAACTGTTTGCCGGCCTGTACCAGCGCTTCGGCATAATCCATGCTTTGCTTGAAATGCACATTATCGTCGGCTGTACCATGCACGAGCAGCAGCCGTCCCTGTAAATCTTTTGCTAATTTGATCGGCGAGGTATCATCGTATCCTTTCCTGTTTTCTTTGGGCGTCCGCATAAACCGTTCCGTATAAACCGTATCATAATACCGCCAGTCGGTAGGAGGCGCCACGGCGATCCCCGCTTTAAAGACGCCATTGCCCACGCTCATTGCCATCAGCGTATTATAACCGCCGAAGCTCCAGCCCCAGATGGCGATCCTGTCCTTATCGATGTACGGCAGTTTGCCGAGCGCTACTGCGGCGGCTGCCTGGTCGCGTGATTCCAGATACCCCATCTGGAGATAAGTGCATTTGCGGAACGCCTCTCCCCGTGCGCCCGTGCCGCGCCCGTCCACACAGATGCAGACGAAGCCGTTTGTAGCCAGATATTGTTCCCAGTCCATTCCGAAACGGTCAGCGACCGACTGCGAGTTGGGACCGCCATACTGAAACATCACCACCGGATATTTACGTGTCTCGTCGAAATCGACCGGTTTCATGATCCAGGCGTTCAGCTCTTCGCCGGTGGCGGTGGTGACGGTTATGAACTGTTTCGGCGCTACGGCATAATCCGCCATCTTCCTTACAAGCGCGGCATTATCCTGAAGGGTACGCAGTTCTTTACCGGTTTTCGTTTCATGGACGCTGATATACGCCGGCTGGTTCGCGCTCGAAAAACGGTTCACGAAGTAGGCATAGTTGGCGCTAAACGAGGCGCTGTTTGTTCCCTGCCGGGTCGACAGGCATGTTTTTTTCCCTTTCGCATCGACGGCATACACCGAGCGGCGCAGCGGACTTTCTTCCGCCGACTCGTAATAGATCGTGCCGGTGGCTTCATCTTTACCGATCAGGCCAGTCACATCCCAGTTTCCACCCGTCACCTGCCGTTGCAGGACGCCTGTCGGCGAATATTGATAGATATGGGCATAGCCGTCTTTTTCGCTCACGTAGAGGAAACCGCTTTTTGAGAACCGGATGGCTTTCATCCAGTCGCTGTCGACATATGCCTTGTTTTCGTCTTTCAATATCTGCTTGAACACTCCGCTCTTGGGGTTGGCATGATAGAGGTTGAAGATGTTCTGCTGACGGTTGAGCGTCATCACCGCCAGCTGGTCGGGTTCGGCGGCAAAACGCATGTAAGGCACATAATATTCATCGTTCTGCGGGACTTTCAATTCCTTGATGTCTTTTGTCTGTATGCAGTACGAATGAACCGTCACCTTTGAGTTTTTCTCGCCTGCTTTCGGATATTTGAACCGGAACTCATCCGGATAAAAGTCGTCGCCGTACATAGTCATCACATATTCAGGCACTTCCGTTTCGTCGAAGCGCACATACGCCAAGTATTCGTTATCCGGCGACCATGCCATCAGGTTGGTTTCGGCAAACTCTTCCTCATAGACCCAGTCGGTTGCGCCGTTGATAATCCTGTTGATCGCGCCGTCCTTCGTCACCTGTGTCTCGGTATCGAAATCGAACTTCCTGATCCAAATGTTATTGTCTTCCACGTAGGCGCACATCCGTCCGTCCGGCGAGAACGTCGGTATCATCACTTTCTTACCCGATTCATTCAGCGGTTTTACTAACCGTCGACGCGTGTCATAATCAAATACGTCAGCGCGAAACGAATGGCGGTAAATCTGTTCCCTTTCGCGAAAGATGATGATGTGAAACCCGGTGGAACTGATCTCATACCCCTGGAAATCACTAAACGTACAATCGCGTGCGTTCCTGACGTCGAACAGTGTCTCGACCGGTTCGCCGGTACGGTACGCATATTTGATGATCATCGTCCGTTCGCGGTTCATGGCCGTATAATGTTCGCCGTCGGGTAGCGGACGAATCTCACCCGCGTACGATTCCTGGCGGAATGTACCGTTCACGATGTCCGGCAGCGTGATACGTTTGATGCCATTTTGCGAAAAAACGTTTCCCGACATGGCAAGCATCCAGACGGATACTGCAGCAATCCCTCTCACAACGCTTAATAATCGTTTAGTTTTCATTTGGTTATAAATGTTTTACAGTTTGTGGCATTTTCTATCTCTTTTTTCAGTTTTTCATATTTTTCTTTTACGCTTATATCACCGGTTCTACCAATTGCTTCCTGAATTGTTTTTTGAGCAGTTGAGAGATGTTCCGGATTTTTAAATTCATAAAATTCTTGCAGATTCAATAGTGCTTCCGTGTGAAGGAATTGAGCAATATTAATTTCAATGCTATTTAAAGACGACAACTTAAGTTTTTCTAAAACTTTCGTTTTTTTTGCAATTTTTAATAATTCATTGATAGTGTTTTCAATTTCCTTATAATTTTTAACACTTCCTCCACTTAATGCTTTTTTGAAAACGTTTTCGTGATAATATTCATTAAGCAACAATGATATGTTTTCATAACTCTCTCTGAAATCAGACAGGTACTTATACTGAAACAATTGCACGTCTACCTTTTCTTCTATCTCTTTATCTTTTATTGTTTCCTTAAGACTGATAAATGATTTTATCTGCATTAGTTCTTTGATTTTGTCTCCATTATCTTGCAGCAATAACTGCAAATAAATTTGTTTGACAGAACGCACCGGTATAAAATTTATTCCGTTAACCGGAATGGTAAAACCATAATCATTGACGATTTGAGGCAGTGTTTTATTAGTTGTTTTAGCGGAAGAGACCAACACAAACAGGTTTTTATTGTTTTTCGTTATGGCATTATTATTGATGTTAATAAGCCGGTTATAAATCATACATTTTTTATATCGGGCATTCAACAGTCTTAGATTATCGTTAATTTCTTTGTTTTGAGTGACACAAAGTCTGTCAAAAATTATTTTTGTAATATCGCCCGGTTTTGACTGGCAAAATAAATCTTCATCCACACCCGGAGGTAATCCTTCCGGATCATCATAATTAAGTTTGTTTTCAATTATGTATTTAAGCCTTTGCTCTCCATTATACAGACTTCCCAAAGCAATTGAAATGAGGTATGATACATTTAATTCGGACGAGAATAATTTCTTGTTTTTTTCCCATTCATCAACCGAAATAGTCCTTTTATTAAATAAATCGGCTTGTTTTTTAAATGAATCAACTATTTCCAGTCCAATATTCTTTATGCGGCGGATACTGTTAATAAAATCATTCAACTCGGCTCGATGTTCGTCAAATAATAAGAGAGATTTTTTTTCATTAGCGACCTTATTAATCAGATAATAATACGTAATTTGTTCATCTGTAATTATTTCAAGTGACCTCCCCTCCCGATTGTCAAAATTTGCGTTCTCTACCAGTCCGAAAGGAAAAGCATATTTGTTAATCTCATGGGTATCAATAAAATAATAAAATTTGTATCCTTCAGATTTCAATTTCTCTTCATCTATCAGTATGTCGACCTCTTGCGACGTGATATCTTGCAGTAACGATTCTTTCTTTTCCATCCTGATAACAATTATAATGATTACGCTACCTTTCCTGTTTTCTCCGATAAAATATCTTTCATCTCAAAAAAAATAAAGTTTTGTAACTCAAGAGAAGGATTTAGCCCTAAAACATCCATTTCATTTTGAATATGGTACACATCCTTGTAGAATTCAAATATCTCATCGTCATTATCATTCTTATCGTACAACGCATTCATTAAAACAAGCGGGTCTGTTTCTTCCGCTTTCTTTTTAGGAGATACATCGACTACAGAATATTCATCGAAACGAAACAGGTATTGCCAGTCATTTTTATTTTTAAAGAGATAGTGAAAATATTCGTCTTTTCTACTATCCTCAATTTTATCCCAGGATTCTATTATTATTGACGGCAAAGGAGGATAAGTACGGGAATTAATAAATGCTTTTAACATTTTCGCATATATATCGTTATTATACCATTTCCCATCCGGGTTTAGGTAATTTTTGTCTATCAATGCAATAATAAACCCGTAAAGTTCAGGGAATTTTTCCTTATACGAGTCATCCAGATCATTTATCTTTTTAAACAGTTCCTGAAAAGAACCTGAAAATCTTCTTAATTCCATCAGCGATTCCGTCAACACAAATGCAAATCGTTCATTATTAAATTTTGTGGATATCCGGTAAAAATAATTCCAATACTCTTCAACCGGTCTTTTTTCAATAAAGTATCTTAAAGCGACCCGAAAAAATGAATAATCATTGATGCTGCCAATTGAATTAAATAAATAAATTGAAGTATTTGAATTTTCATAAATTGAAGGCAATGTATAAATCATTGACAACAGGGAAGTATGCAAATGAATTTTCTCATGGTACAAATTGTTTAATTGTCCGGAAAATAATCGATGATAGAATTGCTTCACAATTTCAACGCGCGGTTTTATATTTCCCAATATCCAATGCAACGCATATATTCTGGGAAAATAGGCTTCTTCTGTAGGTAAATCATTATAGTATTTTATCAGAATCGTATGAAAATCATTCAGGAAAGACATGTCTCTCGAATTAACAATCGCGTTATTTAACTCAAGGAAATAACTGCTCACATAATCATATGTATAAGCAATTGGAGCAGGTAATTGCTCATAATTGAAAATATTATCCAAAATATGATACCACTCTTTCGCATCAAGGCGCTTGAGAAAACTGATTGATTCGTTATCAAATGTCATCATGATAAATAGCGTTCTATTGATTCATAAAAAAAATTATCGGTATTCCGTGATTCACTGTTACTTACAATACCAAGATGTTCAATATTGTATTTGTATTTTGAGTTGTCTTTGATTTCAAAATGTACTTTCTCTCTCATTCGCAAATTCTCTTCATCGCCTGTTTTTGGTCTCGTTCTCCCAAAACCGTCTTCCTTTTTATAAGAAACATAAAAGTGCTCCACAGTCCATTTTGTTGAAAGATGAGAGGGTTGAAATACTGTTTCATTAAATTTACTATCATATTCAATACAGATATAGTATTCGTCGTTTGTCATTAAACCCAATCTATTTACTATTTCATTAGCCAGTTCTTCTTTCGAATTTCTATTTGTCAGATTTTTTTTTACGTTGTAAATGTCATCAATAGGGACAGTCCAAACCAACTTTCTTTTATCCTTGGGCACTGCAAGATTTGGCATTTGAAAATGTTTTAGTTTACCGTCTTCGATTAAATCTATTAATTGCCTTCTATTATCTAAATAATTATCATCAATATTATATTTATTATAATAAAAATCAGTAAATACTTGGGCATTCATAACTCTGGCAAATCGCACATTCAATTGTTGAGAATTATCACTTACTGAACCTTCAAATGGCAGCACATTGACACTTGCACTTTCATATTGTTCCAAACGCCTTTTACATTGAACAGTTATATTATAATTGGGGCAATTGCTTCTTACACAAGAGTTATTATGCAAACATTCACGACATGCGTCATAATCAATGCTGTCAAGAATTTTTTTAACAACCTTCCTGTCGATTAACTTATTCTTCAAATCTATTCCAATACAAATCAACAATCTTTTTTCATAGTCGTTTCCTCTTGATAAATCCTTCAGAAAAGACTTTGTTTCATTTTCATCGGCTGGATTTGTTTCCGATAAGATCATATCAATTATTTCGCATAAAACATCTATTTCATTCATTTTCAAAAAATTCATGTCGACGATACAACTTTATTTCACATCTTTTCCATCCTGTTGCTTAATGCAAAAGTATGAAATATTTTTTGCAATTATAATATAATGAAGGTTTTTACGTATTATTAACTTTTCAAGAAAACGTTTGAGGTAATATTTCGCATGTCATTCTGAATATTATTTGAAAATCAGGAAGATGGAAGGTTTTTTGTTCAGGTCAGGGATGTTTTTTGCCCATTCTTTGACGGGACGCGTGCGGATCGTTTCATCGACGCATGTCAGGTTGGAGGCAATACACAGCCGGGTAGCAGGTCTGCACGTCCGGATCAGGTCGTCCAACAGTTTATTGTTCCGGTAAGGCGTTTCGATAAAAAGTTGTGTTTCATTTTCGGCATACATCCGTGCTTCGCACTTTTTGATTTGTTCGATGCGTTTGGCCGCTTCGACAGGCAGGTATCCGTGAAATGCAAAACGCTGCCCGTTGAATCCCGATGCCATCAAAGCCAGCAAAATCGACGAGGGACCGACGAGCGGTATCACGCGATAGCCTTTTTGTTGTGCGATAGCCACCACATCGGCGCCGGGGTCGGCTACAGCCGGGCATCCGGCTTCCGACATTATGCCAACCGGCATGCCTGCCGATAACGGTGTAAGCATATCCGCAATCGCATCGGGCGAAGTATGTTCGTTCAATACGGTAAAGACCAACCCGTCAATCACAATCGACGGTTCTGTTTTCTTCAGAAAACGTCGTGCCGTTCGTACGTTCTCAACGATAAAATGCTTTAGCGACAGGATCACCTCGCGGTTATAAGCCGGTAGTGTCCGCGAAAGCGCCGATTCTCCTAACGTGACAGGTATCAGATAGAGCGCTGTTTCCATCAATATTTCATTTTGAGTTTCTTTCGGATAGTCTTTGTATCGTATTCCGTTAGAGATACATCGCTTGGTAGAAAATGCGTTATCCACATGTTTGCATCCCGTTGGTTCATCCTTATGTTACCCGTTATTTACGGCTACGCTGGCTACTTGAAGTACGACGTCAAAAATGCGCTTGCCGTCGTAGACGATCCATTTGTTTTCGTGGAAGCGGCTGTCGCCGGTGCGGCGGAAGTCGAAAGTCAGCAGGTACCCGCAGTCCGCGTTTTTCGACGTCAGGTAGTTGGCCAGCTGCCGGTAGGCGTCCTCGTGGCGGCTGTCACCATACCAGAGTTTCATCTCAAGGATGAATTGCTGTTTGAGGAAATCGATCACTAAGTCCATTCTGCCGTAATCGCGCGTTTCCGATTCGAAATGATAAAAGCCCAGCCCGTTAATCAT
>Ga0082212_10002448_pt1 | contig 27019 bp, 19 predicted proteins | sample TergutNt197P3_FD_71548 | JGI IMG/M metagenome (GOLD analysis project Ga0082212, IMG submission 71548) | Neocapritermes taracua P3 segment gut microbial communities from Petit-Saut dam, French Guiana - Nt197 P3 | ecosystem: Host-associated > Arthropoda: Insects > Digestive system > Gut ...
CAGCTCAGGTCTTTTGTCAGGTCGATAGGCGCTGTAGGCTGCCTTTCAGTGAGCTTTTCTTTTGGAGCGACCACCCCGCCGCCCCAACAATCGACAGCGGCCGAGAATCCCTTTATTTTACAGGCGGCGAGAAAAGTATGACGCCCGCCGGAACACATACCTATTACCCCGACCTTGCCGTTGGAGTGTGGCTGGCTGATGAGATAGTCCAGCGCGCCGGAACAGTCGCCCATGACGCTTTCGTCGGAAACCCCTCCCGCCTCACGCGCTTTCGCGGAAATATCCGCCGGTAACCCGTGCCCGAACCTGTCGTATATATTCGGGCAGATGACAGAATAACCGTGTTCGGTGAACCTCCTCGCGACCTCGCGGTTGAACTCGTCCCAACCGGGCATGTGGGGGATAAGAACAATACCGGGATGAGATCCTTCGCTCAGCGGGCGGGAATAGTAGGCGCGGATGAATTCATCGTTGAACCCCTTAAAAGAAATGGTTTCGGCTATCATACCGGAATAGGCGTCGGTCATAAATTGATTCCACATAAGTATTGTCTCCTTTATACTTGTCGCTTGGATACTGAGATAATGAGAATTACCAACCGCGCAGGGTCATTCGTCCAGGAAACTGTCGGTATAGGCGAGGAACATTTCGCAGAAAACCGCAAGCGCCTTTTCGTCCGGATTGAATTTCACATTGTGAACGGGATAGGCGTCTGCACCTTTCGCGGTAACGCCTCCGAAACAATAGAGTCCTCCGTATTTTTTCAGATACTCGGCGAAATTATCCGATCCCATCCAGGGTTCTGAAACCTCCTCGAGCAGTATATCCCTTTTTGACAGAACCCTTTTGAGACGGTCGAAGTCTGCATTGTGGTTTATCATAGGAGGGGTGAATTGCTTAGGAAGGATGAGCTTTGCCGTCGCGCCGTAAGCTTTCGCGGTGTTTTCGGCGATGGTAGAGATGACCGAGGTTATTTCATCGAACAAAGAGTCCTTGAAATAACGGAAGTTGCCCTGAATAACAGCCTTATCGGGGATGATGTTGCCGGCGCTGCCGCTGTTTATGGCGCAGGGGCTTATCACTACCGGGTCAAAGGTCGAAAACCTCGACGCCCGGGCGGCGGCAAGCTGCATAAGTATCTCGCAGGCAGGTTTTATAGGGTCAACGCAGGACCAAGGGGTGGAACCGTGTCCGCCCTTTCCCGTGACCTCCACCGAAAATAATGAACATCCCGCCATCAACTCCCCGCGCCTTGTTTGTATGGTCCCGGTCTTTCCGCCGGCGTTTACATGCACGCCGAAACAACCGTCGACCCCTCCTTCACTCTCGAGGTAATCGAGAACCTCAAACGCGCCCTTGGACTGTTCCTCCCCCACCTGGAAACACAGATAAACGGTTCCCTTGAGACTATCCCTGTTCTCGCTCAAAACCTTGGCGACGCCCAACAGGTTGGCGGTATGCAGGTCATGTCCGCAGGCGTGCATTACCCCGTCCTTTTCCGAGGAGAACGCCAGACCTGTATCCTCGAGCATCGGAAGCGCGTCGGTGTCGGCTCTGAGCGCTATTTTTCTTGACCCCGTTCCGGATATCTTCGCGATTAGGTTATACTTTTGGTCGATGTGACACGAGACGTCGAGTTCCCCCAACCTATTGGCGATAAATTCAGTCGTTTCACGCTCATCATCGGTGAGGCACGGGCGTCTGTGCAGCGCTCTTCTGGCATCGACCATATAATCGTAAACAGAAAGCGCGAGCTTTTTATAGTCCTTCATACCTGTTTTCTCCTCTGCAAAAAATTGAAAAGATAAAATTATCTCACAAATTACATTTTGTTTAGTACCGTCCCGGTCAGCATTTTCGGATAGAAATAGGTGCTTTTTTGGGGCATTCGTTCTCCCGCGAGGGCGACGGCCATAATGTCGGTTACCCTGGTCGGATTGACTATAAAGGCGCAGTCCGCTTTGCCCGAGTCCACCATTGCAGCGGCTTCGCCGGAGTCCCGGGTGAAAAAGAGACCTTTTCCCTTTGCCATATCGGTTTCGCCTATTCCGAGATGTTTTGTGAGTATTGAGGAATGCAGCGCCGAGAGATCGAGTCTGCTTAAGGGATCATCAGCGCCGGGCAAACCTGTTTCAGAGGTCTTTCTGATAAGGGCATATTCTCCGTCATAATATAAAAACGCGATATCGCCGGATTTATAACAATCATCCAACTCGCGTTTTGCCCGGTCCCTTTCGACCCTTTGCACATCAAACTCGCCGCCGCAGGCGGACAACAGCGCGCCGGAATTGAATCCGCCGCGCCGCAAAACCACCCGATGGGTGGGCATAATGACGAGTCCCGGATGCTGCGCGGCGACGCACGAAGCCATTATATACCCCGCGGGATGAGCGTCGCTGACCACCTCGCCGAGGCTTTCCCGATATTCTTTATACGCGAGCCCGGTCTCATACCTGTGATGACCGTCGGCGATAAATACGGGTCTGCCGCTGAAAAACCCGGTTATTTCAGTCGCCGAAGCTCCGCTTACAGGATAAACGCTGTGGACTTCCCCCTCGTAAGACGCCGTCGCCGCCGGGTTTTTTTCTGTCGTTTCACGAATTATAGAACGCAGTATGTTTTCGGGGTCATCCGCGAGGATATAGATAGGGCTTATGTTCGCCGCGGTGGCCTTCATCAGCTCGAGCCGGTCGCTCTTGTCGGCGGAGCGGGTATTTTCATGAGGAAGCACCGCGCCGCCGAAGGGTTCGAGCTTCAGCCTTCCCGTAACGCTTTCTATCGCTGCCGGTATTCCGTCAATAGAAAATAGGGTCCTTATGACATAAAAACATTCGGTATCATCTGCTTTCAGCAGTCCTGACGACATCATTCTTTCGAGGTTGGCGGCGGCCTTCGAATATCGATCCGCACCCCCTGCGGGCAGCTCAACTTCGACTATGTTGCCGGGATTTCCGCCGATTAGTTTTTCTCTTTGCTCAGCGCTTATAACATCGAACGGCGGACAGACATACTTCGATAAATCCGGGTCCCCGGTGTTATAACGCACGCCTTTGAAAGGAATAAATACCGCCATGATTCTTCCTCTTTCCGACAGAGTGACTGTACTGTTTACAGATATAATAACACATTATCGACGTCGTTTGCACACCCATGACAACATTTGACGAACCGGCAATCGGGTAAAAAGATTGCTTTGATACGGTATTTTTGTTATACTCTATTTTATTCAAAAATCGACTGAAAAGAAGGCGAAACTGATGGATCTCAGCATAGAAAAATCCGCGAATCTGAAACCGCTTCCGGCTGACGAGAGCAAACTGGGTTTCGGGAATTATTTTACCGACCATATGTTTATCATGGAATATGACGAGGGGACAGGTTGGCACGATGGCAGGATAGTTCCCTACGGACCGATATCTTTAGATCCCGCGGCGATGGTACTGCACTACGGACAGGAAGTATTTGAAGGCCTTAAAGCGTATCGCTCAAAGGATGATGTCATACGGTTATTCCGCCCGAAGGAAAACTTCAAACGCCTCAACCGTTCCAATGAACGCATCTGCATTCCTCCCGTTGATGAGGAATACGCTCTCGGCGCGCTGAAAGAGCTTATTCGTTTGGACTCGCGATGGGTACCGCGCAGCGAGGGCTGTTCCCTATACATACGTCCGTTTATTTTTTCCGTAGACCCGCACATAGGGGTCCGCGCCGGCAGCCGTTATCTCTTTATTATGATACTCTCCCCGGTCGGCGCCTACTATCCCGAAGGACTCAACCCGGTGAAAATTTATGTGGAGACAAATTATGTGCGCGCGGTAAAAGGCGGTATAGGGACCGCGAAAACAGGCGGCAACTACGCGTCCTCCCTGAAGGCGCAGGATGAGGCAAAGGAGAGGGATTTCACACAGGTGCTGTGGCTTGACGGCGTCGAAAGGAAGTATATCGAGGAAGTCGGCACCATGAATGTGTTCTTTGTTATCGGCGACGAGGTCATAACGCCGTCACTCGACGGGAGCATCCTCGCGGGGATAACCCGGAAGAGTGTCATAGAGCTGCTGAACGACCGGAGGATAAAGGTCTCGGAAAGAAAAATATCCATTGAGGAGATAATAAGCGCGCACGAATCGGGCGAGCTCAAAGAAGCGTTCGGAACGGGTACCGCGGCGGTCATCTCGCCGATAGGGCTGCTTCGTGCCGGCGATAAAGATATTGTTATCGGAGGTAACAGAATAGGGGAACTATCTCAAAACCTCTACGATACTCTGACAGGCATACAATGGGGAACTACCGGGGATATCTTCGGTTGGACCGAGACAGTTTAAGGGAAGTATTGAGAAAAGGTCAGTTGTCAGATGCGCGTCGTTAGTAGGAAATCTCTAATATATATATGTGCTGCGCTGCTGGCGATTGTTATAGTCGCCGGCGCCGTTTCCTATCGCGTTTTGGCGGCGGATGCTCCGTCGGGGGTTTCCGCTTCATTCGGCGGCGGGTCTTCGGTCCAGATTCGGTGGAATCCCGTCGGCGGCGCGGTGGAGTATTATGTGTTCCGCACGACATATATCGGGGGTCCGCTGACGCAGGTGGGGATATCGACACAGAATTATTTTGCCGACTCGGTTCCGGTGCTGGGGACGACCTATTACTACTGCGTGGTGTCGTACGACGGGGGAAAGACCAGTACTCTTTCGGCTTTCGGGTCGGTGTATGTTCCGCCGCCGGGTCCTGACTTTTATGTCATAAAGATAGATACAAGGGGCGGCGCTTCAGACGCGCCGGAGACAGCGGAGGCGCTCAACGGAAGAACACTTGACTATATCGAGCCTCCGAGGAAAACCGGACACAGTTTTGTCGGATGGGCGATTGACGACGCGGGGAATGAGTTCTATGATTTCTCGTCGCCGGTACTGTCTGATTTTACGCTGTACGCTGTCTGGGACAAACTCTATACCGTCACCTATTGCAGAAACCAAAACGCCCATGACCGCGCGGAGGCGTTCGGAGGAAGTTTCCCAAAAGGTTCTCAGGCAGAGCTTGCAGCCATATCTTCGGTGGGAACCGGAGGTTTCGACTGGGCGAGAACGGGGTTTTCATTCGCGGGCTGGGCGCTTATGCCGGACGACCCGGGCACAGTGCGTAATCTCTCGGTAAATGAGGACACGCGGCTGTACGCGGTCTACAAAGCCAACCGCCGCACCGTCACATTCGATTACGGAGGATTCGGGACCGATAAGCGGCAGACCTATGACTTCGGGACGCTTATCGACCGACCTGAACCCCCGGCTTTCCGTGAGGGATTTTCCTTCCTCGGATGGTATGATTCCGACGGCTTGTGGAATTTCGCCGATAATCGGGTTCCCGACAGGGACATTACGCTTAAGGCGCGCTGGAGCGATGGGAATACCGGAGATATAATAGTTATCTTCGATTACGCGGGTGAGGAAGGCAAAAAACTGACGGTGACGCCCGCGGGCTTTGCGATACCGCGCCCGGAAGACCCGGTTCGCGAGGGTTATATATTTAAGGGATGGTACTGGGGTGCCGATATCTGGGATTTTGATTCAGACAGCGGAAGCCTCGGCAGTCTGACGCTCACGGCGGTATGGGAATCCTCAGATGTTCTGCGCTCCGGTCCGTATGCCGGATTTGACGCGCGGATTTCCGCCCAGACCGGGAATCTTATTAGGGATATAACCGACGGGAATATTCCCGGCGGCGGGACTTCGGTTACGGGATACAGGTCGCTGCTCAACACGCTGCTCGCCGCCGCGTCGATAATAGTCGCGATAGTAATAGCTGTACGGAGTCTCGGAGCCGGACCGAGACCCGGAGGATTCCGCGGGTTCAGATCCGGGCTGTACGGCAGATTCGCCATACTTTCGGGATTCGCGTCGGGTCTGGTTTTCGCGCTTCGCGAGGATTTTACAAAACCGGTGCTTTTAATCACCTCCAACACCCTGTTCATCGGGCTTTTGTGCTTGACGCAGGTGGTATTTCTCTGCCTTTATCTGGGAGAAGGCATGCGTCAAAGCGGGTGGACGGACTATATGTAGTAGTGTATAATAAAGTAAGTATCTATATTATTATATTTTCTGCTTTTGTTCCGATATAACGAATAAGAGTAATTATAGAGTGCCGGGGAAGGGGACACCGTACCGTGAGCTTTAAAAAACTGATAAACAAAAAAACCGGAAAGATTCTGATATCGCTGATTATGACTCTGAGCGTCCTGTCGTGTTTGGCGGTTCCCTTGGCGTTCGCGGATTTCACCGGTATAGGTACCGACGGTGACGATGAACTCGTCGGCGAGGTCTTTGATCTGGCAGATTATACAGACGGATTTTTTTATACCGATCCCGGAGGAGACGATAGCCTGACCAACGTCGTCTTCAAAAACTCCGGCGTTATCATGAAAACGCTTGTAAAAGATGTAGGGTCATATTCTGTAATCGGGACGCTTACTATATCAAATATCGCCGTGATATGTCACGATATGAAGCTCTCAGAATCCGGAGTTCTGTCACTCGACCGCCTGCAAAACGGGAGTTCCGTAAGGCTTACCGAAATAGGCGGGTCGCTGCCAAGAGTGATAGCCACAGGCGCGAGATATGAGGACTTAAGACAGGAAAAAATATACACTACCGCCGAAAATGTCGAACTGCGGTATGTAAACTCGACCATCGTCGCGTATCCTACAGATGAACCGGACAATATTTTTGTTTTCTTCAACGGAAACAGAGCTACCACCGCGCCGGTTCCCGCCCAGATAGAGGTGATCGCGGGAGAAAGCGTCGGAACGCTGCCCTATCCGCCGCAGAGGACAGGCTATTATTTCAACGGCTGGAATACCAAAATGGACGGAAGCGGCTCTGTTTTTAACTGGGATACCGTCGTGGAATCCTCAGTAACGGTCTACGCGCAGTGGGTGCTTCAGGCGGAACCCGTCTTTTCGCAGCATCCGCGGGATCTGAATTTGACCGAGGGGGAACAGGCGGTGTTCTCTGTTAAGGTGACGGGTTTCCCGGAACCTGTGCTGCGCTGGGAAAAAGAAAATCAGTTTGGTGTATGGGAAACGATATCCGTCAACAACAGCGCGCTGGTCATCGAAAATGTGTCGGCGTCGGACGAGGGGCTCTACAAATGCGTGGCTTTCAATGACGCGGCGCCGGAAGGGGTGGAGTCCTTCGCGGCGAAACTGACAGTGGAGTCTGCGGCGGAGGCGCCGTCGCTGAGTTGTTCGGTGGCCGAGATAGATTTCGGGGATGTCTACCTTACTAATGAAGCTGTTTTTACATTGGACGTCGCAGGACTGAATTTGGTGATCGATATATCGTTTAATATAACACATTCCTCTACTCCGCTCAGGATAAACGAAACCGCGAGCTGGAACGTTCTCACCGGCGGGAGGATGAATATTTATTATAAACCGATAGTAGCGGGACCGTTTAGTTTTGATCTCACCATCAGTAGCGGATTAACGGTACTTCACATCGCTGTTAAAGGAAACGGAATAGCCGAGGGTTCTCCGTTATTGAATGTAAGCCCCACTGTTATCGATTTCGGGGAAATAGTTGTGGACACCATCTCCTATCCGCGAACGGTCAACGTCTCACACAAAAATCTACCGGGAAGCCCGATCATAACTTACAGCGGGCTAAGCGACCTCGGCAATCCGTTTACGCTGGCTACCGCCCCGGGTTGGTCGTATTCAGCAGGAGGCGGGCTTTTGATAGCCTTCGCGCCTAAAAACGAAGGTTACGCTCAAGAAGAGCTGATCATAAAAGCCGGAGGTTTGACCAAGACGGTCATACTGCGGGGGACGGGAATAGCCAAACCCGCCGCGCCTAAGCTGACGGCGGCATATTCCGGAACCACCCTGAATTTCGGCAATGTGTATACAGTCGCTTCCGCGAATTCAAAAATCGAGGTAACAGTCGCCGGCACGGCGCTGGCGTCGAATATATCCGCGACCCTTTTCGGAAGTGATTCCGGGCAGTTTTCGGTGGTAAAAAAGAGCGGATGGAGCGACACTAAGGGCGGAGTCCTTGAGGTCATCTTCAACCCGACCTCCGCCGGAGGAAAGGCGGCGGAGCTCAGTATTACCGCGGTGGGCTTCGGGATAGAGCCTAAAAAGATACTTCTGACCGGAACCGGGGTCCCCGCGTTTTCCCCTGAGTTTACGGTGCATCCGCAAAACCAGACTAAGGCCGAGGGCGAGAACGTGACCTTCTCGGCGCTGGCGGCGGGAACCCCAAACCCGGATTACCAATGGCAGTGTTCCGACGATAACGGGGTAAGCTGGAACGATTTGGCGGGTAAGATTTCCTCGAATCTGAGTTTGACAAATGTGGACAGAACCATGGACGGGTATAAATACCGCTGTGTGGCGAGCAACCTCGCGAGCCCCTCCGGGGTAGTCTCCCAGACAGCGACGCTTACGGTTTCATATCCGAGAATAACCGTAAACCCTGCAGCCGTAAACTTCGGGAACGTCTCGGTGGGAGGGGATAAAGACCTCCTTCTGGCGGTCACGGGGGCGTGGCTTACGGGGGATATAAGCTATTCGAAATCAGGAGCGGACGCACAGGTGTTTTCGGTGACCCAGCCGGGTTCCTGGAGCGCGTCTTCCGGAGGACAGCTCGTAATACACTTTAATCCCACGGAGGCGAAAACCTACAGCGTTTTGCTTTTGATTAAGGGCGGGGACGCCGACGACGTGACGGTGGAGCTGACCGGGACGGGGATTATAATCCCGCCGAGTTTTATCGTACAGCCCAAGGACAGGACGGTGAACGCCGGCGGTTCCGCGGAGTTTTCGGTCGAACTCGCCAGCGGTACGGCGAGTTACACGCTGAAATGGCAGAAGCGCGCCGACAGCTCAGCCTCCTGGACCGATATCTCCGGACAGACGGGCAATAAGCTGACCCTCTCGGGAGTTGCCGCGGGGGACAACGAGACGCAGTATCGCTGCGTAGCGGTGTATTCCGAAGGGGAGGTGGCGTCTTCGACAGCGACGCTTAAGGTCGAGATCGACCACAGCGTAACCGATACACCCGACAAGATAACCGCGACGGGAAAGACGGCGGTGTTCAAAATCAACGGCGAGGTCGAGAAGGTCACGGGATTGAAAATAGACGCCAAGGCGACGACACTCGACGGCATGGGGAGCTCATCGGTCAAGGTAAAGCTGGACAGCAAAGAGATAGGGGCCCTGACCAAAGGCAGCGTCGTGCTCACGCTGAACGCCGATTTTGTCGATTCTTTATCCAGCGGAGTACATACCTTTGATATGGAATTTGACGACGGCGGCATAGCCAGAGGAAGTTTCACCATAGCCAGAGCCTCGTCGGGGACCGGAAACGGAAGCGGAAACGGAAACGGAAACGGAACCGGGACAGGAACCGGAGCGGGAGCTTATAGCCCGTATACCGGAGACCGGACAGGGTTTGGTTTTTGGATGCTTTTGGCGGCGGGCTCGTTTATCGGTTTGACGCTTATCTGCGTATTGGCGGGCAAATCCAGAAAAACCAAACCGGCGCTCAGAACATAAATTCACTAAAAAACCATTAAATAATAAAATCACGCCCGCGCCGGCAAAAAACCGCCGCGGGTTTTCATTGAAAATCGAATCATCGTGCGGTATAATTATAAAAAAACCACGCGCCCTTGCCCTTTGTTTGTCCTGATTCATCATTTTAGGCTGTATCTGTTTCTGGATTGCCGCGTCGATTCAAAATGGTATTGAACCTCCTCGCAATGACGGGCATTTCGTTTTCTTCAAACAGAGTAAACCCGTCGTCAAAATCAAGGGCAATATAAAGTAGGGGCGTGTATTACGCGCCCGTTCAGTAGGGCGCGATGTCCACATCGCGCTGCACAGGCAGGATCGTCGGAGTTAGGAATTTCAAGGCCGTCATTGCGAGGAGGTTGAATGTCCTCGTCGACCGACGCGGCAATCCATTCTTCACAGCAGGGTGCGATGTCCACATCGCGCCGTACTGGATTGCTTCCCGCCACGCGTGTTCGCGGTCACAAAGGCGGGCCGGCGATAAAATCTCCCCAGGACATCTTCATAACGCACCATCAATCGCCCGGATACTGGTATTGAATAAAGAACGTCCGCTTTCCTTTTGGTGCGGTATGAGAGAACACTATAATATATATGGAGAATGAGAAAATAATTCATGATCGAAGATTTTACTTTCCGGAATAGAGTCGCTATACTGGTAAAATGGAAAAAGTAAACAAAGAACCGGAATACTTCGGAAAGATAATAGACGCGCACGGGCATATTTACCCCGATAAACTGGCGGCCAAGGCCACCGGCAGCATCGGGGATTTTTACTCCATTCCGATGGCGCATACAGGAAGCAGTTCCGAAATAATAAAATCCGGCGCGGCAGCCGGAATAAAACTGCAGCTCGTTTGCTCAACGGCGACCTCCCCCGCTCAGGTGGAAAGGGTAAACAGTTTTATAGCCCGCGAGTGCGCTGAAAACCCGTCATTTATCGGATTCGGAACAATGCATCCCGGTTACTCCGATTGCGAAAGGGAACTCGGAAGGATGAAAACGCTTGGGCTTCGCGGCGTAAAACTCCACAACGATTTTCAGCAGTTTTACATAGACGACCCGGACGCGGAGGATATGTACAAAGCCATTGCCGATGCGAAGCTTCCCGTATTGTTTCATATCGGCGACGACAGGTACGACTATTCCGAACCCGAAAGACTGAGCAGGTTGATGAGACGCGTTCCGGAGCTGAATGCCATAGCCGCTCACTTCGGGGGATACAGGAGATGGGAACGGGCGGCGGAGTCGCTCAGAGGCTTGGACAACGTTTACTTTGATACATCCAGTTCGCTCGAGTTTATCCCGCCTGAAGACGCCGCGGGATTTATAGATAGACTCGGGGAGGACAGGTTTTTCTTCGGCACCGACTTTCCGATGTGGGACCACCGCGAGGAACTCGAGCGGTTTATGAAAATCCCTTTGACCGGAAAACAAAGGGAAAAAATTCTGTGGCAGAATTTTGAGCGAGTATTTCAGCTTTAAGAGCGGAAGAACGGAAAACAGACAGAATAGTATGACCAAAAAGCTGTCTTTACATACCGGCTTTGATTTGATATTCTATTAAAGGATTTAAGCTAAGGGTTCGAGAGAAAATTACGCATCACCGCCGGTGACGCTAAAATCGGGGCAGAAATGAGAGATTTTAAGATATATACCGATTCCACCTCAGACCTTCCGGGAGCTGTGGCAAAGCAGATGGATATAACTGTGGTGCCGACGGAATTCTTTGTCGGCGGCAGGGGATATCTCGACTACCCGGATGAACGCGAGTTCAGCAAAAAAGAATTCTACGGGCATATGCGCGCGGGGGAGATGCCCACCACGTCGGTCATTCCTCCGGTGCGGTTTTATGAGTACTTTGAGCGGGATATCAAAGAGGGGTTTGATATACTGTATATCGTGTTCTCTTCGGGTTTGAGCACCACCATGCAGAACGCTCTGGTCGCCGCCGAAGATTTAAGGGCCGTCTACCCTGAAAGCAATGTCGTTGTAGTAGATTCGCTTTGCGCTTCGCTGGGAGAGGGTCTCGTCGCATTTTACGCGGCGAAGCTGAAGAAAGAGGGTCATACTTTAGGTGAAACAGCAAGGTGGATAGAGAACAACCGCCTTCGGGTCTGTCACTGGTTTTCGGTCGACGACCTGCAGCACCTGCGCAGGGGCGGCAGGGTCTCGGCGGTCTCGGCGGCGGTGGGAGGTATGCTGGGAATAAAACCCATAATATATCTGAGCGACGAAGGAAAGCTCGAACCGGTCGAAAAGGTGAGAGGCAGAAAGGCGGCGCTGGAGACGCTGGTGAACAAGGTCAGAGCAGACGCGGTCGATCCGTCGGAGCAGACGATATTCATCACCAACGCCGACTGTGAGGAAGATTGCGAATGGCTCAAAGAACAGATAATTAAAGAAACCGGAACCGGTGAAGTCATTACCGGGATGATGGGTCCGGTCATAGGCGCCCACACCGGTCCCGGGACGCTGGGACTGGCGTTCTTAGGTAACAACAGATAGCCTCATATGTTACTGAGATGCACCGTCAGCGCTCCGCCGGTAATGTCTATCACCCCGAATTGCGCTTTTCCGCGCCTTGGACGCTCGGCGCTTCCCGGATTCAATATGTACATTCCGTCGAGATACTGTAAAAAAGACTGATGGGTATGCCCGAAGATAGCGGCGTCCGCTCTTTGTTCTTTTGCCTTTTCAATGAATTTATCCAAACCTGATTTTACCGAGTACTCGTGACCGTGGGTAAGAAAGAAGCGTTTGTTTTCGAGTACCAGCAGCTTTTCGCTCGGTTCGGAGCTGTTATAGTCACAGTTTCCGCGAACGGCGACAAACGCCGCCGCGGGGTGGGCATTGCGCATCGACTCCACCTCATCGAGACCGTCGCCGAGATGGAAGAATACATCGGCGGAAGATTGTTTCAGATATACCTTGTTAAAATTTCTCAAACGCCCGTGCGTATCAGATAAAACTATTATTCTCATTTTTCTTTTCCAGAACACCCCTGTATATTTCGCTTCTCGGAAGTCCGGTCAATTCCGCCGCGCCTTTAGCCGCCTCTGATTTTGAGCGGCCTTCTTCAATGAAGGACAAGGCTATATCTACGGCGTCATCAACCGAATATTCTTGTATCCGGTCTTCCGTCTTTCCCGAAACTATCAGAACAAACTCACCCCTCGGTAAGTTTTCCTCATAATAAACCACTGCCGCCGAAAGGGTGGTTTTTTTGAATTCTTCGTGGTATTTAGTTATTTCCCTTGCGATAAACAGTTCACGGTCACCGAGAAACTCAAAGAGATCCGCCAGCGTACTTCTCAATTTGTGCGGCGCCTCGTAAAGAACTACGGCGTCCGGTTGTTCCGCTATTGAAAGCAGGCGGTTCCGGCGGGTTTTCCTGTTCATCGGCAAAAACCCTTCAAAACAGAATCTTCCGGTATTCATCCCGCTCGCCGAAAGAGCGGCTATGGCAGCGGACGGCCCGGGTATGGGAGAAACGACGATACCGGCGTCTCTCGCGCGGCGCACGAGCTCTTCTCCGGGGTCGCTTACGGCTGGGGTGCCCGCGTCGCAGCACAGCGCGCAGTTTTCGCCGTCTCTGATCCTCGAGATGATTTTGTCGGTCCTGGCATGCTCGTTGTGCCTATAACAGCTTATCACCGTCTTTTTCAGCGCGAGATGATTGAGAAGTTTGAGGGTCACCCTTGTATCCTCCGCCGCGATAAAATCGACCGAGGCTAATATGCCGGCCGCGCGCGGGGAGAGATCGGCGAGGTTTCCTATTGGGGTAGCCACGACATAGAGCGTTCCGGGAACGGTATTCCCGATGTCTGGAGTTTCGTTTTTGTTGAGATTATCATCCATATCTATCCTATTATACCTAGATACTCCTCGGTTACAATCCCGTCAGATTCTCTGATAAAATCGTTCATTACCGTCAACCCTTCGCCGCTGTGAAACCGCGCCTCGAGAAGTAAAAGCCAGGGAGATTTTTCGGGGGAATGACGGCAAAATCTGAGTTTTTTCGGAGAAAAGCCCGATTGCCGCAGCGCCGAAAACAGACTCTCCATACGATTAGGCGGCCAGCAGCAGTAAAACCGTCCGCCCTCCTTCAGATTTCCTGCTGCGGTATTCAGAACATCATAAATATCGGCGGAAGTCTCTGTCCTCGCTGTTGCACGGGCTATATCGGGGGACTTTTTACCGCTGCCGGAGGGGTAGTAAGGAGGATTACAGCTTACGACATCAAATTTTTTCCCTGTTTGAAAGGCGTTGAGATCCATGTGACCCGCTTCAAAATTATCAAGATTATTTTCTGTCACAGCCTGCCGGATCAACCGGACGGCCTCGTGCTGGATATCGAGAGCAAAGATTTCGCCTTTGAAGCCGTTGTCAATCAGCCAAAGCGGAACGATGCCGTTGCCGGAACAGAGATCAAGCAGCCTGTCGCTCTTTTTCAGCGCGACAAAGGAAGCGAGCAGAGGACCGTCGCTGTCTGTCAGGTGAGGAGATTTTGAGAAAATTACCGTACCGTTTTTGAGCCTGTCGCGTTTCATCCCGGCTCCGATTTTCTAAGCTGTGATAAAATTGATTATATCATACACAACCCGCGATGTTAAAGCGGGCGTTTATGAACGCGCTTGCTTGTTGCTAAGGTTATGTCCGCGTGATATACTTTTTGTACTTGAGCTACCGCTGTTATTACTGCATTGTTCCGGAGGGATACGGTGAAGAGAAATATCTTCATTCTGTCGGCATTGCTGCTCGTGTTCTGTCAGCTTTGTGCATGTTCGGAAAAGAAACAGGATACTCCGCCGCAAACCGCGATAACTACCTACAAAGATATACCGGGAATAACCGAAGAGGAAATCTCCCGCATAGAGTCGTTAAAAGAAACCGTACCGTACTTTAACTACGGGACACTGCTTTCGGTGGAATCGTATATATCGGATGACGGATCCTATGAGGGGTTCTCCGTAAAACTCTGCGGATTTTTATCCGAGATTTTCGGTATGGAGTTTCGGGTGAATCTGTATGAGTGGGACGAGTTGATAGATAAGCTCGAGGCTCATGAAATAGATTTTACCGGTGAACTGACCATGACCGAGGAGCGGCTGCAAAAATACAGTATGACACGCCCGATAGCCGAGAGACTTTTGCGTATATTTACGCTGGAGAATAACAACATCGTTACCGAAGCGGACGCGGAGGGCATGCGAATAGGGTTCTTGGAGGATACGGTTACCGCCGACGCGATACTCAGAGCGTATAATATCTCGTTCATTCCCGTGTATGTTCCCGACTACGCGAGCGCGGCGTTTCTGATATCACAGGGGGAGATAGACGCCTTTGTGGACGAGGCGGTGGCGGATCCGGCATTTGAGCCCTACAGCTTCATAACCTCAAAAATCATGTTCTCGATGGTCCATGAGCCGGTTTCGATAACTACCGCGAATCCTGAACTCGCGGTCGTGGTCTCTCTTGTGAACCAGTTAATAGACGCGGGGGGAGGCAACACGCTTTATGAGCTGTACAGCGACAGTAATACAGAGTACGCGAAGTATAAGCTCAATGGAAAGTTTTCAAAGGAAGAAAAAGCATACATCAAGGATCTTACTCAGAGAGGTATTTCGGTTCCGGTTTTATGTGAGAAGGACAGTTATCCGAGTGTTTTTTACAACGATACCGAAAAAGAGTTTGAGGGGATAGCAATAGATATACTGACGGAGATAACTGAACTTACCGGGTTGAGGTTTGAGGTCGCGCACGCCGACGATATTTTGTGGTCGGATATGATGGAGAAGGTGGAAACGGGCGATATGCCTATGCTGGCCGAGCTTCTGCACACCGAGACGAGGGAGGAGCATTTTCTTTGGGGCGCCGTACCCTACGCGCGTTCATATTACGCGATAATGTCGAGGATAGATCATCCATATCTCGCAGCCTATCAGGTCGCTCAGACCAGCGTCGGGGTGATGAAAATGTCGGGGTATGAGGATGTTTACCGGGAGATGTTCCCTGATTATGATAACCTGGTATACTACGATACGCTGGACGAATGTCTCGACGCGCTGGATAGCGGCGAAGTCGATCTCATTATGGGGTCGGAACACATGCTTCTGACCCAGATGAACTATCGCGAAAAATCCGGACTGAAGGTCAATATTAAATTCAACGTCTCAATGGATTCACATTTCGGCTTTTACAAGGACGAGACTATTCTGTGTTCGATAGTCGATAAGGCCCAGCAGTATGTCGAAACTGACAAGATAGAAATGGGATGGGTCGGGCGAATGTTCGACTATTCAAAAAGACTCGCCGAAGAACGGGTCTTCTATCTGACGGTCTTTACCGTGGCGCTTGCCGCAATACTGATAGCCGCGGTGTTTTTGCTGATAAGGAATGTCAAACTTGATAAAAAACTTAAGGATATGGCGAATAACGACGCGCTTACCGGAATATACAACCGACGTTTCTTTATAGAACTGTGCGGTATACAGATGGAGAGATCGAGGAGGACAAAAACCGAGTGCTACATGGTTATGTTTGACCTCGACCATTTCAAAGCGGTAAATGACACCTACGGACACCTCGCGGGGGACAGGGTATTGAAAGATATAGCCCAGAGGATAAAAAACTCCATCCGCCCCTACGATATTCTCGGCAGGTACGGTGGCGAGGAATTTGTGATTCTGCTGACAGGCGAGAGCAAAAATCCCGGACCGGAGGATATAATCAACACGACCGAACGGCTGAGGCTTGAGGTCTGTTCAACGCCGGTAGAGTTTGAAAAACAGCAAATACCCGTTTCCGCGAGTTTCGGCATTTCCAAGATAGATCTTGAGTCCGACATAAGCGAGTCCATCAAACGCGCGGATGAAGCGCTTTACAGAGCCAAGGAGGAAGGCAGAAACAGGGTGATTTTCTGCTGAAAACCGCTATTCAGTCAGTGTTTATTGTCAGTATCAAACCTGTCTTTTTCTTTTAAAAAAGGATTTGAGCAGCTTCTCGCATTCCAGCTGCAAAACACCGCCGAGAATCTCAGGACCGGAAGATGAGACAAGCGCCGTAAGGTCGGCGACGCTTCCCATAAAACCCCTCTCCGGGTCAAACGCTCCGAATACGAGCCTTCTGACGCGGCTTTCAACAACCGCGCCGGAGCACATCGCGCAGGGTTCTAATGTCACAAACATCTCACAGCCGGAAAGCCGCCAATCTCTGACTGCAAGGGCGGCTTTCTTTATCGCTTCGGTTTCGGCGTGAGCCAGAGGATTACAGTCGGTCTCCCTGAGATTATGCGCCGAGGCCAATACGGTCTCGCCCAGCACTATAACCGCCCCAACGGGGACCTCCCCGGCGGTCAGGGCAGCCCGCGCCTGCTCCAGCGCGAGCGTCATATACCGTTCGTCTCTTGTCATATTCCCAGCTTCTCCATCAGTTCTGTAAACTGCTCGAGGATCCCGGGCAGGAACTCCAGCGTTAAGGTAGTGTACACCGCGAGTATGACGAAGGTTATCATCCAGCCCGAACTCAAGACGGAACCGAACGCGAGTCTGTTGCGCGCCGGATATTTAATCGCCACTTTAGAGCGCGCGTATCCGCTGACGGGGTCGGCGCGCCGCTGATTTCTCTGGATGACCAGTATAACAGCGAGTATCGCGACGGCAGCGAGTGAGATAAGTTCAAGAAACAACAGGATAAGCGAAAGCGTCTCCATGGAAATTGGGGCGCCGTGCTGTTCGATATAAGTCGCGAAAATGGCGATGGCGTTGTTGGCAAAGTGCATAACCATCGCGGGGACGAGTGAACCGGAAGCGATGGTTATAAACCCGAACAACGCACCGAGTAAAAAGATATTCGGCATACTCACTATATTGTGATGCATAAGCGCGAAAACAGCGCTGCTGAAGACTACGGCGAATCCGTTCCCGAAACGCCTCAACCGGCCGAGAATGATGCCCCTGAAGAGAATTTCTTCGAGTACGGCGGGAAGAAAGGTATATTCGACGATGTAGAGTATAAGCCCCAGACCGCTTTTCGGGGCGACTATCGAGACGTCGATGCCGCGAATTCCTATTCTTTCAAAAAAACCTTCGAAAAAAAGCCCTACGTAACCGAGAATGAAGAATGAAGCCAAGAAGACGGGCAGCGTCAGAGCCGCGTATGGAGGTTTTGGAGGAGAAAAATTCGCGAAATTCGGGAAACACCTCGACATCAAAAAAATAGTCAGCAGAAAGGATATTATATAACCTGCTATTTCCGCAGTCTGGAAATACACCGAGCCTTCGGGAGGGGGGAGAATGCTAAACCCGTTTCCGCTCAAAACAGAAGCTATGATATAAAATATCAAGGTCACTCCGTTGAGCGAGAACATGTATACGAGCATGGAAAAACCTATTACTGCCGAATCATTTAAAAAGAATCTGCTCTTTTGTTTCGAGTCCATAGCTTGATGTCTCCGGTGAAAAACCTTATATATAACCGCAAAAGCAATATAACGCAAAACCGCTTTCAGTAGGTCTCGGAACTATATTACAGCACAAACGAGTTTTCTGCAAATAAGCGAAAATCATTGACTGATAAAAAGGTATTGTGTTATACTACTGATTAATGATTAGTAATATTGTGCTTTTCTGAATGCGAGGGTTTTATGGACAAACAGACGTTCTTGAAACAGCTGCGAAATGAGTTGCAGAGAAACTTTACACGAAGGGAAACAGCCGAAACCCTGACTGACTATGAGGGATTTTTCGAGGTGTCGGAGATGGAAAAGAGCGAAGGTGAAATCTGTGAAGAGCTGGGGCCGCCACATTCCATAGCGCGGAATCTGGCGGAAGAATTAGGCAGAAGAGGCCCGCCCATTCCGCGAACCCTATTGCAAATGGCGTTGACTGCCGCGCTGTTTATAGCTTGTTATTTCTTATACTTTTCTTTCGCGGGTTTCACCGGGTATGCAGTTCGTGACGGATTGTTAATATTCGCGGGTTTAGCTGTAGTGTTATGGATAATCTCGGGCGCATTCAGGCGCCAATCGCCCCCGAATCCAAAAAAGACACAGTGGTGGGTTCTGCTTTCGGGGCACGCTGCTCTGCTTTGTATGGCAGTAATCTGTTACGCACAAATACAGGGTATGTTAATCCGAAGTTTGGGATATTTTCCGGGCGATGTTTTCGAGTGGGACTACAGAGTCGTGTTTCTGACAGAACTATTTATGGTTGTTTCGGTGGTAATAGCGGTCTTTTCGGTATACGGTTGTTCCCGCCTGTCGGGGCAGTATTACTCAATGCTCCTTCACGCCGCGGGAACTATATCATACCTGTACGCGGTATACGGTTTTTTGCGGGCAGTGGATTTGCCGGAGCTGAGTATCGAGAATATATTAACAAACCCGCTTGAGATGGTGACAAACCTGCTTGAAACAATGTTGAACCTCTTTCTGATCGTCTGCGGCGCGGCTGCATTACTTACAGTGTTGTCGGTAATCGTTATACAGCATTGTGAAAGGAGGCGGAGAGATGGAAGCCCAACTTAAAAAAGGCGTTTTAGAACTGTGTGTACTGTTTACCCTGCGCGACCGGGAAATGTACGGTTATGATGTGATGAAGTCCATGAAACACTTCTTTCCTGAAGTCAATGAGAGCACTTTCTACGCCATTCTCCGTCGTCTTAATGCCGACGGGAGCACCGAGATAACACTCGGCAAGGAGTCGGGAGGACCGCCCAGAAAATACTACAGAATAACCGACGCCGGCCGAGAGGTCCTGAAAAACGGGATCGACGGTTGGAATCGTGTACGCTCCGCCGTCGAAGCCCTGGGAATAGCGCCAATAAAATAAGGAGACTGAAAAAACGGATTATGAAATAATTCTCAGAGCGGGTAAAAAAACTGATACCGTTGACCATAATCATTCTTTTAATGTTGATAATTCCGATAGCAGGCTGTTGCAGCCCGATTGACAGTGAGGCCTCATCGGTTAATTACGATGATGCTGAGTCTCTTACGGTATTCTTTTATCCTTCCGATCAAAACTACACTAAATTTAATATCGTAAAAAACAAGATCTTAATGAGGTATGGAATAAAGGTTGAACCCTACCCCGGAATCTCATCGTTTGATGACTTAACCCCTGAGTTTATGATGAAACTTTCGGCTGAAATCATGTCCGGAAAGGGACCCGATATCTTTTTGTTTGATTCAAACGAACCCTTTGAGGATATCAACAAGAAAATGGACGCCGGTGTATTCTATGATTTGAATGATTTCATCAATGCCGACGACAGTTTTGATATTAATGATTATGAGCAGAAGATCATGGACGCCGGTATGTACAAAGGAAAACGATATATTATGCCTTTAAGTTACAATGTCCCGATGTTGATAACAACAAAAGAAAAACTAAATAGTTTCGGTTATGACACGGCTGATTTTTCTGATTTTGACAGGTTTATATCAAGTTGGGAATCCGTTCAGAGAAGAAAAAATATCTCTTTAATCAAACTCGATCATTATGTTGACTGGATGGGATATGCAATATCCTACTACGGCTTTTTAGACGAGTGCATTGACTTTGAAGAAAATCAAATAAACCTTGAAACGCCGGTTTTCAGAAAAATAATGGATATATATAAATCTGACTACATTGATGCACATTCATATATAGACTCCGATATCAGCAAAGTCTCAAGTGATTTTTTATTTATTTTTAGCGGTTCAGTACAACGCAGTTTAGGAGAAATAAGTAATTGCGAGCGGTGGGATGATATTGTAATTCTAACGCATCCGAATGCTTTCGGAAGCGGAGCGGCGAGTATAGTGGACTACTGTATGATATCAATAAACTGTAAAAATCCTGATGTCGCGTGGGATTTAGTAAAAATGATGCTCAGTGATTCGGTTCAGAATACATTAAAAAGTGATTCTAACTTCAATAGAATCAGTGTAAGAAAAGGAAGTATCAATAGAATCATTGAGAGCAGTTTTATCAGGAATTCTGTCAACGGAGCAGATAATGATGAAGTGATAGAGATGCTCACCCATATATATAACAGCTATGATAATGTTGTTTTACCTTTTTTCAGGGGATATAAAGTCGCTATGTGTATGGAAGATTACTTTATGAATGTGGAAAATTACTTTATGAATTATGACGGCATAGATTTTGACAAGTTAAAAGACGAAACGAAGAACTACTTGAATATTTGGATGAGTGAATAAAAAACCAAAAAGCGTAACGTGATAATAGGGTTAGCGCTGACTTATGATCATTAGGGAGGATTTTTATGAAGAGCAGACTTCGAATAACCGAAAACCGCCCGGGGAGTATTGACAATAAGCCGGAGCGATAATAAAATAGGAAAAGAATATTTTCCGTTTCGGTAGGTGAGGCTACCGCAGGGATAAGGGTTGCTGCCGCGGAGTAGTGGAGACACTATGAGAAGGTAGAACAGTCCGCGTCGAACACAAGGTGCGGAATAACGCAACTTCATCGCCCTGCGAAGCTAAAGCTTGTACGATGACGGTCACCTTGTTTCAGGCGACTCTGTTATCGTGCGCGATAGCAGTTTTTTTATTGAAAGGGGGCGAGGGTATGGAAGCTGACGACGGCGGCAGTTGTATTAACAGCGGCGTCAGATCAACAAAGAGTAAAAAATTCAGATACCTTCACCTCAACAGACTTACTCATTGATCTGCGCCTCACTATTTACGGGAGGTACGGGAAATGACGAAAAATGTCAGCGCGACGACGGTCACGCGGGCCGACAGGGTAAGAAAGAGACTGCTGGGCGCCGCCGTGAAATCATATGAAAATCTCCTCATCCAGTATGACAACAGCTTTGAGGGTTATGATGAGGACAAGGTAGATGAAATGCGCGACCTTTACGGCGCGAACATCATCACCGGACAGAAAAAAATAACTGTATTCAAACGATTGTGGGATGCTTTTATCAATCCGTTCACGGTCGTCTTGTTCGCGCTCGCCGGATTGTCCTTCGTGACCGACGTGATGACAGCGCCCGCGGGTGAAAAGGATCCTACGGCGGTCATCATAGTGCTTACCATGGTGTTTATCAGCGGTATGCTCAGATTTGTACAGGAACTCCGAAGCGGTAACGCGGCGGAAAAATTAAGCGAGATGGTCGAAACCACCGTGTCGGTCATGCGGATTTATGAGACGGACGATGAGGAGGAGCCGGTTTCGGAAAAAAGGGAGATCCCGCTCGATGAGGTGGTGGTTGGCGACGTTATTCATCTCGCGGCGGGGGACATTATCCCGGCGGATATAAGAATACTGCAAGCAAAAGATTTGTTTATCAGTCAGTCTTCACTGACCGGGGAGAGCGAGTCGATGGAAAAATTCGGGCTTGCCGCAAGAGGTAAACCTGCAAACCCGCTGGAGATAAACAATCTCGCTTTCATGGGCAGCACGGTCATATCCGGGTCAGCGACGGCTCTTGCGATGGCGGTCGGGGATGACACAGTACTCGGCGGAATTGCGGGGATGCTGCAGGAAAAAGCGCCTCCGACCAGCTTTGAAAAAGGGGTGAGTTCGGTCTCGTGGCTGCTCATACGGTTTATGCTGATAATGGTTCCGTTTGTGCTGTTCGTAAACGGGTTTACTAAGGGAGACTGGCTCGAGGCGTTTCTGTTCGCGTTATCCGTCGCGGTTGGGTTAACTCCGGAGATGCTGCCGATGATAGTATCCGCCAACCTCGCCAAAGGCGCGGCGTCCATGTCAAAGAAGAAGGTCATCGTTAAGGAATTGAGTTCCATACAGAACTTTGGGGCGATGGATATCCTGTGTACCGACAAGACCGGTACGCTGACGCAGGATAAAATAATACTGGAATACCATCTGGATATTCACGGCAACAGTGATCCGAGGGTACTGCGCCATGCCTTTTTGAATAGCTACTACCAGACCGGGCTCAAGAACCTTATGGACATATCCATAATTGAGCGTGCCCGGGAGGAAAAGGTGGTCGAAGATGAGAGTTATTACACCAAGATCGACGAAATTCCGTTTGATTTCGGCCGCCGGCGGATGAGTGTGGTTGTGTCCGACCGAAGCGGCAAAACGCAGTTGATAACCAAAGGCGCCATCGAGGAGATGCTCGCGATATCCTCTTACGCTGAGTACGGCGGCAAGGTCGAGCCTATAACCGAGGCGTTGAGGCAGGAAATACTCGAAACCTGTAACAGATATAATGACGACGGACTGCGTGTTTTAGGGGTGGCGCAGAAGACCAATTCTTCTCCGGTCAAGGCGTTTTCGGTCGGTGATGAAGAGGATATGGTATTGATAGGTTACTTAGCCTTTCTCGATCCGCCCAAGGCCAGCGCCGCCGCCGCCATTGAGTCTTTACATAAATACGGCGTCGGCGTAAAGGTGCTTACGGGTGATAACGACGCGGTGACAAAGAGCGTATGCAAGCAGGTGGGGCTTTCGGCGAAAAGCATCGTGCTCGGTACAGACCTTGACGAAATGAGTGATGAACAGCTGTCGGCTATTGTCGAGAAAACGGATATTTTCGCCAAGTTATCGCCGCAGCAAAAAGCGCGGGTGGTAAAGGCGCTTCGCGATAACGGGCATACAGTAGGGTATATGGGTGACGGGATTAATGACGCGGCGGCGATGAAGGCGGCCGACGTAGGAATATCCGTCGATACCGCGGTGGATATCGCGAAGGAATCCGCGAGGATGATTCTGACCGAAAAGGATTTGATGGTACTCAATAACGGTGTCGTTGAGGGTAGAAAAATCTATGCCAACATCATCAAGTACATCAAGATGACGGTCAGTTCAAACTTCGGAAATATGTTTTCCGTTCTCGTCGCGAGCGCATTTTTGCCGTTTCTGCCCATGCTGCCCATTCAGCTGCTGTTGTTGAACTTGATATATGATATTTCATGCATAGCCATGCCGTGGGACAATGTTGACGAGGAATTTCTCGCCGTTCCGCGAAGGTGGGACGCATCGAGTATCGGCAGGTTTATGGTGTGGATAGGACCGACAAGCTCGGTTTTTGACATCACCACCTATGCTTTGATGTTCTTTGTTATCTGCCCAGCCATGTGCGGAGGGCTTATGTTCAGCCAAATTACCGACCCCGGGGTAAAAGCCTATTTTATCGCGTTGTTTCAGGCGGGATGGTTTGTGGAATCTATGTGGAGCCAGACGTTGATAATCCATATGATACGAACTCCGAAAGTGCCTTTCATACAGAGCCGCGCTTCGCTGTCTGTCGTACTTTTGACCTTCGCGGGTATCGCTGTGCTGACTATTATACCGTTTACCGCCTTCGGCGCGATGATAGGACTTGTGGCGCTGCCGCCGGTATACTTTTTGTGGCTCGCGCTTACGGTGGTACTGTATATGGCGCTGGCTACGGTGTTTAAAATGATATTCGTCAAAAAGTACGGGGAATTGCTATAGCGTTCCGACCTCCGGCACGATGGATTCAAGCCCGGTATCGATACAAAGATAAAACATCCGGGTAAACTTGAATGAAGGATTAGGGACTGTTATAATCGGTATAGCAAGCATCACTGATTATTTATGAGGAAAATGAGAAAGAACAAAGTTTTCATAGCGGTCATACTGCTTTTTATGATTATTCTTGCGGGCTGCGGCGGCAAAAAACCTCCGGTCGACAGCAGCGTTGCCGTCGACGAGGAACAAGCCGCGGTCATCGCGTCTATCCTTGACGAACTCGGCATAGAGTACCGTTACATCAAACTTGTTACCGACCCCGACGAAGACCCGCTTTTGTATATGGTCAAGGATGACACGGGAAAGTGGTTTCTGCTCGGGATAGACCCCGCCGACGGTGTGGTCACGAATGTTCTCGACGTAAAGGGCGGCAGGGAACTCTACCGCAATATGGAAAAGGATGTCGAACTCTACGGGAATATGCCGAAGTAAGAACCGGGAAAACAACGAAGAGACACCGCGGGACGCCTCGGTGTCTCTTTCTAAATATGTCAATAGTTATCAATGTGTAAAATATGGAAAACGGCGGCGATTTAGCTACCCGCACTTTGAGTAACCGCAGTTTCTGCAAACGACGCAACCTCCCTCATGCTCGAGGGCGCTGCCGCATTCGGGGCAGCCGTTTCGGCGCGTTTCATCGACCTCAACCGGAAGGTCATAGTTTATCGCTGCCGCCGATTCACCCGAAAGTTCCTCATCCTCCGGAGAACCGGCAGGTGAAGGGGTGTCCGCACGGTCTAAGTTGAATATCTTCATTTCCTCATCAGCCGGCTTTTGTGCGCCGCTGCCGTTATCGGTGGTCAGTTCTCCGGCTTTCCCTTGCTGGAAACGGGCTACCTTTTGTATCACCTTGGCTATGGCGTCGGGACATGAGGTGCAGTTTAACCCCGGAACCCTGACGGTCGATGGACAGCGGATACCTTTAAGCTGATTATATATTTCCTGAACCGAAACACCGCTTCGTATGGCTATGGAGACGAGTCGCGCTGTAGATTCCGACTGCGAGGGACAACCTCCGCCCTTGCCTGAACTGGTGAAGACCTCGCAGATGCCGTCCTTATCGTAATTGACGGTTATATATAAATTTCCGCATCCGGTCTTGACGCGTTCGGTAAATCCTTTTGTTATCTCGGGGCGCGGACGTGGGGTTATGCTGCCGAAATTATCAGATATCCTTGAGACGGGCGCGGAATCGGCGCTCTCGCGTTTCCCGAGCGTTTTTCCTGTGGAAAGCACCTGATCCTTCCGCGAACCGTCGCGATAAATGGTTATACCCTTACAGCCGAGCTTGTATGCCAGCAGATAAGCCTCCGCTATCTGTTCGCGCGTCGCGCCGGAGCTGAAGTTGACAGTTTTGGAGACAGCGTTGTCGATATGTTTTTGAAACGCGGCCTGGATTCTGATGTGATATTCCGGAGAGATGTCGTGTGAGGAGCGGAAGATCGCTTTTATTTCATCCGGGATCTCGGGAATGCGGGAAATGGAACCCTCGGACGCTATTTTTTCCAACAACGCGTCTGACAGTATTCCCGCGGCATCCAACCGTTCCTTAAGGATATGGTTTACCTCAACCAGTTTTGTTCCGTCCATGACATTGCGGGTATAGGCGAGGGCAAAGACAGGTTCAATACCGGAGGACGCATTGGCTATTATGGATATGGTTCCCGTCGGCGCTATTGTGGTAACTGTGGCGTTGCGTATAGGCGTACCGCCTTTGTGCACGCTTTCATAGAAAAGAGGAAAGGGACCGCGGGTGAGCGCGAGCCGTTCACTGGCCTCATGACCTACGCGGTTGATGAATTCTATGAGTTTGTCGGCGAGTTCCACCGCCGCTTCCGAATCATAAGGGATACCAAGCATGAACAGCATGTCTGCGAATCCCATTACTCCCAGACCTATTTTTCTCCCCTTTCGCGTCTGCTCACCGATGCGTTCCAAAGGATAATTATTGACATCGATGACATTGTCGAGAAAGTGGACTGCGTCATAAATGGTCGAACCGAGCAGTTCGACGTCAATATCATAGCTTCCGTCGTCTTTTACCCTAACCATCTTCGCGAGATTGACAGAACCGAGATTGCAGCTTTCAAAGGGAAGCAGCGGTTGTTCTCCGCAGGGGTTGGTGGATTCTATTTCACCCTCTCCGGGCAGAGCGTTATCCCTGTTGAGGCGGTCGAGGAAGATGATTCCCGGTTCTCCGTTTTCCCAGGCGTTTTCGATGATTTGACGGAAAACTTCACGCGCCTGAAGTTCTCCCGCCGGATTCCCCGAAACGGGATCGACCAGTGCGTATGACTCATTTTGCTCCACCGCGAGCATAAAGCTCTCGGTCACCCCGACAGACAGGTTGAAGTTTGTGATGTCGCCGTTTCGCTTGCAGGCTATGAATTCCAGAATATCGGGATGGTCGACGCGAAGAATACCCATGTTGGCGCCGCGCCGCGTGCCGCCCTGTTTTACCGCCTCGGTAGCCGTATTAAATACACGCATAAAGCTTACGGGACCGCTCGCGACCCCTCCGGTACTGTTAACAGATGAGCCTGAGGGACGAAGCCGGGAAAAGGAAAATCCGGTGCCGCCGCCTGATTTATGAATAAGCGCCGCCTGTTTGATAGTTTCGAAAATGCCCTCCATCGAATCTTCAACAGGAAGGACAAAACACGCGGAGAGCTGACCGAGAGGACGCCCCGCGTTCATCAATGTCGGGGAGTTCGGTAAAAACCGCATCCCGGTCATCATATCGTAAAACCTCCCGGTCATACCCTCGATGTCCGCCTGCGGGTTATAAATCCCGTCGGCCTCGGCGACAGCCTCGGCGACACGACGGAACATATCCTCGGGCTCCTCCTTCGGCAGGTTGTCTTCTCCTTTAATGAGGTACCTTCGGCGTAATACCTCACGCGCGTTATCTGTCAATACCGGATCACCCATTCAAACACCCCTAATAATGCGCTTAATGTCAGCA
>Ga0082212_10002449_pt1 | contig 27017 bp, 19 predicted proteins | sample TergutNt197P3_FD_71548 | JGI IMG/M metagenome (GOLD analysis project Ga0082212, IMG submission 71548) | Neocapritermes taracua P3 segment gut microbial communities from Petit-Saut dam, French Guiana - Nt197 P3 | ecosystem: Host-associated > Arthropoda: Insects > Digestive system > Gut ...
ATTTTCTCCGAATATCACTGAACTTGCGAATAATTTGAATGTCAGCAGAAACAGTCTGTTGAATTACTTGACAATTTTGGAACGGGGTGGACTTGTGTGCTTGTTAAAAAGCAATACAAAAGGCATAAATTCGTTGGCGAAACCCGAAAAAATTTACCTCAACAATCCCAATCATATTTATGCCTTCGATGCCAATAAACTTAATACAGGCAACTTAATGGAGACCTTTTTTATGAATCAGTTACAAGCAGTTAGTGAAGTAACCTCTGCCAATACTGCTGACTTTACAGTTGATAACCGGTATATTTTTGAAATTGGCGGTAAAAATAAAGGACATGAACAGATTATTGGTTTAAACAATGCTTTTATGGCTTTGGACAATTTGGAATACGGCTTTGGAAATAAAATTCCGCTTTGGCTTTTTGGAATGTTGTATTGATACCCGTATTTGCAATGCGGCAATATCGAATATCGGGATTTGCAATGCGAAATATTTGCTTGATACGGATTTTAAATCCAATTAGACAAAAGATCATCCAATTTTTTTTGTTTTCCATTCTTGTGGCACGTTACAATAAAAAAGTGTTACTTTTTTTGTTTTTTTAGCAACTTTAGTAACACGTTTTAATTCTTTCGTGTTATCTTTGCTGCCGAAACAAATAGTTTTTTAGCTATTGGTTTTCTGTTTTCAGAGATAAACCATTAATTGAAGAAAATGAAAAGAATCTTGTTTGTTGCGTTTTTGTGTTTATATTCAGTTTTTTGCATAGCTCAGGGCGGTAATACCATATCTCGGGATACCACAAGTAATGAAGTTGTCAATCTGAGTGAGGTAGTTGTCACAGGTACACGTGTACCTGTTCCGCGCGATGTAATACCTGTTCCGATAACGGTTGTACCTCGCAGTACGATAGAGCAAAGCGTGGAGGTTTCGTTGCTTCCTGTATTGATGCAACAGGTACCGGGACTGTTTATTACTTCCCGCGGTGTAGCCGGCTATGGCGTATCGACAGGGGCGGCAGGGGGGATCAATATGCGTGGTTTTGCGGGGAGTACCGGGCAGGTGCTTATCCTTATCGACGGACATCCGCAATTCGCTACCATCTATGGACATCCTGTGGCCGATGCATATATTGTATCGGATGCACAACGCATAGAGGTTTCGAGAGGCGCCGCATCCATCCTCTATGGCTCAAACGCAATGGGAGGAGCGATCAATATCATAACCCGGCAAGCCACCGAAGATGGCAATAGGTTATCGGCAAGATTATCGGGTGGGTCGTATGGCACGCAAAGATATTCGATAACAGATACTTGGCGCGATGGACGTTTTTCGGGCGTTGTCAGTGGTAACTACGAGCGGACGGATGGGCATCGTGCAAATTCCTCATTCGACTCTTGGACAGGATTTGTAAAGGCAGGTTACGAATTGTCGGAAGTGTGGAAAATAACGGGTAACATCAATGTAGCCAAATCAAAGGCTCAAGTACCCGGACAGGAAAGCCGTCCCTTATTGGATGCTACGACAGACGCGTTACGCGGTATGGTCGGCCTTTCTTTAGAAAACAGATACGGCAAAACAAGAGGGGCTGTTAATTTTTATTATAATTGGGGCGATCATAATGTTAATGACGGTTATTTTGAGGGAGGAATGCCACGTCCGTATCTTTTCGAATCGACGGATTATATGGGCGGTGTAAATATTTATCAGGCTGTAAATCTGTTCAGTGGAAATTCAATTACAGGCGGTTTTGACCTGAAACTGTATGGCGGTAATGCTTATCGCGATCCCGTTACGGAAATATATGCCGATCATATTAAACTTCATGAAGTTGCCGGGTATCTTTTGGCTCAGCAGCAGCTCCTGAGGTTTATGTTAGAAGCGGGATTGCGTTTAGAAAATCACAAGCTATATGGCTCGGAATGGGTGCCGCAAGCAGGCATATCATTTAAAGCAGCAGCGCTGACACATCTGAAATTTTCAGTCTCAAAGGGATTCCGTACGCCTAATATGCGGGAATTATATATGTATGCCCCTGCAAACGAAGCATTACTTCCCGAACGCAGTTTCAGCTACGATTTTACTGTATCACAGGGATTGTTGGACAATCGTTTGTCTATGGAACTAACCTTATTCAACATCAAAGGGGATAACATGATAGAAACGGTTCAAATCGGCGAAGGTCGTGTACAAAACAGGAATGTGGGCGAATTTTCCAATAAAGGGGTCGAGTTTAGTTTGAATTACCGGATTTTTAACAATCTTAGCCTGAACGCCAACTACAGCTATCTTGATATGGAGAAAGCGGTGACAGGTGCACCCAAAAATAAATTTTATACAGGCATGATGTTCAAACCCGGCAAATTTTCCTTGAATATGGGAGCACAAGTCATTGATAAACTTTACCTTATTACCGGAGATGATCCCCGAACGATCAATTATACATTAGTAGAAGCGCAAATTGCTTATTGTCCGCTCAAATGGATGGAATTGTTTGTTAAGGGCAACAACCTGTTGGGAGCAAAATACGAAACAATGGCCGGTTATCCGATGCCAAAGGTTACGTTTATGGGAGGGGTGGTAATAAATCTATGAATAGATTTATTGAATTAAAAATTAAAAATTAAGAATTAAGAATTCATAATTCAAAAAGTATGCGCAGTATTCTAATTATCTTGAGTTTGGCAATTCTTTTTGCGTCGTGTGAGGATACAAAAAGCAAGAGGATTCGTGTTGCGGTAGAAAACCAAATGACCGTTTATCCAGAATCTACTTTGAAAGATTTGTACAAAAATTTTTTTCAGGATCGTTTTGGACCGGGGCATCTTATTCCCGATACTGCTGCAGCCGGAAATTATCTGCGTAGCGAATTAGCTTCTATTGGCAAGACAAGTGGGGCATATTATGAGCCGACCGGATGGGAAGGTTGTTTCTATCGAGTCAATCTTTCAGTCATTACAGAAAATATTGTACCATACAATGTATATTTCGACGCTTTTGTACAAAGTGTGAATCAGATTGTACCCATTTCTATTGAGCAATGGATAACCGAATGGTTGGCTATCGACAGCGTTATTCGATCTATGAATCTATCACTTGCAGATTATGAAAAAGACCGTATGGAAATCATTGAGATGTTAAATCATGGTGAATATGTTATACACCACAGCCCTCAGTTTGAACAACATTATGAACCCCATTACCGTATCATTGAAAAAAAAATCTTTGAGAGAGATATAAAACCGTATTTGTTAATTGAAAATTAAATATTAGAGTTTAGTTTAAAGAAATACAATCGCAATTCCTAATTGCTTCCCTTCGGAAAGCCAAACATTAATTTTCAACACTAATGAAAATCCTAATTCCTAATTCTTAATTCCTAATTCCTAATTTTTTACTATCTTTGGCCGTTCATTTCATACAATGTAAGGTATGTTTTTCAAAGACGTCATCGGACAGGATAGTTTAAAACAACAGTTGATTGCTTCGGCGCAAAAAGGCGTGGTACCTCATTCGCAGCTATTTTGTGGTCAGGCCGGTTATGGTTCTTTTACGATAGCCTTTGCTTACGCCCGTTATTTAAATTGTACGGATCGGTCTGACAGGGATGCTTGCGGACAATGTCCTTCGTGCTTGAAATATAATGAAATAGCCCATCCTGACCTTTTTTTTATTTTTCCGATGACTTTGGTAGAAAGGAAGAAAACCGTTTGCGATGACTATTTAGCGGAATGGCGTACATTTTTATCTACCCGCATTTATTTTGATTTGAATAGTTGGCTGAATGAAATTGACGCCACCAAGCAGGCAATCATTTATGCCAAGGAAAGCGATGAGATCATGCGAAAAGTCAGTTTGAAGATTTACGAAGCGGCCTACCGTATTTTACTGATTTGGATGCCTGAGCGTATGCATGCCTCGTGTGCCAATAAGTTACTGAAAGTAATTGAAGAACCGCCGCCAAATACGATTATCCTGATGGTTTCGGAAGAGCCTGACAGGATTTTGGGCACGATCCTTTCGCGTTCACAGCGAATCAATGTCAAACCGATTGACACGCAAATACTTTCAGAATATGCCTGTTCCCGGTTTGATTTAGAGGCAGATGGCTCACTTCAGATTGCCCGCATGGCGCATGGCGATTATATTCGAATGATTGACCTCCTGCATGAAAGTGAGGAAAATGCTTTTTTTCTCCGGCAATTTATGTTGATGATGCGTAATTCGTGGACAAAAAATGTCAAAGGCATGAAAGTTTTCGCAGATGAAATGGCCTCACTCAAAAAAGAACGTCAGCGCAATTTCCTTGCCTATTGCCAGCGTTTTATCCGTGAAAATTTTATCTATCGTTTTCAGATGTCCGAAATGAATTATATGAATAAAGAAGAAGCCGGTTTCTCGGTTAATTTCGCGCCCTTTATCAATGAACGAAATGTTTTTGATTTGATAGCAGAACTGACAGAAGCCGACAGACATCTTGCCCAAAATGTGAATGTCAAAATGGTTTATTTTGATTTAGCATTGAGAATCACAACTTTACTGAAAAAATAATGAGAAACACATTATTCCTTCTTTTTACATTATTAACACTGATTTTTTTCAATAGTTGCAATATATTTTCCGGACGAAGTTCGTTGGCGGAGCCGATTCACATCAACCGTTTTGACAAGGATTTATTTCAATTGATTATACAGGACACGCCCGAATTAATGGAAAAAATAAATACCGACTATCCTGAAATGATAAAAGTAATCGGATTGGGTATTTTCGATTTTAGAGATACATTACAGCAGGATTTTTTCGATCGTTTGGTTAATTATTATTCAGAACCTACACTAAATAAACTATATCGCGATGCGATAAAAATATTTGATAACGTTGAAGTTGTGGAAGCTGATCTGGGAGTTGGTTTTCAGTACCTGAGAACCTGTTTCCCCTCCATGCAAATCCCGGCAGTCTTTATGCATGTATCAGGTTTTCAACAAAACACATTAGTTGCCGACAGTTTACTTTCTATTTCGATTGATAAATATTTAGGTTTCGATTATCCGATGTATGAGGATTTTTTCTACGATTATCAGCTTCAAAAAATGACTCCGGAGCGTATTGTTCCGGACTATTTGAAAGCATGGATAATTTCGGAATTTCCATTTACCGGAAACAATAGAATATTGCTTGATCGAATGATCTACGAAGGAAAAATACTCTATATAATTCATCATGCGATTCCAAAGTCTCTTCCTGAAGTTTTATTGGGCTATGATTCAAAAGAATATCAATGGTGTAAAAAAAATGAGAAGATTGTATGGAAAACCATTATTGAGCGAAATCATCTGTATACACCCGATGCGACCTCTACTGCCGGATATTTTGCCGACAGACCTTCCGATTTTATCTCCAATGACGCACCTGGTAATTTTGGAAGTTGGTTAGGTTGGCAAATCGTTTCAAGATACATGGACAGAACGAAAGTTTCGGTCGAAGAACTGATGAATAATACAGATTATCAAGAGATATTGAGGCTGTCGAGATATAAACCGTAAATAATTATCTCCTTATCCCCCTTTGGAGGGGGCAGGGGGAGGTACTTACAACTTATTTTATTAATAAAGATGAAAATAATTAACAAACAGTTATTAGACGAAACAACAGAGCGGGCGAAACATTCGCCACGACTGAGAATGAATTACAACTTCCACGAAACGTTAGACGATCCGATCAGCCGTTTGCTTAATGCAATGGAGCCGGATACTTATCTGCGACCGCACAGGCACTGTAATCCGGATAAAGATGAGATTTTTTTGCTGCTGCGTGGGAAGGTGGCTGTGTTTCTTTTCGACGAAAAGGGCGGGATCACTGATACGCTTTTATTAGACCCGCTAAATGGTTGCTATGGAGCTGAAATTCCATCCGGTATATGGCATGGGCTTTTGGTACTCGAATCGGGTTCGGTCATTTACGAAATCAAGGAAGGCCCTTATACTCCGCTAACACCTGAAAATATGGCTTCATGGGCGCCTGCAGCTGACGATACGGATGAGGTAAGAAAATACTTGGAAGAGTTAAGAACTAAGAGTTAAGCATGATAAAAGACAACCTCCCCCTGCCCCCTCCAAAGGAGGATATGAGAATCGTACAATCTTTTTTGTCAAAAAATAATTATCCGCCATTTGATTTAAAAGCCGTATTATTTGATATGGATGGCGTACTTTTTGATTCGATGCCGAATCATACTTTGTCGTGGCATCAGGTAATGAAAAATCACGGACTTGAGCTTTCTTGTGAAGAAGCCTATTTACACGAAGGAAGTAAAGGTGACGATACGATACGGATGATAAGCCAAAAACAGGGATTAATAATTTCCGACGATGAAATAAAAGCCATTTATAAAGAAAAAACAGAAATTTTCAACACCTTTCCGACCTCGAAAAGTATGCCCGGAAGTTATGAACTTTTACAAAAAGTAATGAATGACGGCCTTATTCCTATACTTGTGACAGGTTCCGGTCAGGTTTCTTTATTGAATAATCTGAATGTTTTTTTCCCCGATGTTTTCGCGAGCGAACGAATGATCACTGCATTTGACGTCAAACATGGAAAGCCCAATCCCGAACCTTATCTGAAAGCGCTCGAGAAAGGGAATTTGAAACCATGGGAAACTGTCGTCGTAGAGAATTCGCCATTAGGAATCGAAGCAGCTCATAAGGCAGGACTTTTTGTCATTGTTGTCAATACCGGTCCGCTGTCGGATTCGTTGTTATGGGAAGCCGGCGCTAATGTGCTTTATCCAAGTATGTTGGCTTTGAATGAAGCGTGGGAAAAAATCATGAGATGTTTTAATTTAAAGATTTAAAGATTTAAGAATTGAAAGATTTAAGAATTGAAAAATGAATTTTTTAACAAATTGTATGGTATTAAAATAAAAAGTGATTATTTTTGCAGCATGTATAATAATTAATTGTAATTGAATCATGTTGAACAGACGTAACTTTTTAAGAAACACATCATTGATGGCTGCCGGTGGTTTATTGACCGGTAATGTAAATGTAGCGAATGCTTCCGTAAAGAGCGCTGCGGGAGTAAACCGTGCAAAAAATTTCGGACTTCAGATTTATTCGCTCACAGTAAGGAATGGACAAGAATTCACGAGCAATGTGCCCGGTGGGTTAAAGAGAGTAGCAGAAATGGGGTATACATCGCTTGAATTAGCCGGTTATTCCGTTGAAGGAAAGGTTGGAGCCGTTTCGATTGCAGATTTTAAAAAATATGCCGACGATGCCGGGTTGAAAATTTCCAGTTCGCACGTAAATCCTCCGGTACGCGAGTATACCAAAGAAAATATTGAAAAGGCAAAGGAATTTTGGAAAACGGTGTGCGAACATCATGCGAAAATGAATTGCAGATACGTTATCATACCCGGACAGCCCTCTACGCGCAGCACTGAAGAAGTAGCTGCTGTAGGAGAAGGTTTCAATGCCATGGGCGAAATTTCAAAAGCTGCCGGACTACAATTTGCATTCCATAACCACAGTGGTGAATTTCAACGTGTTGTACCCGGAGGAACAGAACCCGTGCGGGCAGGCGGAGGATTCGGCCGTTTGCCGGAAGGTGCGAAAATGATTTATGATGGTATGATCGAAGCTACCGATCCATCGTTGGTACAATTTGAAATGGACGTATACTGGACCGTAATGGGAGCGCAAGACCCTGTGGCTTACATGAAGAAATATGCCAACCGAATTCGTATATTACATATCAAAGATGTAGCCATCTTAGGTGAATCGGGCATGATGAACTTCCAGAAAATATTTGAAACCGCTTATGCCAATGGCATTGCCAACTTTTTTGTCGAATTGGAAGGATTCAGCGTAGGAACACAATTTGAAGGCGTCAGAGGTTGTGCCGACTATCTTTTGAATGCTCCGTTCGTAAGATAATTTTATGATGTAGAGACGCAATGCATTGCGTCTCTACATTTCCATTTCCACTATTAAATACGTCTCAATGCCGTTCTCGCAGCAAAATGCATTGCGTCTCTACATTTCTACCCTGATGCGTGCGTCGACTGCAATGATGCCTCTCTCAGTAGCCAAAAGGGGATTGATATCCAACTCCTTGATCTCGGTAGCAAAACGGAGTAAAGAGGATAGTTGTACAATGATTTTGGCAAACTGGTATTCGTCGATTCCTTTTTGGCCGCGTGCTCCTTGGAATACCTTGTAACCATTGAGCGAACGAATCATCGAAAGCGCTTCTTCGGTGACAAGAGGGGCTAACCCTGACGCCACATCCTTGAATATTTCCACAAAAATCCCTCCCAAGCCGCAGAGCACAACGTGGCCGAATCGTTCTTCGTATTTGGCTCCGATAAACAATTCCGTTCCGTTCAACATCGGCTGTATCATAACGGCTTGTGCATCAGCAAGTCCCATGAGCCGTTCAAATTCAATTTCGAGGTGCTTCTGTGAGCGTATATTAAGTGCAACACCTCCGATATCCGATTTATGTACAGGTCCCACCACTTTAGCTACCACAGGATACGATACCTTTTCCGCAAAATCGCGTATTTTATCCCATTCGTCCGAAACGAGTTCTTCAACCATCGGGATATTGGCTGATTTAAAGAGTTGCTGAACAAGATGCGGCGCTATGTATCCGGGTTCTTGTATGGAGTCAATGATTTTACGTACACGCGGGATATCCACGCCCATTAATTCGAGGTTATTTGTCAGAGGGCGAGGCGTTTTCAGGATTTTTGTGAGTGCATTGGCAAGACCTGCTTCATCGCTGAAGTTCACATGTCCTTTTTTGATAAAGACATTGGTTTCATCCCAAGCCGTGCTTACGGATGGTAACACCGGGAAAATAGGTTTCGTGCACGACCGCATTTTTTGATCCAATACTTCGTAAGCCTCATATACCCTTGTTAAACCCGGACTGCCGAAAATTACAGCGATTCCGTCTATATCGTTGAATGTCTTTTCACAATAATCAATGGCTGTTGCCAAGTGTTCAGGTCCTCCCGTTCCGAGAATATCGATAGGGTTGCTGACAGACGAGCCGGGAAGGAGTTGTCTCTTGAGTTGTTCGGCCTCATTTGTGCCCGACAATTTGGGTATCTCCATTCCGCCTTTTGCCAATGCATCTGTCAGTATCACTGCAGGGCCGCCTGCATGTGTGACAATGGCTATGTTCCTACCTTTCAATTCTTTTTGTGTAAAAACAGCGCCAATGGTTGCCAATTCTTCGCGACTGGTGCAACGCACAACACCTGCCTTTCGGAAAAGCGCTTCGACAGCCAAATCAGGATTAGCCATAGCGCCTGTATGCGACGAAGCTGCCCGCAAGCCCGATTCGGATGTGCCTGATTTAATGGCGGCGATCTTACAACCTTTGCGTATCAACGAGCCTGTATGCTCGAGCAATTTATCCGGATCTTTTACACTTTCAATATACAGCAGTTTGATTTTCGAATCTGTTTCAGGATTAAAATGTGTATCCATATATTCCAGAATGTCTTCAACCGATATTTGGGCGGCATTGCCTACCGACCAGACCGAATTAAACCGCAGTCCCATATTGATAGCCGACTCCATCAGAAAGATAGCCGTTCCTCCCGAACTCGAAATCATATCCACCCCGTAAGGATCCATTTCGGGGATCGGGAGCGTAAACAAACTATGATGATACCTGTTCAGTATCCCGATACAATTAGGGCCTATTAAGCAGGCCTTTGCCCTATTAATTTCATCTACAATTTTTCTTTCGAGCATTTTGCCTTCTTCCGACGTTTCGCTTAAGTCGGCCGTATACATGATAAATGCTTTGACACCCTTGTCTTTAGCCAATATCGTAATCGTCTCAAGGCAAGCAGATGCAGGAATTGCAATAATGGCCAAATCGGTTTGCGGAATTTCAGAGACATGTCGGTAACAGCGATGACCTTGTACTTCGGTCTCTTTCGGATTGACTGCATAAAGAATGCCCTTGTATCCGCCATTGAGTAAATTGCGAAAACAGTTTCCTCCCGGTTTCGATGTATTATTCGAACCGCCTACAACCACAATGCTTTGTGGATTTATTAGTGCCTGATTAATCATACATTATTTTTTTTTCTTGCAAAATTAACAAATTAAGGTTGAAAAAAGAAAGAAACCGTTTAAAATTATTATTTTTGCAACACAATGTAAACCTATAGAAATGAATCGTTCGACTGATATTATATTGAAAAGTGTTGAGGAAACAATCTGTAACTCAATGAATGAATACGGATATATTCCTGAAAATGCAGGACGCCCATTGCCCAATTCCGGTAAACTGGCTCAAATTATACAATTGATAAAAGAGATTATCTTTCCCGGTTTTTTCAACGAAACAGGCGTCAATCCGGTTATGCAGCAATATCATATCAGCCTGAACCTGGAATGTATCAATACCTTATTGAAAGAACAGATTGCCAACGGACTTCATTTTTTCACAAAACAGACTAATGGCAATTCCGAGAGCGATGCATCAACGCGGGCGCTTACTTTTATTGAACGCATCCCTGAAATCAAGAGGCTGTTATGTACCGATGTAAAGGCAATGTGCGACAACGATCCGGCAGCTAAGAGTTATGGAGAAGTAATAATCTGTTATCCAAGTATTCAGGCAATGATACATTATCGTGTAGCGCACGAACTCCTGTTACTCGACGTGCCTGTTGTTCCTCGTATCATTACAGAAATGGCTCATTCGGTAACCGGCATTGATATTCATCCCGGCGCCCGGATTGGCGAATATTTCAGTATCGACCATGGTACGGGTGTTGTGATCGGCGAAACCGCCATCATAGGCAATCATGTACATCTATATAAAGGTGTCACGTTGGGAGCCAAAAATTTTGTACTCGATGAATCCGGTAATCCAATCAATGTACCCCGTCATCCAATTATCGAAGATCATGTGATAATCTATTCGAATGCAACGATTTTGGGACGTATTAATATCGGACATCATTCGATAATCGGTGGGAATATCTGGTTGACGGAAAGTGTTCCGCCTCACTCGCGTATTACACAGCAACGTAGCTCAAATCACAATAATATACAATAATTGAGAAGTATTATAATATGTTTCTATAAATAGATCGAAATGAAAAAAACTGTTATTTATCTTATCGCCTTAAGTCTTTTAAGATACTTTTCTGTTGAGGCGCAGGAATTTAAGTTAGACACCTCAGTGGGCTATTTTTTAAATAAAGGGGTGAATGTGATGGCCTTTGCCGATATTTATCCCGAAGGACATCAGAGTGGTGTCAGTATTATTATGCACGGCAACCGCGTCGCTACCAATGGCGATATTCGTTTTGAACAAACACCCGGACAATGGCAACCGTTACCGCGACAAGGCAGACGTGATATGAGTATCCCGTCAAATACCATCACTACTTCGTTGAGCTACCCTGACTCTTCCAAGCATCTGACAGGTTTTAATCCGATGATTTATCCTGATTTTCAATTAAATTATACCGTTACCGTCAAGGGAGAAGGCGCTTCGGTTATTGTGACGGTAGACTTAGATCGTCCGATACCGGCGTTTCTTTCCGGTAAAATGTGCTTCAATATGGAGTTATTTCCCGGCGCCCTGTTCGGAAAACCCTGGATTATGGACAACAAACAGGGCATCTTCCCCGAACAGCCCAACGGTCCTACCTTATCGTTGCCTGCCAATCATTTGAATAGCGGCAATTTCAGTCGCCCGAATGCAAGAGCAAGCAAAGACGATCTTGTCAATGCTGATGGTTCGGGATATAGTCCGATGGTTGCCGACGATCTTATCGCACTGCCGTATGCCAAAGGCAAGCGGTTTACCGTCAGACCGGACGATCCGTACAACCGTTTTACGATCGAAACAAAAGGCGCTGAACTGAAATTATACGATGGACGCATGAACCATAACAACGGATGGTTTGTAGTAAGCAGTGAAGTTCCTGCCGGAGCAACAAAAGGCGCCATCCAATGGATCATTACGCCTACGATTGTCGACGAATGGGTATATCAACCCATTATTCAAACGTCGCAGATAGGCTATCATCCCAATCAACCGAAAGAAGCCATCATCGAATTGGATAATCGTGAGACAAAACGCGAAAAGCCCATCCTCTATAAAATCACGGAAAACGGCGAGCAGGAAGTTTTGACCGGAACCGGTCAGGAATGGGGTAAGTTTCTTCGTTATAATTATTTGAAATTTAACTTTACCAATATAAAAGAAGAAGGATTGTACCGTGTACGTTACGGCTCTTCTGCCTCCTCTATTTTCCGGATTGCCGGCGATATCTACGATCGTGGCGTATGGCAGCCGGTCATCGAATATTTTCTTCCCGTACAAATGTGCCATGTTCGTGTAGCCGAAAAATACCGTATATGGCATGACCTGTGTCATGACGACGACGCCCGCATGGCTCCGGTCGATTACAACCATCTCGACGGGTATGTGCAGGGACCTTCAACCCTGACAAAGTATAATCCGGGTGATGTGGTACCCGGACTGAATGTCGGCGGCTGGCATGACGCCGGCGACGATGATTTGCGTATCGAATCGCAAGGGGGCGAGGTATATATCTTAGTGCAGGCTTACGAATCTTTTAATAAACTGTACTGGGATGAGACTTCCATCAACCAACTTACGAAAGTTGTCGAAATCCATCAGCCTGACGGTAAGAATGATATCCTGCAGCAGATTGAGCATGGAACATTGTCGATCGTTGGTGCTTACCGTGCGTTGGGACGGCTTTACAGGGGTATCATCAGCAATAACATACGGCATTATGTATTTCTTGGCGACCCTGCAGGGATGACGGACGGAATAAAAGGCAATGCTGACGACCGTTGGGTGTTTACAGAAAATAACCCCGGGCGCGAACTAACAGCCGCCGCCCATTTAGCTGCCGCATCACGTGCCTTGAAAGGTTTCAACGATACATTGAGCGTTCAGGCTTTGGAAGCCGCCCGTGAAATATATAAAATCTCCGGCGCTCCTCAATCGACTCCACAGACTACCCAACAGCCCGGAAGAGGCCCGATGGGCAGGTCGCAAAAAATACATGCAGCAGTTGAATTGTTTCTGACCACCGGCGATAAGGAATACAAAGACTTTATCTTATCGGAATCCGAATATATTACCGGCGCAGGTATCAATCAAATGGGCTGGTATGTATCGCAGGTTGAAAAAACGTTGGGCAATGCTGACTTTTCAAATGCTTTCCGTGCTGCGCTGCCTGCATTGCGTGATAATTATGCAAGGCAAAGCAGTGAAACGCCTTACGGCGTTCCATATCGTCCGCAAGTTTGGGGGGCAGGATGGGATATACAACGGATGGGGTATCAGTATTATTTTCTTCACAGGGCCTATCCCGAAATATTTGGACCTGAAATGGTTTTCAATGCGTTAGATTTTATTTTGGGACGTCATCCCGGTTCCAATACACAGTCTTTTGCCTCAGGCATAGGAGCCGAATCGGCTACGGTTGGTTATGGATTGAATCGGGCAGACTGGTCGTACATACCCGGTGGCGTAGTATCCGGAACGGCACTTATCAGACCCGACCTGCCGGAGTTGCTGGTATTCCCATACCTCTGGCAACAGGTTGAATATGTGATGGGTGGCGGTTCGTCGCATTATATGTTTCTTGTTCTTGCAGCGCAACAAATTCTCAATAAATAATATGAAACAGTGTGTTTTTTTATTGCTGTCCATCCTTATCTTCGGATGCCAAAATGTGCGGGATGAATCCCTGCAAACTGAAATTACGAATGGACTGATTACAGCTAAATTGAATTTACCTGATTTGGAGAACGGGTATTATCGTGGCAGTCGATTTGACTGGTCGGGTGTAATGCCTGAATTAAAATACGAAGGACATGATTATTTCGGACAATGGTTTCGCGATTACGATCCGAAAATCCATGACGCCATACTCGGTCCGGTTGAAGAATTTATGCCAATCGGATATGAAGAGGCGCCGGTCGGCGGCGAATTTCTTCGGATAGGTATCGGAGGATTACGCAAACCTGATGAAAACACATTCCAACGCTTTGGATACTACGATTTTTCCAACCCCGGTAAGTGGAGGATAAAAAAAACAAATGATCATGTAGACTTTAAACACCAAGTAACGGATGTGGCCGGATATAGTTATGATTATCAAAAGACAGTTCGTTTGACTAAAGGGTTGCCCCAAATGACATTAACACATAAACTGACAAACACGGGCAAAAAAACGATCGAAACAGAGGTGTATAATCATAATTTTTTTATGATCGACCAACAACAGATAAATTCCGGTGTTGTCGTGATGTTTCCTTTTCCGCTGAGCGTGACAAGTACCAATCCGGCTGTTAAGGTTGAAGGCCGTCAAATAGAGTATATCGACACACCGCGCCGTTCCGTGATGTTTGACGACCTGCAAGGTCATAGTAAAAGCGTTGAAGACTACGACTTTCGCATCGAAAACCAGGCGTCGGGCGCCGGTGTGAGAATTACCTGCGACCGGCCTTTACACAAACTTGTCTATTGGTCTTCTACAACGACACAATGCCCCGAGCCTTACCTGTATATTTACATAAAACCGGGTGAAACTTTCACATGGACTATAACTTACGATTTTTACTTAATCAAATAAAATATGAAAAAAATACTGTTATTTATTATCGTTTTATTGACTGTCGCGTCATGTGCCACAAAAATGTCGGAAGAAGACATGATTGTAACACAGCTCAAACTGGAAATCGTGCAAGACCTGACAGAAAATATCTTGCCCTTCTGGGCTGATCATTCTCCCGATCCTGTCGGCGGTTTTTACGGTACCCTGATTTTTGACGGAACGCCGAGAGAGAATGCAATGAAAGGTGGCATACTGAATGCCCGATTACTGTGGACCTATTCCACTGCATACCGTATGCTGAAAGACGAAAAATACCTGACATTAGCGAATCGTGCGCAGCAATATTTTCTCGATCATTTTATTGATCCGATATATGGCGGCTCTTTTTATACGGTAACTGCCACAGGTGAACCTCAAAATATGCAAAAACAATCCTACCAAAATGCCTTTGCTATTTATGGGTTGTCGGAGCATTATCGCGCTACGGGCAATAAGGAAAGTTTAGATGCAGCAATCGGCGTCTATCGAAAAATGATTGAACATGCTTACGACCCCATAAACGGAGGTTTCATAGAGTCTTTTACACGCGAATGGGAAATGATTGACATACCCTATCCCAAACAAATGAACAACAACCTCCATGTGTTGGAAGCCCTTACAAACCTCTACCGTGTGTGGAAAGATGAAGGGTTGAAAGAGCATCTGAAGGAACAAATCCACGTCATGTCGCACAAAGTGTTGAATCAGCAAACATGGCACGAAGAACTCTTCTTTACGATGGATTGGCAGAATCAACGCGACATTGATTCTTACGGTCATGATATTGAGTTTTCGTGGCTGTTGGTTGAAGGCGCCGAAGTTTTGGGTGATGAAGAGATATTGGAAGATACCAAACGCATTGCAGTGAATTTGGCAACCATACAGTTGAAAGAGGGCGTACATGAAAGCGGCGCTATGATAACCGAAAAAGCGGGCGATCATATTACGCCTAATTTTTCATGGTGGGAACAAAACGAAGCTGTAGTAGGGTTTCTGAATGCATGGCAATTGAGCGGCGACAGAAAGTTTCTTGATGCTGCCGTACGGTCGTGGGAGTGGATCAAAACCTATATGATCGACTACGAATACGGCGAATGGTATGGGAGTGTGAATGCAAACTTAGAGCCGCGTAAAAACGGCGTGAAAGCCGATCAATGGCGTTGTCCTTACCATAATAGCCGTATGGGGTTTGAGGTGATGACGAGGTTTAATTAGGAATTAGAAATTAAGAATTACGAATTACTGAATATTGAATATGAAATATAAATGTTTTATTGGCGTTGTTGTCATTTTCTTAATGATGAGCATGGCCGTGTTTGGAGGCAATTACAATGGGTTCAAAGTGTCGGTTTATACCCGCGCACAAGAAGTGGAAAAGATGAAAGACCTGCATTGGTTGGACTCTACGTGGACAATTATCTCAAGCCAGTTGAAAGTCGATAAGATTTATCTGGAGACACATCGCGACATGTTGGTTATACCCGATGCAACGCTCGATCAGGCTAAAAAATTCTTCCGCGACAAAGGCATCGAAGTAGGAGGGGGGATAACATATACCGTTAACGAATCCAACAGTTTTGAGACTTTTTGCTATTCCGATCCCGAACACCGGAAGTTAATACGCGAAATAGCCGAACATACGGCTAAACACTTTGATGATTTTATCCTCGATGATTTTTTCTTTACAAGTTGTAAATCGGATATCGAAATAAAAGCCAAAGGCAATAAGAGCTGGACGCAATATCGCATGGATTTGCTGACCGAAGCAGGGAAAAATTTAGTGATCGGACCAGCTAAAAAAGTGAATCCCAACGTAAAGATCATCATCAAATACCCGAATTGGTACGACCATTTTTCGGGTCTTGGTTTTGACTTATCCACAGGCCCCTATATGTTCGACGGCGTATGGACGGGAACTGAAACACGTGATCCGTCGTCTGCACAACATCTGCAACATTATTTAGGCTACAATATTGTCCGTTACTTTGATAACCTGCGACCCGGACATAATATGGGAGGTTGGGTCGATAGCGGCGGTTCCAATATGGGTATGGATCGCTATGCCGAACAAATTTGGCTTACTTTCTTTGCCAAAGCGCCCGAGATTGCGTTATTTGCTTACAATCAGTTGATTGGGGTAGCGCTGCGTCCCGAGATGCATCGCACTGCATGGCAAGGTCAGGGAACGAGTTTCGATTACGACGAAATGATGAAGCCTGTGAACCTCAACGGCCGGATGACTACGCCGACTACATTAGCCCGTGTTGCAGGCTATTCCGTTGAGCAGATAAACAGTTTTATCCATCAATTGGGACATCCCATCGGAATCAAATGTTACAAACCTTTCAATTCTTTGGGAGAGGACTTTTTACAGAATTACTTCGGTATGATAGGCCTTCCGATAGATATGTATTCGGAATTTCCGACCGACCAGAAAGTGGTTTTGCTTACCGAGCAGGCAAAGAACGACCCCAATATCATTGCAAAGATCAAAGGCCAACTGACTAAAGGCAATGACATTGTCATTACTACCGGCCTGTTGAAAGCGATCCCCGAAAAGATTGCCGATATTGCCGAACTGCGCGCTTCCGATCTCAAAGCGCTTGTGAATGACTTCGGGATGTACGGAAAAATTGAGAAGGACATACTGATACCCCAAGTTTTGTATCATACCAACGATGCATGGGATATCCTGAGTGCCGGACGTCCCCTGACAGGTGGCGTCAGCGGATATCCCCTGCTTCTCAGGGCAGGCTATTCCAAAGGCAATCTCTATGTGATGACGATTCCCGACGATTTCGGCAATCTGTACGACTTGCCGGTGGGTGTACTCAACATGTTCCGTCAGACGTTGAGCAAAGATTTGGATTTGCGAATTGATGCACCGGCCAAAGTGAGCCTCTTTATGTACGATAACGGCACGTTTATCGTGGAATCATTTCTTGACGAACCTGTGTCCATTCAGGTCAATGCAAAGGAAGGTATTGAAACGATTACCGATATGCTGAGTGGCGCCATTATTACCAAACAGCCCGAACAACCCGGCACGTCATTCATGCGCCGGTTCCGCGGAGATGATAAAACAGCTGTCTTCCGTATTACGCTTATGCCTCATTCGTACCGGGTGTTTAATAAAAATACATAAATTTTCAATTAGGAATTTTGAACATGGGATTATGAGAACGGTTATTTATTTAATTGGCATAATGTCAGTTTGTTCAGTTGCTTGGTCTCAGCAATTGGTAACCGGTCGGATAACCGATGCATCTGACGGAACGCCGATTGCGGGCGCTTCAGTGTTTGTTGCCAATACCACCATCGGGACAGCTTCCGATCTTTCAGGTAACTATTCGTTTATCGTTCCAGGTCGTGGAACTTTCGAAATCGTCGTTTCCCATGTCGGTTATCATTCTGTTTCTCATAAGATTGAGATGCCACAAAATGCCCATCTATACAGTGTGGCATTGGAAATCAATGAACTGGAGGAGGTTTCCATCATAGCTGCCAGAACATACGGAAACAGCGACGTCGCTTTATTCTGGCAAAAAATATTGGGCGAAAGACCATCGAAAAACGGAATGCAGGTGCTCAATGCTGAAAAGGTATACTTTTATAAAAACGACAATATGTTGAAAGCGTCGTGTAAAGAGCCGCTTGAAATTATCAATCACCATACAGGATATCGTATCAGTTATGTGCTTCAGAGTTTTCTGCACGATTACAGGAGCAATGAAACCACATTTTACGGAAAACCTTTCTTTGAGGAACTCGTTTCTCAAAACAACCGTCAAAGAAACAATTGGGAGAAGAAACGGCAGGAGGTGTATGCTGTTTCTCTCAATCATTTTATGCGGGCGTTATATAGGGGACAAATACATGAAGAAGGTTTTTTTGTAATAGACCCCTTTGTGTTTGAAAATGTTTATATACCACCATCAGGTAACGCGCCTGCCGAACAGAAAGAGATACCGCTGAGATTGATTGCTGAAGAACGTGAACTCAAGAAGCAGGATCAATTGGAAAAAATAAGGGCGAGATGGACGGAACATCAAAGACAGGATCAAATATCTTATTTACTCTCGGATTATCGTAGGATGATAGAAACGACGCCTTCCACCACTTTGGAGATGGTAAGTGACTATGTGATTTCTTCTCTGGCACAAAATACTGCTAAGCCTGAACAGAATTTTGTTCATGTAAATTTTGAGGATTCTCTGATTTTGGTATGCATTTCCAAACCCGCAACTGATTTGAAAGGAAAAACAACAACTTATCCTGTAATGGTTGGGCTTCCACCGCAACAATTAACACTCTTTTCGGACGGTAGTTATGCAGGGATTCTGAAAATGCAGGAATTTCGGGGCAATTCGATTTTGTTATCTACATTATCTTCGTCTTTGCCTGTTGAATATGCTGAAACAATACAGAATTCATCAAACAATATTGCGGGCGTAAGCCTTACGCCCCTACTTCTTGAACGGGCTGAAGAAAATATTGCAACCCAATTGAAAATCTGGCCGCAGGAAAAGCTCCATCTTCATACCGATCGCGATATTTATGTGCCCGGCGAAAAGATATGGTTTAAAGCCTACATTGCAGATGCCGCTTCGCACCTGAATACGACCAACAGCAATTATGTGTATGCAGAGCTGATCAGCCCGGTAGATACGCTTGTGAGCAGGGTGATGATACTGCAGGAAGAGGGTATGTTCCATGGATAAATGCCTGTTCCCGCAAACATTCCGGAAGGCGACTATACGCTTCGTGCCTATACGCGCAATATGGAAAATTTGGGTGATGATTACTTTTTTAAGAAGAATATACGAATAAGCCCCACCCCGACCCTCCCCGAAAGGGAGGGAGTCAGGAACGTAACGGGACGCTCCACCGAACGTGCGAATAATGCTCCCCTTTCGGGGGAGTTAGAGGGGGCTTTCTTTGATGTTACGTTCTTTCCCGAAGGCGGCAATCTGCCTGAAGGCGTTGTCCACAAGGTGGCATTTAAGGCACTCAACCGAAATGGTTATCCTGAGGCGATTACCGGATACCTTATTGATGAGAGCGGGATTGAATCCACACCCATACAGACAATCCATGCCGGTATGGGTGTTTTCAGCTACCGACCGGAAGCGGGGAAAAGATACCGGTTAAAATGCAACAACGGAAACGGTGTCGAGAAAGTGTTTGAACTCCCACAATCTAATCCTCGCGCACGGTCATTAGCTATATCCATTCTAAGCGAAGGTATCAATGTCGGCATACAAAAATCCGTTGATGCGCCGGATATACCCTGTTATCTGCTTGTTCACTGTCGGGGCAATGTACTTTTCTTCTCTGAAATGGACGATCAAAGGACAGTTTCGTTTGATAAAGAAGAGCTTCCCGCCGGTGTGATACAGATTGTGCTGTTCGATGAACAGATGAATCCGCTGAGCGAACGGTTGGTATTCAGTCAAAACGAAGCCACCGTACCGGTTGATTTTCATACCGACAAAAATGAATATAAAATCCGTGACAGAATCGTCGCTACGCTGTCATTTCCCGATTCTCTTACTCCCTCCCTATTGGGGAGGGCCGGGGAGGGGCTTTCTGCCCATTTCTCAATAGCCGTCACCGACGACAAAGATGTCGCCGTCGACGAATCCACCACCATCCTGTCAAGCCTGTTACTCTCATCAGAGTTAAAAGGCTATATCGAAAACCCTGCCTATTACCTGCATGACCCTGTTGCCATGGATTTGTTGATGATGACGCATGGATGGAGAAGATACAACATTCCTGAAGTGGTTCAGGGATGTCCGGAAACGCCAAAAATTCCCTTTCAGCAATATCAGACAATTTCCGGCAGGGTTAATACAACAACCATTTTCAACCGTCCTGTACCTGACAGCGAAATAATCATTGCGATAGAAAGGGGAGGCTATGGAGTTATGTCAACCGATGAAAACGGTTTGTTCATTGTTCAGGAACTGGCATTTCCCGACAGTACCAATTTCTTTCTTCAGGCATTAAATAAAAAGGGTAACGACAATGTAAAACTCACCGTCAATCTTGAATCTTTTCCCGGATTGGTTTATGCTCCAAAAACGCCCTTTTCAAAACAAAATACAAGAAATATAGAGACAAAAGACGAGTCGGATGCAAACACTTTTCTTTCAAAAACAGCACAACGCGCTAAATACGAAGAAGAACTATGGACGATTCAACTTCAGGAAGTGGAAGTAACAGCGCCTGTAATAAAGAAAAGAGAATTGAGAGATGATTTTTATTTAAATGGATCTGCTGACTATACCATGAGAAGAGAACAGATTGACGAATGGAAATTTCCTTTTATCAAAAATTATTTAGAAATGGTACCGGGTTTAAGTGTTGAATTAAATGATGATGGTTATTTTAATTACTATCTATTACCACGAAGTCTGTTTCCACCCGCGAAAATATATCTTAACGGGATTGAGACTGATACAAAAGAAATTCATACTCTTACTCAATATGATATTGAAAGTATTGACATTATCAGGTATGCTTCTATTTTAGGTGTGCGTGGAACCGGAGGAGTTATCAGTATTACAACCAGAAGAAGCGGCGATCCCACGCCTGAAAAACAAAACCACGTTGTTTACACCCCATTAGGTTATCAGCAGCCGGTAGCATTTTATGCCCCTATATACGAAACCTTGGAAGCCCGGCAATCGACTATTCCCGATTACCGCACCACTATCTTTTGGAAACCTGATGTGGTACTATCCGACGATGGCAAAGCAAATTTTGAATTCTACACCGCCGATTTCCAAACAAATTATTCCGTTTTTATTGAGGGATTAACCGCGGACGGAAAAATTGTCAGGCAGGTGGAGAAAATAATGGTTAGATATTAGCAGTTAATTGGGAAACATAATTATTAATGTCGAACTTCGACTACATATATCGCTTTCAGATTCACGGCGGAGAGCCGATGTTACATCCTGGAATCACTAAAATCATGGCTTACGTTCTACTCTACAAAGAAAAAATCGGTATTAGTGTAATTGTAACGAACGGAACAAATCTGCCTTCCCGTGAATTGCTGGATGTAATTAGCAGCAATAACGTCGCCATAATTGCAAGTCCGTATAGCTTCAACAAGGCGATGCTTGAAAAACTGAGAAAAACATGCATTGAAAATCATGTTTTGTATACGCAATTTGGAGAAAGAAAATGGTTTAAATTTGACCCACCCGTCAAAGAAAGCTATAATGTATCCGAATTAAAAGCAAAATATCGAACTTGTCCTACCAATGGATTTCCCACCTATAAAAATGGCAGATTATATTTGTGTGCAAGATTGGCTAATATATTGGATTACAAAGACAATCTTGATGATGATAGTATCAATCTTTACTCTCGATCAAGAAACAAAGCAATCCGTTTTTTGATGAAAGAATATTGTATCAACTGCAAGTATTGCAATATTTATAAAAATGAGATGTGTAATGCAGCTGAACAGAGAGAAATAGATAGATGAATTTGCAATATAAGATTATCTTTTTTACTTTTGCATAGCAAAATTCAAGATTTTTATGAAAACCATTATTTTATTTTTTTTCATCATATTTGCTTGTTCAGTTGCCTGGACACAGCAGGGTCGCTATATCAGCGGCCGCATAACCGATGCCGGAGATGGTGAGCCTGTTCCCTCTGTTACGGTTTTTTTCACCAACACAACTGTTGGCACAACAACAGATATGGATGGCAGGTACAGGCTGATCATACCGGGTGAGGGGAGTTACGGCTTAACGGTTTTGCATGTGGGTTATCAAACTGTTGTCAAGGATATTGAACCCAGCTTGACATCCATCGTATATGATGTCGCCTTGCAAATACAGGAACTGGAAGATGTGGTGGTATCCGCAGGCGTCCAGTTCCGCCGGAGTGATATCAACCTTTTTTGGCGAACATTATTGGGCAAGAATCCGTCGCGCAGAACGATTCAGGCAACAAATCCCGAATCGGTTTACTATTATTACAATCCCGAAACGAAGATACTAAAAATTACCTGTCGCGAACCCCTACAAATAGACAACTACGAGACAGGGTATCATATTCAATGTATCGTTGACAATTTTACTCACGACTATAACACAGGCATTACAGACTGGAATGTTCAAACCGTTTTCACTGACCTTCTATCAGCAAATGCTCGACAAAATATTAATTGGGTAAAAAAAAGGGAGGAAGTGTATAATGTTTCAATTGTAAAATTCATTAAGTCATTGTATAACAATTCATTGGATGAAAGTGGATTTGTGTTAGCCGATTTTCAGCTGAGTTCTGACCCATCAAGGCCTTTTAGGCTTTCAATCTTAACGCAGGACTCAGTTTTATCAAACATTTCATCTGACAACAGTAAAACACTGAATTTATCTAATCATCAGGTTCTACTTATTTGCTATGGAAGGCCTGTTGTCGAAAATGATTTTGCTAAATTAGATCGATCACAATATTCAGGAGGAGTTGATATTACGATAACCGGTTCTATATGCCAACAAGATGAACAGTTGGATAAAAATGGTTTATACAGAGGATTATTGCAAGGTAGATCAATGCGTATTTTCTCCGACGGAACCTTTCAACCAGTGTTTACAATAGCTTCTATTAATGACAAAAACAGTTCACCGCTTATGGGTATAAGCATGAGATTGCCTTTAGATTACAATCCCGAAACATCTGCTCCTTTAGCTATGTTAGAGAATATTGCTGACAATTCATACATGTATGACAGTATTTTTCAATATTTCGAGCAACAATTAAGTATGTTCCCTCAGGAAAAGATCCACCTGCATACAGACCGTGATTTATATGTACCAGGCGAAAAGATATGGTTTAAGGCCTACATTGCAGATGCCGCTTCGCACCTGAATACTACTAACAGCCACTATGTGTATGTAGAGCTGATCAGCCCTGCGGATACGCTTGTAAACAGGGTGATGATATTACAGGAAGAGGGTATGTTTCACGGATACATGCCCATCGCAGAAACCGTTCCCGAAGGCGATTATACGCTTCGCGCCTATACTCGGTATATGGAAAATCTCGGTGATGATTACTTTTTTAAGAAGAATATCAGGATAGCAGGAAACGACGTAGCAGGAAGCTACGCCGAGCGTGGTAATAGCAAGGGGATTTATCCCCTTGTCAATGATTTTGACGTTACGTTCTATCCCGAAGGCGGCAATCTGCCTGAAGGCGTTGTCCACAAGGTGGCATTTAAGGCGCTCAACCGGACGGGATACCCTGCACAGGTTACCGGTTATCTTATTGACGAAAGCGGTATTGAAAGTACGCCCATACGGACGTCCCATGCCGGAATGGGTGTTTTCAGTTTTCGGCCTGAAGCGGGGAAAACCTACCGGTTAAAATGCACCAATGAAAACGGTGTCGAGAAAGTGTTTGAACTCCCACAATCTAATTCTCGCGCACGGTCATTAGCTATATCCATTCTAAGCGAAGGCATCAATGTCGGCATACAAAAATCCACCGATGCGCCGGATATACCCTGTTACCTGCTTGTTCACTGTCGGGGCAATGTGCTTTTTCTCTCTGAAATGGACGATCAAAAGACAGTTTCATTTGATAAAGAAGAGCTTCCCGCCGGTGTGATACAGATTGTGCTGTTCGATGAGCAGATGAACCCGTTGAGCGAACGGTTGGTATTCAGTAAAAACGAAGCCACCGTACCGATTGAATTTCATACCGACAAAAATGAATATCAAATCCGTGACAGAATTGTCGCTACGCTGTCATTTCCCGATTCTCTTACTCCCTCCCTATTGGTGAGGGCCGGGGAGGGGCTTTCTGCCCATTTCTCAATAGCCGTCACCGACGACAAAGATGTCGCCGTCGATGAATCCACCACCATCCTGTCAAGCCTGTTGCTTTCATCCGAGTTAAAAGGCTATATCGAAAACCCTGCCTATTACCTGCATGATCCTGTTGCCATGGATTTTTTGATGATGACACACGGCTGGAGAAGATACAACATTCCTGAAGTAGTTCAGGGACGTCCGGAAACGCCAAAGATTCCCTTTCAGCAATATCAGACAATATCAGGCCGGGTAAATACAACAACCATTTTCAACCGACCCGTACCTGACAGCGAAATTATCATTGCGATGGAAGGGGGAGGCTATGGCGTTATGTCAACCGATGAAAACGGTTTGTTTATTGTTCAGGAACTGGCATTTCCCGACAGCACCAATTTCTTTCTTCAGGCATTAAACAAAAAGGGTAACGACAATGTGAAACTCACTGTTAATCAGGATGCCTTTCCCGGATTGGTTTATGTTTTAAAATCTGTTGAAACAAAAATTCAGGAACCAACATTTATGATAAAAGAGGAATCCGGCTTGAATACATTTATAGAAAAAGCATCGCAGCGCACTAAATACGAAGAAGATTTATGGACAATTCAACTGCATGAAGTGGAAGTATCTGCACCAATAATCAAGAAAAGAGAACCGAGAGATGACTTCTATTTAAATACAGCTGCTTCCAATACCATAACGAGAGAAACAATTGACGACTATAAATACTCCACTATTCAAAACTATTTAAGTATGATACCCGGATTATTAGTTTCTACGAGTTATGATGCAGGTGGAAGAATAATTTTCAGTTATTCTATTCCGGGTAACAATGGGCCAATGAAATTCTTTATTGATGGCGTTGAAGTAATTGATCTCGATGATTTTAATTATCTATTGCCGACTACTATTGAAAGTATTGACGTAATTAAGACGGCTACTTTATTAGGAGTACGCGGGGCCGGCGGAGCTATTAGTGTTACAACCAGAAGAAGAGGCGATCCCGCTCCAGAAAAGCAGAACAATTTTGTTTACACCCCATTAGGTTATCAGCAACCAGTAGAATTTTATGCCCCTATATACGAAACCTTGGAAGCCCGGCAATCGACTATTCCCGATTATCGTACCACTATCTTTTGGAAACCCGATGTGGTACTATCCGACGATGGCAAAGCAATTTTTGAATTCTACACCTCCGATTTTCCAACAAACTATTCCGTAGTTATTGAAGGATTAACCGCGGACGGAAAAATTGTCAGGCAGATGGGAAAAATAACGGTCGGATATTAATGGTTAATTAAAATGTTGGATAAAAAAATGCAAGAGCATATTGAGAAATTTAATCAAATAGCAATAAATGTGGATCATAATAATTTGCCTGTTGGATTGTATCATGGAAAGATGGGGCTTTGCATTTATTTTTATGAGTTTGCACGATTGACTTCCGAGAAAAAATACCGTATTATTGCCGATAAAATATTTGACGATACCGTTAACAGCGTTACCGAACATATTGAGATTGACTCTTCAAACGGATTAACCGGCATTTGTATGGCTGTTGACTTCCTGATAGAATCCGGATATATAAAAGGAAACCCTGATCATATACTGAAAAACTATGATGATAAAATTATACAGTCGTTGCTTTTTAATCGTATGTTGGATGCAAATCCGAGTCTTGACACGATCAAGATAGTTATGGGCAATCTTGCATATTGTACCACCCGCCTGCAAAATACGAAGTTGCCCAATAATGAAAGAATAATTATACAGGGCGCTATTATTGAGGTAATAAACAAGATAGAGTCGCTTGCTGTTGATAAGTTTACAGAGCCTCCGGCATTTTCACTGACAGCGTATTTCATCCCTCTTTATTTGCAGTTACTGAAACGCCTGTATCTGTTGAATTTCTATAACTACAAGATTGTAAAAATAATAGATGACATGTCGCCGCAGATATTAAGTCTATATCCTTTGAATAAGGCCAACCGGCTGTTGCTTTGCTCGGCAATGAGTGAAATTAATGCGATAGCCGGAAACATCGCAGGATGGGACAGACATATTGAATTGTTGAAACAAGACATTGATATTCATCAAATCATTCATGAGTTTCGAAACAAAGACTTAACATTTAATAAAGGATTATGCGGATTCTATTATTTGTTAAGAAAAACAGGCATTAAGGAGGAGTATAACGATCTGTTTATAAACAGAATTGAAAACTCAGATATTTGGGTTCATTTTTTAGAAAAGGACAGCGCATATATAAAGCCTTTCAGTCTTTATGATGGAGTGCCGGGTGTGATTTTGACTTATCTTCATATATTGAACCGGAGCAACACAATGATGTTCTTTGACAAAGTGATAGGATAATTTATTTAATTAGGAATTAGGAATTAGGAAATAGGAAGTAGAGATAATGAAGACGGATATAAGAGATATGACCTTTATAGTACCTGTGCGACTTGACTCTGTCGTGCGATTGGAA
>Ga0082212_10002450_pt1 | contig 27011 bp, 14 predicted proteins | sample TergutNt197P3_FD_71548 | JGI IMG/M metagenome (GOLD analysis project Ga0082212, IMG submission 71548) | Neocapritermes taracua P3 segment gut microbial communities from Petit-Saut dam, French Guiana - Nt197 P3 | ecosystem: Host-associated > Arthropoda: Insects > Digestive system > Gut ...
TCCTTTCGACTCGAGTGCTTGATGCTATGCATGGCGAATATTTACGCACGCTAGTATAAACGGACAGCAGTATCTTCGTAGATTGTACAGCAAGAACTTTGATGTTGCAAGATGTGATTTGCGGGCGGTACTCACTCCTGCGGCGGGTCATCGGCTGATATTTCGTCGAACTGTGCATTATCGAGCGGCGCATTATCGAGCGGCGCATTATCGAGCGGCGCATTATCGAGCGGCGCATTATCGAGCGGCGCATTATCGAGCGGCGCATCATCGAGCGACGCATTTTTGCGCTGCGCATTCTTGCGCATACGAACGGACTCGGTCAGCAGGAACTCTATCTGGCCGTTCAACGAGCGGAAATCCTCCTGCGCCCAACCGACAAGCTCCTTCCACAGCGAAGCTGAGAGCCGGAGAGGAACCTGCTTCTTCCCGTTCTCCTCCATAGATCACTTCTCCTGTCTTCCATCTGTCTTGCTTGATCAGTACAGCGACCCGCTGTTCACGACCGGCTGCGCGTCCTTGTTACCGCAGAGCACGACCAGAAGATTGCTGACCATCGCAGCCTTGCGCTCCTCGTCAAGCTGTACGATATCATTCTCGCTCAGCTTAGCCAGAGCCATCTCCACCATGCCGACCGCGCCCTCAACAATCATTTGCCTCGCATCGATGATGGCGGAAGCCTGCTGCCTCTGCAGCATCGCCGCAGCGATCTCCTGCGCGTACGAAAGATGCGTAATCCTCGCCTCGACAATCTCGAGACCTGCTGCCTCGACTTTTGTTTGGATTTCGTCCTTGAGCTTCGTCGCGATCTCATGGCTGCTCCCGCGAAGCGACTTTTCGTTATCCTGAGTCGAATCGTACGGGTAGAGGCTGACTATGTCGCGAAGGGCGGAGTCGCACTGGATTGAAAGAAACTCCTTGAAGTTATCCACGCTGAAAACGGCTTTCGCTGTATTGACGACCTTCCAGATCACGACGATGCCGATGATGACCGGATTTCCAAGCTGGTCGTTTATTTTTTGCCTCTCATTGTTCAGCGTCATGGCCTTGAGCGAAATCCTCTTGTTCTCGCGTACGAAAGAGCTTCCCCTCATTGCCTTCACAATATTCTGCACCGGCGAGTCCGCCACGCCCGTAGCCCCGCTTGTCGTGCCGGATTTACCGGCCGCCGGGTTTGTTGCCATGCAGAAGGGGTGCACCCAGAAGAACCCTGCGCCCTTGAGTGTGCCGTAGTAGCGCCCGAACAGAGTCAGCACGAACGCCTCGTTGGGCTGCAGAATCCGGAGGCCCATGAAGAGCAGCGGTCCTGCTGCAAAGCCGTAGATAGCGCCTATGACAGCAAGCGGAGCGCCAAGGTTCTTGTTGCTCTCCAACAGCACAGCCCCTGCCTCCGTCTCCAGCCCGACGCTAAGCAGAATGCCGAATACGAACAGCGCGACGCCAATCAAGGTTGCGAAAATATTGCATACAAGTATCGGCATCCCTTTTCTCGCGTGCAGTACCTTCTCCACCGCCGCGTTTTGCTCATTGAGCGAATTCTCTGACATTTTATTTCCTCCTTTGAATATATAGATATGAAAGTGATATCAAAATGATACTAACATGATTCATCCATCTTGTCAAGAGAAATTTTCAGCAAGCAAGACAGGGGGACGGTTCTCTTGTCTTGCTTCGCGTAATGTAGGGGCGGACGTCCTCGGCCGCCCGCTTGTGTGCGCCCGCTGAGCAAACAGCACAAGAGGAACCGTCCCCCTGTCTTGCACCACATCTTAAGAAAACCTTAAGAAAAACCTCCGCCGAATCGTAAGGAACGCCTGCTATCCTCACAAGAGCATCAGCAATCCGGGTTGCTGATTTGAAAGGATGTGGTAGAATATGAGCGGCTGAAAGCAAATATCAGCTACAGTATGGTGAGAGGCGGCGCGGACGAGTGAGTATGAAGAACAAGCGCTATCCTGCGGGAGACAACCACGGGGGAAGCAGCCCCGGGGCACCTTGTGTCCTGATATGCGACGATGACATAGAAATTGCGGAAGCCATATCCATATACCTGCAAAACGAAGGATATCAGACTTTGCAGGCGCACGACGGTACGCAAGCGCTGTCAATAATCGAGCGCAGCGACGTTCACCTGATAATCATGGATGTGATGATGCCCGTGATGGACGGCCTGCGCGCGACCATGGAAATCAGGCGCGAGCGTAACATACCCATCATCATGCTCTCGGCGAAAAGCGAAGACACCGACAAAATACTCGGGCTCAACATGGGCGCTGACGACTACATCACCAAACCCTTCAACCCTCTTGAACTGATAGCAAGAGTCAAGAGCCAGCTCCGGCGCTATACGACGCTGGGCAGCCTGCCTGAACCGGACGGCGAGGGCGTGTTCAACATCGGCGGGCTCACGCTTGACGACAGGAACAAGGCGGTTTCCGTCGACGGCGAGGACGTCCATCTGACGCCTCTGGAGTACAAGATTTTACAACTGCTTATACACAACCCGGGCAGAGTATTCTCCATCGACGAGATATACGAGCGTGTCTGGGGCGAAGACTCTCTGGGCGGCGGCAGCACCGTAACTGTGCATATCCGCCGCATACGGGAGAAAATCGAAATCGACCCGAAAAATCCGAAATACATAAAGGTGGTATGGGGCATTGGCTACAAAATTGAAAGGCTGGACAGCGCGCCTCTCTGTTAAGATATGCTGCGTGATCCTGATCCCGGTGATGCTGTTCATATCCTTATACGGAGCATACGGGCTGGCAAAGCTCGATGATATCAGCATGGAACTGCTGTTTGCGGACCTTGACAAGAACGACAATTTTTACAAGCACTATATATCGGACGCGTATTATCACGTGTACACCCTGTTCTGGTTGCGAAGCGAGGAGCATATCCGCAAAATGGGATGCCTCGAATGGCAAGAGCGTTTGGTTCTGGAGTTTGATTATGACGAGAACGAGTACAAGTCGGTAACGGTATACGACCTCGTTTCGACTAACAGAGGCAACCAATGGCATTTTGGGTTAAACTTTGTCTTGGAAGAGCGCGATTCGGAATACGGCAAGCAGCTGGTCGAAAACGCGATCAATCAGCAGCTGGCGGAATATATGTTCGCAAAAAAACGCCTCGAGGAGATGCAGGGGCTTACTTACTCAATTAGTGATGAAGACTGGAGCGCGGGGAACGCCCCGCAAGGCGCAGGCATAGATTACTTTCGTTCGCAACCCGTGTACTGGATTTCAAATAAAGGCGAGAGTATAGAGCAGAGCAACAGCAGCGCCGGAAATGTCTTCACAGGTTACGCACATGACTTTGGCTACGGCTATGGCTATAATTACTATGACTACGGCGTTTATAAGCAGTCATGCTTCATCGCATTCGACAATAATGCTGTCAGCAGCCAAAACGCGATATGGAAGAACACGCAGAGGCTGATGACTCAGCAACTTATCCTCATTGCGGCGCCGCTTGTCATAGCGTTGGCGTGCATGATTATCCTGATCAGCGGCGCGGGCAGAAGGCGCGCAGCGCAATCAGTTCACTTCATCGCCATTGACAAGCCCTGGCTGGATATCGGGCTGTGCTTCGTTGCGGCATTTGTGACGCTCCTGGTGTATGGGTACTTCCAAGCTGCAAGGGTCGCCTGGGATGCCGGCAACGAGCTGTGGATCATCACGCTGAGCGCAGCGCTATCCGTTTTCGCGACGTTGCCGCTGCTTGGCTGGTTCCTAAGCTTCGTCAAGCATTGCAAAGCCGGGAAGTTCTGGCGCTATACGCTAATCTACAACCTCTTCAGCCGGCTCTGGAAAGGCCTGAAGAAACTGGCGCAGTCTATCTGGGCGGGCTTCCCCCTGACGATAAAAGCTGTTCTGCTCGGAGTCGCGCTCTTTGCAGCGGCCGTGCTGTGCATCTCGCTGTCCCGTCACGTACCGGCAGCGTTGATTCTCGCGCTTTTCTTGTCCGCCGCAGCGTTGCTCCTGATGCTCAGATACGCTCACAGGCTGCATCTTGTAACGAAAGGCGCGAAAGAAGCGAGCGAAGGCCGCTACGGCGTCCCAATCGAAGTGACCGGAGCCGAACTCGGCAGCATCAGCGCCTCGATAAACAGCATATCCGACGGAATAAATATCGCGGTCGCGGAGCGCTTGAAGAGCGAACGGCTGAAAACGGAGCTCATCACGAACATATCGCACGATATCCGCACGCCGCTGACGTCAGTCATAACATACTCCGACCTGCTCAAGAGCGAAGGCCTCAGCAGCGATAGAGCGCCCGAATACCTGGATGTCCTGATTCAGAAATCCGCGCGCCTTAAGACCTTGACTGATGATCTCTTTGAGGCATCGAAAGCCGCGAGCGGAAATATTGAAGTGCATATGGAAAACCTGGACCTTGCTGATTTTGTTCGCCAGGTACTTGGCGAGCTTGATGAGAGAGTGCGCGCGTCGAATCTTGACTTTCGCCTGAACTTGCCGGAGCACGCGCCCGTCCGTGCCGACGGGAGGCTCCTCTGGCGCGTGATGGAGAACCTGCTGTCGAATGTGTTCAAGTACGCGTTGCCGGGCTCGCGCGTCTACATCGACGTAACAAGACAAGGGGACGGTTCTCCTGTCTACAAGCTGGAAATCAAGAATATATCCGACCATCCGCTGAATATTGAACCCTCAGAGCTGACGGAGCGCTTCAAACGCGGAGACGACTCCAGGAGCAGCGACGGCAGCGGGCTTGGGCTGTCGATAGCGCAAAGCTTTGTACAAGCGCAAGGCGGGAGCTTCGAACTCTCGATCGACGGCGACCTATTCAAAGCATCTGTGTGCCTGTAGCAGTGGGGAACCGCCCCCCTGTCTTGTCTAGTGAAAAACGCCAAAATGGCAAAAAGCAAACAGTATACTCCGAGGCGTGCGGTTTTGTGAAAAAAACGCACGCCTTTTCTATGCGTTTGTGCGGTTTTGCGTAAGAATTGAACGTGCATTTTTCGGTACTGCTGATATGATTATTGCAGCAATAGGTTCCGGTTCGGCTTCCGGTTCGGGAGCCGTCTGCTTAAGTAAAAGGAGAACGATTATGAAATCAAAAAAACTCACACCCAAAATGCTGTCCGTAGTTCTGGCGCTTGCTGTGTTCGCTGGGATCGCGCCTGCCACCGCACCGGTCGCGTCCGCCTCGTCAGCGCCATCGCCGGCGGGGGCGACGCCGGGGGCGCAAGCCATCGCCGACTCCGTCAATACCACATACGGGAGCAGGCCGGCTTACCCCGGCCTTACAGCCGCTGCTGAAGGCAACACAGTCACTATCACCGGGGAGCTGCTCGACAATCAGGGACGGCCCGGGACAGGCGGTGTCAGCATTCCGATGCTGACCGGCGGAGTGACGGTAGTATGGCGGGCGATCTCCCTCGGCCGCGTCCAAGTAACCGGAGGCGGCGAAGGAACGTTCGTCATAGAAAGCGGCTCCATGGGAAGCTTTTCCTCCGGGAACGTGATTACAGACAACCCTTCGTTTGACCTAGTGATGACCGGAGGGACGATCGAAGCTGTGTCGCACGCGTTATATATGTGCGGTGACAGCAATATTACGATAACCGGAGGGAACCTCAGTTCAGAAAACGGATATGTAGTACACCACGCCGGAATGGGCAGCGGGAAAGTCACGATTTCCGGCGACGCTCGGCTCTCCGGCCGCTACGCGGTGATCAGATCGAACTATATGGATGTTGAGATCTATGGCGGAACAATGGAGCGCTGCGGCGCTGACAGCGGCGGCACGATCCATACCATCGCCGCAAGCGTCCTTATGACGGCGGGCTCGATCACTGTTGACGGCGGCAGCGGAATCGTTTCACCGACATACCCGTCGGTAGGGATAGAGGCCCGCGACGTAGAAATGAGAGGCGGGTCCATCACTGTCAGCGGAAATCCCGCGGGGCACGGCGCGGCGCAGGGGATTAAACTCAGCGGTTCTCTCATAATGACCGGCGGCGCGATAACGGTCAGCGGCTGCGAGGATAACGGCAGCACATACGAAAACTACACTGCGGGCATAGCCGGCAGTAATGAGTCGTCGGTAACGATAAGCGGCGGTGAGATAACGGCCAACGGCATATCCGCAACGATGGAAACAAGCGGCGTCCGGTGCTCGTCTCTTATTATGACCGGCGGCGCAGTCACGGCGACAGGTCCGAATTCGATCGGCGCGCGCCTCCACAGAAGCGGAAGTTATGTGACAAGTGTCTCCAGAATCACGGGCGGGACTATCAGGGGCGTAAGTTACGGGATATACGCCGGGAACTCACGCTACGCCGGCTATCACTACAGTATGATAATCGCATATCTGACCGGAACAGTTTCAAGCGGTTCATCAGGATCCGCCGCAGGCTGCGTCAACTCCGACGACCCCAACGGCAGGGAGCGCATCGTCGAGATCTCTTCACTGATAATCCCCTCCTCATGGCACGGAACGAGCATGGGGATGACCTCGCGCGACGGATATGCGGCGCCTGTATGGGATCTGTCGGGAGAAGCCTCGGTCATCGTTTTTCCGGGTACGTCCAACGATGACCGCGTTATGGAATGGGGCGCGGATGAGTTCGACATAGAAGCCACAGACGTCGCCCGCATTATTCTGGACGCAACCGTTAGACGCGCGACCGTAAGCGGCCCCGGAGCGCCGGAGCCAATACAGGCGGGCGCTTTGCTGAACTGCTCCGCGTCGTATGACGGACACCAGATACTGATCATGCCTCTGGGCGATTCGCTGTATTTCAAAATCCCCGAAGGCATGGCGCCTAACCCTGCGATAACACTGACTATGTACTATGCCGGCACTCCGTCAGTCTCCGCGAGTCTGACGCTGGACGACGCATACAGAGGGCGCGTTACCGCCGCGTTTTCAGAAATGGGCGGCGTAGAAGGTTCTGCTCAAAGCGAGAGTCCGGGGACTCCGTTTCAGGTGCAGTTCTATGATTCGAGCGGCGCGCTCATAGCGACGGCGGACTCGGGCTCAGGCGGAGATTACGCGAAATATTTTCTGGATGAAGGAGCATACGAGATGGTCTTCATCCGGGCAAACACGCGCACTCACGCTTATCGCAGCCTGAGCGCCCTTACAAGGTATCTTGACAGCGCTGACATAGCGTACGCGCAGCGAAGCGTTACCGTACGGGCAGGGGCGATTTCAACAGTACCGAACCTAACCGTCCCTCATGTCGAGGGCGACGTCAGTATGCTCGACGCCGGCAGAAGCAGTTTCACAGCCCGGGCGGGCTCGTCTACCATATCTGTCTACGCGACGCTCGCTCCGCGTAATGTGACCGCGCTTGAAGACTCGCTGGGACTGAGACTCTCCGCGACATACGGCAGCGGCAGCGGCAACAGGGTCTTCTCGATGAGCGTAAATGGGCAGCCCGTCGGCGCGGCGCCGGCAAACGGAGCTCTGATGAACATCAGGCCCTCCGATTACGGCGGATGGCCGCTGTCTGTCGAGTACTCGATCAGCAGCGAGTCCGGAGAGAACATGATGGAGCTGGGCGTTACGCTTGCCACGGGCAGCTCATCCGTAACGGAAACGCTGTTCGCGCTGACCGGGAGTTCGCAGGCGCGCGGCGCGGCTGTCACTATGTCCAACGCGGGAGCGCGCGGCGTCACAAGCCAATCGTCCTTTGACGTCAGCGGGTACGCGTATTGGGACGGGAGCGGCGAACAGCCTTATGAGGTCCTGATATACGACAACGGCGAACTTGCCGGGCGTACGACGATAAGAGGATATAACCGCCGTCCGTACATCGGAGCGTGGACGGCGAGGGCAACCCTGAACAGCCCGCTTCCGGGGTCTCACCACGAGCTTACCGTATCTGTCGTCGGAAGCACCGGACGGCAGACGGCGGTACAGCCAGATTCCCTTGCGGTCACCTACGTTCCCGGTATATCGACGCTGCTGGCGCTGAAGGCGGGGCGCATAGGCGAGACTCCGACAGGCGCGAACTTCCACCCAATTTCAGGCGGCGCCCCTATCACGCTGACAAACCATAATACTACCGTAATGGGGTTCGACGGCTCCATGCATGATAATAATGAGATCGTTTTCCGCGCCGAATTCTCGCCGGGCGCAGGGTTCACGGACGGTGTGAAACTGGTGGTTCGCTACAATAACCGGACCGAGACAATAAGGATGCGGCCTGCGCCGGACGATCCCAACGCATACATCGCGGTGTGTTACTTCGGTAACGCGTACTCGCATTCGCTGCCGCGGTCATTCGCGCTCTCATACGACCCCATCTACCCGGATCTCTCTTTGACGCAAAGCAATATGGATACGTTCAGGGCTCTTGCGTCTGAAACGGGGCAGCACTGGAACAGCAGGATAGCTGCGCAATCAGTTCCGGATCAAGAGTCCGATCCGCAGGGCTGGCTCGCCGGGTATAACAGGGTCCTGGGGCTCGACAGGTCCGACGGGCGGATTATCGCTGTCGACGATAACAGCGCGGGCGAGCTCGCGGACATATCGTTAATTTTTGAAATCAACAGGAGCGGGGTAAGGCGGAGCTTCAGAATAACAACGACGTCCGGTATACAGGACACTTCGGCGGTGGGCTCAAGACAATCGACGTTTGATTCGCGCCTCGGTTCATTGACGTGGAGCGCATGGTATACAGACAGCGCCTCGAACACGCTCATTAAGACCTCTATACCTGGCGGCGCTTCTTACACGCAAACCATAATCAACTCAGACAGCATAGAGATCGTAACACTCGACACGGCTGCAAGGCGGCTGACCATAGTCCGCTTTGAGGAAGTATCGGGAGCAACGGCCGCGCTCTCTGTCCGGGCTACGGATACGCCCGCCGTCAGCGCTTTGTCAAACAGCGCCGTTTCACCGGGTCTCGCTGCGGCGGGTGCCGCCACAACGACGCTGTCGGGAGGTCCTTCGGGGGCGACGTGGGTGAACGGGGTGATCGACGCCATAAACTGCATTCCGATGGACGCCGTGCCTCTTCTCGGCTCCTTTGTTTCGGTATCCAGCCAGATCGTCGGCGTCCACTCAAACACACAGGACATTATCGCGCTGAGCAGATTGAGCACGGAAGTCGCTCTATCCAAACTCACGCAGGAGCAAAAACAGGACTGCTTCAACAGGATAGACCGGGCAAGGAACGCCACTAACTACGCATACAACCAAAACTCGCTGTTCAATCTTGCAGGTCTCATTTTGGGGGCGTTCCCGGGCGGGAAACCTGCGGTTGACGCTTTCAAGAACAGCTACAACGTCGGCTCGGCAGTCGGCTCGTTCGGGACGAGCACCTTCAGCGACAGGATCCAGCGCGAAACGATAGAATATATCAGGAACTTGCTCAACAGCGTCAGGGATAACGATCCGGATGACGATTCAACCGACGAGAGCCCGATCGACTTCTATCTCGACCCCAGCGGGTATGTATATGAAGCGGTTCCGTCAAACAGGCTGGAGGGCGTGACCGCTACGATCTGGTTCAGGGACGACAGCGGCAACCGTGTTTTATGGGACGATTACTACGAACTGCAGGAGAACCCGCTCACCACAGACGCGATGGGCGACTATGGCTGGGATGTGCCGGAAGGCAACTGGCTTGTCACCTGGAGCAAGGCGGGGTATGAGGACGCCGACAGCGCGCTCGACCCGGCGGCGCAGGTCAACGCCCTCAACGTGCCGGGATGGAGCCCCGGATGGCTGCCCGTGCCGCCGCCGCAGATGGACGTCAATATAGGGATGGTCTCCCTCGCCGCGCCTGTTGTGGCGTCAATCGAAGCTAACACGGCGCGCGTTACGGTAACATTCAGTAAATATATGGACGTCAGATCGCTGGACGGTGTATTCAGCGTCGCGCTGAGCGGGAACAGGATCCCGTTTACCGTTTCGCCTTTCGACGCGGAGGAAGACCCGGCTCAACCCGGATGTATGCTCGCGCGCGTGTTTATACTCACCGGGGAGTTCCCTGAAGGCGCGGAGCTGACGTTGGGCGTGTCTGCGGCTGCGAGCAGCTACGCCGGTACGTCTATGGGCGCGGCGTACGTCGCAACGGCGGTGGTGTCGCCCGCGCAGAAGGTGCAGACGCCGACGCTGGCTGAGTATCGCAGCGATAACGCGGCAAGCTTCGGATTCATCCTGAGTTGCGCCACTGACGGCGCCTCGATTTGGTACACGCTGGACGGTTCCGACGACTGGATATTGTATGCCGGGGGAGCGCTGCAGCCTCTGGCCGGAACGTGGACGCTCATGGCAAAAGCTGTCAGGCCCGGCTGGGTTGACAGCGAGGTGTTGACGCGGCAGGTTACTATGAACGAGATAACGCCGATGTTTCCTGAAGCACGCGCACCGTCGTGGAACGTTTACTCCGACGTAAGGGAATCACACTGGTTTTATGAAGCCGTTCGTTTCGTAACGGAGAACGATCTGATGAACGGCGTCGGCAGCGGAGTATTCGCACCGAACTCCACCATGACCCGCGCCATGCTCGTGACTGTACTGTACCGGCTTGAAGGCAGCCCCTCTGCAGCTCTCGGCTCCGCACCGCAGATTCCGCACTTCTATGATGCAGCCGCCAACCAGTGGTATACTGACGCTATCTTGTGGGCGGCGGGCAACGGTATCGTCGACGGCTACGGGGACGGCAGGTTCGGGACGAACGACCCTGTCACGCGCGAACAGGCGGTCGTCATTCTGCACCGTTACGCTATTGCAAAAGGACTTGACGTCAGCGCCGCCGCAGACCTGAGCGGTTTCGCGGACGCGGGCGCAGCATCAAGCTGGGCGCGTGAAGCGCTGGGCTGGGCGATTGCCGCAGGGATCATCCAGGGGCGTTCCGGCAACACGGCAGCCCCCCGCGACACATCCACGCGCGCGGAACTCGCTACGATACTCAAACGGTACGTGGAGCTGTAGACGAGTAACAAGACAAGAGAACCGTCCCCCTGTCTTGTCGTAACCCCCGTCACCCCTCGTAGGGGCGACCCTTGTGGTCGCCCCTACGTCATAGTGCAGTAACAACGCAAGAGGAACCGCCCCCTTGTGCTGCCCTTGCGCTGCCAGCAGGGCACTTTTTGTGAACAATTCATTAACACTAAAAATAACTATTGACAAAAATAATAAACAGCAATATATTACTAACACTATTAGCAAAAACGCCCGATGGGTTGCGGGGCGGAGCCCCGCGTTTAACCGACCGCCAAAGGAGAAAACGACCATGGACTACGCAGAGCTGGCAGATGAGTTCCTAGTGCATATGCAGATGTTCCGCAAGTTCGAGCCGCAGCAGAAAATCAACGAATCCATGCGCGGCGAGGTTTTCGCGCTGCATCACATCGCCGCGAACGGAGGAGACAACATCATCCCAAGCGAACTCAGCGACGCCGTCGGAATCAGCGGAGCGCGAATCGCGGCAACACTAAACAGCCTTGAGAAGAAAGGTTACATAACCCGTCAAATCGACCCGGAAGACAGGAGACGCATACTCGTCACGCTGACTGACACGGGCAGGGAGCAGGAGGAGACCTACCGCCGGGCGCTTGTCGACTCAGTAGAGCGGATGCTCCGGCTGCTGGGCGAACGCGATGCGAAAGAGTATGTCAGGATATCACGCAAGCTGGCCAAACTCGCAGCCTCGGAGGCGACACTGCAGGAGCAGGACGCCTGAAGCTGCTACACGCAAAAATCATCGAAAGGAACAAAATCACTAATGATCAAAATCTTCAAACTTCTCAAACCGAAGGAATGGATGCTTGCGGGGATCAGCATGGTATTCATCGTCTCGCAGGTATGGCTCGACCTGAAAATGCCCGACTACATGTCGGAGATAACAAGGCTCGTCCAGACAGAAGGCAGCCTAATGAGAGACATCTGGACAACCGGCGGATACATGCTGCTGTGCGCGCTTGGCAGCCTCGCGGCCGCAATCATCGTCGGGTTCATCGCGGCGCGCATAGCAGCGTCGTTCTCGCAGCGGCTGCGGAGCCTGATATACGACAAAGTAGACTCCTTCTCGATGGAAGAAATCAACCGCTTCTCCACATCCAGCCTCATCACGCGCTCCACGAACGACATCACGCAAGTGCAAATGCTCATAACGATGGCATTGCAGCTAGTAATAAAGGCCCCAATCACCGCAGTCTGGGCAATCACGAAAATCGCGGGGAAAGGCTGGGAATGGTCGATGGTCACAGCCTCGGGCGTCTTCTGCCTCCTGATAATGGTGACGCTTGTGATGATATTCGTTATGCCAAAGTTCCGCAGGATGCAGATATTGACGGACAATATCACCCGCGTCACGAGGGAGAACCTGACCGGGCTGCGGGTAGTCAGGGCGTATAACGCGGAAGGGCACCAGCAGGAGAAGTTCGACGCGGCAAACGCGGAACTTACCTCTACGCAACTGTTTACGAACCGCGCGATGGTCATAATGATGCCGATTATGAACATGCTCATGGGCGGGCTATCGCTCGCGATCTACTGGATCGGCGCGTACCTGATCGACGCAGCGGGCGTGATGGAGAAACTCACGATTTTCTCGAACATGGTCGTATTTTCGAACTACTCCATGCAGGTCATCATGTCATTCATGATGCTGACGATCATGTTCATCATGCTGCCGAGGGCGACTGTATCCGCGAAGCGCATCAACGAGGTGCTGGATTCGCAGCTCGCAATAAAGGACGGAGCGGCGGACAGCGGGCTGCCCGGGCTCGCGGGTGAGATCGAGTTCAGGAATGTCAGCTTCAAATACCCGGACGCGGCGGATTATGTGCTCGAAGACGTCAGCTTCACAGCCTCGCAAGGCGAGACCGTCGCCTTCATTGGAGCTACCGGCAGCGGCAAATCGACTCTTATCAACCTTGTGCCCCGCTTCTTTGACGCGACCGATGGCGAGGTGATCATTGACGGCGTGGACGTCAAGGAGTATAAGCTCGAAGAGCTGTACAACAAGATTGGCTATGTGCCTCAAAAGGCAGTGCTGTTCAAGGGGTCAGTACGGTCGAACGTCGCGTATGGAGAAAACGGCGCAGACGAATATAGTATCGACGACGTCAAGGAAGCCGTCCGCATAGCGCAAGGGAGCGACTTCGTAGAGCAAATGGCCGGAGGGTACGAAGGATTCATATCCCAGGGCGGCACGAATATATCCGGCGGCCAGAAGCAGCGCGTCGCTATCGCCCGCGCTATATGCAGGAAACCGGAGATATATATATTCGACGACTCATTTTCCGCGCTTGACTACAAGACCGACCGCGTGCTGCGCAGCGAGCTCAAGCGGGCGACCGCAGGCGTGACCAGCCTGATCGTCGCGCAGCGGATAGGCACGATCATGGATGCGGACAGGATCATCGTGCTCGAAGAAGGAAAAGTAGCGGGCGTCGGCACGCATGGCGAGCTGCTGCGAAGCTGCGACGTATACAGGGAGATAGCGATGTCGCAATTAAGCGAGGAGGAGTTGGCGTCATGAGTGATAATAACGAAAAAAGAGCGCCCGGGACGGGCGAGCGACAGGAAGCCGAATCGAGAACTGAACACAGACCCGAACCGAGGCCGGGGCCGGGATTCGGCGGACGGCGGGGACCCGGGCCGGGCGGCGGGCCTCCGGGTTTCGGCGGCGCGGATGAAAAGGCGAAGGACTTCAAAGCCTCCTGGGGCAAACTGCTAAACTACTGCAGGGATTATCTGCCGGTAATCATTGTCGCGCTCGCAATCGCCGCGATGGGAACGACGCTTCAGTTCCTCGGCCCTGACAGAATCAAAGACATGACGAACGAGATCGCCAAAGGGCTGCCTGCAGTCCTGAACGGTGTGCCGGTGCTCGGATCAATCGACTTCAACGCTGTAACCGGGGTCGCAATTCTGCTTGTGTGCTTTTACGTGGGCTCGGCGCTGCTCAACTTCGTCTGTAACTTCCTAATGGCGACGATAACCGCGAGAATCGCGAAGTCGATGCGCACGGATATATCGCGTAAAATCAACAAAATGCCGCTTAAATACTTCGACAGATCCAGCCACGGCGACGTCATAAGCCGCGTCACGAACGACGTCGACGCCATAGGCCAGACTCTGAACCAGAGCCTCGACGGGTTGGTGCGCGCTATCACGATGTTCGTGGGTTCGATAATAATGATGTTCTACACGAACTGGATTATGGCTGTGACTGCCATCGGCTCCTCGCTGTTCGGCTTCGCATTCATGGCGTTTATCCTCTCAAAGTCACGCAAGCATTTCACGGCCCAGCAGCAAGGCCTCGGCGATATAAACGGGCATATAGAGGAAATCTATTCCGGCCACAATGTCGTGAAAGTATATAACGGAAGCAGGGCGGCCAAGAAAACGTTTGAGGGCATCAACACAAAACTCTACGAAAGCGGCTGGAAATCGCAGTTCCTCACAGGCTTGATGATGCCAATCATGCAGTTTGTCGGCAACTTCGGCTATGTCGCTGTATGCGTCGTCGGCGCGGTGCTCGCCATTAACAAGACGATAACTTTCGGCGTAATAATGGCGTTCATAATGTATGTGCGTTTTTTCACGCAGCCGCTGTCGCAGCTTGCGCAGGCGATGCAGCAGTTGCAAAGGACGGCCGCCGCGAGCGAGCGGGTGTTCGAGTTCTTCGATGAGGAGGAACTCGACGACGAAAGCGGGAAAGCGCAGAAGCTGGAGAGCATATCGGGTGACGTCGAGTTCCGGAACGTCCACTTCGGCTACGATAAGGACAAGACGATCATCAACGACTTTTCCGCGAAAGTTGGCGCGGGGCAAAAAGTCGCAATAGTGGGGCCTACAGGCGCGGGCAAAACGACGATGGTCAACCTCCTGATGCGCTTCTATGACGTCGACAGCGGCGAGATCCTGATCGACGGCGTCCCGACGAGCAGCGTCACGCGAGAGAACGTGCACGAGCAGTTTTGCATGGTGCTGCAGGACACATGGCTTTTTGAAGGCACGATCAAAGAAAATATCATCTACTCAAAAGCCGGCGTATCGGACGAAGAGGTCGCCGCCGCTTGCAGGGCTGTAGGCATCCATCATTTCATCCGCGCTCTGCCGGATGGGTACGGCACCGTGCTCAATGACAAAGTCAGCCTGTCAGAGGGGCAGAAGCAGCTCCTCACCATAGCCCGAGCGATGATCCAGAACGCGCCCCTGCTCATACTGGATGAGGCGACAAGTTCCGTGGATACGAGAACGGAGAGCATAGTCCAGGAGGCTATGGACAAGCTGACGCAGGGCCGCACGTCGTTTGTCATCGCGCACAGGCTGTCGACCATCAAGAATGCGGATACTATCCTCGTCATGCGCGATGGCGACATCGTCGAGAACGGCACGCACACCGAGCTGCTCGCCGCAGGCGGTTTCTACGCGGAACTCTACAACAGCCAGTTTGAAAAAGCGTCGTAAAACTGTTCAGGCACCCCGTCCAGAAACGACTTGTCAAGGACTTTATAATCAGGCGGTGGGGCGAGGCGCCGCGACGGTCGCGGTGACGTCTGTAACGGCAACGTTCCGCATTGGGACTTGAAATCTTCATGTAGAATTATTCACATCTTCATGCTATACTATTTGTTGGAAATGAATCATGCTATGAAAATCCATCTCTACAAATGTCCTCATTGTCATAATCGAATCCATGCCTGAGGTCGTGTACCCGAACACTGTCCGAATGAGATTGATATTGGGGTAGAATACTATGATTCGCCCGACAAAAGCACGCCCGCCTCTTTTTGGCGCTTTTCTCGCCAGACTTGCTTGACTCGCCTGACGAAAAAATCACTCAAAAATCGTCAGACGCGCTTTTGTCGGGTGGACTATTAATTTGAAAGGATAAAGACATGGATGAACTGAAACTTGTGCCGGTATTTACCGGCCCGCTGGAAGACTTTCCCCCATCGCCGGAACTGCCGGAGGGGACGATACCCGTCAAGTGGACGGACGAGCCGGGCATGATGCTCGATATCCTCACCGACGTCGTCTATGACGAGCGCGACGGCGAAAAGCTCCACCTCCAAATCCTGCTCCCGCTGGAGATGATGCCCATGATGGGACCGCCGACGAAGAAGTTCCCGCTCGTCGTATATGTTCCGGGTTCGGCATGGATGCGGCAGGCGCCGAAACTCTTCCTTCCGCGCATGATAAAGCTCGGCCAGCGCGGGTACGCTGTCGCGATCGTACAGTACAGGCCAAGCGAAGTCGCGGGGTTCCCCGCACAGATTGAGGACGCCAAGACGGCAATCAGATTCATGCGCAAGAACGCCGAAGAGTACCGGATACTAACCGATAGGGTCGCCCTGTACGGTGACTCCAGCGGAGGCCATACTGCGGTCATGGCCGGCATCACCGGCGCCGGCATACTCGACAACGGCCAGTACGGTGAGTACCCCTGCGACGTCGATTGCATTGTCGACTGCTTTGGCCCGACGAATGTTTTTTACATGAACAATTACCCGAGCGCAATGGAGCATGGCGGCGCCGATACGCCCGAGGGGATGGTGCTTGGCGGTATTAACGTGCGCGAAAACCCCGAGATAGCTGAGAAGGCTTCTCCTATGCACTATCTTTCGAGAGAAAAAGAAATACCGCCGATGCTCATGCTGCACGGCGACAGGGATCAGCTTGTCCCCTTCAACCAGTCTGTCCGCTTGTACGACAAACTCAAGGAACTCGACAAGGAAGTGACCTTCTACAAACTCGAGGGCGCGTACCACGGCACCGGTGGCTTCAACAGCCCGGAAGCGCTCGACCTGATCAGCGGCTTCATAGCAAAACACATAGGCTAGAATAGCACAAGAGAACCGTCCCCTTGTGCTCCTAGCTCCCCAAGTATACCCTCAGCATGTCGAACACTTCGTCGAAGTTCAGCGGCTTGGCGACATGGCCGTTCATGCCGGCCTCCAGGCACCTCTCAATATCCTCGCGGAAAGCGTTGGCCGTCATCGCGATGATAGGGATATCCCTCGCGTTCGGCAGATCCAGCGCCCGGATCGTCTCAGTCGCCTCGTAGCCATCCATCTCCGGCATCTGCACATCCATGAAAATCGCGTCGTACTTCTCAGGATTCTTCATAAACTTCTCGACCGCGATCCTGCCGTTCTCAGCGCAGTCGATCGACAAAAGCGTATCCTCGAGCATAGTCATGACAATCTCGCGGTTGATCTCAATATCCTCGACGAGCAGCACCCTGCAACCCTCGAACCTGTCAATCGACACAGAAAAATCTTCGGGCTCGCTATGCCCCGCGTGAAGGAACTCGTTTACGCAGTCGACGATGTTGGAAGGGAAGAGCGGCTTGAGCAGGAACCTGTCGACGCCCGTATCCCTCGCTTCATCCTCGATCATGCTCCATTCCATGCCGGAAATCATTATGATATGAGCCTGATCGCCATCCTTCTCCTTCAGGAGCCGCGTCAGCTCCATGCCATCCATGCCCGGCATCTGGTAATCCACGAAATATATACTGTAAGGCCCGTTCTCCTCCCTCAGGCGCAGCGCCCTCACCGCGCTGTCGGCAGTATGGCACGAAGCCCCGTACCGCTCCGCGATTTTGACGAAATAATCCAGAATTACATGATCGTCGTCCACGGCGAGAAAACGCAAGTCACTCAAATCCGGCACAGAATACTCCTTGTCCACGCCGCGGATAAGATCCACGGTAAAACTGAAAGTCGCGCCCTTGCCGAGCTCGGAATCTATCCAGATATTACCGCCCATCATCTCGACGATATTCTTCGATATGACGAGCCCGAGCCCCGTGCCGCCGAACTTGCGCGTCGTGCTGCTTTCAGCCTGCTGAAAAGACTGGAACAGCTTCTCCTGCTGCTCCGGGCTTATGCCAATCCCCGAGTCGGAAACGCTGGCTTTGAGCGTGCAGACCCCGTCCTTTTCCCCCGCCAGGCCAACGCTGATGTTGATTGCGCCTCCATCGGGCGTGAACTTCACTGCGTTGCTGAGCAGGTTCGTCAAAACCTGAGTCAGCCGCTGCTCGTCGCCCAGTACGCTGCCGGGGACGTCTTTGTCGATTTGCACCATCAGCTTCTGCTTCTTCTCGATGACTCGCAGATTATTCACCGTCACGACGCGCTTGAGCATATTCTCGAAAACGAACTCGACCGGCGAAAGCTCCAGCTTGCCCGCCTCGATTTTCGACACGTCGAGGATATCGTTAATCAAACCCAAAAGATGCGTCGCCGCGTCCTTAATCTTCTCGATGGCGTAGTTTTTCCGATCAACCCTGTCGGTACTCTCCGCGATGGACGTCATTCCGATAATCGCGTTCATCGGCGTGCGGATTTCATGGCTCATGTTCGCCAGGAAGGCGCTCTTTGCCTCGTTCGCGATATGCGCCAGGTTGATCGCCTGGATAAGCTGCTCGTCGCGTGCTTTCAGCTTCATCTCGCGCATATGTATCTCCGTCATGTCAGTGACATACCCTACTATGGCGAAACTATCTTCATAAGGGATCCGCTTCAGCTCCACCTTTATATTGCGGGCCTCGCCGCCCATAATGAGTTCCGTCTCAAAGTTGACGGAGCCCTCCCTGGCCGCCACGACAAGCCTTTCCGCAAGCGGGATGGAAGCCCTGCCGTCGGGCTGGAACTCGGGAATGCTCTTCGACAGGCGCTCGGAGAAGCCGGCGAGGGTTTCTTCCTTGGTAGTAAACCCGAAAAAGCTGATCGCGGCCGGGTTCGTGTCAATCGCCCTGAAATGATTGTCGAACAAGACAGTGATATTCGGGCTAGTGTTGAGCATGACAAGCATGCGGTTATCCGCCTCGTGCGCTTTCTCCATATCGGCGATCTGCTCATGCGCGCGCAGGTTGTCGTCATGCTCCAGCTTTGCCTCTTCCATCGACCTGACGATGCAGTTGACCGGGATATTCACGCCGAGGGCGATCTTCCTCGCCATGTTGTAGCACGTATTGCTGCCGCAAGCGCCGCAGTCGACGTGCTTTTTTTCGTCCGTCGTCTTTGCCAGCAGCACGAAAGCATCTTCTATATCCTGCTCGGTAATGATCGGAAACGCAGCGTCGACAGGCTTGTACTCCCGCAAAAAATCCGGCAAGTCGAAAGTCTCGTCGAACCTGCCGTACTGCTCTTTGTAATACGCCTTGTCGTGGCTTTGCGCCGACTCCCTGTTCCTGTCCATCACCCTGCCAATCTGGAACATATTGGTGTCATAAGTGCAGGCGGAGCCAATGTTGCAGCCTTTGTCGCAGTTGAGCACGTCAAAAATATCCGGGAGCAGCTCCTCGAGCGTTTCGGCATAAGAGCTCAGGTCTTCGAACACGCCGGGACCCTCCGAACGGTCGATACTCAGCTTACTGTCCATATAGAACTCCATATTCTCCTTCAGCCCCCCGGGCATGGGGAATATGGAACCCAGACCGCTATCGTCATGATCGAAGCCTGTCTCTTCCTCCGGAAGCTCAATGCCGGCCTCCTGCAGATGCTCGATCATTTTCGAAAACGTGATGTTGTAATCCGCAAGGCCGGTATCGTCGAACTCGATAGCCTTGGCGAGGCAAGGTGACAGGGCGGCGATCCTATCCGTGACGCCCTCATGCTTTTTCATATAGATCGAAGTGCAGGCCATGGGGCTGTGCACAGGCGAGAGATTGCGCAGGAGATCGTGGCGGAAAATCTCGCAAAACGATACGATCACAGGGCAAGGCTGCGTTATCAGCGGGGCCCTGCCGGCGCTTTCGATATACTTGATATGCGCCCAGATGCAAATATCCGCCCCAAGGGAGACGTCGTAAATCTTCTTCACGCCAAGCCGCTTCAGGTAAGTGAACAGCCGCTTGTACTGCGGTATGTTGGAGCGGATCGAAGGCGCGGCAATCAGCGAAATCTCCGCCCCGTTTGCCAGGTCTTCGAAAAAGAGGTCGATATCGTCCACATAATACCTGGCCTCATGCTTGCACACCGAGACGCAGCGGCCGCAGGCGATGCACATCGACTGGTCGATGCTGACCTTGATGCTCCCGTCCTCGCCCTGATAGGTGATGTTCGTCACCTCCATCGGGCATTCGCGCACGCACCTGTTGCAACCGGTGCACAAATCGCTGTTTGACTTTATGATCTCCCTCATAGTGCAGATAACCTCTCAACAATAGCGTCCAGGTTCAGCCTCTCCGCGTTCTCTCTTAGCCAGTATATAAAGTTATTCTCGCGCCCGTACTCATACGCGTCAAGAGTATTGATGATCGCGTCCACGGTTTCAATGTCATATATCCTGCACGCGGCGATCAGCTTTTCGATAAGCTCCTTGTGCGGGTCCTCCGCCGACAGATCGGAGCCGGCTTTCGCCCTCTTGTCGATCAGCTCGTTGATTTCCGCCAGCAGATGCCGCGCGGCGTCCAGGAACGGCTCGTTGTGCTTGGAGATGAACTCATAGTCGAGATCCCGAGCCGCGCGCTCAAGCCGCTCGGCTATGCCGGCGAACTCATCCGCGCAAATGCTGCTGCTCGACCCTTTGATGCCATGGACAAGCCTTTCGTAATCGGCGAGGCCTTCCTCGGTGACGCTCCCGCACTGCTCCAGCAGGGGAGGCGTGTTTATCGCGAAAGAGCGCAGGACGTCGTAGTAAAGATCCTCGTCCCCGCTGAATTTCTCAAGAGCCTTCTCCATATCCAGGCCATCCGCGCCCAGCTTAAGCACGCGCCGGTCGATCCCGCTCCTCCTGTTCAAACCGACGCGGCCCCTGGACTGGGTACGCTTGTCAACGGCCATCGCCTGGTCCTGTTCCTCCTGATCGGGGGCGGGCGCTTCATTGCTCTTCTTGCGCACCCACCGGTGGATTACGGCGTCGAGCCTCGTAAGTTCGATGGGCTTGGAAATGAAAGCCTGGAAGCTCTTGCTCAGGAACATCTGCTCGTTGCCGGCCAGTGCATTGGCAGTCAGCGCGATGATAGGGATATCCCTTGCATAATCCGTACCCAACTCCCTGATCTTCTCAGTCGCCTCGATGCCGTTCATGCCGGGCATCATGTGATCCATGAATATCGCGTCGTAAATGACTTTCTCCGCCTGGATGGCGTCTATTGCCTCCTGTCCGCTCAACACGGTGTCGACAGTCATTTTGTATGGCTTCATCATGCCGCGCGTCACGTCGAGGTTCGTCTGCATATCGTCGACGACCAGCACGCGCGCGTTGGGGAGGCTGATGCGGGCCAGGCTCGCGTTCTTCCTGCGCCTCTCGTCGGTGTAGCGGAGCTCCTGGAGGTTCCTCACGACATCCGGGCCGATAACATCGTCGCCGGCATACCCCTGCTTGAGCCTGATAGTGAAGGTGCTGCCTTTGCCATATTCGCTTTCAACCGATACGGAGCCGCCCATCATTTCGACCATCATCCTCGTTATCGGGAGGCCGAGGCCCGTGCCCTCGATGGTCTTGTTGCTGTTCACGTCCATCTGCGCGTAATCGGAGAACAGACGGCCAAGATCCTCCCGCTTGATCCCCCGCCCCGTGTCGCTGACCCACGCGGTCATCCAAACATCATCTCCGTCGCGCTCGCAGCGCAGGCCGAACTCGACCGTGCCCTCGCTCGTATACTTGAAAGCGTTCGACAGCAGATTGTTCAGCACCTGCCTGATGCGCATATCGTCGCCTATCAGTCTCGCGGGCAGAGCCTCCTCGATAGTTAGGAGGAACTGAATCGGGTCTTCGCCGATGCGCAGGATATTGCTTGTGACTGTGTCGTTTATCAGGCTCGGAACATCGTATACGTCGGGGAACAGCTCGAACTTCCCGGCTTCGATTTTGGATATGTCCAGAATATCGTTTACGATGCTCAGCAGGACTTCGCCCGCGTTGGCGATCTTCTCGATATTCGCTTGCGTTTCCGCCTCCAGGTTGTCGGCTTCGAGTATCAGCCCCGACAAGCCGATAACCGCGTTGAGGGGGGTGCGCATCTCGTGGCTCATCCTAGCCAGAAAGCTGGTTTTTGCTTCGTTGGCGTCTTGAACCCTCTGCGTCATATCATTTTGCACGAGCGCGCTGGAAATCATCAAGCCGCCGGAATGCAGGATGTCGATCTCCTCATCAGTAAACACGCGCTCCCTGCGGCAGTCGTCGAAGTTGAGAAAACCGTAGAACTCTTGTTGATGGAACAGCGGAATACCCAGGAACGACTTGATCCCCTGCGCCTCCAGGATCGCGCGCTCCTTGGGCTGCATAGCGGAGACAGGGCTGTTGATGCACTCGTTGAGCGAAAACGAACGCTTCCACTCCGGGACTTCGCTGTACGAACGCATCTCGGGAGCCTCTTTTTTCCACAGGCCGCTGTCCGAGTACCAGTGGTGCTTCTTCACGTAGCAAAGGTCGCCGTCAACCAGCGCGTTCTCCCAAATATGTATGCGGTCGACGTCCACGCATTCCGCAATGAGCTTTATACCTTCCAGAAGAGACTCCTCGAAGCCTTTGTCATAAGCGTGCGCGAGCAGTAAAACCGAAACCTGGTTCATAGTCCGGAGCAAGTTCGCTTGCGTGATTTCCTTGTTCATACCGTTGTTATGCATGACGGCGCGCCTCCCGTGCTGTAAATGTAGAATAAAATGTAGAAATTTGTAAAAAATTGTGGTACTACAGTTATTTTCGACTATATTACCACAGTTTTACGTAAAATGAAACGAGGAATTTTCATTAAACGGTTCCTATGCAGGGCGTAGGGGCGGACGTCCCCCAGAGCGACCAAAGGTCGCTTTCCGCCCGCCGTCCCAGGCCGCCCGCAGGCGGCGGGTGATTTGTCGTCGTCGTGCGAGCCATTCTTGACTATCTCGCACGAATTAGGTATAGTGGCGGTAGAAACCGAAGCGAAACGAAAGGAAAGGACATTACCATGCGCAACTTAGCATCAATACAAGAAATAGCGTCAGTCAAACCGATTGAAGGCGCTGACGCGATAGAACTCGTAATCATCAAAGGCTGGCAGTGCGTGTCGAAAAAAGGGGAGTTCGCCGGGGGCGACAAATGCGTATACTTCGAGGTGGACAGCTATCTGCCGCTCGAAGAACGCTATGAGTTCCTCAGACGCACAAGTTATCGCAACAACGAGTTCATGGGCGAAGGCCTGCGAATAAAAACAATAACCATGCGCGGCGAAATCTCGCAAGGGCTGGCGCTGCCATTGGCAGCCTTCCCGGAAATAAGCGAAACAGCCGCCGGCGCCGACGTCACAGAGCAGCTCGGCGTGAGGAAATGGGAAGTGCCGGAAGTCGTAGGAAGCTCCGGCATCGAGATCGGCGAAAAGCCATTCTCGATACCGACGACCGACGAGACCCGCCTGCAGTCAATGACAGAGTTCCTGGAAGCCTTCGCCGGCAAACCTTATTACATCTCTACAAAAATGGACGGGACGTCATGCTCGCTCTACACGAAAGACGGCGCCGTCGGAGTCTGCGGGCGCAACAAGGAATACAAGGAAGACACGGAATCCTGCGCAATGTGGGCGTGGGTGTACAAAAAGGGCCTGAAGGAGAAACTGGCCTCTCTCGGCGAGAACATCGCGCTGCAAGGCGAGTTCTGCGGCCACGGCATCCAGAAAAACCGCCTGAAACTCTTGGAGCCGAACCTGTATATCTTTGACATAGTGCGCCTGGAAGAAAACGGATCGCGCCCTAAGCTCGGGCTTAAGGAAGCCCAGGGCTATTGCGAGCGCCTGGGCCTGGATATGGTGCCCATCGAGGAGACAGGCGAAAGCTTCTCCTATACCCTCGAGGAACTCTTGGAGAAAGCCCGCGGCAAGTACCAAAGCGGCATGGACAAAGAAGGCATCGTCGTGCGGACGCAGGAGTTTGCGCACAACTCAGAACTGCAACACAAGATGTCGTTCAAAGTCCTGAACAACGACTTCCTGAAGAAAGAAAAGGATTGATCCAAAGGAGAGCAGGACACGAACTCAATAAAGGAGGGGAGCATGCATAAGTATTATATGATGAACGCGCAGACTCGCGTTATGTCATTTGACCACGACGCGACTGAAATCGGCAATATATATTCAGACTTCTCCATTGACAGACCTGATCTGCTCCCCCCTGTATTCCGCAAAGCAGACAACATGAACTATGCAATGACAGACTGGGTGCAAAGGCGCACGATTCCGGTCAACCGGCATCATATGGAAGCCGTACTCGGCGCTGTCAACTTGGAGGATCGATTCGACCTGCTCAAATACTGCCATGGCTTATCGCTCAATGACACCTATTGGGTGCAGGCGGAGGACGAAGGTCTGTCATTTGACGCCATCAACCTCTACGACAACCCGTTCGACGAGGCACTCGGCTGGATAGCGTTTACAGGTCTGCCGAGCAACATTTCACGAAACCTTTCGTCACCGGAACTCACTACAGAAGGAATGCTTCCAAAATACTGGCAACGCCTCTCCGCAGACAGAATCATCCTCTGCAAGGGCGGAACCGAAGGTTACTCAAACGCCGGGCTTGAGCCGTATGCTGAAGTGATAGCGTACCTGGTCGCAAGGCAGATTGGCGTTAATTCGATCCCGTATCACCTTGAAATACGGAACGACAGAACTGTCTCAATCTCCAGATTATTTACAACAAAGGAGAGCGGCCTGCTGACAGCCAACCACTACCTGCTTGAGGCATATCCGGGGTACAGCTTTATCAGCCTTGACATGGCGCTCGCGCAGATGCGAAATGACTTCGATGACCTTGCGCCTTTTTACGCAATGTGCTTTTTTGATCATATTATAGAAAACGGTGACCGGCATCTCAATAACTGGGGTTTCTCTGTAGACAACGCCACGCAAAAAATCACAGGTTTCTCACCATTGTGGGACAATGGCGCAGCGTTATTCCATGAAAGAGCTGACGATATGCGAACACGGTTCGTCTTTGCAAGTTTCGACATCCGTTACGATTTCCTGAAAACGTGCCAATACAGGCGCGATCTCAACGCAAAAGCGCGCAGGCTGATAACCGCAATTGGCAACGGAAGCCTTGAGCGCGAGTGCATGGAAGCAGTAAAAGGCTTCGAGCGATATGAGCTGCGCGTCAAACCAACTCTGGCATTCGTGGAATCTCGATGCCGCGAGTTTCTCGCCGATGCCGAGTAGCGAAAAAAAGCTTGTGCTTTATGCTGCACAAACTGGTCCTTAATGAACGAAGAAAAATCCCCTTGAGACTCAAGGGGATGGTGCGGCTGAAGGGACTTGAACCCCCACCCGGGAACCCGGACTGGCACCTGAAGCCAGCGCGTCTGCCTATTCCGCCACAGCCGCATAACCGTGAAGCCCCGCCAGTATAACAAGAACGCCAACGCATGTCAAGTGTTTGAAAACCGCAAATTACCGCATTTTTTAGCAGCACGGAACCCGAATGGGACCCAAACTCGAACTAAGAGACTACATTTATCTTGCAGTTTCGTAAAAACTGTACTACAATAATGAATCATCACCTCGGGAGACGGGGAGCACAAGGGGACGGTTCTCTTGTGTTCCTGCAGTCGCAAGCAACACAGGGGTATTGTCGTGACAGGAAACACAAGAGAACCGCCCCCTGTGTTCCCCCGCGAAAACGAGAGGGGACAAGCTCATGGTAAAAACAAGCAACGAGCACGGAACCATTGGCATTGCCAGGGACGTCTTCACAATCCTCACAGGTGAAGCAGCCACGAACTGTTTCGGAGTCAAGGGGATGACCAGGTACTCAGTGACAGACGGCCTCGTGCACCTCCTTAAAAGGGAAGCGATGGGCAAAGGCGTCCATATAACCTACAACGACGACAACTCGATATCTATATCGCTCAGCATCGCGGTCGACCAGGGCGTCAACATACCCGTAGCCTGCGAAAGCATCGCGGACCAGGTACGCTATAAAGTGCAAAAAGGCACCGGCGTCGAAGTAAAACGCGTCGACATATATATCGACTCGATGATACTCGGTTAGGGAGGTTAGCAACTGTTGACGACACAAATAACAGGCGAGCTATTCAAAAAAATGATAGCGAACGCGGCTGCCTCGATAGAGAACCACTCGCAAGAGATCAACGACCTGAACGTCTTCCCCGTGCCGGACGGAGACACAGGCCTCAACATGAGCCTGACAATGTGCGCGGCCGAAGAAGCCCTCGCGCCGGTCGCTGCCGGGACGCTCGGACGCACGGCCGAACTCGCCGCGAGCGCCCTGCTGCGGGGAGCGAGGGGCAACTCGGGAGTCATACTCTCGCTGCTGTTCCGCGGACTCGCGCGCACGCTTAAGGAAAAGGACTCCGCAGCCGCGCCGCTCTTCGCCGAAGCGATGAGCGCAGGAGTGGAGTCGGCGTACAAAGCAGTCATGAAGCCGACGGAAGGGACGATTTTAACAGTATCGAGGATTGCCGCCGAAAAAGCGAGAGCCACGGCGATGGAGGAAGAAGACATTGAGATCGTCCTGGACATCGCGGTCGCCGAAGGCTACATAGCACTCGCAGATACGATCAACCAGAACCCCGTCTTGAAAAAGGCGGGCGTTATTGATGCCGGAGGGAAAGGGTATCTATACATATTGGAAGGCATGCTCAAAGCCCTGCGCGGCGAAGTCGTAGTGAAAACCGCGAAAACCCGCGAAGATAGCTCCGCCGCGGACTTCACCCAATACACGGCGGAAGACATCAAGTTTGCGTACTGCACCGAGTTCATCGTCGAGAGGAAAACATGCGCGAGCGTGAATCATCTCAGAGACTTCCTGAACGCCCGCGGAGACAGCATAGTCGTGGTGGAAGACGACGAGATAATTAAGGTGCACGTCCACACGAACGAACCCGGCAAGGTGCTGACGGAAGCCCTGACACACGGCCCGTTGCTGACCGTCAAAGTTGAAAACATGCACCAGCAGCACTCGGAAGTCGTACTCACCGAATCTGTAGGGGCGGACGTCCCCGAAGCCCCCGCCCCCGAAGCCCCCACCCTTGTAGGGGCGGACGTCCCCGGCCGCCCGTCCCCCGCCCCCGATGACCCCACCCTTGTAGGGGCGGACGTCCCCGGCCGCCCGTCCCCCGTC
>Ga0082212_10002451_pt1 | contig 27009 bp, 15 predicted proteins | sample TergutNt197P3_FD_71548 | JGI IMG/M metagenome (GOLD analysis project Ga0082212, IMG submission 71548) | Neocapritermes taracua P3 segment gut microbial communities from Petit-Saut dam, French Guiana - Nt197 P3 | ecosystem: Host-associated > Arthropoda: Insects > Digestive system > Gut ...
CGGAGGCGTTGGGGCGGTTGGCATCGGCCTGGTATGGCGAACCGTCGCGCCAATTGACGGTGGTCGGCGTGACTGGAACGAATGGGAAAACAACCATCGCTACATTATTATATAAGATGTTCCGTAAATTGGGATATAAGGCGGGACTGCTATCGACGGTATGTAACTATATCAACGATGAAGCAATCCCGACAGAACATACAACACCCGATCCGCTCACCATTCAGATGCTGATGGCACGCATGGTGGAAGCAGGGTGCGAATTTGCGTTCATGGAAGTCAGTTCGCACGCGGTTGACCAGAAACGGATCAGCGGTATCCATTTTAAAGGGGGCATATTTACCAATCTGACACGCGACCATCTTGATTATCACCAGACGACAGAAAATTATCTGAAGGCCAAAAAATGTTTCTTCGACAATCTGCCGGCTGCTGCATTTGCCTTAACCAACATTGACGATAAAAATGGGGTGGTAATGTTACAAAACACCCATGCGCGCCAATTGACCTATTCGCTCCAAAAACAGGCTGACTTTAAAGGCAAGATCATTGAATCGCATTTTGATGGTACCGAGATGACGATTAACAGGCAGGATGTGTTTACACAATTTACGGGTCGTTTCAATGCGTATAACTTGCTGGCTGTGTATGGTGTAGCTATGGCACTAGGGGAGGAAAAGGATGATGTCTTGCTTGCATTAAGCGAGCTGCTTCCCGTTTCGGGTCGGTTTGAAACGATACGCTCCATGGAAGGCTACACAGCGGTAGTCGATTATGCGCATACGCCCGATGCGCTTGATAATGTACTCGGTAGCATCCATGAAGTGTTGGATGGGAAAGGCAAAGTCATCACCGTTGTGGGCGCAGGCGGCAACCGCGATAAAGGTAAGCGTCCTTTAATGGCCGTTGCTGCTGCCCGACAAAGCGACCGGTTGATTCTTACCTCCGATAATCCGCGTTTTGAAAATCCCGACGAAATCATCCGTGACATGTATAAAGGGTTAATAGCCGATGAGAAAGAACGAACCCTTTGCATCACCGACCGGCGACAGGCTATCAAAACAGCGCTGGCTTTTGCGGAGAAAGGCGATGTTGTTCTTGTGGCAGGCAAAGGACATGAGAACTATCAGGACATTGCAGGGGTGAAATATCCTTTCGATGACCGCGAATTAATCCGAAAATTTATCCCCGAAATACGCTAATTAACAAGAATTGAAGATGGAAAACAGAAGACCAAAAACAGGAGACATCCCCGAAATAGGGGACTTATATATTTTATTAACATCCTCCCTATGGGGGGGGCTTGGGGAGGCTTCTTCTTATGCTATACGATTTATTTAGTTACTTAGATGCGATTGATATTCCGGGCGCGGGTATGTTTAAATACATCACCTTTCGGTCGGGCGTGGCTATTGTATTTGCTTTGTTAATTACAACCGCCTTTGGACAGAAGATTATCAACATTTTACAGAAGAAACAGATAGGCGAAACGGTTCGTGAACTGGGATTAGAGGGGCAATTAAGCAAAAAAGGGACGCCTACGATGGGAGGCGTCATTATCATTATCGCTATCCTGATTCCGGTACTTCTTTTTGCACGTCTAAATAATATCTATATAATTCTGATGCTTATCACGACCGTTTGGTTGGGTACGCTGGGATTTACGGATGATTATATCAAGGTTTTCAAAAAAGATAAAGAAGGGCTGCATGGGAAGTTTAAAATTGTAGCACAAATAGGTCTTGGGCTGATTGTCGGCATGACGCTGTACCTGAGTCCCGAAGCAGTTATCCGCGAGAATGTGGAGGTGGTGAATATCAGGAATGTAGTTGAGGATGTGCAACATCAGCCTGACGAAACCAAATCGACGAAGACCACTATACCGTTTTTTAAGAACAATAATTTCGACTATGCCTGGCTGGCGTCGTGGGCTGGCAATTGGAAGGAAGAGGTGACGTGGTTGTTTTTCGTCCTTATCGTGATTTTTATTGTCACAGCTGTTTCTAATGGCTCTAATCTCACAGATGGGCTTGATGGACTTGCAGCGGGAAGCTCGGCTATCATGGGGGTCGCTTTAGGTATTTTTGCCTATATGTCGTCGCATATCCGGTTTGCTTCCTTCCTGAATATCATGTTTTTACCGGGGGCAGAAGAGCTTGTTGTCTTTGCAGCCGCCTTTATTGGCGCAACAATTGGCTTTCTGTGGTATAACTCTTATCCGGCGCAGGTTTTTATGGGAGATACCGGAAGTCTGACGCTGGGAGGTATCATCGCTGTTTTTGCCATTGTCATACGGAAAGAACTGCTCATTCCGATTCTTTGCGGCGTTTTTCTGGTGGAGAGTCTTTCGGTCATGATGCAGGTGGCTTATTTTAAATATACGCGTAAAAAATATGGCGCAGGGAAACGTATTTTTAAGATGACGCCTTTGCATCACCATTTTCAGAAAGCTGGCAATGCCGGTATTGATGCGTACATTCAGCGTCCGATAGCTATTATTCCGGAATCAAAATTGGTGGTACGGTTCTGGCTTATTGGAATTATTCTGGCAGTAATAACGATTGTTACCTTAAAAATGAGATAAGGCATGAGTAAGCGAATTGTCATATTAGGTGCAGGTGAGAGCGGGGTGGGAGCCGCCGTCTTAGCGAAGAAAGAGGGCTTTGAGGTCTTCGTTTCAGACAGTGAGACAATCCTCCCGTGCTATCGGCAAAAACTCATTGAACATGATATAACGTGGGAAGAAGGCACGCATACGGATACCAAAATACTATCTGCCGACGAGGTCGTCAAAAGCCCGGGTATCCCTGATAAAGCGCCTGTTATACAGATGATTATAGATAGTAAGATACCGATTCTGTCTGAGATAGAGTTTGCAGGTCGGTTTACGCGTTCAAAGATGATTTGCATTACAGGCAGTAACGGAAAGACAACGACGACAATGCTCACCTACCATATCTTCAGCGCCGCTGGGATAGATGTGGGGTTGGCAGGCAATGTAGGAAAAAGCCTTGCCGCACAGGTAGCCGAAAACCCGCATGATTGCTATGTGATCGAACTGAGTAGCTTTCAGTTGGATAACATGTATGATTTCAAAGCAGATGTGGCGATTCTACTTAACATAACACCCGATCATTTAGACCGTTATCATTATGATTTTCAGGAATATATCGACGCTAAATTCCGTATTATCCAGAATCAGACTGCTGACGATACTTTCATTTACTGGAACGATGACACGGTGATCAAGAAGGAAATAGAAAAATATGAACTGCAAGCCACCACCTTTCCATTTGCAAAAAAGTATGCTCCGGGCGTGAAGGGCTATGTGGAAGATGGTAGAATAATTTTAGAAACATTCAATGGAAACTATACAATGGACAGAGATTTATTATCCCTCAGGGGAACGCACAATTTGTATAATTCGCTTGCTGCGGGTATAGCAGCCAAAGTGTCGGATATTCGAGACGAAAAGATTCGTGCATCGCTGACCGATTTTTGTGGCGTGGAGCATCGGCTCGAAATGGTTACGCGGGTGCGGGGTGTTGATTTTATCAATGATTCGAAAGCGACAAACGTCAATTCTTGCTGGTATGCACTCCAAAGCATTCCTACGCCCCTTATCCTCATTCTGGGCGGAACGGACAAGGGTAATGACTATTCCGAAATCGAACACCTTGTCAGGAAGAAAGTTCGTTCATTGATTTTACTTGGAATGGACAACAGTAAGTTACATGCTTTTTTTGACGGCATAGTACCGCAGATAACAGAAGCCCGTTCTATGGAAGAAGCCGTCTCACAGGCATATCAATTGGCTAAAAAAGGAGATACCGTCCTGCTTTCGCCATGTTGCGCCAGCTTCGACCTCTTCAAAAATTACGAAGACCGCGGCGACCAGTTCAAAAAATGCGTCCGAAACCTTTAAAGAATTGAAAATTGATAATTCGTAGCTCCAAACTCATTATTTATAATTCGTAATTCGTATTTGAAAAACATGATAAATAAACTATTTAAAGGCGACCGTACGATATGGGTCATTTTCATGCTCCTTTGCTTTGTTTCCTTAGTAGAGGTATATAGTGCGACAAGTACGCTGGCTTATAAAAACGTGCATTACTGGGAGCCTATCGTTCGTCACGCCACGTTTCTAATGTTAGGTTTTGGTTCGGTATTGCTTTTGCATAATATACCGAGTAAATACTTCGGCATTGCCATTATCCTTCTTCCGATTTCTATGGCATTATTAATCTTGACGCCGATTATAGGCCCTGAAATTAATAAAGCATACCGGTTCTTATCCGTCTTTGGATTCCAGTTTCAACCTTCGGAATTTGGGAAGATGGCTTGTATTGTTTTTGTGGCTTTCATGTTGAGCAAACAAGACCGTTTTTCGCCAAATAAGACTTTTTGGATTCTTTTAGTAGGCGTGGGTACTACTTGCGTCCTCATCGTGCCTGAAAATTTTTCTACTGCCTTTCTTTTATTTGTTGTTTGCTTTCTGATGATGTTTGTCGGACAAGCGCCCTGGAAGAAGATGGTCATGTTACTGCTTCTTTTGATTTTAGGTGGAGGATTGACTTTTATAGTTTTTCGTTCGGTGTCGAATGATTTTATTATTACTAATGTGCCAAGTCGTTTTCATAATCGAGTGTTGACGATGAAAGGGCGTATTGATGATTTCGGTAAAGATAAAGGCGAAAATAAATATACAATCACAGACGATAACTTTCAGGTGAACCATGCCAAAATAGCAATAGCCAGAGGCAGCCTTACCGGCAAACTGCCCGGTCGAAGCGTCCAGCGCGACTTCCTTCCACAGGCCTATTCCGACTTTATTTATGCGATTATCATCGAAGAGTTAGGACTTATCATTGGAGGTATCGGCGTGCTAATGCTGTATATCATTTTGATGTTTCGAGTAGCCATCATTGCGCGACGATGTAAAAAGTTATTCCCTAAATATCTGGCGCTCGGCTGCGGCTTGCTGATTGTTATACAGGCTTTTATCAATATGGCTGTTGCCGTCAACCTGATCCCTGTCACCGGACAGCCCCTACCCTTAATCAGTCGCGGCGGCACCTCGACGATGCTTACTTGTTTTTATTTCGGAATCATCCTCAGCGTCAGCCGCTATAGCGCGGGTATGGGCGAAGAGGAAGAGAATGAAACCGAGACCGAGACAGAAGAGGCTGTAACGCTGGAAGTTGAAAATGACGCGGAAAAAAACAATGAAAATATTGATGAATATAAAGCGGACCTGGAAAAACCAGGTTTGTGATAGAATTTTTAGATAAAATCAAAGTTCAAAATCGAATTTTTAAAAACATAAAGATTGGGTAAATATAAAATCATCATAAGCGGAGGTGGAACGGGGGGACATATCTTTCCTGCCCTTGCGATAGCCAATGAGTTGTGTAATCGTTTTCCGGATGCAGAAATCCTTTTTATAGGCGCCGAAAACCGCATGGAAATGGAACGTATACCGGCAGCGGGATACCGGATTTTAGGCTTGCCGGTAGCCGGTTTCAACCGCAAAAATATGTTGAAAAACATCAGCGTTGCAATGCGGTTAATAACAAGCCTTAGGATGGCCAGAAAAATTATCCGCGAGTTCAAACCTGATTTCGCTATCGGAGTGGGAGGCTATGCGAGCGGCCCTACACTATGGATGGCCTCGTCGCTTCACATTCCGATATTGATTCAAGAACAAAATTCGTACGCCGGACTGACCAATAAACTGCTTGGGAAACGCGCTACAAAAATATGTGTGGCCTACAAGGATATGCAAAGGTATTTTCCTGCTGATCGTATTGTGATCACAGGGAATCCGGTACGTAAAGAATTGGAAACAGCAGTTGAAAAGACTGGCGAAGCGTTCCGCTATTTTGGTTTGGAAACCGGTAAACCTATTTTATTGGTTGTCGGCGGTAGCTTAGGCGCGCGTACAATAAATAATAGTATTAATAAAGGACTTGCTTCATTGATAGATGCAGGCATACAAGTAATCTGGCAGACGGGAAAAACGCCTCCTGAACTTGATTCAGTAACTATCCATACACCTCGTAATGGTGACCCACGCTGTCAAACACAGCCACTTCCGACAGGCCTTTGGGTTTCCGATTTTATCTCTCGTATGGATTATGCGTATTCCATTGCCGATCTGGTTATTTCGCGCGCCGGTGCCTGCACCTTGTCGGAGCTGAGTATTTTAAAAAAAGCGGCTATATTAGTTCCGTCGCCAAATGTGGCCGAGAATCATCAAACAATGAATGCCCGCACACTGTCGGATAGTCAAGCGGCAATCCTCATCCCTGATATATTAGCCGAAGAACAATTGGCGGCGACGGCGATTGAATTACTGAACGATAAAGCGCGATTAAGCGAATTATCCGTAAATATTGCTACTTTTGCACAATATAACAGCGCTCAACGAATCGTTGACGAAGCCCTGTACCTGATAGGTAGATAGATAGGGGCGCAAAAAAACTTGATGGTTTTAAATTTGAACGCCACTAACCAACCAATTGAATTAAGTGTTCTATGTTTCATCAGAAATCAGGATTGCAATTTTTCCAATTCAGCAATACGGGCGAGGAAAGAGGTTTCTTTGGCCTGTGAGGTTTCTTTCTCAATCCTGAGCGCGGCTTGAGCGGCTTCTTTTTCAGCTTGGAGGCGAGCGCGTTCAGCTTCGCCTTTTTCAATTCCTTTTGCCAGTCCTATTTCTTCTCCTTTTGCCATTCCTGCTACTTCACCTTCAGCACGTCCTTCAGCACGCCCTTCAGCACGTCCTTCGGCACGTCCTTCGGCACGTCCTTCAGCACGTCCTTTGGCAAGTGAGCTTTCTCTAAGGGTTTTTTCTGTCCGAATCATGTCCCAATAGGCGTCGTAGGCTTCCAGTTCGGCAGACGTGAGACCGGCTTCTTCGCACAATTCGGCTGCCTGTCGTATCTGTTCATTCTCAGCCATGTCGTCGGGCAATTTTTTCATGCGCTCATTCACTTCTTTCAAAAAACGCAACCATAAAACAGCCATTTTACGGTCGCTCCAGTTTTCCGCCTCGAACTTTTGCAACTCAACTAAAATAAACTCAAGCCCTTCAATCACCTCATTCGTGTTTTCTATGTTGACAATGGCGAAATGATGATAGAACTCTTTTGTCAGGAAGTCGAAATCTTCGTTGAGTATCGCAAGGGTATAAACAGGTTGCAACAATCGGTAGCTCATGTTCTTATCCAATTGCCTGACATAAGCCTTTCCCGCATTGAAAACGAGTCGTTGCATAAAGTCGTCAGTCCAAAGCATCTGCATCTCGATGATAAATATGCGACCGCTTTTATCTTTACATTTTACATCGACAATTGAGTTTTTCTTTCCGGGATTATCGGGTACCTGCTCTGTCGGAAGGTATTCGACTTCTTTGATCTGTTGATCAAGCGACAGCGGCATCAGTGCATTAAGGAAACTGATGAGCAAATCAGTATGCTCGCCGAATATACGTTTGAATATCAGATCATTCCTTGGGTCAAGATAACGAGCCATAATAATAAAATTTATTTATAACGACACAAAAATAAAGATAATAATTGAACAAACCAAGCATTGACAACTATTTCTTCATGCGCATATTCAACTTGCAAATGCAACTTTTATGATTAGCTACTGTTTAATTAATTAAAGAACCTGAATATTGGAGTTTCAAAGTTAAGCAATTTTCTAAGTCTCTGATGGTTATGGGGCTTGTCGAAATACTGTTCCGCTTCTAATATGTATACGCTGATTTATATTTGATTATTTGCTTTTCTTAGTTACACTACTTTGAACGTTGTAAACAAATCGTGCTTACCATCCATCCGTAGATAATACCGTTCATGTTGCCTATATAGGCTGGAAATAGGATGTCATACGGATTATCATTGAAAAAACCTGTCCTAAATATTTTTTTAATATTGTTTTAATACAAAAGTAATACCGGTTGTGGATTTTTGCGGCGTCAAATTTTCGAATTTGCACCTGTTTTGTTTAGTTATCATCTTAAATATCAAATTATATGAAGTTTTTTGAAAAGTTATTATTTGCCTTGCTGATTATAATTGTACCCTGTTCTTACACAGTGTCCTGCTACAAGAATAAACCGAACGAAGAGCTTACGTTTTCCGGATTTTTAACGGGGATCGTTATCCCCATCCAAATCGAATTAACTCCCCATAGCGAATTTGCCATCACAGGGACAGGTTTTGCGCAGGGTGATAAAGTGTTTTTTGAAACAGACGATACGAAGATTGAGGCAACGGTTGCAGCGGTGACAGCAAGTTCAATTACGATCATTGTACCTGCATCGCTCGAAAACGAAAAACAGTACAAAATAGTTGTCTTTCGTGGTACACAAAGCCAGATGATAGGTACTACCGTCGTGTCTGTAAAAGTTATAGCCAACGTTGTTATTCCTGTTGAAATAAGAGCTGCCGGTGGAGATGAAATCACCTTGTCGGGAAATGGTTTCATACCGGGCGACCAGATCGTATTTGCGCAAAAAATGGAGGCAGTTGCCGAGACAAAAAACATTACTTCGGCAGGAATAACGATAATCGTTCCAAGCGAGGTGGATAATGGCGCAACAGCGCTCAAAATGAGGCGGGCAGGCAAAGATTATTATCTTGGCGAATCGATTCTCATTCTTTCTATCTCATTGAATGTGGTTGATAAGCCCGGTGCAACTATTAAAGGGGTGGTCTATTCGGGCGGACGCGTATTATCGGGTGTTTCGGTTTCCGATGGCGATTTAATCGTACAAACAGATATAAATGGTTGCTACTGGCTCAATTCCACAAAGCGCAACAAGTCAGTGTTTGTTATTACCCCTTCGGGTTTCGAAGCAAACGTAACAGAGGGCATGCCTCAATTTTGGACGCCATGTACGCAGGCCTCAACAGTCACTGAGCAGATCAACTTTGCTCTTTCGCCAAGAGATAACAACAAACATACGATGATTGTTTTTACAGACGCTCACCTTGCCAATCGTAATTCGCCGCTTGACTATATGCAGTTTCGTGATGGAATCCTGTCGGAATTGAAAGACGTATACAATAATAGGAATGACGTTATCGCCCTTAATCTGGGCGATTTTTCATGGGATCTGTATTGGTACGACAACCGTTTCAGTTTGCCTGAAGCAAAAAAAGAGTTGGCGTCGCTTAATTTTCCTGTATTTTCGACGATGGGTAACCACGATAACGATCCATACGTTGTCGGAGATTTTGCCGGCGAAGAAAAATGGCGGGAGGTGATGGGTCCGGTTTATTATTCCATGAACATCGGGCAAATTCATTATGTCATGCTTGATAACGTAATATGGACAAATACGGGAGGCGCTCAGGGTGTTGTCGGCAATCGAAGTTACAGTACGGGTATCGACAGTTATCAACTCGAATGGTTGAGAAAGGACCTCGCGTTGGTTGACCGGAACACGCCTGTCATCATTGGATTCCATATTCCTTGTATTACATATAGCGGCGTATCCAACGGTCAATATGTACGCAACAATGTAGTTGCCGGAATGGAAGCCGTGTTGACTGAATTAAGAAAGTTTAATACTGTACATATTCTTACCGGACACTCTCATGACAGTCGCAATATTACGATAGACTACCAAAAAGGCGCGTATGAAAGAAGGGAGCATAATATGGCAGCTGCAAGCGCGACATGGTGGTGGACAAACCGTTATACGCCAAACCATGTAAATATTGCACCTGATGGCACGCCGGGCGGTTATAAGGTATTCGATATTGATGGTAAAAACGTCAAATGGCGTTACAAAGCGGTGGGGTTGCCTGCTGAACGACAGTTTATTGCTTTCGATATGAACGAAGTGAAGAAGTATTGGACGACTAATAGCAGTGCCTTAACAGCGTTTTCCTATTCCGACTTTTCTGTGAGAGCCAACGATTATAATAGTATTAACGAAAATGAAGTATTAATTAATGTGTGGGCATTCGAACAGGATTTTTGGAAAATAAAAGTTATGGAGGGCAATTCCGAACTACCGGTAGATGCCGTTTGGATAAAATGTCCACTACATACCATTTCGTACGAAATTCCAAGGAGGGCGGCGGGAAGCGCGCCAACCGCATCTTTCGTATCGTCTAACACTTCGCACATTTACCGCGTAAAAACCTCATCGGCCACGTCAACGCTTGAAATAACAGTTGAAGATCGCTTTGGCAACGTGTTTACAGACACGATGAAAAGACCAAAAGCGCTGACAACGGCTATTGAGTAAGATTATTAATTATTCATATATTAATCAAATTTAATTCATCTCAAATGCAAAAAATTAATTTAACGACCATTGTTTTTACATTGCTTGCAGCAATGTTGTTTTTAGGATGCGAAAAAGACAAAGAACCGATTGATACGGGGCCGGATATTCCGATAGTGAATATCAGCGGAATACCCGATAACGGAATCGGTTTTCTCTATTATGAGGAGACAAGTAAATCGTTTACTATCGAAAGCGATGCTCCATGGGAAATAACCAAAACCGACGGTTGGTTCAGCATTAGCCCTTACACCGGTAAGGCTGGTACGACAGATGTAAAAATTTATGTAACAGCTAACTATGATGAAATCCGTAACGGCGAATTTACCGTTATCGCCAATAGCGGCGGCGTGTCGAAGCCATGCAATTGGTCGCAAACGTATCAGGTAAGCCAGAGCGCTTACCTTAGCGCCGACATATTAATTACAGGTTTATCCGAAAATGAGATAACTTTCAGCGCTGATGATACGAAGCCATTAACTTTCGATTTGTTTACCACTTATGCTTGGAATATTACGCTTACCGACGATGCGGATTGGTTAACGGTTTCGCCAAGAAGCGGCATTGGCGCTCAAAGCGTAACGATCACGGTAGCGCCCAAGGTCAATACAGACGCCAAACCGCGTGAATGTATGATTACCATCACAACAAGCGACCCGCAAAATCCAAACAATACCGATATAATAACTATACCGGTTTATCAATCGCCTCATTACGAATGGGATACCAACCTGGCCGTAGGCGCTGTGTTATTCAACGAAGATTTTGATTGGATTATTCCGAATTGGGATCCTGCTAATCCCAAATACGGATGGCCAACGGCACAAAGCGGTCTGACAAACGTTCCCGGCTATACCGGTACAGCTGATGGGGTTTATAACGAAATTTCGTTTACCATTGCACCATTTTCGACCGAAATGACAAGCAGGGGATGGACTTTTTCTGCCTATTCCTACGCACGCGCCGAAGGATGGGCCAAGTTAGGGCGGACAAACGATATAGGTTGGATCACTACGCCTGCCATGACTGCCATAGCAGCCGGGAAAACGGCAAACTTGCTCGTTTCATTCGACGCGGCAATATATGCTTCGGCAGCAGGAAACCGCGATACAGGTACTACCGGAGGCGCGCTTCCGGTAATCATCGAAGGCGATGGAACCATTAATAATACGGATGAAAAGCGCATCAATATCCCGATGTTATCGCATTTTGGTTTTGATAAGTATTACTTTATTGTCCATAACGCCTCTGCATCAACAAAAATAAAGTTTGGAGACAATGAAACAGGTACCACAGTACGCTTTTTATTGGATAACATCAAGATTGTTCGCGCCAATAATATTAATCCGGCGTTACCGGCTACAGAGTCGGTTGTGATTCCGCCGGCTCATGAAGTAAAGGATCTTACGCTCTCGACTGCTTTCAATTCAGGAAATGTTGTAGCACAAGGCGCAACACTCAGGTATTTCATTTGGGTTAACAAAGCATGGACAGCAACTCCATCTGCAAATTGGCTCAGGTTTACGCAAGTCTGGAGCGGTACGGCCGCAGCAGGAGGATCGGTGACCGAAGGCAGAGGCGCAGCAACGGCAACAGCGCTGCAATATAACAACTGCCTGATCGTTGTCGATCCCAATACGACGGCAAGCGCTCGTACGGCAACAATAACCGTTATAAGCGGCGGACAGACGCTCGAAACGATCACCGTTAAGCAGGAAGCATCCTCTGAATTTTTCACCTTAACGGGGATAGACGACAGGATTACATTGTCTGCAAATAATCCTCCCGCAGTACAGTTCACAGTCAACGCATCGTCGGCGTGGAACATTACAACAATAATGAAAGCAACAAAATTATAAAACTATAAACCGATGAAAATAAAACAGATAATTCTTAAAACACTTCTCGCTTTTGTGGGAACGATATATGCGAATGTTGCAATAGCGCAGTTTACCATAAAAGGTACTGTCATCGACAGGAGCGAAAGCGAGCCGCTTGCGGGTGTTTTAGTCAATGTTGAAGGAACATCAATCAGCACAATATCCAATGAATCAGGCAATTTTTCAATAACTGTGCCATCACGTGAATCTATCCTGATTTTTCAGATGTTAGGCTTTGAAAGCCAAAAAATCAAGGCGGATGTTTCAGGCGATCTCCGCGTTTTTATGAACGAGTCAAATATCGAATTAGGCGAGGTGATTGTTACTGCGCTTGGCATTACGCGTCAGGAAAAATCTCTCGGATATGCCGCTCAAAAGATTACAAACGAAAACATTACTCAGGCTATTAATTCAAATTGGATAAGTAATCTAAACGGAAAAGTGCCTGGCCTTGTATTGCATGGCGGAGGTACAGGGCCCGGCGGACAGCAGCGAGTGACGCTGCGCGGTGATGCGTCGCTGAACTATTCGAATAACGGCGCTTTGTTCGTCGTCGACGGCGTTCCAATATTAAGCGGCAGTACGGCAACAACCGGAGGCACCAACTATGCCACAGATGCAGCAGTAGATTTTGGCGATAATATTTCAGATTTGAACCCCGACGACATCGAAAATATCTCTGTGTTGAAAGGCCCTGCGGCAAGCGCGCTTTACGGTTCGCGCGCTTCTAACGGCGTAATACTTATCACTACCAAAAGAGGACGTTTAGATAAAGGATGGGGCGTTACCGTTAATAGTTCCATATCTTTCGAACGCGCTATGCGTCACCCTGATTTTCAAACCGAATATGGGCCTTCGGCAGTTACTACATCACTGACAAACATGTATACCTCGTCATGGGGGCTTCCCGGTTCGATGACCCATCATGGCGAACCTATCCGAAGAGAAATATCGCGTTATGCGTATGGACTCAAATTCGACCCGAATGTGAAACGCTATCTCTATCACTCGAAGAACTGGGAAACAGGCGAATTTACGCCCGTACCGTGGGTATATGCCGACGATTGGTTCACCGGTATTTTTGAAACAGGCATCACCAAAACCAATTCGATATCTGTTCAAGGAAACACAGGTAATGGCGGCGGGGGGCGTTTTTCTTATACAAATAAGGATGTCTCGTGGATAATGCCTAACATAGGTTACAAACAGCATAGTTTTTCGATGGTATTAGACCAAACCGTAAACAATCATATCAACCTCTTTTCAAACATCAACTATTCACATCGCAAGAGCGACCAGATGCCCATGTCGGGCTACAATCAGACAAACCCGATGTACGGTCTGATCTGGGGATATAACGCTTATCCTATCTCAAATTATCGCGACGAATATTTTCAGGGTCGTTATACCCGCGAGAACTATGAAATCGGCGCAAATCCCGATTTGTATAATCGACCATCAGCGCTCGTTTATAACTCATTAGATGGACATAATCCGTACAGGCCGCTTTACGAAGAATTGAACACCTTAGAGCGAAACAGGATTTATGGCAATCTCGGTATGGATATAAAAATTATTGAGAATCTTAATCTCAGGCTTCGCGGCGGCTTAGACCTGAACGATGAGTTTCGTACGCAACGAAAACCGAAAATAACCTATAATGCCATCGAAGGATCATATCGCGAACAATCAATCACGGTATATGACATTAATATGGATTTTCTTCTTACCTATAACAAAAATTTCAACAAATTAACGACTGTATCCGGTTTGGGGGGGAATGAGCGCAGAGCGAGTCAACGACGCATTTTGCTCAATGCGCCCGAACTCGATCTTGAAGGACCAAGTATGTACACGCTGGCAAACTCTGCCGTTCCCGTTACTTCTTCATCAACTTATGCCATCAAGGCGATAAGAAGTTTGTACGGATATGTCAATTTGGGATGGGACAATACCTATTTTCTTGATATTTCGGCACGTAATGACTGGTCGTCAACACTGACGCGCGGTTACCGGTCGTATTTTTACCCTTCAGTAAGCGCCAGTGTATTATTAGACAAGGCGTTCAATCTTGATTTGCGTGCCATCAACCTTTTGAAATTACGCTTATCGTGGGCGAATGTCGGCAATGATACCGAAGCTTATAATACATCAACCTCATACGGCAATGCTGCTTTCCCGGGCGGCTTCACGCTTCCCGGTACGCTCGTCGATAAGTATATCAAACCGGAAAGAGTAAAATCGTTAGAAGCCGGATTAGACATGAGGTTGTTTTCCAACCGTTTGTCTATGGATATGGCCGTTTATGAAAACAGGAGCTACGACCAGATCATATCCGTTCCGCTCAGCATTGAAACAGGCGCAACAGGTCTTAGGACCAACGGCGCTGATATTCGCAACCGTGGAATAGAGTTATCGGTAAGAGGCGTTCCTTTTCGCAACAAAGAAGTAACATGGGAGCTTTTTGCAAACTGGTTTAAAAACAAGACTATATTAATGAAATATGTTCCGGGATGGGATATGGATATGCCTTTTCAAGCGCCGTTAGGAACGACTATCGGGAGCCGGACGTTTATTTATTCATACGTAGGAGAAGAGATGTATTGGATTTATGGCGCTGATTATCACAGGGCGCCGGAGGGATCGTCCTATTTCGACGAAAATGGTAAGACGGTTGATTGCTCGGGAGCGGTGATCGTAAATGAAGCCAATGGACGCTCATCCCTTACCACTCCCGATAAACGTATTGCACGTGTAGATCCATTATGGCGGGGAGGTTTCGGTACTACGATACGTTATAAGTCTCTTTCGATGACCGCCAATTTTACGGCGCAGATGGGCGGACACTCCTTCTCGGTAACTAATTTTGCATTATCTTATCAGGGTAAATTGAAAAATTCTCTTCCCGGACGTCCTGCCGGACTCGTGATTGACGGCGTAAATGAGATAACTAACGCCGCTACCGGAGAAAAATCGTATGTCAAAAACCAAACCATTACAGATAATGTATTTGAGTATTATGCGGCAGTAAAATGGGTGCGCGACAACACCTACGAGAATACTTTCAGCACTGATTTTCTGAAATTAAAGGAGCTGCGCATCGAATATAATTTGCCGGTCAATTGGCAACGACGCACAAAAGTCCTGCAAAGCGCTTCAATTGCAGCTTTCGCCACTAACGTCTTCTGCATATCGCCATGGCCTCAATACGACCCCGAAGACGCCAACGCCCTGAACGGTTCGGGAGAGCGTGGCGAAATTAATATCTTCAGAGGTATCGAAACAGGCGTTTTCCCTATGAGCCGTACATTCGGTTGTAATCTAAAACTTCAATTCTAACAATTATGAACAGCAGTGTAAAATCAATAATCATCATCCTGAGCATAATCGCTATTGCGGGATGTACAAACGGATTCGAAAAACTAAATGAAGACCCGAATCGTATTCCGGTGGGCGGCGTAGAACCTTCAAGTATGATTGAAAGTATTCTCATCACCGGTTCAAATGCGCTTGCATCAGATATGACTTATTACGGTACCGAAATAGCGCAGGTAAGCGCCAAAACAGGTAACGTACGCGAAGAGCAGGCATATATCATCGCCGACCAGGATTATAGCGGTAGATGGACCAATTTTTATCGCTGGGCAAATAACGCCGTGCACATGGCCGAGATGGCCGCTGAGCAGAATGACCCGAACTACGAGGCAATCGGACTGATTATGAAGGTTTATTATTTGGCGCAGTGTACCGATCTTTTCGGATCGATTGCCTATACCGAGGCGCTAAAAGCGACGGAGGGTATTTTAACTCCGCGTATCGAATCGCAACAAGAGGTATATACAGCCATGATGGTAGACCTTGAACAGGCAAACTATCTTATTAACCTGACAAAACCACTTAGCAAATCGGAACGCGACCATCTGTATGGAGGCAATATGAGTAATTGGAAAAAGTTTGCTAATACGCTCCACCTTCGCCTCTTGATGAGGGTAAGCGGCAGGAATGAGTTGTTTACGCCTTCTGTCGCACAACGTATTAAAACAATCATCGACAACCCCGCTACCTATCCTGTTTTCGAATCCAATGCAGATAACGCAGCAGTCAAATTCAATGCTTCGGCGACGTATTATCGAAATTATTACAATACGATAGATTATTCAAACCAGAATGCATTCAATGACCGGATGGGGATTCAATTTCTCAAACACACCGTGTACAATTTCGATACAGGCGATTGCGACCCGCGTCTGAAAATTTGGGCTAAACCTACATCGGTAAACAATTTTCAATGGAAAGGCGCTATTCCGGCAGGAAACAAGGATTTGGGCAGTCGAGACGGCTCTCATTATTCAATTCGCCATTGGGAGACGTTAGTGCGCGATGACAATCCCAATATGATGATGGATTATGCCGAGTTACTTTTTATAAAATCCGAAGCCGCTTTCAATGGATGGATCACCGGAAATGCAAAAGATTATTACGAGGAGGCCGTTACGGCATCGTGCCTGCATTGGAACGAATTGGGGAAATTTGCACGATTTCCCAACCTATCGGGTGTGACGGCGCCTGTAACAATAACGCCGGCCGATATTACGGCAATGCTTGCACAACCCATATCAAGGTATGACGGAACTTTAGAACGGATACAGACGCAAAAATGGGTGTCCCTCTTCTGGGTGATTGGTTTCGAGATGTATAACGAGATGAGGCGAACAGGTTATCCCGACGTGCCCCTTGGATCGCGTATTTTGAGCTATGACAGGAGTAAAGGGATGTTTATCAGACGTTTTGGATACCCGCAAATAGCGCTGGCCAACAATAGCGCCAACTACAAAATAGCCATATTGGAGCAAAAAGGGAACGAAAACGAAATGAGCTCCATGAACCTGCCCGTATGGTGGAGCGGCGAAGCTATCTCCATGGACAAAGGCGCTCCTTGGCCTCACGCATTCCGAACTCCTCCATACAGATATGAAGAAGATGTATATTAAATAACTTCCAATAAAGTAAAAAAAATGAAACATATATTAAAAATATTAGCGGCAAATATATTGATTGCATCTTTCGTGTCGCTTGTCGGTTGTAATGACAATTCCGATGATTCTCAACCTTATCTGCGCATCAGCGCTATGACGCAGACGTCGCCTGTCAATGGCGTCAATCCGGTTATTTCAGCCACCGAATATGGATTTAATGTGATACCTGTTTTTGATAATCCGCAAGTGGCGGTTGTAACCTACGATCTGCGCTCGAACCGCGACTGGAAAGTCGTTTTTGAGAACGGTAACGACGATGACTGGTTGATGGCCTATCCTGTGGAAGGCAGTTTCGACGGCAAACTTCGTTTCTGTATAAAAGACAACGATGGTCTGACTCAAAGATCCACCGTAGCAGTGATTTATTTTAAAGACGGACCGGCAACAAATGTTCAGTTTGCAGTGCAACAGGAAGCCAATGCACCATACATGAAAGTAAACATAAACAATAAACCCAATGTGACGCGCATTTCGTCGGCAAAAGATGGCAACATCGTAAATATCAACGTTTTCTCAAATATCGACTATTTTTATACGAAAAGTGTCGGTTCCTCGTGGTTCAATATGGCAGAAGCCCGAAAAGGCGACATTACGCTAACCATAGATCCTCTTCCTGAAAATTTTAATCAGGAACTGCGCGAAGGGCTACTGACTTTTAAGGGGATGGGTGCGTATTCGCATATTGAAACAGCGGTAAAAGTCGTTCAATCTGTCGTTAGTATTGATGGAGGAACACAAATAACCATCGAAGAACTTTTATCCAAATACGAAGGCGCTACTGTGGAAGAGAATTGTTTTATTCGAGGTATCGTTGTCAGCGATAAGGAAAACGGCAATATTCCCGAAAATCAAATGGTGGTACAGGATAAAAGCGGTAAGGGTCTTCTGTTTACGTTCGAAAATGCCTCGGATAACACATTTAAACTTGGCACCGAACTTACTGTTTGGATGTATGATAAGGAGATTCGCAAGGCTTCCATTGCACAATTTGTTGCCGATAACAACGTGTACGACCCCACACCGAACGTTGGTTGTAATGGCGTCATCAAGACGATTTCAAACCTGAACAATCCTGCCGAACATCTGAACTGTTTAGTAAAGATAACCAATGCCGAATGGATGTTCCCGCACGGAACATATTACCCCGGAGATGAAAATAATATCTATACAACTGCCGATGCAGCGCCATGGCGTGATAAGGCGCGTATGGTGCGTTCAACCGGCGGCGGTTCCATCAGGGCTTATGTGTTGGGGGGCGACAATATCGCAGGAGGAGCCACATTCAAACATGCCCGTCTGCTTCCGCAAGGAAATGGCGAATTAACAGGTATCATTATGAATCGCAAAGATGATTTCGAGGGATTGAATGACTTAAAAGTCTTGCGGATGCGTAGTATTGAAGACGACCGGATACCGGTTACCGGGACGAGAGGTTATACAGATATTGTGGAATTTGTATGGCCCTGGTTCGATATGTCAGGCGTTATCCCTATTGTTCCCTTTAAAGGAACCGGTACAATGCGAAGCTCTATGGACGAAAATTGGCATTTCCCGCAAACAGCAGGACAGGTCTATTCCGGATGGTGCTATTGGAGAATGAATGCAAGCGAGCAGGCGTTAACAGGCAACACCTACATTGCGGTAAATACTGCTGCAATGGAAGGCAGTAACGCCGCCAATTCTATCTTCTCGCCTAATTATCCGTTCTCAGAAGGCTCCATAAGGGGCGAAGGTTGGATAGTAACTTTTTCGGCTACCGACGTTTCCGCCAACGAGGAGATTGTGATAGGCATAGCCCCGTCGAGTTCTGCAACCGGTCCGCGCGATTTCGTGATAGACTGGGGCGAATCCCTGTCAGGGGGATTCACCCGTTTTGCACAATTCGAATGTACAAACTGGTCGGCGCAACTCTATGCGCCCGAATATATGTTTACATTGCCTTCCGAATGTAACGGCAAAGAAAACATCGTATTGAGGATTAGGGTAAACGGTACGCGCCGCGCTAATCTGGCCGCCACCAATACTGCTTTTGCTGCCGGTGGCACCAACCGCATTTGTGGAATTGTCGTATCAAAACGTCCAAAATAAGGAGAAACATAAACTTGAGCTAAAAAAAGCGCCGCTTGACGAACAAGCGGCGCTTTTTTAGTTCACCGTAACGCTGAATAACCTGAAACAGACTTAATGAATGAATAACCCGACATCCGTCATAAACCGTTCAATAATACCATCTACGTCATATTTTTTCGCACGTTTGACGGCCGCTTTCCTGAAATCTTTCCGTTGTTGCGGATTGGCTAAGTAGGTAGTGATTTTTTCGCACATCTGTTCTTCGTTTTTGACTAAATATCCGCACACGCCGTCTTCAATAATATCTTTAGGACCTTTGGTGTTGTAAGCAATCACAGGCAGTCCGCAACTGAGACTTTCGAGTACCACGCAGGAGAAAGTATCGAATTTTGACGGAAAAACGAGTATATCGGCGGCTGAATAGATAGCGGGCAGTCGCTCGTGTGCCACCCAGTTGAGGTAAATGCCTTCAGGGAGTTCGTTTCGCAGCCGTTCGTAAGCGGGGCCCTGTCCGACTACCAGCAATGCGACGTCATGGTGCATCTTCTTCACAGCCTTATAGATACGCGGCAATTCCAATACGCCCTTTTCCTTGCTTACCCTGCCTGCATACAGCATGACCGGACGGTTTTCGTCGATTCCTAACGCTTCTTTTTTGGAATCCTTTTCGGGTTTGAAAGCAGCATCAGCCCAGTGTGCAGTGAGACATACCTTGTTTTCGGCAAAATTCATATCGCGGCCCGTAAGCCATTTGCGCTGGTCGCTGTTAAGCACGAACACACGGTCGAAAGCGCCATAGTACATGCGCAGGAAACGGCGGACACGGCTTTGGTTGTGGCTGTCGAAATTCAGTACTTTCCGGCAGAACATCACCCAGTCCGTATGGATAAAGAAACTTGCAGAAACCGAATAGGCGTATTTGAGGTACAATCCCATGGCGCCCATGACGCCTTCGGTTGAACAAATCAGGCGGTCGTATTCCCGCTCGTGAAACAGGTTATGAAGTTCCACAAAATTAGGTATCCGCACAGGCTGGTCGGGATAGAGAGGAATACGAAAGTCGCTTACAGGTTTCATGACAATCAGGTGATCGTCGCTTTCGAGCGTATCGCTGCATACAAGCAGATCAATTGGCAGGTTTCGGCGTTTGATTTCCTGGTGCATCGCCTGCAGGGCGACCGACACGCCGTTTTTATCCTCAAAAGTATCCGTCAGCCAGAGGGCGCGTTCGGGATGCCGGTATTTGTTAAGTCGCTCAGAAAACGTTTTTAGGAACGGGCGCGTGTTGAACATCACCCTGGCGGCGGTGAAATGCGCAGATAAAAGCAACGATGAGGCAAAAAAAGGAAAGGAAAGACCATCGAGAAAATCCTCTATATTGACGCCGTTTTGTTTCTTTCCGTTTTTTTCGATGTAGGAACGCAGGTGGCTCGGAAGCTCAAACTGTTCGATAATCTTCTCGAATTCAGAAACTTCCGCCTGTTTTCCCCATTGCGATTTAGTTATTTTTTTTTCTAAACGGGAAAACAGCAATTCGTTGAGATACTGATTAATGGAACATATCGACCGGTAGTATTCATCAGCGATAAGTCCTTTCCCGTGTTTATGCTCATTCGCCATTTTTACCACATCGTCGAACACCGGCTTGTATGACGACGATACAATCATTTTTTTAAGGAGCGAAGGCGGTTTACCCAGCAGACAGTTGTGGAAAATATTGATAAACGACATGGTGACGCGATGTTGCTGTACTTCGGCAAAGGCGTTGGATGCAAGCAACGAAATCGCCTTGTCGGAATTCTTACCCTTGTGCAGCAGAATACGCAGCAGACCGGCATCCTTATAGTTCAGGGCAATCTGACACACATAGTCCAAAAAGGAAATGGTCAGTTTTTCAGCGTTCTGATGCGATCCATAGGGTATGATATCACCTTGACGGATGGCTTCGAGCGCCAGTTCCGACCTGCTTTCAGTTTTTAAACGTTCCTGCAGGTCGGGGATATACAGGTAGCTTCCCGTCAGGCCGGCAAAGAACCCCGAATGACTGTCGGAACCTCCGGCAAGCGACTTTTTGTACGGGTTACGGGAGTACCGTTCAGGGTCGATGCCGAACTGTGCGGACAACTGTGTTATCCTGTCGGGCGCGACGCTTTCAATCCATTCCTTTACCAGCATATTCTGCCACGTGTCGCGCTGTCCGTTGAGCATCTCGAAACGCTCAAAAATCAGGAACATTTTGTCGAAAAACTCCATGGGCGGCATTTTGCTGCCGGCGTAATGGTAGAGCGGATGCGCCCAAATCGTGGGAATGTTATTGGCGCAGGCGTATTCCTGAAACGAATAAACGTTTTTGCGGAGTTTTTCAAGCCGCTTTTCCTGTTCGGGCGTAAACCCGTACGTCAGGACATGGATACCGATACTGAAGTCGGGAACCCAGCAACTGAACTCGGCGGCAGTGAGAATGTCCTCTCCCTTTTCCATTAATGCATAGCATGAGCGGGCATTGTTGTGGTTGGTGATGGTCAATGCCTCACAGCCGTTTCTCTTCAGTTCTTCCACCACCCTTTGGGTCGGTATCCACGTTTCGGGCACGTTCAGAATACGCCCAAGCAGTTCGTCGGGTTCGTCGCTGTTGCAGTCGTGGCAATGCAGGTCGATTTTCAAGAGATTTTCACGCGGATAGCGTTCGTACTGTTCCGTAAGAAAACGGTTAAGGGCGGATTTCAATTCCGATTGAAGTGTATACATTTTAATAAATATTTGAGCGCCCAAAAGTACGAAAATAATGATAACTATGTATTAAGTCTTTGTTAAGAATTTGGAATAAGATACTCATTTTAACAAAAACTTAACATAACCTTGATAATGAATATGTATCTTTGCGGCAATTTTTTTTAAACTATGAATATAAACTGGTGGAAAAATGCCGTATTTTACCATATCTATCCCGCGAGCTTTCAGGATTCCGATGGTGATGGAACAGGGGATATACGCGGAATCATCAACCGGCTGGATTACTTAACCACGTTGGGTATCGACGCTATCTGGCTTTCACCCGTTTACCGCTCGCCAATGATTGATGGCGGTTACGATATTTCGGATTACCGCGATATCGACCCGCTTTTCGGTACGCTCGACGATTTCAGGGAATTGCTGAAACGTGCGCACGATATGGGTATCAGGATCATGATGGATTTGGTTATGAATCATACGTCCGACCGGCATCCATGGTTTATAGAATCACGATCATCGGTGGATAATCCCAAACGCGACTGGTATATCTGGCGTTCGGGGTGTAACGGGAAGGCGCCCAACAACTGGCGCACCAATTTTTTTGAACGTGCCTGGCGTTACGATGCGATTACCGGACAATTCTATTATCACTCGTTCTTCAGACAGCAACCCGATCTCAACTGGCGCAACGAAGAAATGAAACGGGCATTTTTTGCAAACATCCGTTTCTGGCTCGACATGGGCGTAGATGGCTTTCGCCTTGACGTGGTGAACATGTTAGTGAAAGACCGTCTGTTTCGGAATAATCGCTACCGGCCGTTCCGGAAAATTATTTACAATAGAAATCAGCCGGAAACCTGCAACATTATCTGTGAATTTCGCGCATTGCTTGACGAATACCCCGGTAAGGCGAGCGTTGGCGAAGTATACGTTTTCCGTCCCGGCGACCCCAAACTGGCGGCAAGTTTTCTGGGCAGTGGCGACGATATGCTCAACATGGCATTCGACTTTTCGCTCATTTTCTGCAGATGGAACGCCCGAAAATATTACAGTGCGGTGCAGTCGTACTACGATGCGCTACCGTCGGCAGGCTGGCCCTGTTTTTTTATCTCGAACCACGACATGGGACGAAGCCTGAACCGTTTTGTTCCTGTGCGCCATGCACATGAGAAAGCAAGACTGATTGCCGTAATGCTGCTGACGCTGAAAGGAACGCCATTCATCTATTACGGCGACGAATTGGGTATGGTCAACGCCCATATTTCCCGCAAACAAATTCGCGACCGCTACGGTAAAAAGTTATGGCCGGTATTCAGTGGACGCGACCGGGGGCGAACGCCCATGCAATGGGACGGCAGCATCAACGGCGGATTCACTTCCGGCGAACCCTGGTTGCCGCTGCATAAGGATTTTCGCAGGGTAAATGTGGAATATGAAAAGGCCGACGATAATTCCGTATGGAACGTCTACCGGAAAATGATAGAATTACGTAAAACGCAACCGGCGTTGCAACAGGGTGAAATTGAGTTTATTGAAACCGGCTATAAAGGCGTCCTTGCATACTCCCGCACGCTCGACAACCATCAAATTTGGATAGCGTTGAATTTCAGTTCCCGAAAGCAAGCATTTATTAAATTTCCCCAAAACAGTATAATACTGTTTTCGACGCATCGAAAAATTGCCGAAAACAACGAAAAGCGACTACTCCCTTTTGAAGCGATCGTTATTACGGAATAATTTTTTTTCGCTTCACAATGACCATAAAAAATCATATTCAAGCAGGTATTACCAAAAAGCATGGTTTAACTAAAAATAATTGTAACTTTGCAGCGTTTTAACTTCAAATAAATGTTTAATCTACAAATTGTAACTTCTAAATTATGTATAGAAATAGCATTAAAGAATTGGTAAAGTGGAAAATAAACAGTAACAGAAATCCATTAATTATTCTTGGCGCAAGACAGGTGGGTAAAACGTGGCTCATGAAGGAGTTTGGCAGAACGGAATACCGGCAGACCGTTTATATCAATTTCGAAGAGGAAAAAAAAATGCGGGATTTATTTGTTGCCGATTATAGTATCCCCCGAATAATTTCAGCCTTAGAAGCGTTTGCAGGGTATAGAATCGAGCCTGAAAAGACGCTAATTGCGTTCGACGAAATTCAAATGGCACATCAGGGCATTACTTCGTTAAAATATTTTTGTGAAAATGCGCCTCAATACAATGTCGTTGTGTCCGATTCTCTGCTCGGAATGATGTTGCACGAAGGTATTTCGTTTCCCGTTGGAAAAGTTGATTTTTTGCATCTCTACCCTATGTCGTTCTATGAGTTTTTGCTTGCAATGGGCGAAAACGGTTTGGCAAGCATATTGGAAAACAAACAGTTTGATATTATGCCATTGTTTTCAAATAAATTCATTGAATTTTTACGCTATTATTTTTATACAGGCGGAATGCCGGAAGCCGTTGCCGCATTTGCCGAAAATCGTGACTGGCAAAGAACACGGCAAGTTCAAAACAACATATTACTGGCTTACGAACGCGATTTTTCAAAACACGCTCCAAAAGAAATTTTTCCACGTATAAAGATGGCCTGGAGTTCCATTCCCTCTCAGCTGGCAAAAGAAAACAGAAAATTCATTTATGGACTTATCAAAGAAGGCGCAAGGGCAAAAAATTTTGAACTGGCTATCCAGTGGCTGCTCGATTCGGGCTTGCTGATACAGTGTTTCAGAAATAAAGAACCGCGAATACCGCTTAACGCATATCAGGATTTATCGTCTTTCAAACTCTTTCACAACGACATCGGACTGCTTGGCGCCATGTCGAAATTAAGTCCACGAACAGTGATTGAAGGCAACCTGCTTTTCAGGGAATACAAAGGCGCGCTTGCGGAACAGTTTGTGATTCAGCAACTTCGGTTAAACAAAAATTTTTCTGTCTTCTATTTTGCACCCGATACATACAGTATGGAAGTTGATTTTATGATCCAAAATGAAAACGATGAAGTTATCCCCATAGAAGTGAAAGCCGAAACAAATCTAAAAGCCAAAAGCTTTAAATACTTCTGCAAAAAGTACAAACCCGCAAAAGCAATCCGCACATCGCTTGCCGATTACAAAGTGGAAAACTGGATGACAAATTTACCGCTGTATGCAATTAATACTTTATAATACAAAGTTGATTGAAAAATGAAACTGCCTGATATTCTTATAATTAAGATTTCTTTAACACTGCGATTCCGGCAATTAATTTAACAATTCGTTCACCTGTTCGATTGAAAGTCCAGTCAGGGAAATTACATCTTCGATTGAAGTATTTCTTTTCAGCAGTTTTTGAGCAAATTGTCTGCGTTCTTCCTTTTGCCCCATAGTCATTCCTTCCAGTATGCCCATCGTCTTCCCTTCCAGTATGCCCATCGTCTTTCCTTCCAGTATGCCCATCGTCTTCCCTTCAAGTATGCCCGCTTCTTTTCCTTCCAGCCTTGCACAGTTGGCAATGTCGCGCATCATTTTTTGACCTTCCAGTATGCCTGCTTCTTTTCCTTCCATGCGCGCGCAGTTGGCAATATCGCGCATCTGGTAACTTCGTTTTAAACTTGTTCTGTATGTTTCCATTTCCGTAGGAGTTAAATGTTTCAGTTCTGCAATTTCTAAAAACAGTTTGAATATTTTGCCCGTGATTTCCGCCGGACAGGTTTTCAGTTCAAATGCGTTTTTCAGCAGGTACAGCCACGTTTCGGTGTTGTTTTTCAACTCGGACGGCTGTTTTATGAACTTGGGCAGTTCGACGAATATCATGTTCAGCCTGTCCGTAAACGGCGCTTTGGCTTTTTCCCGATACAGACAGACCCTTTCAATGACGGTGTTTTTGGCGCTCTCTTCAGTGAAAATGACAAAGTCAAGTATCGAAACAACATATACCGCTTTCAGGTTATAGTTCCAGTACTTTTTACGCGGCGCCTGCTTTCTGATTACATGCGAGGCATAGAATAAAGCCCTGTCCCTGAAATAAGTCTGCTTCCCCAGCTGCATTTCCACGATAAAGTATTCTCCCTTTTCTGTGGTGCACAGCAAATCAAAAACGGCTGTCCGCTCTTCCCTGAAATTGCCCAGTCCTTCGGTTGGCTGATATTGCACTTCTCTTATTTTAGTGCCGGCGACGTCGTTAAGGAATGTTATCAGCAACTCCCTGTTCAGGAATATCTTCTTGAACCCGAAGTCTGTCAGCGGATTGATATATACCGACTGAATATCTTCATCCCCGATTTTCCATCTCTTAGCCATAATTATCGCGTTTGAACATACAAACGTAAGGTTTATTTAGATAAAATCCAAATTTCAGGTCAACGGTTTTGATAGAATGATATTTAAAATGCTTTAAAATAACTCATTACGATTTTGAAGCAGAAAGAAATATGATCATATTTGTATCGATTCAAATTTATTTTGCCTATCGTCGAAATTTTTTTCAAATAATTTTTCGTATGTCAAAAAGAAAGATTTTTTTTCAATATTGTCAATGGATTATTGCGGAAAGGCAATGATGCGTGATGCAACAGGATATATAAAATAGCAATTTTGCCCGCTAATTCCGGAAATTATGATTGTCTTAACACTGCAATTCCGGCAATTAGTTTAACAATTCGTTCACCTGTTCGATTGAAAGCCCTGTCAGGAAAATTATATCTTCGATTGAAGTATTTCTTTTCAGCAGTTTTTGAGCAAATTGTCTGCGTTCCTCCTTTTGCCCCATCGTCTTCCCTTCCAGTATGCCCATCGTCTTTCCTTCCAGTATGCCCGCTTCCTTTCCTTCCAGCCTGGCGCAGTTGGCAATGTCGCGCATCATTTTTTGACCTTCCAGTATGCCTGCTTCCTTTCCTTCCATGCGTGCACAGTTGGCAATGTCGCGCATCTGGTAGCTTCGTTTTAAACTTGTTCTGTATGTTTCCATTTCCGTAGGAGTTAAATGTTTC
>Ga0082212_10002452_pt1 | contig 27008 bp, 20 predicted proteins | sample TergutNt197P3_FD_71548 | JGI IMG/M metagenome (GOLD analysis project Ga0082212, IMG submission 71548) | Neocapritermes taracua P3 segment gut microbial communities from Petit-Saut dam, French Guiana - Nt197 P3 | ecosystem: Host-associated > Arthropoda: Insects > Digestive system > Gut ...
TTTGAACTTTGACCGGCTCACTTTTAGGAGGCTTGCTTATATTCCCGTATCTGTCAAACTCTGTGAGTCCCCAAGCAAAGCTTGGGGCTTACCTAGGGAGTTAAAATATTTTAACCTATGCAAACTCATAAACCCATTAGAATCTGTCGGTTGCCTGTCCTAGGTTAAAAACTATGGGAATTTAGGCTGAATGCAACACGGACTAGTAACGGCTTCGGTGCCAATCCAATCAGCTATTCAGAAATAAAGGTTTTCAGCGAGATGAAAGGGATGGAGGTAAGGGAATCGGAGGTAGAGCTAATCCACAGAATTGATCAGGCATTTCTGGGAGCAATTGCAAGGGATAGTAGCAAAGCGAAGGAGGGGAAATGAGTTACGCAAACAGGCTGATGATTACAGCAACAACGGCCAATCCAGCAAGGACAAGCGCAACGATTGCCTTTGGGTCAGAAAAATCCAATTCAGGCTCAGGACGTTTTGGTTTAGGCGTTTTATCCCTAAAAGCCCAAGCAGCTACGAGAAACCACAGCATGTTTGGCATACCAGACCTCCCTTCAATCAATTGTATTTTACCACAAGCATTAGCAAGGAGGGGAATGGGGAAATGAGCGGTCACTATGAAAACAATAGTCCGACGGTAAAAAGGCACGAAAATAAAACCACAATCCAGAATACCGTAAGGCCAAATTCGGTTACTTGGGGGACATGTTTTTTCTTCGGTGGCGAGCTACAAAAACAGGATGCCGTCCAAAGCCCTCCAATGAATCCCAGAAGATATTTCAACCATGCCTCCTGCATAATTTTATCCAGAAAAGTCCTGCCAATCAAGGGGGAATGACATGAATCCATGCGACATCGCTAGACTGAGCATAGCCGTTGACAGTACGTCGGCTAGAACGGCTACCAATGACTTAGGGAATCTTGCATCTGCCGGCTCCAAAACGGCAAAAAGCATGGTAGCACTGGCGGCCAGTATGTTTGGTATGCAAAAAGTAAGTGAGCTTGTAATTTAACTCGCTTTCTCAAAAAACCACTGCAATTGCATGTTTTTTACAATTGTGGTTAATAAACTTAACTAATTATTTCAGTATTGGCTATACTATGCGAATGGTAAAAGCAAACCGTCTCCTCCGATGTTGTTTTTTATGTATTGCTGTCCCACTGATGGCACAGGTGCCTCCATTTTTGGAAAGTCCTGCTTTTGGCGGCAGTAGACTATTCACAGAAGAATATATTCCTTCGATGTCTATGCAAGTAAATCCTTCGCGGAGTTTTTATGCTTTAGCGTTTTCCCAAGGCAACCAAGGGGCAGGCAAGTTTTTTTCCAGTCTGGATAAATTTTCAACTGGTGATTACCGCAAAATCACCGATGGAATACAGGAAATAATAGGAGACCCTTGGGGAACGCGCTCCCGCGCTTATGGGGTGATGATACATGAAAAAGGAAATACCATGTCTTTAACAAGAGAAGAGGCTACCTCGCTTTGGAGTATCCCGCTTGACATGGAAACTGTCGGCTTCGATGTAAGAAGGTCTGTTACAGAAAAGTTTTCGCTTTCAACTGTTGGTGCATCCGATTGGTTTTTTTATGGTGGCACACTCAGAATTGAAAGGTGGAGCCACGGCCAAGAGCTATTGACTCTCTGTTACTCCCCAATCGATCCGCACGGTGGCGAGCAGGAGGCAATACAAAATCTCACTCAGGCAAAGTCTCTATTAGATTTCAATGAGACACCAGAAAAAAATATCACCTATGCTTTAGACGCATTTTTTGGCTTTGAAATAGCAAGTTCGCTTAGGGTTATTGTTCATTCAGATAGGTTGTTGGCAAGGTGGAAAGGGGATATAGAAGAGAAACCGCAGGTGCGAGCAGGCATTCAAATAGATTTGGGTAGCCTTGCTAAAATCAGTTTGGAAGCAGACATAAATGAAACCATGAGAACACCATTTCCATATCGAAAGCGGTCTGAGTCTGCTTCGCTAAAAATCAGGGCAAACGCCATAATTGCTTTTTCTGTTGGGGCTGAGAGAGTGACTCTTAACGGACACCAAACAACTAGGGCTGGTCTTAACGCATGGATAAACGGCAGAAAAAATAGCTTTGGCGTTGGGTTTCAGTTTGGGCAGGATGACACTCCATGGGGAACAACTTGGAAGTTTATTTGAGGAATGGCGAAGAGTTACTGGATACGAAATCATTGCAATACCTTTTTTGGAAAACCCGATGAATAAATTTTTAATGCGCTCGCTACGATTATTGCCAATTCCATTGTGTTGCACTTTTTTGAATGGTCAAATTCCTGGTATTAAAACAATTTTAGAAAAATTTGATGTCGCCCAAGCCAAAACAGAGACTCTGCAAGCACCATACACATTGTCAATTAAGCGCGCTATGTTGCGAGCACCATCCACCACAAAAGGCTCTTTTTATCTGTCAGGCTCTGATTTAGCCCATTTTGTTTTTGCCGCACCGGATGACTTAGTAATTCACATAACCGACAAGGCATTTATTTCTTATAGCCCCCAAGAAAAAAAAGGGGAAAGGATGGAAACTGGGCTTGTGAAAAAGGTAAACAGAAAATCCTTGGGGCTGGCCTCTCAACTTTCCTATTATTCTGATTTCTTTAAATTTGAAGCATCAGAAGCTAAAGACTTGCCTGGCACTTTGCTAGTAACACTCATTCCCAGAAGTATCTCCTTCAAAAAGAAGCTGGAAAAAATAGAAGTCTGGCTTGATCGAGAAACCTATTTGCCCAAGCGGCTCAATTGGGTAGAGCGTGGTGGAGATTCATGGTTAATGGAGTTAGGTTCGCTACAGATAAATAAAACAATTCCTGCATCCATACTAAACTTTGCTGTACCTACAGGTACACCTATGCACTCTGAGTTCAATTTTTTTTCCACAAAAAAGAAATAGTAGATTTTTGTAGGTGCTGACTTGCCTCAGTTCCTTGATTCATGTGTCCCCAATGTTGTTGATAGGAAGGTTCGGATGTTTTTTCCCCATACGATTAAGATCGGCTTGCGTCAAGCAGTTTACTTTTTTCTAATAGCCTTAACACCTCTCCTCGCTCAAAATTACGACATAGCTACCTCCCAGAAAGAACTTGAACAGCGGCTGGCTTCCTGTGAGTTCAATGGAGGATTATTCTTTTACGATGTCCCCGGCGGGCAGATACAGGCGGCCATCAATACGGCATATTCCCGAAATCCTGAGATTTTCGACCGGGTCGCCTTTCGTGCCTTCGCAACTCCCAATTATCCCTATTTTATGCCCGCACTCGCTGGCATGACTGGACATCCAATCGAGCCTCGCTGGTTCGTTGTTGACAAACGGAAAAACCCCGTGTTCTCAAGTAAGGATGTGCCTACCGAGGATGAAATACTAAAACAATTGGATTATGCAGGTATTCAAAAAAGGAGTACTGTCTTTAGGGGTTATTTGAGAGATAACCCCGGCAGGGACGATGCCCTGATGAAGCTGTTCTACCATCAATACGAAATGGCCATAGTAAAACTGCGAAAGCATCTGACTGAAAATGGATGGGATAGAACCCCATTTCCAGCCCCTGAATTGCTGAGACCACTAACCTCTCGGGCAGATGGGTATAGAAAAACAGACGACACGGAGTGGGGCATCCTTGGCCCCTTGGTAGAGGCACTGTTGGCAACGGGAGAAACTACCGAAGCGGATAGGATTTTTGAGGAGTTCATGGAGAAAATTCCATCTGCGGGAATACAATCCAAACTTGTCCAATTGGCAAATAAATGGGAGAAACAGGTATTAGCTATAAAATGGCAGGGTATGTAAATATCACAAGCTAAATCGCTAACGGCCTCTCCCATGTTTATTCTAAAACTTATACCTCACCTCTAAACTAAGAGCGTGCCCTTGGCTGGGGTAGCCTTCGGCATAACCAACGTTGTTGCGCCCTTTATCCTTGCCCAGCTCCCAATCTTCACGACTGAGGCCATCTTGAAAGAGCCTTTCGGCGCGCAGGGTGGCAAATAGGGATTTGTTTATTTGAACCCTCGCCTGTAGTGAGCAGTCTACATAATGGGTCTTGTTTGCAGAAGGGGCAGAAGCGGCGTGGGGGTAGTCGTAGCGATGCCCTATATAGGAGATGTCCGCTCCAAAATTCATGATTCCTTTTGCCCAGTTAGCTCTCAATCCACCTGAAAAAAATGGTCGCCTTTGAAAGGCAACTAATAGCTGACTCTCCTCAGGCTCATCTAATTTGCGACCCTCCTGACTCCTTGCCCAAATCTCTGCAGTCCAACTGGTTCCTTTCATTCCCCCCGCTATTTCCAGGCCTTGTACGCGAATATCATAGATATTAAAGTAATATAAGCCCGATGCGCCAAAAGCCCACTGAAGTGACTCACTATAGTTGATACGAGAGGCATCTGCCCTCATCCACCATTTGTTGTTGCTCTCATATCCAACCCCAGCCAAAATGGAACGACTTTTTTCATTGCCCGGAGCCGGCATACCAGCATGTATATTAGAATTTATTTCATAAATGTTTGCAGTATTAAATGATGTACCAGTGCTTACATAACTACGAAAACCTGTGGGCAAAAGTAGATTTACCCCTGCCTTCCAAGTTGTTTGATCCATCGAAGTGTCGGCATCTTTATACGGACTCATCACATCCCACTGCTGGCGAACACTGCCCACTAAGCGCAATATCGGCAGAGGCTCAATAGCACCTTCCAGAGCAAACGCGGTGTGCTTGCAGGAGGAAATTACGTTATAATCCATCCCTCCCCAATCACCCAATGTTGGGTTGTATAAATCATTCCGTAGTTTTTCACTAATAAAGTCCCCGAGAAAGGTCACGCTCGCTTTATCGCCCCTCCATGTCGTCCTTGCATTTCCCTGATTCCTGTCTAACTTGGGCGAACTTGAGTGGATTGTATTGGCATCGTTAATGTTTTCTTGGCTAATGCTCCCAATGTTTAACTCGCCATAAAAACTATTGGAGAAATTGCCTTTGATAGATGCCGTTGTAATGCTTTGCCACATCAGAGCTTCCATCTTGTCATTAAAGTATTTGTTGGCTGGCCAATCGCCATCATCATCATAAGGCGTGGGGGCACCTATATAGCTGGAGCGATGGTTGGCAGTAAACAGCCATGCCTCGCCTATTTGATGGCCGAAGCCAACATAGCCTGATGCCTGCCTATATGGATTTTTTGTTTTAATGGCCTGTGGGCATTGTTCGCTGTCTCCGCCCCCCTGTACCCACCCCTTGTCCCAACCAAAAGAAGCCATTGCACCGGCTCGCACCTGTCCAAGTGTGCTCCCCTGTCCCAGTAGGTAGCCTGATAGCCCTGTTCCAGAAGGGCCTTGGCTAGACATTGAAACAACCCCTCCATGAGCATCTGCGCCGTAAAGAGTTGAAGCAGGGCCACCCAGAATTTCGACCCTATCAACGCCTGTCAGCATAAAGTTGGATATACTTAAGCCCAAATTGTTGTCCGAGAGTCGAATCCCATCCAGCAACACAATCGAATCCTTAGATCGGGCACCATTTATGAAAAGGCTCGTTTGGGTTCCCTGGCCACCCAAAGATATTACACGGCCAGGAAATGTCAACTCCAGTATTTTTGCCAGGTTGTTTGAACCTACCTTTTCCAGCTTTTCGGCAGTCACGACAATTACCGGATTCGGAGTCCTATTCACTTCGATAGTATCTGCCTCGGCAATAATTGTTACCGTTGCGCTGGGTACTTCCCTTGTATCTCTATTTTTCTTTTCCTCGTCCTCCGTGGGTAGTGGCTTTGCAACCATCCAAGAGCTTGCAAAGACTGACCCAACGATCAGGAATAAAATCTTGCTGTTCATCCATGCCTCCACGCATGAGGCCGTGGGTACGCAGGGCTAAGCATATTGAGCCAAACAGATGGCCCTTCACACCAGTCCGCTCCCTCGGCGGGGGTTATGTGCGCTGGACCGGTCTCCGGGCTTGCAGGTTCGACGGGATTGAATCAATCCCCCAGTGCCTTCCCAGTTTCCCAGTGGCACTGGCTTCGAGGTCCCGTATCAAAGTGCGGATGATACGTTGCTCACCGTTGCGGGGCAGCGCCGGAATTTCACCGGCTTCCCGACATCCAGAACTGTCAGTTTATGAGACTACCAAAAATAAATGTTGCAAACAAGCAATAATACCAAGTTGCGCTCAAATGACTTTGAACGCGAAACGCCAAAGTTTTTGAAAACGCGAGCAAAGCCCGCATTATCAAAAACTAGCGGGTGCCACATACGCGTCACCTTATACCGAGTTGCAATGCTTTGATTGCAACTCAGTATAACATCTTTGTGTAATTATGGGAGTGCACATTGGAGTGGCCAATAAAGAGTGGCTAGAATAAGTATAGCGGTTCAACTTTTTGTAGTTGAACTGCTATATAAACTACCAATAGTATATTGCTGTATCAGTGAAAACCCATAAAAAACAGCGGATATAACATTTTGTGCAAAAAGCTACAAATTCGCTATGCCAAAACTCCTTATTTTTTAAGTTGTTTTTGAAACAATATGGGTTACAGAAAACTGATACCAAATGTGTTTTGTTGGTCATTAAACTATAATTTTTGTCATTGATGCAACTATCACTTGCAAGGAGAATGGCAAAATGACATATAATTTTATTGAAGTAGCTTTTTACACAAAAAGTTACTTAACGGCAAAAACCCAAGGGGGCGTTGGTTTATCGCGCTTCAGGCTTTTCCGGCTAGTCGCGTCAGCCAAGGGTGGCTTTGAACCTCGAAAAGGAATGGTTATAAAAATGTATTACAGACCGACCGATTCATCTGAGAGCTATGTGTCTAATGCTTACAGGGACAACATTCCTATGTCAATGACTCGGGTAGCGCAGGAACCCCAATGTCTCGAAATGAGCGTCAAACGCGAAAACCTCGCTGATTCCATGTTTTTTCATCAAAACGAAACTCGTGCAATCGGTGAAGGAAAATTTCTGGTCGGAATACCTTCGGAAAATATCCCGCGCCTGCCTAACAACATCTTCGTCCACCCACAACGTTGTTATCAAACCCCGGTTTTCCGCCTCCCCAAAAAGGTCGCAAAACTGACAGGCCAAGGCGTGGCCTCCGTCGTACCGTATGCGGGTTATGGTCTCGTCAAGAACGTAATTGAAAGTAAACAGGGGGACACGCTTCAAAAGCAAGTCCGCATAGTAAGACAATTTGTGTCAAGACTCTGCATAGCGTTCCCGAACATGGGCTTCCCATCCATCTTCAGACAAAGCGGTCACTGCCGATGTTCCCCGCTCCGCCATTTCCTTACGCAAAAGCTGTCTTATGTCCTCAATCCCCATTGGCTTGAGGTCGTGGGTTACAGCCGGTGTAAAAGTAAGGAGCACCCTCCCCGCGGGAATTTCGGGAGGCACGTCAATGGTCAGCCGATGGCTAGGGGGAATGTCTACAGTTTGAGTAATGGTCATTTGGCAAGAATAGCGTGAAGGGGTCAATGTTTTCGGTACAAAAGCACGTCCAGGGCCTCGGCATTGAGCCTATCCGCATTGCGGTTGATGTGCTCAATTTCTTGCATAGCGGACATCTTCAAAGTGGAGCCAGGTCTCTGGCCTACTACTGGCGTAAAAGTAAGGAGCACCCTCCCCGCGGGAATTTCGGGAGGCACGTCAATGGTCAGCCGATGGCTAGGGGGAATGTCTACAGTTTGAGTAATGGACATTTGGCAAGAATAGCATGAAGGGGCAGAGTGGGCAATGAGCGGAAATTTTCAGGCGTTAATGAATCAAGTCAATAAACACAAATAGAGTTATTAAACCCAAGGTAAGGGAGAACAAGTATGTATTGCAGATTAATGAACAGAATCTTTACGCTACTCGTGGCTGTGAGCCTTGGGATTGGGTTTGCGCCTACGGCGAGCGCGCAGACGGTAGAGGATATCAACCTGACAATAGTTACCACCGGCACTTCCGGTACCGGATGGAGTGAGTCCGGTGGCATAATCATGATCAATACCGCTGGCAACTACCGTCTTTATGGCACAACCACCCCTGCAGTGTGTGCAGTGTGGGTTACTACAGCCGGTGTCACGCTAACGCTGGACGGCGCAAACATAACTAACGATGATCCTGACACCAACTTGGGCTATGCACTGCGCTTTATCATGACAAACGATACCCCAGTCACCGGCGATATTGTGCTTGCCAACAGCACTGTCAATTCGGTAACTGGCGCGGTGGCAGGGATTAATTGTAGTGGCAATTTGATAATTCAAGGCGACGGTTCATTAACAGCGACTGGGCCCAATAATCCAATGTCCGGCAACAGTACCGGCATATTTGTATCTGGAAACGCAACCATTACCGGAAACGTGAACGTCACCGCTGTTGGACAACCTGCCACGTCTGGTAGCAGTCGCGGAATCGAAGTGTTATCTCCAAGAACCCTAACAATTCAGAATGGCGCGACTGTCACCGCTAGCGCGGGAATGGCTACTACAAGTAATACTGCCATATACGCTCCGGGCGGCGTAACAGTTACAGGCGGCACTCTAACTGCCACAGCCACCGGTGCTCAAAGCTACGGCATTACTACCGACACAAGCAATTTGTTGATTTTAAACAGTGGCACTGTCACAGTTTCGGGCGAAACCCGCGCGATAAGCAGTATTTACACAGTACCGTTTGGGAGTAGCTATTGGGTAAGCACAACTACAACCCCGGACACAACAGAGCTTACGGGATTGGGCAATACCGCAACGGTTGTTGATTCAATACATAAGTGGGCAAAAGTAATACATTCAGTACCCACTTCGCTTACATGGGATAGTGGCACACCTCCAACAGTTGTAAACGGCGACACCGTGGTGGTGGAAGATGGTGCCGATGGTACGTTGAATATACCTGGCGGTGCGACTGTTACCATAACAAGTACAGCTCCGGTGGTTTTTAGCGGCAATATCGATATTGGTAGTGGTGCTAGTCTCATATTTGACACATCAAACGGCAATATCATCTGCAGTGGTGAGATATCCGGCCCTGGCGCCATGACAAAAACGGGAGCAACCCTGTCCACACTTGGGCTTGAGGGTATCAATTCCCATTCTGGAAACATAACAGTTGCCGCAGGCACATTGTTGCTTGCGCATGAAAATAACTGTTATCCTACCGCCAGAACCATTACTGTCAACACGGGCGCAACTCTTAGGGTAGGGCCTGGTACCGGAAAGCTTGTGCACACCGGACTGCTGGCCAATAACGGAACGTTGGAAGTACAGGGAATGCTTTCCGTAATGCCTAGTGGCTCGCTTGCCAACAACGGTACCCTTACGGTTGACGGTACTTTGGAAGTAAATGATTGCGACAACATGACTGGCAATATTACTAATAATGGCACAGTTATTTTCCGGGGTGGCACGTATGGCGGCGTAATTTCCGGTACGGGCACTTTTATGTTGCCTGAGGATGGCAACACTGTTTACCTTTCTGGTATCAACACCTATACAGGCCCTACAGGAGTAATGGCTGGAACGCTACATATCTCAGGTCTGCTAGGCGGTGGCAATTATGCAGGTTTAATAACCATCGGCTCCATTAGCTTTCCCTACGCCACCCTGTCCTTCAACACATCGGCTGACCAAATCATTGGAGATGTTACAAACCACAGCATTTTGGCCAAGAGTGGCACGAAGAATTTGACTATCAATGGTTCCCGTTCAGGTGCTGGCACATACAACTACTCCGGCAGTGGCCAGGTTTTCTATGGTCCTACAATGGTATACCCCTCCGCCCCCTCCGCCCCCACAATCGGCACAGCAACGGCGGGTAACGCCCTTCATGCCATAGTAACATTCACCCCCCCAGCCAGTAACGGCGGAAGCCCAATAACAAGCTACACAGTAACCTCCAGCCCCGATGGTAAAACCGGCACCGGCACATCAAGCCCCATAACCGTCTATGGCCTGACAGGTGGCACTCATCCGCCTGTATATACCTTCAGGGTCACAGCCACAAACAGCATAGGAACAAGCCCAGCTTCAGCCAGCTCCAACCCCATAACGCCTGTGGTTAATCCCCTTACCTACGCCCATAATCCCAACTACAACATTCTCGCCTCCGTAGTCGGAGTGCCCATTTTAACTAAAGACATATCTAACTCGGCCTCAGGCGGCACCAAGCCATATACATTCTCAGCCACCGGCCTGCCCGCAGGCATAACAATCACTACCGCCGGCATATTGTCCGGCACCCCCACCACAGCAGGCCCCGCTGGCTCGGCAACCATCACCGTGACCGACGCTACAAGCGCAACAGCAAGCATCACCATCACCTACGGCGCAATAGCCCCAGCAAACCATACAATAACCTTTGACCCAAACGGCGGTTCAGTTTCCCCCACAAACGGAACAACAGGGGCAGACGGCAAACTTACAAGCCTTCCCACACCAGCATATAGCGGCCATACCTTTGACGGATGGTTTACATCGGCAGTAGGTGGCACACAAGTAACCACAAGCACCGTGTTTACCGCTAACGCTACAATCTACGCCCACTGGACAGCAGTAACCACCTATACCCTCACAGTAACCAGCGGCACAGGGAGTGGCGAATACGCCGAAGGCGAAACCGTCCACATAACAGCTAACGCCCCACCCACAGGGCAGGTATTCAAAAACTGGACATCCAGCCCAGCAATCACCCTTGCCAACCCAAACAGCGCAAGCACCTCATTTACCATGCCCGCAACCCCAGTAACAATAACAGCCAACTACGGAGACCCCGACCCAATAACAGTAACCATAACCCCCGACACATGGAACCTGACAGTGGGAGGTAGCCACGCCTTTTCGGCCCACTTATCGGGAGGGCTTGGCAACCACAGCGTAGAATGGGATGCCACTGGAGGCACAATAGACATACACGGCATCTACACAGCCCCAGAAACCCCAGGCAGTTACACAATAACCGCCACCTCAACAGAAGACCCAAGCAAATACGGCACAGCCACAGTAAACGTAGCCATAGGCATAGTAGTAGAAATAGAACCAAAGCACTGGGCAATGGCAGAAGGCAGTAGTCACCCGTTTACAACCCACGTAACAGGCGGGCACGGTAACGTGCGCGTCACCTGGAGCGCAACCAGAGGAACAATAACCAGCGCAGGAGTCTACACAGCTCCAATGACCCCAGGCACATATACAATAACCGCCACCTCAGTAGAAGACCCCACCAAAACAGACACAGCCACAGTAGAAGTATTTGAAGGCATAGTGGTAGACATAGAGCCAAAAGAATGGACAATGACCACAGACACCACCCATCCATTCAAAGCAACCATCACCGGCGGCCCAGCCGACAACACTGGCCTAAGCTGGACAATAACCCCAAATAACAACAGAGGAACAATAACCAGCGCAGGAGTCTACACAGCCCCATCAGACCCCGGCACCTACACAATAACCGCCACCAGCACAGCCGACCCAACCAAATCAGACACGGCCACAGTAGAAGTAATAGCCGGCATAGTAGTACACATAACACCAAAAGAGCTAAACCTGGTAACAAACACAAGCCACGCATTTGAAACAACAATAACCGGCCACACCAACACCGCCGTCACCTGGGAAATACATCCAGCAAACGGAGGCACAATAACACCAAACGGAATATATACAGCCCCTGCAGAGCCAGGCGAGTATGTGATAACAGCTATTAGCGTAGAAGACCCCACCCGTTCAGACAGTGCAACGGTAGAAGTAATAGAAGGCATAGTAATATCAATAGCCCCAGAAACCATAACCCTAACCACAACAGCCAGCCATCCATTTACAGCAACCCTAACCGGCCATACAAACACAAACATCACATGGACAGCAACAGGCGGCACAATAACCCAGGCAGGAGTATATACAGCCCCAGCAGAGCCAGGCGAATACGTAATAACAGCCACATCTACTCAAGACCCAACAATAACAGCCACAGCAGACATATACGTAACTGCCGGCATACAGGTATATATCACCCCGGACAAAGCCAAAGTGACTGCAAACGCCAAACAGACATTTACAGCAAACATCACAGGCGCGAAAAACAACACAGACGTAAACTGGACAATAACCCCAACCACCAACAGTGGCACGATAGAGCCAGACGGAGTAAATGGCATCTATACAGCCCCAGAAACACCTGGCACCTACATAATCACAGCCACCTCAGTAGAAGACCCAACAAAAACAGCCACGGCAACTATTGAAGTATTGGCCGGCATAGTAGTATCTGTTGAGCCAAAGCCCCTGACCCTAACCGAAGGGGCAAGCTATACCTTTACAGCAAATGTCACTGGCGGCACCAATAATGTAGTCACATGGACAGCCACAGGCGGCACTATCACTGAGGCAGGAGCATACACTGCCCCTGATACACCGGGCAGATATATAATTACAGCTACCAGCATTGAAGACCCAACACGCCATGACAGTGCGGTAGTGGAAGTAGTGACAGGAGTAGTAGTAGAGCTAACACCAAAGACATGGTATCTACCCATAGGCTCAACAACACAATTTGTAGCCAATGTAACCGGTAATACCAACCAAACTGTTTCATGGTCTGCCACAGGCGGGACAATATCTCAGGATGGTACATATACAGCCCCGATGATACCGGGGGCATATATAGTTACAGCTACCAGCGCAGTAGTCCCAACAAAGACAGATACAGCAATGGCGATAGTGACAATATCCAGCATAGATATAGTTGCCCCGCCAAAGGGTCTGCTTACCGGTGATGTATATACATTCCGTGCCTATATTGGCGGCCTGGCCTATACAGACGTTGACTGGGAGGCTTCTGTTGGAACCATCAATCCCATCACAGGGGAGTATACTGCCCCCAATACAGCCCAGACGATTACGATTACAGCCACGAGCAAACAGGAGCAGAGCTTAGTAACAGAAATTCAGGTAAAGATAACCAGTCCCGAATTTGACGGTAATTCAAAGGCAACGCCAAAGCTCTTAGACTTAGCCAATGCCTTTGGCTCCAATGACCCTGATGACTTGCTTAAATATGACCTCAACAATGACGGTAAGATCGATGATGAGGACATAAAAATGCTGTTTGCGAAAATGGGGTGGTAGTTATACCAAGTTGCACCCAACCGGGAGCAACTTGGTATGACGGCAACGCGAATGCGGTGCCCGCAAGTTTTTGAAAATACGGGCTTTGCTCGTGTTTGCAAAAACTTTTGCGTTTCGCGTTTAATCCCGATTAAACGCAACCTAGTATTACTGCTTTCTGGCCACTACAATGTACATTCCCCTGATTGCACACTGGTGCATCAAAAAGCCATGTTCTGGACAAGCCCCAGCCAGTGCCTGGGATTTACATAGTTTGGTTAATGAGAAAAAAAATGTTGCAAACAAGCAATATAATTTGAAAATGAAGTCTTGCTAAGACTCCAACTATGAACTGTTTTGGTTTTTTATGATTATTACTTGCCCAGCCTGCTCGATGCGATTCCAGTACGATGAATCGCGCTTCAAAAATGCACCTGTAAAAAGTTTTCAGTGCTTGAAGTGCAAGGCAATATTTGATGTCAAAAACCCAGCCCTTAAAGAAGATACAATACCCCCCATGCCAGGGCTAATGGGAGTTGTTCCTCAAAAACAAATCCTGTTTAGTCTTGCATTTTTAACTGGATCGAAGTCATCTACTTCAGTGGAATTGCACTCTGCAAAAACGATCATCGGTAGGGACGATGGAGACATAGTTACAATGGATCCCGAAACATCCCAAAGCCATGCGATGCTTGAAATATTGGAAGATGGAACTATTTGGCTGGAGGACTTAGGCTCTACAAATGGGACATTCACAAATGGAAGTGCAATTTCTACCAGAATCCAATTATCTCACCAGCAAGAATTCACATGTGGCAAGAGTGCTTTTATGATATTGATTGAAGAGAATTAGTTGGATAATCGAAGTGGAGAAAAAAACACTAGCCGAGTATTTAAAACAGGCATCAGAACTCTTTGACACGGGTTACGTAGTCAAAGCAGGACAAATCTGGCAAGCAATCCTCAAAAAGAACCCTTCAAACACCCCTGCAAGGGCTGGGTTGCTCAAGGTCAGGGATGTTTTGTCAAATGGGTCTGCTTCAAGTTCTACCGAAGGCATACCAAGTAGCGACACTCCCACAGAGTTAGCCCAATCATTATCAAAAATCAAGGAAGAATCTGAACATTTTTATAAACAGGGTTGCTCCCTGTACGACCTAGGGAAAATATATGAAGCCAAGGAAGCATGGGAAAAGGCTTTAGCCATTTATCCTGACCATGGTCTTGCTTTAAGCCATATCCGAGGTGTCCGCAAAGAGCTTGGCCTCCCTATGCCAGAGAGTGATACTCAGACTCCTAATCCGATTGATGAACCTATCGCAAAAAGTGCTGATACCCAGCCAATACCGCCAGTCTCATCAAAGGCAGAAGAAAGCATTTTTGTTGACGTTTCCGAGAACAAAGTGGAACTAGAGCAACCACAAATAGATAAGGAATCAAAAGAAGTTGATTCTCCAGATGCTTCAGAGAGCCAAGCACAGCTTACACCTGGTGAAAGCGAAGAAGAAATTAACAGGTTTGTAGAGCAAGGAACACATTTATATAAAATAGGCAAGGTTGAAGAAGCTATTCACATTTGGCAATCAGTTGTTGCTTTGAACCCTGATAATATACTGACAAAGGGCTATTTGATAATGGCTCAAGCTGAGCTTGCTGTATCAAAAGGCACAAATATTTTATCATCCAGCAAGACGGGAAAAATTACTTTTCAGTCTAATTCCATATCTGCTACTACAGATACTTCACATCCCAAGGATGAAAAAGAAAGTATTGCCCTCATACCTACTCAAAAAAAAGGGGGGGCTGATACTGAAAAAACAGAAAAGCCGATTCAGCCCATATCACCTCCTCCATCGGTTCAGCTTCCCGAAAAGAAAACTACAGCCGCGATACCTTCGGCAATAACCCAAAAGAATGAAATAACGCGAGTTGGGCCTAGTTTACAAAAAAAAAATAATAAAGCCACATTGCTGTCTAGGCTTTTTTCTCCGATTGTCATGGTAGTAATTTTGTTGCTGGTAGGCGGAGCGACTTGGGTTGTGCTTTTTATGAAAAAAGATGCGTTGCTCAATGCTACCCAGATAGCCATTAAAGAAGAAGCTATAAAAAAAGCAAAACGATCTGACAAGGTAGTCAATCTAGGGATGACCGTTGAAGAACTCAAATCCCAAGCTAAAACCGCTATGAGCAGTAGTCCTTTGAGGGCATATTTCTTGATACGAGAAATTAATAACCTAGATTCATCTGATACATCAATCCCAAAGCTATTGGATCAAGCGCACCAAGCAATGATGGCGCTTCCATCCCCGCCCCGAATCAGCGGAGACATAAACAATATCATTGCCACAGGGCGTTTCGAGGAGGCAGAGGCCATTTTGGAAGCAGACCTAAGACATAGCCCAAACAACATCAGAATAAAAGAAAACTTAGCAAGAGTCTGTCTACTACTCGCCCGCGAATATGCAAAACAAGGCAAAAAGGATAGTGCCCGTTCACGACTATTAATGGGTGCCGCTCTTTTTCCAAAGGACCCAACTTGGCAAGCAAGAATTAAATTACTAGAAAACTTGCAATCCATTCCAAAAGATGTACAAAATCAATGGTATGAGATGTTGGGTTAGATATGCCTACTAAGAATACTCTTTGCCCAAGTTGTAGACACAAATTGAGTCCATTGACTACGGAATGCCCTGTCTGTGGCATCCAACTTTCACGTGAACCACTAAAAAGGCCATTGTTGTTTCAATTTTCCAAAGCCATAGGCAAATCAAAACAAAAGTATCTCGACAACGTTACTCCGGTTTCGGTGGAAAATGACTCTTTGCCGGATTCAACCCCCACACAGACTGAACCCCCAGTCGCGGCTTTAGATGTCGAACAAAATGATGCTGTATCGAAGGTTGTATCAAGAGAAGATCAGTTTTTTGAGTTGGCCGCCAAAAGCACTTTTTGGCGACTTGTCCGCATGGAGCTATTGGATGCCATCATCTTGTTTATAATAAATACCTTTATGACAACAGTAGTGTGTTGGCAATTAAAACTATCTCCGGGCACTGCTTATGCAGATTATTGGTCTTTTCTAATACCATTTCATTTATTAGTATCATGGTCGTATTTTATGTTGCCGATACTGCTTTCAGGCAGTTCGATTGCAATGCTAATTGTGGGCTTCGGTATAGCAGATGCCCAACCGGAAAAGCGGCTTTCTTTTAGTCTATTCATGTTGATTTCTGTTGTCCTTGTTCCATTTTCATTTCTCTGCATGGCACTGTCACCTGCCCATATAACTATGGCAGAACTACTAACAGGGCAAGAAATAAGAGAGAGAATCCCCAACCTAGCCAGGAGAGGCTAAGTATAGCAGTTGAACTCGGTATTAGACTATGCAAAGGCGGTTCAAGTATTTCTGTATTATTTTCGTTTTTCTTTTTTTGGGTCATTGAATAGTTGTAGCTGAAGTTTGTCTGTCTTGCTACGTGGCATTTTTAGGGTTTGAATGATGTTAAGGGGAGTTACTCCTGCTAGCTTTGCTCTTGCGTATAGCGCATCTATACAGTATCGTCCTAACGTCTCGCGAGTCCTGGCTATCATTGCCCTAGTCGTTACTCTTAGTTGGGTTTGTATTGGTTTCGCTGAAGATACTATAGGCAGATCAGGCACGTCCTGCAACAATGCCTCAAGGAGAGTGGTATCTGCCCATACAGGCAAATCTATTATTAATGGTTCTGAAATGGTCAAAAGTGTATCGATTGCGTCGAATAGTTGCCCTACTTCCTGAAAAGCTGTATCTATCTTGCCTTCACACTGTCCAATTAACATGTTCCATGCTATTGGCGCATCTTTGAAAATTGCGTTGCCAATTCTGATAAAAATTGACATACCAAGGTGCAACAAATTCCTCGCTTGATAGTCGCTAACGTCTTCTATTAGGGAACCGAAGGAACCAGTTGGTTTATGTGTACGGGTAAATAAAAAATCGGTGTTGAGTCCTAATAAATTCAGAAAATAACATCGGTTTGCAAACAATAAAATCTTTGTCTGGTCGTTTAAGGTTGGATGGTTTTTCTCGACAATTTTCATAATATTGTCGAATTTATCTTCTTCTTGAAAAAGGCTTTGGGTTAACAAAAAGAGGATGTCGCGAACCTTAAGCTCCAAATCCCCAAATATGATATTTCGTTTTGTGTCTGAAACATATGATTTCCAGTGGCGACCTACTTCTGCTTTAAGGTTTTCGACAAACCGTTTGACATCTCTTTCCTGTAGCATTGTAGCGGCTTCACCGATTTCATTGCTTGTGAACTGTCGTTGTTTTTCATTTTCTGCGTCTCCCCTTTTTAGATATTCTGTTGCCTCTGCATTTGTAATTCTTCTGGGAAGCATTATTTCGATACGCCCTAAATCAAATGGGTAATATTGAATACCCTCTAAGGCGTATGCTCCAAATAGACTATGACCTGCAATTATATCTGTCTTTAGAATCTCCTGTAGTCTAGCTTGCCATTCTGGTTCGTTGGGAATGTCAAAGAGATTAAGGTAGTTGGATGCCAGACCCAAACCTAAGCGGGCTACTATTTCAATCAAGGCGAGTTTGTCTTCGATAGAAATGTCTGCCAGCAGATTGGATGTGGTGGTTTTAATTTCTTCCGATGTTATGGCTTCCCGTAGAGCTTCTAAGGTTCCGAATGTATCTCTTTGCATACTAGTTTTTAGTAGCATAAACCGGCAATCAAGTTGCTGTCTGATTTCATCTGGAATGCGATTGATTGCATGTTTTCTGATGTGTTGAGATTTTTTGCTCCTCATCTGTTCAAAGCGTCGCTGTATTTCCATCATCTCCCGTTTATCATCAGTATTTGCAGTTTGGTATATAACCTCTTGGGTTTTAAATACTTCAAAACTGAATATTGGATGGTTTTTTAGTGCGTAAAAAATTACTAGCGCGTAATCCTCTGTTGGCAATTTTGCGGATGGGAGGTTTTGAAAGCACTGCTCATAATCCTCTTGAATACAGAGCAGGGCGGAGGACAAGTTTTCATCAGGGCTAAGCCCAAGTACTGGCAAATATTTTAGTAGGGATTTTGCCACCCCATCTCTAGGGCCTTTGAAGGCAATTGCCTTGCGGGCTTCTGGGGGTGAAGAATTGACATGTCGAATAAACTCTTTTGGATTTGCTTCTCCCTTCCGGGGATCAAATATGTTTATCTCCCTCAATTTGGATAGCAGATTTGTATACATGTCTAAATGGCTACCAGGAGAAGCCAGCTTGGTAATAATTGAATCACGGAGCTTTTCTGCAACCCGAATCTGAGTATCCAACTTTTCTTCAAATCGGTCGCTTAAGTTTGTCATTATTGACTTTACCGTTATCCATGTGAGAGTCGGAAGGGTGGTAATTGAGGCCAAGCACAACAATTATTTTTTCTGTTTTTGTGCCTCGCTACTCGCATGGAGTAGTGTACGTAGCTTGTCAGATTTTGCTCTGTCAATTTTTAATACCTGAATGATATTCAGTGGAGTGACTTTCTCTAGCTTAGACCTAATTTGCAATGCTTGCACACAATAACTATTAACAGTTTCAAGCGAATTGGAAATGATTGTGCGAGTAGTTATGCGTAGAGGATTGGTGGGTTGGGCAACTATTGTAATATCTGGGATTTCTGCATTGCCGGCCTGCAGGTAATCTAACAGAATCCCTGTCCAGCGGGGTAAATCTTCGCTGACAGTTTCAAGTATCGACAAGAGAGTATCTACGGCATCGAGGAGTTGGCCGACTTCTTGGAAAGCTTGATCGATATGCCCTTCACACTGACCAAGCAACATATTCCACGCAATTGGCATATTTCTAAACAAGGCATCATTAACTTTTATGTATATCGACATGCCTATATGCAACAATTTTCTGACTTGGAAATCACTGACATCTTGTATCAGAGTTCCGCCATGGATTTTTGAGGCGCGGTTATACAACATCCCTGGGTTAAGGCCCAAAATATCCATAAAATAGTACCTATTTGAAAGCAAATAGAGCTTTGGTGGACTTTCCTCAAGTAAGGGGTGGTTTTTGAGTACAAACGAATAGATATTTTCAAAAACCTGTTCTTCTTCAAAAAGGCCATAGGTGACTAAAAAGACTATGTTGCGAACTTTTAGGCCAGGGTCTGCAAATAATATCTCGCGTTTTTTTTCTCCAAATAATGATTTCCAGCTACGAGCCATTTCCCATTTGAGAAATTCTAAAAACCGCAACACCTCCCTCTCCTGCATTTGAGCAACGGTATCTGCAATTTCATTATTAGAATAAGTACGGGCTTTTTTTTCTGATCCACCGCCTTCATCACCTGCATCCCCGCGCTTTAGGTATTCCAAGGCTTCTGCAGTACTAATACGACGCGGCAAGGTGGGTTCGATCCTCTTCAAATCAAAGGGATAGTTATTCATACCTTCCAGAGCATAAACACCTAGTAGGTTTGAGCCGGCGGTTACATCTTTTTTAAATAATTCCTGAAGATGAACTTCTATGTCGGAATTATTTTCGCAGACTATCTCAAAAAGATCTAAATTGTTTGAAGCCAGACCTAAACCAAAACCTGCGATAATTTTTAGCAATTCCAATTTCTCATCAATTGCTAGCGTGTTAAGTGGGTGGTTCTCTGCATTTTCCCGCAAGGTTTCAAGCGATCCGAATACGTCTCGCTTTAGAGCTGTTTGTAATAATACTTGAAATAACTCATGTTGTTGCCTTATCTCGTCTGGTACGTATTTTAACAAATGCTTTTTTGTATGTTGAGACCTGCGGCCACGGGCTTGCTCGTAGCGTCTTTGCAGTTCCCTGCCTTCTGTGCTATCAGGATTGGCCGAAGAATACATTACTTCCAGCGTTTTGAATTCTTCGTAATCAAATATGGGATGAGATTGGAGAGCGTACAAAATAACTAGTTCCAAGTCCTCAATTGGCAATTTTGCCTCGCCAATAAATGGACAACTGTTTTCGGCATCTTCGAGCATACATATTAATGCGGCAAACAAACTCTCTTCTCTAGACAATCCTAAGTGGGGGAGGTATCTGGTGATTGTCTTGCCCATGCCGTCGCTAGAACCGCGGAAAGCGAATGCTCTGCGCGCTTCTGGGCTAGATGACGACAGTGCCTTGATGAAGTCTTTGGAGTTGGGTTCCCCTCTTACTTCCCTAGCCTTGGCCAGCAAGCTACCGTATGCCCCTGAAAGGCTGGCCTGTTCGGCCAGAGCTTTTTTGAGGGAATCACGGGTATCCTTCGCTCTCTCAAGAGATGCACTTAATTTTTGGTCGTACTGGTGGGCTTGGTTTCCCATTCACTTTCTCTAAAACAAAATAGAAGCATGTCCATGAGCATTTTACCAAGTAGCACCTATTAGGGCTTAACTCGGTTTGGTTGAACGCAACTCAATATTATTCTATACCTGATACCGAATTATGAAAATAGAATAAATTGGCTACATTGCTAACTTGTAATTATTTCTTGAATTTATCTTGATTTTACAATACTATATTTGGTTCATCTCATATTCAGAGGTGGCATTTTGCATTTATTGGATTCACATGTTTGAGACGTTGACAGACAAGCTCACAAAGGCGATGAGGTCGCTACGGGGACAGTCTAAGCTAACGGAAAAAAACATTGATGATGCCCTGCGTGAAGTCAGAATGGCCTTGTTGGAGGCCGATGTTCACGTAAAGGTAGCTCGCACATTTCTGCAACGGGTTAAAGAAAAGGCTCTTGGAAGGGCAGTTCTACAGGGGCTAAATCCAACTCAACAGTTTATTGATGTAGTCTATCAAGAACTAACAGACATAATGGGTAGCGAAGTTTCAGAAAAACCATTAAATTTCGCGCCGAATCCACCTACTGTAGTAATGGTAGCTGGGCTTCAGGGCAGTGGCAAGACTACAACTTGTGGCAAATTGGCTAAATACCTGAAAAAAATTGGCTACAGCCCATTGCTTGTCCCAGCTGACGTTTATCGCCCTGCGGCGATTGAGCAGTTACATGTGGTTGCAAAGGGCGCTGGAGTTCGATCATTTAATACAGGAGAGAAAGAGCCTGTTGCCATATGTATGTCTGCTCTGGATGAAGCCAAAAATAAAGGCTGGGATGTTGTAATCATTGATACCGCTGGCCGACTTCACCTTGATGAAACACTGATGGAAGAGCTGGCGCAAATAAAAATAGCCTGTCACCCCCAGGAAATACTCTTTGTAGCTGATGCGATGACAGGGCAGGATGCTGTTCGCTCGGCATCTGCTTTCCATGAAAAACTTGGTATTACCGGTGTTGTCTTGACAAAAACAGATGGCGATACAAGGGGTGGTGCGGCCTTTAGTGTAAAAGAAATTACCGGAAAGCCTCTAAAATTTGCAGGCACGGGCGAAAAACTGGATGACTTCGAACGCTTTCATCCCGACCGCATGGCACAACGAATCCTGGGAATGGGTGATGTACTCACACTGATAGAACATGCCAAGGATAAGATAGACGAAAGCGAAGCCGAACAAATGGTTCGCAATCTTGAAAAAAACCAATTTTCTTTGAACGATATGAGAGCACAATTTCAGCAAATTAAGAAACTGGGGTCTATGAATAAACTGTTGGGTATGATCCCAGGAATCAGTCAGTTTAAGGGTCAATTGGAAAGCGTAATGACCGACAAGAAAATGAAACACATGGAAGCAATACTGGACTCCATGACTCACAAAGAGAGACAAAACCACAATATCCTGGATGCCAAGCGTAAGCGACGCATCGCCCTCGGTAGTGGGCGACCTGTTCAGGAAATTAATCAGCTAATCAAACGCTATATCGAGATGAAGAAAATGATGTCCCAATTGAGTAATCCTGGTTTTATGAAACGAATGCAATCAATGGCTGGTCAACACCAATTTCCCTTTTAACAATCTCAGTATCATCGAGGAGTAACATGCTTTCAATCCGCCTTGCCCGAAACGGGGCTAAAAAACGCCCCTTCTACCACATAGTCGTTTCCGAAAACGACCGTATTCCCACTGGCCGTGCCTTAGAAGTGCTGGGGTTTGTAAACCCCATAGCTACCGCAGGAGAAGTAGTCCGAATTGATGCCGAAAAAGCGAAAGCATGGATTGGTAAGGGTGCCCAGCCATCCAAGTCCGTTAAAGATCTTTTTAAGAAACATCACATTCTGTAAAAAGGGACTGAAGGCTTTTTGAGCTAGGCACTTGCCTAGGTCGAATGTATTCAGATGAATTGGTAATAGGATGCCCTTGGGAGACAGAGTTGGATTTAGAGGCTTTCCTTAGAGATGTTTTAACACCGGTACTGGATGTACCGGAAGAGCTAAGTGTGGAAATAAATAAAAATGGCAGGCAGGTAGACGTATTTTTGCGAGCATGTCAGAAAGATAGGGGAAGAATTATCGGCAGAAACGGCAGGATGATCTCGTCTCTGAGAACTCTTTGCAGGACAGCCGGGGAAAAACAGGGGCTACACATCAATTTGGAACTACTGGAGGACGATACGTACGAAACGGATGCTTCAAGCATGGAGACGTGATGTTGCTCCTTGGATACCTTGCAAAAGTACAGGGGCTAAAAGGCGAATTTCTACTGCACCCCACGACAGACTCGCCTGAGTGTATACAAGACTACAATGGTTTGTTGTTAGCCCCACCACAGTTGAACTTATCTAACGGCACCGCAACTGCTGAATGTAAACAAATAACCGTCCGCAAATTTAGATGGCATCAGGATAGACCCTGCCTTTCATTTGACCAAATAGCCGATCGCACAGCCGCAGAACCCTACAAAGGTTGGACACTATGGGTTCATGAGGCATCAATAAAACTTGAAGAGGGCGAGTCATTTCGGCATGAGTGGGTGGGGTGCAAATTATTTATTGATAACAGCCTTGTAGGCGAAGTGGTTGATTTAGAGCCGTCTCCGGGTGGATACGACATGGTTAAAATGAAAGACCTCCGCCCCGGCCACAAAGGTATTCGTGATATTCCCTATATCAAGGCTTGGTTTTCCCTTGATTTGCATAACCACAGGATAGACCTAGACCCTCCTCCTGGATTGCTAGATGTCGACCAGATGGGTTAGTATGTAGACATTCACCACAACAACGAAATAAAACAATTCAAATTGTAATTCATACTAAGTTGCACCCGATAGAGCCTCTTGCAAAATCTATGGTTTTGCAAGAGACCGTATGATTAGGCTACATTCCGACACAGCCTAGCAACTCCGTTGTTTCAAAACCCCATGGGGTTTTGAAAGGGGCTCAATTTATGCCAGATTTCACCCACTTGTCCAGCCACGCGATGACTTCGTTATGCCACTGAATGCTGTTTGCTGGTTTCAAAATCCAATGGTTTTCATCTGGGAAGTAAATGAATCGACTAGGGATTCCCATGCGTTGTAATGCGGTAAAAGTGCCTATCCCCTGAGTATCTACAACCCTGTAGTCTTTGCCTCCGTGGATTATCAGCATGGGTGTTTTCCATTTTGCAACATGATCAATGGGGTTGTGCTTTGCCCAGTTTGGATTTGTCCAAGGAGTGCCTTTCTGTTCCCATTCGGGAAACCATAGCTCTTCAGTATTGAAGTAGGACATGCGTTCATCAAGGTTGCCATCATGGCATATCAAGGCTTGGAAACGGTTTGGAGACTGGCCTGCGATCCAGTTGATCATGTAGCCACCATATGATGCTCCCAAAGCTCCTATTTTTTTGTCGTCCAAGAAAGTATATTTTTTGAGGGCGGCATCTAGACCCTTCATCAAATCCTCGTATGGTGCCCCCCCCCAATCGCCATTGATTGCATCAGTAAAAATCTGCCCATAGCCAGTAGACCCATGGAAATCGATCATCACGGCGGCATAGCCGGCTCCCACGTAGGCTTGGGGGTTCCAACGATAATGGAACTGATTCCCGAAACTGCCCTGCGGGCCTCCATGTATAAGGAAGGCAACTGGATATTTTTTGGATGGGTCGAAGTTAATGGGCTTCACTAGGTAGCCATAAACGGTCTCGTTTTTGGCACCGGTGAAGGTGAATTGCTCTGGCTCTCCCATAAGGGTAGAGGCAACCTTGGCTTCATTGATCTTTGTCAGTGGCCTCAAATCCCTTCCATTGTCAGCTATAGTAAAGAGTTCAGTAGGGGATTTAAGTGTGTTGCGACTAAACAGAATGCGCCCGTCACCCAAGAATGTTGGGGATGAACAGGAGCCGTCGCCGTATGTCATTCTGGTTACGCCAGTCGCCACGTCTACTGCAAAAATGGCCTTTTGCCCCAAGTGGTCTGCCGTGCAAATGATTTCCAGGCCATTAGGAGCCCAAGTAAAGTCATTTACCGATCGATCGCCAAATTTACCGCCGTCGGCGCGCAATACTATTCTTCGTGTATTCCCTGTTGCCATTTCACGGATCATTAAGTCAAGCCTGTCGGCCTCGTAACCGGCCTTGGTCATGGCGACATAGGCAAGCGATTTTCCGTCCGGTGAAAAAACTGGGTGGGTATCTGTGGCTTTGTTGGAAGCGGTAATGCGGACAGGCTCTCTGCTACCATCTGTCGGGACTTCCCACAGATCGAGATTGGTGCTCCAAGCTTCCTGCCTTCCCTCTACCCTAGCTGTAAATATAAGCGTCTTTCCGTCAGGACTGATTGCATATTCTTCGCTACCGCCAAAAGGCATGGAGGGTGCGTCACCTTCCAGTTTAGGCATCAAGTCCTTTGCTTCACCTGTCTTTAAATCTACGCGGAAAATATGGTTGCGAGTGCCATCTTTCCATGTATCCCAGTGGCGCACAAATAGTTGATCAAACACCATTCCAGTGGATTTTCGCTTTGAATGAGCCTCATGTGCACGAGCAGTCACCTGATGTGACATGCCAGGAAAAACTGCCATTGATAGGGTCAGAAAGTCGCCGGTTGGCCCAACTTCCAGCGAATCTACATCCAGTGGCAGGTCTGTCACCTGGGTGGTCATGTGTGCTTCCTGCGGGTTAATCTTCCATACTTGTGAGCTACCAGACTTGGAAGAAATAAAATATACAGTTCCATCCTTTGCCCATCTTGGGGAAGAGGCAGAGATGTTTTCTGGAGTCAGCCGCTTGGGATTACCATCCATTCCTACTAGCCACAGACTGCTACGGCGACGATTAGCCTCAAGGTCAGTTACCGAACAGGCATAGACTACTGTTTTTCCATCGGGGCTAACTCTGAAATCGCCAATCCGATCCATCGCCAACATGTCGTGGATAGAAAATGGTCTTGGTGCCTGAGCCAAGGCGACGGGGGCTACCAAGCATGCAGATAGGAATAGGGACTTAAACATGTAAACCTCCAAGCTATTTTTGAATTATACAGCAGTTTTTGCTTTTATTACTTGCTTACACTGAGCATTTCCCCAACTGATACCAAGTTGCTCCCAAACGGGAGCAACTTGGTATCTCGTCTTTGGCTATTTATAGGCATAGCAGACAGCGGAGTGCAAGGCATTTTCCGAATAAAAAGGGGTTCGTGTTTTGGGCATATTGTAGACGAAGCCGTTTTTATTCGATTCAGCCCCCAGCCTCCAGAGTTCTGCCCTGAAAAGGCCCTGCATTTGTTGAGTTGTCCACCTCTCTGTTGGTTTAGGCGGATGCCATTTAGGGCGGCGCAAAGCACCCGCGTTGTTGTTTAGCTCCCCAGCAAGCAGGAGATAGGCCTGACTTTTACAGTTAGATGTTAGAATCAGGCATATCAAGTAGGGTTGTAGGCATATTTAGTGAGGTATTGCGTGGTATTGTGTATTTTGGATTGTATATTATGATACAGTTGTGATATTGTGAAAAAGAAGGTATTTTCATGATCAAGTTCAACAAAGTGAAGCGGGGAGGGGAAACAAAGACCTGGGTATGCGTAGTGGAGGGCTACAGGCCGGGCCCTGGGCAACCTCCCAAGCAACGCACAGTCAAAGGCTTCGGCTATCTGGAGGATCAGAAGGACAAAGAGGCGTTCATGGCCGAAGTCCGCAGGTTTAACGTCAATTTCAAAGACCAGAGCGAGGTGCGCATTGAAGTCGCATCAAATGCCCTCATGTATGGAGAGGGTAATCGGAGGCAGAACTACGGCTACAAATTTCTGAAAGCCATATACGACCGGCTAGGCATAGGCAGGTTTATAGATAGTAGCGAGAGACCACGCAGGAGCCATGTGCGACACAAAGCAGGGGAGATATTTGAGTTTCTGGTTTTGCAGCGCATCCTATCGCCTGGCTCAAAGCGTGCAGACAGCCAGATGCGGGACAATCTATACGGAATGGATGCCGTATTCACCTTGCCAGACATATACCGCGCACTGGATAGGATAGCCGGGTTGGATACAGGGCTACAACGCCATATGGACGGTGCAGTGAGGGAGTTCGTAGGGCGGAATATGGGGCATATTTTTTATGACGTTACAAACTGCTATTTCGAGACTGATTTCCCGGACGCAGAAGGGCACCTCAGACAGAGGGGGGTATCCAAAGAGCATCGTGTAGACCCAATAGTAGGCCTTGGGCTACTCATGGATGGGAACGGCATACCGATAGGAATGACGGTTTTCCCCGGGAACACAGCCGAGTCTCTGACATTGGAACCAGCCATGCGTGGTCTGAAAGAAGCCTATGGGCAAGAGCGGTTGATAGTTGTTGCGGACAAGGGTCTGAATTCCTCGGCAAACCTAAACAGGATAGTCAACGGCGGGGACGGTTTCATAGTCTCCCAGCCACTGCGCGGGCCAAAGGGGAAGCGCTATCACGAGATGCTGTTTGACAGGGATGGTTACATAGAAAGCGCGGACGGCTCCCATCGGCACAAAGTATTTGAGGAGAACTACGAGGGGTTGGATGCCAGCGGAAAA
>Ga0082212_10002453_pt1 | contig 27003 bp, 25 predicted proteins | sample TergutNt197P3_FD_71548 | JGI IMG/M metagenome (GOLD analysis project Ga0082212, IMG submission 71548) | Neocapritermes taracua P3 segment gut microbial communities from Petit-Saut dam, French Guiana - Nt197 P3 | ecosystem: Host-associated > Arthropoda: Insects > Digestive system > Gut ...
GTGTCCAGGTCGGCGACCGCGCAGAGGGCAGCGTCGGCGCGGAGGTACTTGGTGGCGGGGAGGTGCGCGGCTTTCCCGGCAACGTTGCCGTCGGTGTTTGTGCTGCCCGAAGCTGCAACGTCTATCTCGTCTGTGGCGTCACTGCTGTTTGACGTGATTGTTGGGCCGCCGGGTGTGTCGCCAGATGGTGCAAGTCCAAGGGCGATCGCCCCAGAGACGATGACAGCAACAAGGGCCGTCTCCATCTGCTACTTCTCCTTGGCGACGCCGACGATCACCCATGTGCCATCGCGCCGCGCAACTTCAACGCGCCGCGTGTACTGCTCGCGTTCTGAACTGAAGACAACCTTGCCGTCGGGCGCGCTCACCTTCGATGGCGGGTCGGTGACCTCGATGTCGACTGGCCAGATGCCGGTCGTTGGGTCCTGGACGTACGTGTGCAGCACAGCTGCAGTCGTGCTTCCGCCGTTCCACACGTACTTGGACTCGCGGATCTCCTTCGCCTGCTTGCTCCGCGCGGCGCAGTAGTCGCACTCCGCGTGCGACATCGCCTCCCACTCGGCGGTGTCCCCGCTCGCCTGCATGTAGGAGTCGAGCTCCAGGAAGTACACGGCCGCCGCCTGCGCCCCCACGGCACCGTCGTCGTCCATCGAGGCAGGCCGGGCCGGCTTGACCACGACCCGCGAAGCAGCCGGCGAGGGCGTAGGCGAGCCAGCCCCGCTCGGCCCCACCGACGAGGCCCCGTGCGAGGCGCCCGGCCCCGCGGCACCGTCGTCGGCCGCACACCCTGCCGCCGCGAGCAGGGCGCCCACCGCGACAACCACGACGGCGGCCCTGCGAGAGATCTTGCGTGTCATCGGGCACCCCCTTGTCCAGACGCGCAGCGCACAAGATAACGGGACGACCGGCGATCTGCTAAACGCCTGTGGACAACCTTGACGCCGAGGCGACCGCGGACCGTTCTGACGCGGTGTGTTCATCCAGTGTTCCCGGCCGGTTCACTACCGCAGGCACCCGCGGGTGAAACATTGCGCCGTCCCATGTCACACCGCTTTTCTTGGAGGAATCACATGCGCTCCCGCATGCGCAGGACCCCTCTGATCGTCGCCGGCGTCGCTGCCGTGACGGTCCTCGGCGCCGGCGTCGCCGTCGCTCAGAACATCGGCAACGGCTGGCCCTACGACAACACGAGCTCGAGCTCGGACGCTCACGGCCGCACGTACACGCTCGCCGCCGTCGGCGACATCGCGTGCGAGCCCAACGACGAGGACAACGCGAGCACCCCCGCCTCGCTCAAGTGCGGCAGCCCGAGCCTGGGCGGCTACGACGCCGAGTACGCCACGGCCCAGCAGGCCGACGCGATGCACCCGGACGCCGTCGCGCTGCTCGGCGACGAGCAGTACGAGGTGGGCAAGCTGAGCGACTTCGAGGGCTCGTTCGAGCAGGCCTGGGGTGGCCTGAAGTTCCTCGAGAAGCCGGCCCCGGGCAACCACGAGTACTACTCGTACGTGAAGAAGGGCGACAACGAGCCCGGCCAGAACGGCGTCGGCTACTTCGGCTACTTCAACGGCCACGACCAGGCGGGCACGCCCAACGCGTCCGGCCAGGCCGGTCAGGACACCGACCAGAACCAGGGCTGGTACTCGTACAACCTGGGCAACTGGCACATCATCTCGCTGAACGTGGAGTGCAACTCGGACGCGTTCGACAACGACTGCTCGACGACGGACGGCGGCGTGCTTGCCCAGGAGACCGCCTGGCTGGCCGCCGACCTCAAGGCGAACAACGAGCCCTGCACGGTGGCCTACTGGCACCAGCCCACGTTCAGCTCGACGAACGCCGGCACCGCGACGACCCCGGCGTCGGCCCCCGGCGTGGACAGCCAGGAGGGCGGGGTGGCCGACGCGTGGTGGAAGCTGCTCTACGCCAACAAGGCGACGCTGATCCTCAACGGCCACGAGCACGCCTACGCGCGCACGGTGCCCATGGACCCGTCCGGCAAGGCGGACCCGAAGCACGGCATCCCCGAGTTCATCATCGGGACCGGCGGTGAGGCCCTCGACGCGACGGCGACCAACGTCGACGGCTCGTACGCGAACCCGAACGTGGTCACGGCCTACGACAAGGGCTACGGCGTGATGAACTTCCAGCTGAAGCCCAACGGGTACACGTACTCGTTCAAGCCGGCGCTGGCGGGGGCGTCGTCGGACGCCTCGGCGATGTCGTACTCGGACTCCGGTTCGGGCACCTGCCAGGGCTGAGCGGGGCACGGTAGACCCTCTCTGTGAGTCCCGTCACGCGGAATCTCACGATGCGGGAGGTTTTCACCCAAGTGCGTCTCAGCGTTGCCTTTCCGTGACGCCCTCTGCTTGGTTGGAGATGCCCGCAGTTACCGACGAGAGGAGCTCAGCGTGCTCACCGTGACCGACAACGCGCGAGCGGCAGTCGAGGACCTGGCTCAGCAGGCCGGCGTTCCCACCGAGGGTGGTCTCCGGATCGCCCAGTCAGCCGGTCAGCCCGGCAACTTCGAGCTGGCGCTTGTCCCGGCTCCGCAGCCCGACGACCAGGTGGTCGACGAGTCGGGCGCCACGCACGTGTTCGTCGAGAAGGAGGCCGCGCCCGCTCTGGACGCCCTCACGCTCGACACCGACCCTGCCGCGCAGGGTCCCGGCTTCGTCCTCACGCCGCAGGCCTGAGGTGTGACGTACGACGGCGGCCGTCGCCCTCCGGGGTGGCGGCCGCCGTTCGTCGTCGGGGCCGACGCCGCCTGACGGGCGGCCCCATCTTCACCCGGGCCGGCCGGGGGCGTTGAGGCACACTTCGACCATGGGCACCGGGATCGAGGACGTCGCGCGCGCCGCGGGCGTCTCGACGGCCACGGTGTCGCGCGCGCTGCGCGGCCTGCCGACGGTCCGGGAGGAGACCCGGGCCCGCGTGCTCCGTGCCGCGGCGGCGCTCAACTATGTCCCGAGCCCGTCCGCCGTCTCGCTGGCGAGCGGTCGCACGCGGACGGTCGGGCTGCTCACGCCGTCGATCGCGCGCTGGTTCCACGCCCACGTGATCGAGGGCGCGGAGCGCACGCTGCGCGCCGCCGGGTTCGACGTGCTGTTGTACGCGCTCGAGGCCGACGCCTCGATGACGCGCGCCGCGATCGACCCGGGCGTGCTGCGCCGCCGCGTCGACGCCCTGCTGGTGGTGGGCATGCCCGTGACGGACGCCGAGCTCGAGTCGCTCAGCGAGCTCTGCGTGCCGATGGTGTTCATCGGGGCCGGGCCGCCCGGGCGGGCGCGCGTGCACATGGACGACGCCGTGGGGTCGGCCGCCGTCGTCGGAGAGCTGGTCGCCCTCGGCCACCGGCACATCGGGCAGGTGCAGGGCGCCCCGGCGCGGAACGTGACGTGGTCGCCGGCGGTGGAGCGGGCCCGCGGCGCGGCGGAGCGGCTCGGCGCCGCGGGCCTGCCGGACGACCCCGCCCTCGTCGAGGCCGCGGACTTCACCACGGCGGGCGGCCGTGCCGCGGCGGCGCGCCTGCTGGACCGCGCACCGCAGGTCACGGCCGTCTACGCGCACTCGGACGAGATGGCGTTCGGCGTGCTCGAGGAGCTGGGCGCCCGGGGCCTGCGCGTCCCGGAGGACGTGTCGGTGGTCGGAATCGACGGCCACGACCTCGGCGGGCTTCTGGGCCTCGCCACCATGGCCCAGGACGCCACGGGTCAGGGCGCCGTGGGCGCGACGCTGATCCTCTCGGCTCTCGCCGGCGAGCCGGCCGGCCCGGGCGTCGTCTTCCCGGCGACGTGGACGCCGCGCCGGTCGATCGCGGCACCGCGCGCCTAGCTCAGACCCGTAAAAGCCCAGGTCAGGGCTGTCAGGACTATCAGGGGTCTTGCATTGGTAACATGTAAACGCTTACATTTCTCGGGTTCACGTCGACGAAGACTGATGAGGGGACCTGAGGACAGTGAAGACTTCCAGGACACAGCGTGTGAGCATGCTGGCCGCCGGGGGCGTCGCGGCGGCGCTCGCTCTGGCCGGGTGCGCCGGCGACAACCTCGGCGGTGGGCCCGCCGCGGGCGCCGCGAAGGACTCCGCCTGTGCCGCGTACGCGAAGTACGGGACGTTCGACGGCGCGAAGGTCACGATCTCGTCGACCATCACCGACCAGGAGGCCGACCAGCTCGACGCCTCGTGGGCCGACTTCGAGAAGTGCACCGGCATCACCATCGAGCACAACGGATCCAACGACTTCGAGTCGCAGATCTTCGTGCAGGTCGAGGGCGGCAACGCCCCTGACCTCGCGATCTTCCCGCAACCCGGCCTGCTCGCCCGGATGCAGGCGGAGGGCCACCTGGTGCCGGCCGGCGCCGCGGCCACCACGGCGGCGAAGGCCAACTACAGCGACGACTGGCTGAAGTACGGCACCATCGGCGGCCAGCTCTACGGGTTCCCGATCATGGGCTCGGTCAAGTCGTTCGTCTGGTACTCGCCCAAGGCCTTCAAGCAGGCCGGCTACCAGGTGCCGAAGACGTGGGACGAGCTCACCGCCCTCACCGACAAGATCTCCGCCGACAAGGGCAGCAGCTCGGTCAAGCCGTGGTGCGCCGGCATCGAGTCCGGCGGCGCCACTGGGTGGCCCGCCACCGACTGGCTCGAGGACATGGTGCTCCGCACCGCCGGCCCCGACGTCTACGACCAGTGGGTCCAGCACAAGATCCCGTTCGACGACCCCCGGATCGTCACCGCTCTCGACCGCGCGGGCTCCATCCTCCAGGACCCGAAGCGCGTCAACGGCGGCATCGGCGACCCGCGCTCCGTCGCGACGACGCCGTGGGCCGACGCCGGCCTCCAGGTGCTGCAGAACACCTGCTACCTGTTCCGCGGCGCCTCGTTCTTCGAGGCGCAGCTTCCCGAGGGCACCAAGGTGGGCCCGGACGGCGACATCTACGCCTTCTACCTGCCGGCCGACACCGCCGACCAGAAGCCGCTGCTCGTGGGCGGCGACTATGTCGCGGCCTTCAACGACCACAAGGCGACGCAGGCCGTCCAGGCCTACCTGGCCTCGCCCGAGTGGGCCAACAGCCGCGTGAAGATCGGCGGCGTCGTCAGCCCGAACAAGGGCGTCGATCCGAAGAACGCGTCGTCTGACGTGCTGCGCCTGACGCTCCAGCTCATGCAGGACAAGTCGGCCGTGGCCCGGTTCGACGGCTCCGACATGATGCCGTCCGAGGTGGGCGCCGGGTCGTTCTGGACCGCGATGACCGACTGGACCGACGGCAAGCAGAGCTCGAAGGCCGCGCTCGCGACCGTCGAGAAGTCCTGGCCCAAGCACTGACCCGCGCGGGGGCGGGCGGCCGGCGCCGCCCGCCCCTCCCGACCTGAAGGAGGTGCCATGGGCTTCCTCTTGTACTCGAAGAACGGCCAGCTGGCGCTCGCGGTCCTCGCGTTCGCCGCCGTCGTCGGCCTGCTGCTGCTCGTCGCACGGCTCGCCGACCGCGGGTCGCAGCGTGGGCGCACCGGCGTGATGGTCGCCGTGTTCGGCGGCCCGGCGTTGCTGCTGCTCGCCGTGGGCCTCGTGTACCCGGCACTGCGCACGATGTGGATGTCGGTGATGGACGGCAACAGCACGTCCTTCGTCGGCTGGTCGAACTACGCGCAGGTGCTGACCGACCCCGCCGGGGCCGTGTCGCTGCGCAACACGCTGCTGTGGGTGGTGCTCACGCCCCTGCTCGCGACCGGGATGGGGCTCGTCTACGCGATCCTCGTCGACCGGTCGCGGTTCGAGGCCGTCGCCAAGTCGCTGCTCTTCCTGCCCCGCGCGATCTCGTTCGTGGGCGCCGGCATCATCTGGCGGTTCGTCTACGACTACAAGGGCGCCGCCCAGCAGCAGACCGGCCTGCTCAACGCCACCATCGTGGCGCTCGGCGGGCAGCCGCAGCGGTTCCTGCAGGACGCTCCGCTCAACACGCTGTTCCTCATCGTCGTGCTCGTCTGGCTCGAGTCCGGCTTCGCCATGGTGGTGCTGTCCGCAGCGATCAAGGCCGTGCCGGCCGAGATCGTCGAGGCGGCCCGGCTCGACGGCGCCAACGCGTGGCAGATGTTCTGGCGGGTCACCGTGCCGAGCATCCGCGCGTCGCTCGTCGTCGTGCTCACCACCATCTCCATCGCCACGCTGAAGATCTTCGACATCACGCGCACCATGACGGGCGCCAAGTTCGACACCCAGGTGCTGGCCAACCAGATGTACGACTGGTCGTTCGTGTTCGGCGACAACGGCATCGGGTCGGCCACCGCGGTGATCATCTTCGTGCTGGTCATCCCGCTCGTGATCTACAACGTGCGGCAGATGGCCGCCGGCAAGGCGGTGCGCTGATGAGTGCCACGATCACCACGGCGGCGCCGCGCGCCGTCCCGACGCGGGCCCCGGCGCCCCGGCGCTCGGCCGCAGCCGGCGTCCGCCGCCTGGTGGGCAACCGGATCGGGTCCGCCGTCGCGATCGTCATCGCCGTCATGTGGACCCTGCCGACGCTCGGGCTGTTCGTCTCGTCGCTGCGGCCCGAGGCCGACATCCGGTCGAGCGGCTGGTGGCACGCCTTCGCCCACCCGGCGTTCACGCTCGACAACTACCAGCGCGTGCTGGGCGGGTCGCCGTCGGACAACATGGCGGTCTACTTCCAGAACTCCGTCGTCATCGCCATCCCGGCGACCCTCATCCCGCTGACGCTCGCGATCATGGCGTCCTACGCCTTCTCCGTGCTGCAGTGGAAGGGCCGCGACGCGGTGTTCGTGGGCGTGTTCGCGCTCCAGGTGGTGCCCTTGCAGATGGCGCTCATCCCGCTGCTGCGCATCTTCTCGGGCAGCGGCGTGGCCGCCACCTTCCCGTTCCTGCCGCTGTGGGTGGCGCACTCCGTGTTCGCGCTGCCTCTCGCCGTGTTCCTGCTGCACAACTTCATGGCCGAGGTGCCGCGCGAGCTCGTCGAGGCCGCGCAGATCGACGGCGCCGGGCACGTGCAGGTGTTCCTGCGCGTGATGCTGCCGCTCATGCGGCCCGCGATCGCGAGCTTCGCGATCTTCCAGTTCCTCTGGGTGTGGAACGACCTGCTGGTGGGCCTCACGTTCTCCGGCGGGTCCAAGACGGTCCAACCGCTGACGGCGGCTCTCGCTGCGCTGGCGGGCGACCGTGGGCAGGAGTGGCACCTGCTCACGGCGGGCGCATTCGTCTCGATCGTGGTGCCGCTGATCGTGTTCTTCGCGCTGCAGCGCTACTTCGTGCGGGGTCTGATGGCGGGTTCGGTGAAGGGCTGAGGCCGACGGGAGCGATCAGGTCGGCGGTCGGGGATCACTTCGGCGGGTTGGGGCCGCCGACCTGATCCCTGACCGCCGACCCGACCCGCAGGCCCGTCTCGAACCCGTCGATGCTGCGCAGGTTCTTCTCCTCGTGGTACCGGGCCAGGCCCTCCGGGCCCTTCTTCTCCGCCCACGACGCCATCAGCGGCCGTTCGCCCGTGTACTCCATGAACGGCACGCCGTACCCGCACGACGTCTGGACCAGGTCGACGGCGACGTCGTACACCTGGCGCGCACCGAGCATCGGCGGGAAGAGTGCCTCGAGCTCGGCGTACTCGGGCTCGTCGGGCTGGATCTCCGTGGCCGTGCCATAGAGCCGCAGGATCAGCGGCTCGCGCACGAACGAGCAGAACATGATCGTCATGCGGTTCACCTCGCGCAGGTGCGCGGCGGTCTCGTTGCCGCTGCCCGTGCCGTTGAGCCACACCACGCGGTTCGGGCCGAGCACCCGCAGAGAGTCCTGGCCCTTGGGGGAGACGTTGACGCGGCCGTCGCGCGCCGCCGTCCCGACGAAGAACATGTGCTGGGCGGCGATGAACGCGGCCAGCCGGTCGGTGATCTGCTCGTACTGCTGCGCCATGCCCCCAGCCTTCCCGCGCGAGCCGGGCCCCGGCAAGGGTTATCCAGCCACCGGACCGACGATCCACGTCGCACCGAGCGCCAGCGCGCCCACCGTGACCAGCAGGAACACGAACACCCAGAACAGCCCGGGCAGCCCGGTGAGCCGCGCGAGCTGGTCGGCGTCGGACTGGCGTGCCTGACGGCGGAACCGCTGCGACTGCAGCTCGAGCACGGGCCGCACGGCCCCGAGCAGCAGGAACCACGTCACGGCGTACGCGACCACGGACTGCACGGCCTCGCTGAGGAACCACGACACGCACACGAGCGCCACGCCCGCGACCAGCACCGACCACAGCCCGAACAGGTTGCGCACCTTGAGCAGCAGCAGAGCCAGCAGCACCACGAGCAGCCACAGCAGCCCGACGGCGTAGCCCTCCTTGAGCAGCCACGCCGCGCCCAGCCCCACGAGCCCGGGGCCCACGTAGCCGGCGAACGTGGTCGCGACCATGCCGAAGCCGCGCGGCTTGCCCGCGGAGATGGTGAGGCCGGACGTGTCGGAGTGCAGGCGGATGGCATCGAGCCGCCGGCCCGTGAGCGTCGCGACGAGCGCGTGCGCGCCCTCATGGGCGATCGTCACCACGTGCCGCGCCACGTGCCACACGGGCCGCACCAGCACGACGGCCAGGGCGATGAGACCCGCGGCGATCACCCACGTCTGCGACGGCGCGGGCACCGGGGTGGTGGCCGCGGTCCAGATCTGGGAGATGACGTCGCCGACGGAGGAGAGGCTCACGGGCGCCATGCAACCACAGCCGCCAGTTCCGCCGCCGTGCGACACTGGAGGGTGGGCGCCCAGACCACGCGGCGCCCTCGTCGTGGTGATCGCCCCCGGTTCGGGTGCGGCGGCCCACGCCCCCGAAAGGCATCATGAACTTCTCCGACCTCGGTCTGCCCACCGCCGTCGTGTCCTCGCTCGCGGAGCGCGGCATCACGGCCCCGTTCCCCATCCAGGCGGCGTCGCTGCCCGACTCGCTCGCCGGCAAGGACGTGCTGGGCCGCGGCCGCACGGGCTCCGGCAAGACGATCGCGTTCGCGCTGCCCGTCGTCACGCGCCTGGCCGGCGGACGCCGCGCGCCGCGCCGCCCGCGCGCGCTGATCCTCGCGCCGACGCGCGAGCTCGCGCTGCAGATCGACGCGACGACGGCGCCGCTCGCTGCGACGCTCGGCCTGCGCACCACCACGGTGTTCGGCGGCGTCGCCCAGTCGCGTCAGGTGGCCGCGCTCGACGCCGGCGTCGACATCCTGGTCGCCTGCCCCGGGCGCCTCGAGGACCTGCTCAACCAGAAGCTGCTCACGCTCGACGGCATCGAGATCACGGTGCTCGACGAGGCCGACCACATGGCCGACCTCGGGTTCCTGCCCGTGGTGCGCCGCCTGCTCGACCGCACGCCGAAGGGCGGCCAGCGCCTGCTGTTCTCCGCCACGCTCGACAACGGCGTCGACGTGCTGGTGAGCCGCTACCTGGACCGGCCCGTGACGCACTCGGTGGACGAGGCCGCCGCGCCGCCGCCCCAGATGACGCACCACGTGCTCGAGGTCGCCGACGCCGCGGCCAAGCGCGACGTGGTCCACCAGCTGGCCGCCGGCACCGGCCGCCGCGTGCTGTTCACGCGCACCAAGCACCACGCCAAGAAGCTCGCCAAGCAGCTGACCACCGCGGGCGTGCCCGCCGTCGACCTGCACGGCAACCTGGGCCAGGGCGCACGCGAGCGCAACCTCGCCGCGTTCACGTCGGGCGAGGTCAAGGTGCTGGTCGCCACCGACATCGCCGCGCGCGGCATCCACGTCGACGACGTCGAGCTCGTGGTGCACGTGGACCCGCCGGCCGAGCACAAGGCGTACCTGCACCGCTCGGGCCGGACGGCGCGCGCGGGCTCGGGCGGCGACGTCGTGACGATCATGCTGCCCGAGCAGCGCAAGGACGTGGCCGACCTGACCCGCAAGGCCGGGATCAAGGCGACGCCCCGGCCGGTGCAGCCGGGCGACGCGACCGTGACCGCTCTCGTGGGGGAGGTCGCGGCCCCGGTCATCACGCCGGAGATCCGCCAGCGCCAGGCGCAGGCCGAGGCGACCCGCACGCAGCAGGCGCGCGCCGCGGCCGGCCGCGGTCAGCAGCAGCGGACCCGCAAGCCGGTGCCCGGGCAGCCCGTCGACGAGCGCCCGGCCCGTGCCGCGCAGCCCAGCGGCCGTGGCGCGCAGCCCGCCGCCCGCCCCACGTCGGGTCCCCGCGAGCAGCCGCGACAGGAGCGGAACCAGGCTCCCGCCGGCGACCCCGCGCGCCGCAGCTCGCGCAACCGGCGCCGCGGGAACACCTCGGGTGGCCGCCGGGTTTCCGGTGGCGGAGGTGCCAGATGAGCAACCAGTACGAGGTGACCAAGACCGACCAGCAGTGGAAGGCCGAGCTCGACCCGAACGAGTTCGCCGTGCTGCGCCAGGCCGCCACCGAGCGCGCGTGGACGGGTGAGCTGCTCGACGAGAAGCGCGTCGGGGTCTACCGGTGTCGGGCGTGCGGCAACGAGCTGTTCCGCTCGGAGACCAAGTTCGACTCCCACTGCGGCTGGCCCAGCTTCTACAGCCCGCTCGCGGGCGACCGGGTCGAGCTGCTGGAGGACCGTACCCACGGCATGGTCCGCACCGAGGTGCGCTGCGCACGCTGTGGCAGCCACCTGGGCCACGTGTTCGGCGACGCCCCGCAGACCCCGACGGGCGACCGTTACTGCATGAACTCGATCAGTCTGACGTTCGAGCAGGCGTGACGCCGGCGGTCGACGCGGTCCAGCGGACCCAGTCGTCGGAGTAGCGGCGCAGCAGGACGGCGAGGGTCGCCACGTCCTTCTCGTCCCACTCGGCGAGCGCGTGCGTCAGCGCGTTGCGGCGCCCGGCGTTGGCGGCGGCGAAGCGCTCCTGCCCGTCGGCCGTCAGCGTGATGAGCTGGCCGCGCGTGTCGTCCGGGTCCACCTCGCGGCGGATCAGGCCCAGGTCGGCCAGGCGCGCGAGCTGCCGGGACACGGTGGCCCGCCCGACGCCGAAGTGCGCGGCGAGGTCGGAACCCCGGGTGCCGGGGTAGTGGTGGATGTGCGCGAGCAGCGGGTAGGCGCTGCCGTCGAGCTCCGGGTGCACCCGCAGCGCGGTCTGCGCCGAGGTCGAGGCCGCGCGCCGGACGAGGACGCGCAGCTCGCGTTCGAGGGCACCGTAGGGGTCGCTCGTCGCGTCGGGCACCTGGGTTGCTTCGGTCATGCGCTCATCATGGCGCTCGACCAGGCCAGTCGGCAGCAAGCGCGGCCAAAGTACGACGACGGCGAGACGCCCCGTGGTGGGGCGCCTCGCCGTCGTCGTACGCGCGGAGGCTGTGCGGCGTCAGCCGCGGCGCTCGGCGGCGAGCTCCTCGCCCACCGTGTCGGCCTCGGCGGCGACCGCGACCTGGGCCCGCTCGACCGTCGACTGCTCCTCGAGCACCAGCTCGATGCCGGAGCGCTTGCCCAGCGGGATCTCCTTGATGAAGATCGTCGCGACCAGGGCGATCACGGCCATCGGCACGGCGATCAGGAAGATCTCCGAGATGCCGTCGGCGTACGCGTTCTCGAAGATCGCGCGGATCGGCCCGGGCAGGGTGGACAGGTCCGGGACGGCGCTGGAGCCGCCCGCCAGCTGGTCGGCCGGCACCCCGAGGTGCGTCAGGCCGCTGACGACGTCGTCCTTCACGCGGGCCGCGAGCACGGCGCCGAGGGCCGAGACGCCGATGGCGCCACCGAGCGAGCGGAAGAACGCGACCGTCGCCGTACCGGTACCCATCTCCTTGACGTGCAGGGTGTTCTGCACGGCGAGGACCAGGTTCTGCATGAGGGCACCGACCGAGAGGCCCAGGCCGAACAGGTAGATGCCGATGAGCACGAAGCTCGTGTGGGCGTCGATGGTGCTCATGCCGAGCAGCGAGCCGATGAGGACGACGCCGCCGCCCACCATGATCGCCTTGTAGCGGCCGGTGCGGGAGATGATCTGGCCGAGCACCACGCCGGCGAGCATCGTGCCGACGACCATCGGGATGGTCAGCAGGCTGGACTGGGTCGGCGTCTTGCCGCGGGAGAGCTGCAGGTACTGCGACAGGAACACCGCGGTGCCGTACATGGCCACGCCGACCGAGATCGACGCGACGACCGCGAGCACGAACGTGCGGTTGGCGAACAGGTGCATCGGGATGATCGGCTCGTCCACGAGGCGCTCGACCAGCACGGCGGCCACGAGGCAGCCGACGGCGACGACGACCATGACGGCCGTCTGCCACGAGCCCCACGCGAACTTGTTGCCCGCGAAGGTGACCCACAGCAGCAGCAGGGCGACGCCGACGGAGATGAGCGAGGCGCCCCAGTAGTCGATGCGCGCGACCTTCTTGGGCCGGGCGGGCAGGTGCAGCGTGTTCTGCAGCACGAGGATCGCGAGGACGGCGAACGGGACGCCGATGAAGAAGTTCCAGCGCCAGCCGAGGCTCGAGTCGGTGATCAGGCCGCCGAGCAGCGGGCCGCCCACCTGGGAGACCGCCATGACGCCACCCATGATGCCCATGTACCGGCCGCGCTCACGCGGCGAGACGATGTCGGCGACGAGCACCGTGGCGAGGGCGGTCAGACCGCCGGCGCCCAGGCCCTGGACGGCGCGGCACGCGATGAGCATGCCGATGTTCTGCGAGAAGCCGGCCGCCGCGGCGGACAGCACGGTGATCACGAGGGCGAGCTGCACCAGGAGCTTGCGGTTGAACAGGTCGGCGAACTTGCCCCACAGCGGCGTGGACACCGTCGTGGTGAGCAGCGTGGCCGTCGTGACCCAGGTGTAGGAGCTCTGCGAGCCGCCGAGCGCCGCGACGATGCGCGGCATCGACGAGGAGGTGATCGTCGACGCGAGGAGCGCGACGAACATGCCCAGGATGATCCCGGAGAGAGCCTCGAGGGTCTCCCGCCGGGACATCGCCGGCTTCACGGCCGGGTCGGACACGGTGGTCGATGACATCAGTTGCTGCCTTCTTCGTTAAGGGGTTCGTGTACGGGGAAGTGACCGTCGTGCAGGGTGGTGATCGCCTCGGCGACCCGCCGGACCTGGCTCGCCGCCTCGCCGAGCTCCTCGGCCGACCAGCCCACGAACACCTGGTCGAGCAGCTCGGCGAACCGTGCGGTCATCTCGTCGATGAGGGCGCGGCCCTTGTCGCTCAGCTCGAGCACCCGCACGCGCCGGTCGTCGTCGTCGACCTCACGGCGCACGTACCCGGCGTCGACGAGGTGGCTGATCTGCCGGCTGGCGACGGAGACGTCGACGCGCAGCTTGGCTGCGACGTCGGCGACCTGTGTGGGGCCGCACAGCGAGAGCAGGCGGATGACGCCGAGGTTGGCGCGGGGGATCTCGAAGTGCCTCGCCAGGACGGCACCCGCTTCGCGCTGTGCGCGGACCAGCTCATCCATGGCGGAGTAGAGGTCGAGGGCGGGGGTCGTGGGCTGGGCGACGGCCGGAGACGTGCGTGGGATCACGATCACTCCTTGGTTGCTGCATGCAACTGTACGACTGGTGCTTGCAACAAGCAACTATGAAACTGACACTGTGTCGAGACAGACACGGGCGGCACACTGGTGCCATGTCTGACGCCCGTTTCCGCCGTCCCGCACGCCTCGACCCCCGCGACGCGGAGGAGCTCGTGGGCGCGAGCGACCCGGCCCTGCGCGACGAGATCGCGCACACCACGGCCCGCGCCGTCGTCCACAAGGCGCGCGCCGCCGAGGACCCGGCCCTCGTGGACCGGCTGGTGCACCTGGTGGAGACGGAGGGCCTCGACGCCGTCGCCGCGATGTGGGCCGACGCCATGCCCGTGACCCTGCCCGGGGCCCTGTGGCGCCTGTACGTGCTGCGCGAGTGGGTGCGCCGCGACCCGCAGACCGTCGGCCTGCGCTACCGGCTCGGCGTCGGCAAGGCTCCCGTGCACGAGGCCGTCGCCGGTGTCGCTGACGCGCCGCAGCCGGCCGACCTCCGGGCGCTCGCCGACGCCGTGCTGTCGGGTGTCTTTGCGGGCGACCTCGCCGTCGCGCTCGAGCGCGCCGCATCCTTCTGCCGCATCCTCGCCACGGGTGCCGCGTTCGACGCCGACGCCCGCGAGGCCGCCGACCCGCAGGGCGCCGACCGCATGACCCGGGGGGCGTCGGGCCTGCTCAGGACGGCCGAGGAGCTCGAGGAGTCGGCGGCGCGATGGCGCGCCGGAACCTTGGACTAGACTGTCCCGCGCGACGCCGGACCGCGGCAGCCCCGGGCTCCATCTTCAGCCGCTACGAGCGGCCACGCGCCGAGAGGCGCTCCCGGTCCGGCGTCGTACTTACGACCACTCATCGAACTTATGTGGTCCCGCGGGTCTCGCGCCGATTACCCTTGATGCGCACCACCTGACGACCGCCCCAGGGAGAACCGCGTGCGCCTGCGTCTGATCCCGCACGACACCACCTACTTCGACCTCCTCACTGCCCTCGCAGGGCACGTGGTCGCGGGATCCGGGCTCCTCGCCGAGCTCCTGGGTGCCGACAAGACCGGCCGGGCGGACATCGCCGAGCGGTTCGCCGAGGCCGAGCACGACGCCGACGACGTCGCCCACACCATCACCAAGCGCCTCAGCCAGACTTTCATCACCCCGTTCGACCGCGACGACATCTACGCGCTCGCCAACGCCCTCGACGACGTCATGGACTTCATGGAAGAAGCCTGCGACCTCATCGTCCTGTACAAGGTCGAGGAGCTGCCCGCGGGCGTGGCCGACGTGGTCCAGGTGCTGCAGCGCTGCGCCGAGCTGACCGCCGAGGCGATGCCGCGCCTGCGCACCACGGAGAAGCTGCACGACTTCTGGGTCGAGATCCACCGCCTGGAGAACCAGGGCGACAAGCTGCACCGCACGCTCGTGGCCGAGCTGTTCGAGGACACCACCGACGCGATCACCCTCATGAAGCTCAAGGAGATCGTGGACGTGCTCGAGCACGCGTGCGACGGGTTCGAGCACGTCGCGAACCTGGTCGAGACGATCGCGCTCAAGGAGTCCTGAGCGTGGAGACGTTCCTCGTCGTGCTCGTGGTGGCGGTCGCGCTCGGGTTCGACTTCACCAACGGGTTCCACGACGCCTCGAACGCCATCGCGACGTCGGTGTCCACGCGCGCGCTGACGCCGCGCGTCGCGCTGGCGCTGGCCGCCGTCATGAACTTCGTGGGCGCGCTGCTGGGCACCGAGGTCGCGCAGACCATCGCCCGCTCGATCATCGACTTCGGGCACGTCGGCCACACCCTGGAGCTCACCGTGGTGCTGTGCGCCCTGGTGGGTGCCATCGCGTGGAACCTGGTGACGTGGTGGTTCGGGCTGCCGTCATCGTCGACGCACGCGCTGGTCGGAGGGCTGATCGGGGCCGGGTTCGCGGGCGGGCTCCCGGTGCTCTGGGACGGCGTCGTCGACAACGTCATCGTGCCCATGCTCGTCTCGCCCGTGCTCGGGTTCGTGCTCGCCTTCGCGCTCATGGTGGGCATCCTGTGGCTGGTGCGCCGCGCCAGCCCGGCGCGGGTGCACCGCCGGTTCCGCATCGCGCAGACGGCGTCGGCGTCGGCGATGGCGCTCGGGCACGGCCTGCAGGACGCGCAGAAGACCATGGGCGTCATCTACCTCGCCCTGCTGATGGTGGGATGGGCCGACCCCGCCCAGGGCATCCCGCTCTGGGTCAAGCTCACCGCGGCCGCGTCGATCTCGTTCGGCACGTATTCCGGCGGGTGGCGCATCATGCGCACGCTGGGGCGCCGCATCATCGAGCTCGACCCCGCGCGCGGGTTCGTCGCCGAGACCGTGTCGGCCATCGTGCTCTACGTCAACGCGATGGTGCTGCACGCCCCCGTCTCCACCACGCACACCATCACCGCGGCCATCGTGGGCGCCGGGTCCACGCGCCGGATCTCGGCGGTGCGCTGGGGCGTGGCCAAGAACATCGGCCTCGCCTGGCTTCTGACCATCCCTGGTGCGGCGGTGGTCAGCGGCGTCCTGGCGTGGGTGCTGAAGACCGTCTGACGCCGCTCAGCTGAGCGGCGGCACCACGTGCTCCGCGGCGACGACGCGCGGGCCCTTGGGCGTGCGCGCCACGTGCGCCACGAGCAGCTCCCCGGGCTCCAGGAACGGGTCGCCCGACGGCAGCGCGTCGGCGACCGAACGCCGCGAGTGCTGGCCCAGCACGTCCAGCACCGTCGGCAGCACCGGCCGGTGCGTGCACAGCACGGTCGACGACGACGACTCCAGCAGCGACCGCACGGTCGCCGCGACGCGGCCCGGAGAGCGCTCGTGGTCGGCCTCGGTGAGGTGGTCGCTGTACCAGGGGCGCAGGCGCGTGGCCTGCACGTACGGCGCGACCGTCGACGAGCACCGCTCCCAGCGCGAGCTGACCACCCGCGTGACCCCGTAGGAGGCCAGCACCGGCACCAGAGCGGCGGCGTGCGCGTGGCCGATGGGCGTCAGCGGTCGCGTCTCCTCGTCGCCCGGCCACGTCGCGCGGGCCACGGCCCGCCCGTGCCGCGCGATGACGACGACGTGCGTCGCGAGCCGGCCCTGCGCGAACTCCTCGACCAGCGCGGCCAGGGGCTTGCGGTCGGTGCGGCGCGTCAGGCGCTTGGCCGCCTCGTCGGCGTCCAGCCAGCGCACCCGGTCGATCTCGGTGGGCGACGCCGGCACCACCGGCGGCCGGGCGGTGAGCGCGGCGAAGTCGTCCACGGTGCGCGCCCGCCGGGCGGCCCAGTACGTGACCGTCTTCCAGCGGCCGTCCGGCATGCGGTAGCGCATGCTCGGCAGCGGCACGCCCAGCACGACGGCCTTCGACGTCTCCTCCGCGACCTCGCGCGCACCCGCGGCCTGGTGCGACTCGCCGGGCTCGAGCTTGCCCTTGGGCCACGACCAGTCGTCGTAGCGGGGCCGGTGGATCAGCTGGACCTGGAGCTTGCCCTCGCGGACGCGCCACACCAGACCGCCCGCGGTGCGGACGGCCGGGACGCGCGCCGTCACCGGACCGGCTCCCTCCGTCGGCGGTGCCGCCGTACCAGCACCGCCTGCAGGTCGGCGAGCGGCCTGCCCTCGGCGTCCTTGTGGTGCCGGGTCCAGGTGCCGTCGGGGCCCAGGTGCCACGACGACGTCGTGTCGGCGCCGGACACCTCGAGCAGGTCGAGGAGCTCGGCGACGTGGCCCTCGTCGGTGATGCGCACCAGCGCCTCGACGCGGCGGTCCAGGTTCCGGTGCATCAGGTCGGCCGACCCGATGAAGACCTCCGGCCCCGCCTCCGGGCCCTCGCCGATGGCCGGGCCCTGCGAGTTGGCGAACGCGAAGATGCGCGAGTGCTCCAGGAACCGGCCCAGGATCGAGCGGACGCGGATGTTCTCGCTGAGGCCGGGCACGCCGGGGCGCAGCGCGCAGATGCCGCGCACCACGAGGTCCACCTGCACGCCGGCCTGCGACGCCCGGTACAGCGCGTCGATCGTGGCCTCGTCCACGGCGGAGTTGACCTTGATCTTGACCCAGGCCTCCTTGCCCTGGCGGGCGGCCTCGGCCTCACGCTCGATGCGCTCGATGAGGCCGGCGCGCACGCTGCGGGGCGCCACCAGCAGGCGGTGGAACCGCGACTGCGGCGCGTAGCCGGAGAGCTGGTTGAACAGGCGCGTCAGGTCCTGGCCCACGTCCGGGTCACAGGTCAGCAGGCCGTGGTCGGTGTAGAGGCGCGCCGTCTTCGGGTGGTAGTTGCCCGTGCCGACGTGGCAGTAGCGGCGCAGGCCGTCGGACTCCTGCCGCACCACCAGGCTCAGCTTCGCGTGCGTCTTGAGGCCCACGATGCCGTAGACCACGTGGACGCCCGCCTCCTCGAGCTTGCGCGCCCAGGAGATGTTGGCCTGCTCGTCGAACCGCGCCTTGATCTCCACCAGGGCCAGCACCTGCTTGCCGGCGTCGGCGGCGTCGATGAGGGCGTCCACGATGGGGGAGTCGCCCGACGTGCGGTACAGCGTCTGCTTGATCGCCAGCACCTTGGGGTCGGCCGCGGCCTGCTCCAGGAACGTCTGCACCGACGTCGAGAACGAGTCGTACGGGTGGTGCAGCAGCACGTCGCGGCGCTTGATCGCCTCGAACACGTTGGTCGGGTTCGCGGACTCGACCTCCGCCAGCTGGCGGTGCGTCGTCGGCACGTGCGACGGGTAGTGCAGCGACGGCCGCTCGACGTCGGCGATGATGTTGAGGCCCGTGAGGTCCAGCGGGGCGGGCAGCTGGTACACCTCCTCCTCGCTCACGCCGAGCTCGCGGATCAGCAGCTCGCGGATGCGGGGGCTGATGCCCTCCGCCAGCTCCAGGCGCACGGGCGGGCCGAACCGGCGGCGCAGCAGCTCCTTCTCCATCGCCTTGAGGAGGTTCTCGGCGTCGTCCTCCTCGACGTCGATGTCCTCGTTGCGCGTGACACGGAAGGTGTGGGACTCCACCACCTCCATGCCCGGGAACAGGTGGTCGAGGTGCTGCGCGATCAGCTCCTCCAGCGGCACGAACGACGTCGGGCGCTGCGCGGCACCGCCGGACGACGGGTCGCTGGGGCGGCCGCGCTCGTCCACCGCGATGAAGCGGGGCAGCAGCGGCGGCACCTTGACGCGGGCGAAGTGCTCCTTGTCGGTGAGCGGGTTGCGCACCAGCACGGCGAGGTTCAGCGACAGGCCCGAGATGTACGGGAACGGGTGCGCCGGGTCCACGGCGAGCGGTGTGAGCACCGGGAAGATCTGCTTGCGGAAGAACTTGTGCAGGCGGTCCTGCTCGCGCGTCTCGAGGTCGTCCCAGTGGACGATCGTGATGCCCTCGGCGGCCAGCGCCGGCTGCACGTCCTGCGCGAACACCTTCGCGTGCCGGGCCATGAGCGAGTGGGCGGCCTTGCCGATGCCGTCGAGCACCTCGAGCGGCGACTGGCCCGACGCCGCCGTGACGGCGATGCCGATGGCGATGCGGCGCTTGAGGCCGGCCACGCGGACCATGAAGAACTCGTCCAGGTTCGAGGCGAAGATCGCCAGGAACCGCAGGCGCTCCAGGAGCGGCAGGTCGGTGTCCTCGGCCAGCTCGAGCACGCGCTCGTTGAAGGCCAGCCAGCTCAGCTCGCGGTCCGCGAAGCGGTCCTCGGGCAGGGGCGTCAGGCCGGTGCCGTTCTCGCCCAGGCCGTCGCTGCCCGGCTCCTCGGCGATGTGCTCGGCGATGTGTGCGGCCAGGTCGGGGTCGATCAGGTGCACGAAGCGCCCTCGCTCGTCACGGGCACGCAGCTCCGGGGTGTCCATGGGCTAGATGATCGCACCGTTCGCTGGTGCGTACTGCACGTCGACCGCCTCTCGGGCGAACCCTGTCCGCTCGTACACGGCGAGCGCGGCCGTGTTGTCGCCGTCGACGTACAGCACCGCCCGGCGCGCCCGCCCGGCCAGGTGGGCCAGGCCCGCGTCCGTGAGCAGAAGTCCCAGCCCGCGGCCCTGGAAGGCCGGGTCGACGCCGACCGCATAGATCTCGCCGTCGTCGCCCTCGACCTTGGTCCAGATCGACCCGGCGAGCGTGCCGTCGTGGGACTCGAGCAGCAGGAACCCGGCGGCGTCGAACCACGGCTCGGCCATGCGCTGGCGCAGGTCGTCGACCGTGAGGCGGCCCTGCTCGGGGTGCGTCGCGAACGCCCGAGCGTTGAGCGCCACCCACGCGGCGTCGTCCTGGCCAGGGACGAAGGCGCGGACGGCGAAGCCCTCGAGAGGCGCGGGGGGTGTGGTGGCCTCGAGCGCCTTCGCCATGAACAGCAGCTCGCGCACCACGGCGTACCCGGCGCTCGCGGCGAACGCCCGCGCCGGGGGCAGGTCGCCGTGGGCCCACACGCGCAGCTCCTTGCCGCGCTGCCCGGCCGTGCCGCCGAACTGAGGGAGCGTGGCGTCCCGCTCGGCGGTGCGCAGCAGCAGCCGCCCGACGCCGCCGCGCCGGTGCTCGGGGTGCACGACGAGCTCGGCGCTCGCCTCCGCGCCGCCCCGGTCGACCTGCACGTACCCGAGCACGGTCCCCGCCTTGTCGCGCGCGAGGGCGTGCGTGAGCCAGCCTTCGTCGGCGCCGAGGCGCAGCAGCGGCTGCTCGGAGAGGGGCGCGACGCCGTCGGCGGCGTGTGCTGCCTCGGCAAGCTCCCGCACGGCGTCGACGTCTGCGGGGCTGAGAGGACCGATCTGCAAAGGAGCGGGCATGCGCACGCCCCCATCATGGCCGAGAGAGAGCCCGAGCCGGCGAGATAGAGCGTGCGGGCTCTATCTCGCCGGCTCGGGCTCTATCTCGCGGTCAGTCCTCGGCCGACTTGCCCGCCGCGAGGCCCGCGCTGATCAGCTCCATCACCGACGAGTCCGCCAGCGTGGTGGCGTCGCCCACCGTGCGGTTCTCGGCGACGTCGCGGAGCAGGCGGCGCATGATCTTGCCGGACCGCGTCTTGGGCAGCTCCGGCACCACGAGGATGCGCTTGGGCTTGGCGATCGGGCCGATCTCCTTGGCCACGTGGTTGCGCAGCTCGGTCTGCACCTCGGCGGCGCCCTCGGGCGTCGCGGCCCGGTCGGCGTGCTCGCCGCGCAGGATCACGAAGGCGACGACGGCCTGGCCGGTCATGTCGTCGGCGGCGCCGACCACGGCGGCCTCGGCCACGATGTCGTTCGACACGAGCGCCGACTCGATCTCCGTGGTGGACAGCCGGTGCCCGGAGACGTTCATGACGTCGTCGACCCGGCCCAGCAGCCAGATGTCGCCGTCCTCGTCACGCTTGGCGCCGTCGCCCGCGAAGTACAGGCCGCGGAACCGGGACCAGTAGGTGTCCTCGTAGCGCTGCCGGTCGCCCCAGATGCCGCGCAGCATGGACGGCCACGGCTCGGTGAGCACCAGGTACCCGCCGCCGCCGTTGCCGACGGAGTGGGCCTCGTCGTCGACGACGTCGGCGCTGATGCCCGGCAGCGGCACCTGGGCGGAGCCCGGCTTGGTGGCCGTGACGCCCGGCAGCGGGCTGATCATGATGCCGCCGGTCTCGGTCTGCCACCACGTGTCGACGATGGGGGCCGTGTCGCCGCCGATGACGCGGCGGTACCACATCCACGCCTCCGGGTTGATGGGCTCGCCCACCGAGCCGAGCAGGCGCAGCGAGGACAGGTCGAACGACGACGGGATGTCCTCGCCCCACTTCATGCATGTGCGGATGGCGGTCGGCGCCGTGTAGAGGATCGAGACGCCGTACTTCTCGACGAGCTCCCACCAGCGGCCGCGGTGCGGGGTGTCGGGCGTGCCCTCGTAGATGACCTGGGTGGCGCCGTTGGCGAGCGGTCCGTAGACGACGTACGAGTGGCCCGTGATCCAGCCGATGTCGGCGGTGCACCAGTAGACGTCGTCGTCCTTGAGGTCGAAGACGTACTTGTGGGTGTAGGCCGCCTGGGTGAGGTACCCGCCCGTGGTGTGCAGGATGCCCTTGGGCTTCCCGGTGGTGCCGGACGTGTAGAGGATGAAGAGCGGGTGCTCGGCGTCGACCCACACGGGTTCGTGGAACGTGTCGGCGGACTCGAGGGCGTCGTGCCACCAGATGTCGCGGCCCTCGGTCCAGGCGGTGTCCTGACCGGTGCGGCGCACCACGAGCACGTGCTTGACGGTGTCGGTGCCCTCGCCGGCCAGGGCCTCGTCGACCGCCGGCTTGAGCGCCGACGGCGCCCCGCGCCGGTACCCGCCGTCGGCGGTGATGACCAGGGTGGCCTCGGCGTCGGCGATGCGGGACCGCAGCGCGTCGGCGGAGAACCCGCCGAAGACGACGGAGTGCGCCGCGCCGATCCGGGCGCAGGCCAGCATCGAGACCACGGACTCGACGAGCATCGGCAGGTAGATGACGACGCGGTCGCCCTTCTTGACGCCGAGCGCGGCGAGCGCGTTGGCCGCGCGCGCGACCTCGCGCTGCAGGTCGGCGTAGGTGACGGTGCGGGTGTCGCCCGGCTCGCCCTCGAAGTGCAGCGCGACGCGGTCGCCCCGCCCGGCCTCGACGTGCCGGTCGACGGCGTTGTAGGCGGCGTTGAGGGTGCCGTCGGCGAACCAGCGGGCGACGGGGGCGTCGGACCAGTCGAGCGTCTGCGTGAACGGGGTGCGCCAGGAGACCAGCTCGCGGGCCTGCGTGGCCCAGAACTCGAGGCGGTCGGCGGCGGCCTGGTCGTAGAGCTCCGCCTGTGCGTTGGCCTGCGCGGCGAACGCCGGCGCGGGCGCGAACGAGCGTGTCTCGTGGAGCAGGTTCTCGAGGCCGGCGGCCTCGGGCGTGGGCGTGGTCAACGGAGATCCTCCAGCGTCGTTGCGGGGCGGCGTCGCTCCGTCGCGGTGCCGCGGTCGTGAGTGTAGACCCGGCAAGTGACACGTATCACCGACGGAGATCACACCCCGGGGTCGGGATCTGCGGTCCTGTCAGGTCCTTAGTCTGGGACCGTGAGCCTGCTGTTCGAACCCCTGCGCCTGCGCGACCTGTCCGTGACCAACCGTGCCTGGCTGGCGCCCATGTGCCAGTACTCCGCCGGGTCCGACGGCGTCCCCGGCGACTGGCACCTGGCCCACCTCGGGTCGTTCGCCGTCGGCGGGTTCGGCCTGCTGCTCACCGAGGCGACCGCCGTGGTGCCCGCGGGGCGCATCTCCCCGCAGGACGTCGGCATCTGGAACGACGAGCAGGTGGCGGCCTGGCGCCGCATCACCGCGTTCGTGCACGAGCAGGGCGCCGCCATCGGCACGCAGCTGGCGCACGCGGGGCGCAAGGCGTCCGTGTTCCGGCCGTGGTCGACGGTGCAGGGTTCGGTCCCGGCCGCCGAGGGCGGCTGGACCACGCTCGGCCCCACCGACGTCCCGTTCCCCGGCTACGCCGCCCCGGCGGCGATGACGACGGAGCAGGTCGCGGCCGTGCCCGGCCAGTTCGCCACCGCGGCCCGCCGCGCGCACGCCGCCGGGTTCGACGTCGTCGAGCTGCACGCCGCGCACGGCTACCTGCTGCACCAGTTCCTGTCGCCGCTCACCAACACGCGCACCGACGCGTACGGCGGCACGCCGGCCAACCGGGCCCGGCTGCTGGTCGAGACGGCCGACGCCGTGCGCGCCGTCTGGCCCGACGGCAAGCCGCTGCTGGTGCGCGTCTCCGCGACCGACTGGGCGCCGGGCGGGCTCGAGCCGGCCGACGTGGCCGTCGTCGTCAAGGAGCTGGCCGCCCACGGCGTCGACCTGGTCGACGTGTCCACGGGCGGCCTGGTGCCCGCGCAGGTTCCCGTCGCCGCCGGCTACCAGGTGCCGCACGCCCGCACGATCCGCGAGGCGTCGGGCACGGCGGCCGCCGCCGTGGGGCTCATCACGTCGGCCGAGCAGGCCGAGCAGGTGCTGCGCGACGGCGCCGCCGACGCGATCCTGCTGGGGCGCCAGGCGCTGCGCGACCCGCACTGGCCGCTGCGCGCCGCGCGCGAGCTGGGCGACGCCGTGGCCTGGCCGCCGCAGTACCAGCGCGCCGCCTGGCGGTAGGTGGGGGCTTCCCCGGACGCGGTTGCGGCACCCGGGAGTCGTTGTCGACCGGGTGCCGCGTTCGCCGGGGGCACGGATAGCAGGCGCCTCGTCCTGCTCCGTCACGGGACCTTGCCCGCCGGAGCGTCCTCGTGGGGGACTTCCTTTGGCGTGGGTTCCGTGCCCTACCGGGGTGTTGCTGTCCCTCAATCAGACCTCCTGGAAGGCCGATTGGCAACAGGGTGGCACCCGTTGATCGGGGCCTGCGGCGCCGCTCGGCTCAGCGCTTGCGGAGCGCCCGCCACACCACCAGGGCGATCGCCGCGGCCGCGAGCGTGGCCATCAGGGCGACCACCGGCTTCGGGGGCCGGAGCGCCGTGCGCAGCGCCACCGGGCGCGAGAACGTCAGCGCGCCCCAGCCGCGCTCGGCGGCCAGCCGGCGCAGCGTCCGGTCGGGGTTGACCACGAAGCCGTGGCCGACGGCGTCGAGCATGGGCGCGTCGGTGATCGAGTCGGTGTAGGAGTACGACCGCTCGAGGTCGTAGTCGTTCTGCTCCGCGAGCTCGCGGATGGCGAGCGCCTTGTTGTCGCCGTAGGCGTAGAAGTCCATCTCGCCCGTGTAGCGGCCGTCCTCGACGCGCATGCGGGTGGCGACGACGTGGTCGGCGCCCAGCACGGCGGCGATGGGCTCCACGAGCTCGGCTCCCGAGGCGGACACGATGACGACGTCGTGCCCCAGCTCGTGGTGCTCGGCGATGAGCGCGACGGCCTCGGCGTACACGTACGGGTCGATGACGTCGTGGACCGTCTCGGAGACGATCTGCCGGACCTTCTCCACGTCCCAGCCCGCCGCGAGGTCGGAGAGGTGCTTGCGCATGCGCTCGGTCTGGTCGGCGTCGGCGCTGCCGACGACGAACAGGAAGTGCGCGTACGCCGAGCGGAGCACGTCGGTGCGGCTGACCAGGCCGCCCTCGTAGAAGGGGCGGGAGAGGGCCGCCGACGCGCTCGTGGCGATGATCGTCTTGTCGAGGTCGAAGAAGGCTGCGACTCGGCTCACGAGGGCGAGCCTATCGGGGGCGCTCTCCGCTCGGCTCCAGGTTTCTGTGCAGAACTCTTGTGCACGGATTGTGTGCACAGTTATCGTGCACCCATGCCCTCTCACGTCGAGCTCACCGCAGAGTCCGTCAAGGTGCTCGCCCACCCGCTACGTTCGCGCCTGCTCAGCGCCCTGCGCCGCGGCGGCCCGGCGTCCGCCACGGCCCTCGCCAACGAGCTGCACACCAACTCCGGCGCGACGTCGTACCACCTGCGGCGGCTCGAGGCCGTGGGCCTCGTGGCCGACACCGGCCAGGGGCGCGGCAAGGAGCGGCTCTGGGCCGCCAGCACCGACAGCCACGGCTGGCGCAACAGCGCGTTCGCCGACGACGAGGACGCCCGCACCGCGATGGGCTGGCTGGTACGCGACTACGCCCGCAGCCTCGAGTCGAGGTTCTCCAGGTGGCTCGACGTCGCCGACACGTGGCCGGCCGCCTGGCAGGACGCCCTCGGGTACACCGACGCCTGGGTCGAGGTGACGCCCGAGCAGCTCACCGCACTCAAGGACGAGATCGAGCAGGTGCTGCTGAGGTTCCGCACCGCCGGGAGCGGGGACCCGCGGGCCCGCCGCGTCGACCTGTACCAGGTGTCCATCCCACTGGACCTCGACCTCGAGCCGCCGGAGCAGGCCTGATGTCCCCCGAGGCCGCCCGCCGGGTCTTCCTGCTGCTCACGGTCACGCGGTGGTTCCCCGTGGGGCTCGTGGTCAGCGTCACCACCCTGCTGCCGATCGAGCGCGGGCTCTCGGTGGGGCAGACGCTGAGCCTCGCATCCGTCGGCGGCGTGGTGGTGTTCCTGCTCGAGCTGCCGACGTCGGGCACCGCCGACGCGCTGGGGCGCAAGCCCGTGCTGGTGCTGGCCGCCGCCGCGCAGGTGGTGGGGGCGGGGCTGTTCTCGCTCGCGCACACCTTCGCCGCGTTCGCCGTGTCGGGGCTGGTCATGGGCATCTTCCGGGCGCTGGACTCCGGGCCGCTCGAGTCCTGGTTCGTCGACCTGGTGCACCGCACGCACCCGGGCGCCGACGTCGACCGGACGCTCTCGAAGCAGTCCGCGGTGCTCGGCGTGTCGATCGCGCTCGGGGCGCTCGTCTCGGGCGGGCTCGTGTGGTGGCACCCGGTGCGGGCGTGGTCGGCGCTGACGCTGCCCTACGTCGTCTACACGGGGCTCGCGGTGGTGCACCTGGTGGTGCTCGCGACCGTGCTGCGCGAGCCGAGGACCGTCCCCGGGGCGCGCGGGCTGGAGCGGGCGGTCGCCTCGGCGCGGCAGGCGCCCGGCGTCGTGGTGGACGGGCTGCGGCTGGTGCGTGGCAACCGGGTGCTGCGCACGCTGATCCTGGTCGAGGTGCCGTGGTCGGTGGCGATGGTGGTGTTCGAGTCGCTCATGCCCGTGCGGCTCGGCGAGGTGCTCGCGAGCGACTCGCGGGCCGGCGCCCTCATGGGGCCCGTCGCGGCGGCCGGCTGGGCCGTGTTCGCCGGCGGGGCGGGGCTCGCGGGGCTCGCGTCGCGGCGGTTCGGGGTGGCGCGGACGGCGCTCGCGGCGCGCGTGCTCAACGGGCTCGGGGCGGTGTGGATGGGGCTGACGCTCGGCCCCGCCGCGCTGGTCGCCGCGTACCTGGTGACGTACGGGCTGCACGGCTCCGGCGGGCCCGTCTACAACACGCTGCTGCACCGCGAGGCGCACGCCCGCAACCGCACGACGGTGCTCTCGATCGCGTCGATGCTGGGGTTCGCGGCCTTCGCCGTGGGCTCGCCCGTGCTCGGGTGGACCGCCCAGGGGATCTCGACGCCCGTCGCGATGGTGATCGGGGGCGCGTTCTCCGTGCTGGGGGCCGTCTGCTTCGTGCCGGCGCTGCGCAAGGAGAGGCAGATGCGGGCCGACGGCGAGGTCGTCGCGAGCGTGTAGGGCTCGGGGACCCTGCGGGACCCTTCCTGGGCGTTTGCTTGTGCACAGGTCACTTTGGGGGCCTGCTCAGAGGTCCGGGCCCGCCCCCAGGGTGGGCGCATGCAGAAGACACCGTTGGTCGCCGTGATCGGCGCGTGCGGCGGGGCGGGGGCGTCCGCCGTCGCCGCCGCGCTCGCCCTCAGGGCCGCTGTGACCGCCTACGGCGCGTGTACCGTCGGATAAGACGGCGCATGCGCCGTCGCCTTCGAGCGTTAGGGCCGCTCCGCCGTCCTCATCTGCCAGCCCCTGCATCCCTGTCAGCAGCACATTATGAAAAAACACGGTGCCGCTTTGAATGTGCAGGTCAGACAGGGTGTTGCCATTGCCAATGATGGTTAACTGCCCCGAGAGCGCGATGGCGTCGTCCGGGTCGCAGGCGATGATATAGGGAACTTCGCCCGGCATGACGGGTAAAGTGATCGTGTCTGCGCCCGATTCTATCTGTGCTTTCAGCCATGCCCA
>Ga0082212_10002454_pt1 | contig 27003 bp, 59 predicted proteins | sample TergutNt197P3_FD_71548 | JGI IMG/M metagenome (GOLD analysis project Ga0082212, IMG submission 71548) | Neocapritermes taracua P3 segment gut microbial communities from Petit-Saut dam, French Guiana - Nt197 P3 | ecosystem: Host-associated > Arthropoda: Insects > Digestive system > Gut ...
CTCTATTCTAGCGCTGTCGTTTTCAAGAGCGTCAAGGTGTTTGTAAAGCCATGAGTCTTTGCGGTCGCTTTCTTCGAGTAGGCGTTCCCATATCGGCGCATTTTGACAGCTGTCATTTTGCGCTGGTACATTTTGACAGCTGTCATTTTGTACCGCTCCTTGTCCTTGCACATTTTGACAGCTGTCATTTTGTGCAACCTTTGCCCTTCGCTCATCTGTCATTCTTTTGTAGCCGTCCGGTTTTACACCTGTTTCCTTGTACTCTTTTACCCTATCTGCCGACTTTTGGTATTCAGCCTGTTTCTGCTGCGCTTTTACATCTGCAAGCATCTTATATGCCCCGAAAATGTTTTCACTTTCCTTTATCTGGTCTCTGTATGTATATAAGTCAACATACCGGAAAGCCGTCCGCCTAGAAAATGTAAGTTTTTCATCCATCCATGTGCCTAACTGCTCATTGCCAGCCTGGGCATTAAATAGCTTTTCACCAAGCGTTATTGCCCCGGCAACCGTCAATTTTGCATTGTTGTTGATCTTGTCGTGTAGGTCGTTCAATTCTTTTGCGAATTCATCCGTTAAAATAGTCATTTTTCCCCTCCGTTTTTATCATCTCTATACATAAAGTAAAGAGTTGGATCGGTTTCTTCATCTGAATAAACAAGGAATTTGTTTTCATCTGAAGTTCCCGATAATAGGTCTAGCAATCTGGCAGCCCTTGCCTGCGATACATTGCAATAATCAGCTGCCTGTTTTGCGGTAATGCCCCTTGTAGTTTTCCGAAGCAATTCTTTTAATTTGTCTAACTGTTCATAGTCAATATTTCCACGGCCTGTTTGTGCCTTTGTTTGCCTTTTAGGTATATCTATCCCAGGGCTGCCAAAACTGCCTTTATTAAACCCTGGCTTACTGCCTCTGTGTTTCCCCTTATATACACCGCTTCCTAGCGCCTCAAGTTTTCGCCTCTCATGCCTGTTCATTTTCCCTCCCGATACAGTTTCTAAACTTTCCCTGCTTCTAACACAATGTACCTTTCTCTTTCATAATCAAAACGGCATCTAGTTCCTTGCCAAGTCTTTTCAGAAATGCTTTATAACCTGATTCCGGTAACAAATCCCTAAACATGGCGCCCCACACACCATTAAATATAATTTGTAGATGTTCTACACTTTTTTTAGGTACACCTAATTGTTTGTAAAATGGCTCTGCATTTACTCCAAAGTGATATTCCATTCCCTTCTCCCTCCTAGTTAAGATACATCAGCGGTCAACTAACACCGCTTTTTCTCTTTCATACGAATATAGTTTTTGTCGCATTTTTGACGGAGTTCCATCCTTTTTTATTTTGTTGACTTCTACATAAGGTTGACCATATTCAATGATATAACCAATAATCTGGTATTTATTGTTGTCAACTATTACTAATCTGCCAATTGGAAATTTTTCCGAAAACTCCAACTTAGCTCGTTGTAACCGTAAATCATAAAGATGTTTTTTAGCCCTCTCAATTTCTTTTTTGCACTCGCAAATCTCATTGTCAATTTTGTCAAAATCTTTCACTCTCCCCCTCCCCTAATTATTCTTAAACAGCACCTAACGCAGTAAAATCAAACCGTTGGCACATTATCAGCATGAAAAACAATGCCCCTGCAATAAAGTTCCCCGTCTTCATAAATATCAAAAGTTTCATGTGGGATGGAAGTTTCAATAAGCCATGATGTATCTAATTCATCTGGACACCATGCGGCTTTAATAATGGGCATACGGGAAATTTGTTTATCTACCAGTTCATGTAAAAAATCCGGCACTTCGTCAATGTCGGCATCTAGTAATATGTTTATTTTACCATCACTAGTTTTGTAAATTCTTACGTTAGTTCCCCCATATGCGCCACATTCTTCGTAAAGTACACCCCTGAATTCAAGCAGATCATCCGATGCCCCAAACGCAACAATAACCCCTTCGCTTACCATTTGTTTTGCTTCGGCGCTTATTACTTCATCTCCGATTTCACGTCCATTTAATTTTTCCGCCCATTCTTTTAAGTTCATTTCTTCCCCCTTTTTCTTAATTGTAGTCTTTTTTGTCTTACAAGTCAAGACAATGTTTACAATGTAAAGCATGTATTGTTTTTTCTGAAAAATAGCCGATAATAGATATATGCGTAAAAACCCCACAACGAGTTTCCAGCCCGATCCGGTTATTCTTGCCGCCCTTAGAGAGCAGGCAATAATTCAAGATCGTACTCTTTCATGGTTAGTGAATTACTACACTAGGAAGGGAATGGAAGTTGACGGGGTATTAGAGCCTAAAGAAAAGCCGAAAAAGAAAACTTAGAAAAGAGGGAATAAATTATTTTTCAATTATCACAAATTCTTCTGGTGGGTATAAATAATCTTCATTGGAATTATCGACAATTCGATACCAGTCTTTTTCAATTGATAAAACATCGTATATTTCACCATGCGTAAGACCGCCGCTTTTAGTCTCTTTTATATAACGTACTTTCAATTGTAGTACCTCTTGACCTTAAACTCTACTTTCCCGATATTAGCACATTGATACCAATGTAATTCTGCCATTCGTTCTACTTGAGTATCGGTAACTATTCCCGTACCTCTGACTTTATACCAGTCCTTTGGGTTAGTCAATGAGCCATTTTGTAATTTATATGTGGTTACAAGTCTATCTACATCACGTATTGCAGTCCCCTTTGCCATCACGGTTACACCTGAAACATAGCTACCTTCCCTTATATGCCAACTGTCATATTGTGTTTTCATGCCTGTTTTAACATGAAACCTTGTTGCCATTGCGCCAATAGAAGCATTAGTTTGAAAGAATGGCGGTACTGCCGGATTGCCCGTTGATCCTTTTGGGACATAACTTCTATCCCATTTCATGCGGATAGCATGGGTTTCTAAAATAGACCCTATCTGTTTATATTCGTTTCTCAATTCCGCTAATCTTGCCCTGCTTTTTTGATAATCAGCTTCTAATCTTGGATCGGCATCCCTTACTGGTTTTAATGCGTTAAGATTTTCCCTCTGGTGGCGAATTTCATTTTCTAATTGCCGCTGAATTTGTGTGCCTTCATATAAGGATATTCGCTCGCCTTGCCATTGAACGCCTACAGTATTTTCTCCCTGTATTCTGTCTAAATATTCTTGACTATATGCCCTTTCTGAAATACCAATAATGAACGGCATTGCCATGTGTCCACAATTATATTGCCCTATGTTTCTGTGTTCTAAATGATGTATATTTCCGTCTATGTCTACAGCCGGTTCATGGTTTTGCAATTTCTCAAATTCTTCATTCGTGAAAACCATGCCTTGCACATCGGCGTGATCTTTAGCCGGAAAATTATGCGCTGTTATCTCCCATCCCGAACTGTCTAGCTCCTCGGCTAATTTTTGTTGTACCCCTTGGACTATTTGTGTGAATTCACCCATGAGATCACGCCTAACTGCGCTGTCCATTCTCTGTTTTCTGCCGCTTGCATAATCAATTGTTGATATTCCACTCTCTGTTAGTTCACGGATAGTTTTACGCAAGATAGAGGGGTAACTTTCTCTATCATCGCCAGCACTTACTAATTGCCCTACATATTTGTTTATCGTATCTCTATAATCCCGATTTATAGTGGTACTCATACCTAAAACGGCGTAACTCTGAAAAACACCCTGTAACAAGGGATTTACACTTTGCCGGTACGCTGTTTTGTTTGAGATTTCAACGCCCTTTTCCCTGCTCATTTCTTGACCAGTCTCATAAACCTCTGCCGTCAAGTCTCTGAACAAGGTACTCATTTCGGCGATATTCTGCCGGTGCGCCCTATCGAGTTCCCGCTTAATCCTATGCAGGTCAGCCGATGTCATCTCGCCTACTTTGCCACTGTAAAGCAAGGAGGGTAATTGATCGTGGGGTGTTTCGTACAAGAGACGCAAAGTTTTGCCGTTCATTTGAAACCACTTTAACTCTGCGTTTGTCAGGCGGGATTGAATTGCGTCAATGTGGCGGTCAAGTAATGGCTCTATGTTCATTCTGTTTGTTTAGGCAATACTTCAATACATAACGCATCGCCTACCATTTTTTGTATTACCTCAACTGTTATGGGTTTGTTTATCACGCAATCATTTTCACTTGCCTTTAATTTGTCAAAAGCTTTCATCATGTTTTCGTATTGCGTTTTGGTTAGCTCTGTCATTTTGCATTAAAAAAATGGGATTTCCCGCAAGGCTCAAGATGTACGCCATACCAATCACAACTTTTTTTGAAGTTTTGCGCAAAGTTATCTATGGCATTGTAGGCAACTTCAGCTAAAATAAAATCAGGCACATTGGCTTGATTTTCCATGCTATGCCGATTTATGACCTCGGCTAATTCTCTGATAATTTGTTCTTTGTTCATTCCTCACCCTCCCCATTTTCCGGCACTGTATTCCGTTCCTCTACTGGCTTGTAAACACTGCTTTCTTCCTGCGTTATTTGTTTAGCTTCCTCTTGCGCTTCTTCCTCGCTCATGTCTAAAAAGTCTGTCCAGAACGTATCCCGTGAGATTAAATTATCACGATATAACATAGCGCCCTGCCGTACCTTTTCATCCCCGGCAAGCTCCGTTTCATAATCAAGATTTAACCAGATTTCCACTGCGTTAGCTTTTTCTTCGGGAACGCCGTACCAACGCAGCGCCAGCCTTATTGCGTTCGTTAGCGCAATGGAGCAGTCCAGCACAAAAGAGCCTAGTATGCTAATCTCGTTTGACTTGTTGATCTGGCTTGCGGTTGCGGTCTCTGCTACCTTCTTTTTTACTATGAGATTGCCACCCATGGCTTCCATGTTTTTAACGGAGTTTTCTATAGCGGCCAGACTTGAAGCAGCTCCGTTTCCTGTAGGTTCTACAAAAAATATACTAGGAGTATAGCCCTCTTTTATCTGGTTTACAAAATTAGCAATGTCCCCGCCTAACGTAAGAGGGACTGGCTCTATTACTTCTTCTTCGGTTGCTTTTCCTTCTTTGTCCGTGGTTCTCTTTGTAGTCCGTTTCATTGCCAGCTCTACGTTTATTCCAAACAAAGCAGGTGTTGCCGTTAAGTGAATAATATTCCGATAGTCGGCTACTAACTGATAATGTCCTATGTTTTCATAGGCGATAGGAAGCAGCATACTTTCATCTGGCTCATTGGAGGGCAGCATGAAAATAGGTATAAAATCCAGCGGCTTGCCTTCCAGTGTTGGCTCATGATGTTCTACAATCGTCCATGTACCGTCTTTCGTCCCGTCTTTTATTAGTTCCCAAACGTCAACAACATAAACCCATGTGTCCCGCTTTTCAAGTTTTAACACCCGTTGGCGCTGTTTTAATGCAGGGGTAAATTCGTCTATCCGTATGTAATAATCTTCTTTCAGGTTTACAAAAGACAGCGTTTTTTTATTGTTAATTATCGTATAATCCCAGTCGATAATATCCTCGGCCTTATACCAGCGAAGGAATGGCCGGTAACCTTCATGCTCTTTTTGGTTTACATCGGTTCCCTCCGGTACAGGATCATGGTCTACCAGAATAGCTGATCTGCCCGTCTGTATTGTGTCCCATATCAAATCAGAGGAAAATTGTACTAAACTGGTTCCTGATTTATCAACATTTTCAAGAAAGCCTTTAGCAAGCTCGCTTTCAGCATTGGTTATCTGCGGTTCCTTGGAAAAAACCTGCCCATAAAGCCCTTCGGCTATGCGGGAAGTAAACATCGTATAAATAGCCCGTAGAAGATAGCTTTTGTATTTCTTATCACTAGCTCCAGATGGCTTAGGAAGATACAGCTCGCCTTTGTCTTTAATTGCTTTTTGTCCGGCGACACTATCACGGACTAATGACCATAAAGGTAAAAAATTAAGATAATCAGAATGCGTATTTGTAACATTTGCCATGCCCTTAATAATAGGCAGGCAGGGGGATACAAACAATATTTACAGGATTATGCTATTTCGGTTATTTTACTTTCCCTTTGCAATCTTAACAAATAATAAATAACCCGCTCATAATCTCTGTTATTTTTGGCTATATAATATTTATTTTGCATTGCTATTTCTATTATATCTTTTTTATTAAAAAGCCACCTTCCTCTTTTTCCATCATCCTCTTTTTCTGCTTTTAGTTTTCCATTTTTTGCCCAGTTGCTTATTGTAGTAAGTTCATACCCAGTAACGTCCCGTGTTAGCCTTGTTCCCATTTTTTCCGGCAAATATTGCAATAATGATACATACTTTTCTGCTCTTTCAGCAATTTCTTTTTCACGTTTTTCTGCTCTAGCGATTATATCATCCCTTATATCGCCTCTTTTATTCCATGCCGCTATTGCGTCTTGTTTTTCTTTACATGAATAAAAATCAAATCCTACCATGCAACTTATACAGTCAATCCTATATGCCTCTTTTAACTCAGAATATTGAATTGTTATGATGTCGCCGCCGCAAAATGGGCATGGTTTATCTGGGTTTATTTTTTCCATATCTCTATTTTACCACTACTCTTTTATTCAGTCAACAAAAACTCTTTCATTTTATAATATTCCAACCTTTTCTCTAACCATGTTATACCGCAACTTTCACAAGCCATGTGTGGACTGCCACAATCTTTTTCACATACAAGTTTAATTTGTTTTTCTACTTGTTCAATTACAATTCCTATCATATTTTCTACATGATCTCTATCACTCATTTGTTTTTCTCCCCTCTCTTTTATCCTAACGTACTGTAGACAATTTGTCAAAGGTTTATTTCTTGTCTTTATTATGCCCACCATGTTCTGGGGTTACAAAAACCAAACACGCCTTTTCTACCATGTATAATAACACTGTCCCATTCTTTTTGGGAGTATTTACGAATTATTTCTTTTTTATTTTTTTCGGCAAATTTACGAATAAATAATATTCTGATAAATTCAAGTTTCTGATTTTTGAAAGTGTAAAATTTTGCTAACATCATTTTTCTCCCCCTTTATAATCCCTGCATCTCTACTTTTCTGGGACTGCCGCCGCCCCTAAAATAACCCGTGTAAAAACAAAGCAACAAAGCATCTGCCCTATCCGGTGATCTTCCATAACGCTCTCTAAACTTCTTTTTTTGTTCTACAACCCTGCGCCCTATTTTGTCAAACTCGTATTTTCTCCCTGCCAGTTCTTCCATGAGCTGCGGATCGTTGGGTATTGCTATTTCGTTAATGGGAAATTCAAACCACATTTCATCTGCGGTGCTAGTATATTTCTGTTTGTCTTTGGGGGAACCGCCAAAGTTGATAGGAATCACATTCGCCCCTAACCTTTTAAGATTATCGGTAACACCCCCACCAACTCCGGTGTCGTCAACTTTTATCACTACTTTTCTGTCTTGTTTCGCCATGCTCCACGCTAAATTTGCAACCTCTACCGTGTCTTTTTTGGAGTACGATTCATGAGCGATAACTTTGGCTCCCTTCCTAAAATACATCTCTGTTTTGTCACTGCCGAATCTCGCCACGTCAATTCCCAGCTCCCACGGCTCCGTTTCCGGTATATCCACTCTACTCATTGCTTGCTTTATGAGCGCCCTGGATAAAACAGCATTATCCCCCTGTACTCTGGGCTGCCCTCCCCACACGTGAAGGGCTTCGTCAGGGTTGGTAGCATAGGCAATCTCCATTTCTTTTTTAAGCACATCGGGAAACCACTCATTGTCAATCTCTCCCTGTTCTAATGCGACCCGTAAAACATCGGTTCTTGGGCTGTCCCAATACTCGGCAATGATAGGGTCTTTCTCAGCCTCCCTGTTAAGAGTCGCCCATAGCTCAGAATCGGGCTTGCGTAAAGTCGGCAGTAGAACCGTCAATGATTCTTTTGAAATTGCACTGGCTTCTTCCAGCCAAAAAATAGAATATCCTTCTAGGGACTTCATTTGATCCGCAGCTCTCATGTCTTTAAGCCCACGGAAAATGATATGCGACCCTGTAGGAGAGTCTAGGTATTCATTTGTTATTTTCCAGCCGCCGTATCCTAATCGACCGATAGTATCAACCATGAGCTGATAGGAAGACTCAGAGAGCGATCTTTGTACTTCCCTAAAACAGCAGATTCGTAACTGTTCTCTGTTGGCTTTCTGAATAAGAATTGACGCAACGCTGAAACTTTTAGCCCCTGCACCTCTGCCGCCGTGAGCTATTTTTATTCTCCACGGCTCCTTAAATCTTGCCATTTTAGGGGTAACACGTTCACGCTCTTTTTGGGTAAGTAATTCAAACAGCCTGTTTTTTTCAGACTCAGATAATATATCGGTGTTCATTGATTAGCTTCAAAAAATGCTCTTGCAAAAGCAGGTGGCGTAATAGCCCTTAACGCAGCGTCTGTAGTTATTTCAAAATCCTTAAATTGCGGAATAAGTGATTGTGCCGATTTATGCAAAAATGCTATTGACGGCTTTTTTCTGTTAGGTCTGGTATAGAGATTAAGTTTAGGGCAAGTATCCCATGTGTAAGTAGGTTTGGGAATGTTAAACTTTCCCCATATATCGGTCTTTTTTGTCCAGCCGTCCCCGTATTGATAGGGCTGAAAAGATAATTGCGGTTTACCCATATAATTACGCATTGATCCACAAGGGTTTTCTATTGCATAAAAAACTGGTTTACATTGTTCAATTATTTTTAAGCAGGTCGATAAAATATCTGTATTTATTGAATTTTTGTATTTGTCAAAATCTAAAAATAACTCATATTTATTAAACTTTTCACGGTTCAATGGGCTGTATTCTGTACACGGCGGCGCAGCGAGTATGCCGTACACATTTTCAGGCGGTTCATAGGTCAACACGTTATTTTCAGGAAGGGTTACAAGACGCACATCATAACCGGATTGTCTGTAGGGCTTACTCCATGAGCCAGTGCCACCGCAGAGATCAAGGATTATTTTGTCATTCAGCTTGCTTGTGTCCATTCATCTTTTCCAGTAGATCATTCAACTGTTTGTCTCGTTCTTCAATGGGTAAATTCGCAACTATATTCATATTGCCGGATAAGCTGACGCTTTCCTTTGCCTTGCCATGCCGCCTGTCTAACATTAAATTGGTAACTTTAATATCGCCCCTGCTTACATCGTGAATAATTCCTGAGATGATCGCCTGAATACCTGCTGCAAGTTCCCCGTGTTCATTGACAAATAGCTTTAAGTATTCCGGCACCTCTGCGCTTTTACCAATACCGCTTTTTAACAGAGCTTTTAATTGCTCTGTAGTATAGTCCCATAGCAAGTTATCATAAATGGCGTCAATGTCTGCCTTGGTTACGTTGCAAGACTTCAAAAACTTTTTAATCTTGTCAGGAGGTCTGCCTGCGGGGTTGCCTGATTGACCTTTTTGCCATTGGGTTTCTTGACTAACTTCGGTTAAATTGGGATTATTCATACCTGCTTTATACCTGTTTATCAAGCCATTGGACTTTAATCTGCTCAGATATATGAGCCATCATAACAGGGGGAATTGACATGCCTGTAATAAAAATTGGGCTTATTCCGCAAAAGTCATAATCATAGGGAAAAGCGGATATTTTCAACAATTCATTTTGGTTTATCGCTCTTGGTACATCATACAATATAAAATCCATTATATTTGTTGTTAAAGTTGCCGCTGGTTTTTCTCTTTTAATAAATCGATGAGAAAATAATTTGTATTTTTTCTCTACTCTTTCACAAATAGCTGAAAAATCACCATCTGTCGGTTTTCTATTTTGCCATAATGAATAAAAATATTCAGATAGCTTGTTTTCATTATCTGTCTTATCTTTTATATCCCCAAAAGGAATAACTGGAAAATTGAAGTCAAGTTTTAAGTTTTGCCAGTTTAGCTCTTTTTGTCTGCCAATAAAGAATACTCTCTGCCTGCGCTGGGGAACGCCCATAGTTGCCGCGTCAAGTAAAAAGACTTGTACGGAATAACCGATATTTTCAAGGTATTCTATAATCTTTTTTGAATACCACTTGGCGTTTCCTTTTATTATCCCCGATACGTTTTCAAGTATGCAGACTTTGGGCTTTAGCTTTTTTATGGTCTCACAATAGACAAATACCAGATCGTCAAGCTGTTGTAATTTTTGCCCCTCTGCGAATTTCTTTTTTTTGCCCCATGTTTTCTCTCTCTGTCCGGCAGTGGAAAATGTGGTGCAGGGCGGGGAACCGTCTAATATGTCAAGATTAAAGAGTTCGGAAGGGAGGTCGTTTCTTGAATTGAAGTCCCTTATATCCTCATTATACAGATACTTGGGGTTATGGTTTTTTTTATATACAGCCGCTATTTTTGGGTCAAGTTCAACGCCCCCGATATGATTATATCCGGCGAGCTTATACCCCATTGTAGACCCCCCCCCACATAAAAAAGTGCCGAATACGGTAAACTTCTTTTTTTTGGGGTAGTCTTTTAATGACCAGTTATAATCAAACACCCAGCGCCTCTCTGAAAATCTGCTCTGGGCTTTCAGTTCGTTTTTCCATGGCAAACTTTACAGCTTCGTAAATCTCACCGTCATATTTTAATGTTACTTTGTATAATTCATTGTCGTCAAAAGATAATTCGCTGTTTTTGTTTTTATATTCGTCAGGTTCGTCAAAGTCAATCTTTATATCCGGTATCTCTATGTCCACTAAAAAATCAGTGTCAAGATCGGCGATAAAGTCTTCAAAGCCGCCTTGATCGGGCTTGCCGTATTGTGAAGTGATAAACAAAAGTTTCTTTTTGGCTTCGCTCTTGTCTCTGGCTTTTATGAATACAACAGGAAGATCGGGAATGATGTCCCCTTGATCTCTCATTTTTTGCAGGGCTTTTATTCTCTGATGCCCGTCAAGTAGATAGTTCTTTTTGCCACTCTTGAAAGCGAAAAACGGGGCAGAGAAACCCACTGTCTTAATAGAGTTTATTAGTTTTTCAAGGTTAGTGTCATTTAAGGTTTTCAGGTTGCCCTGAAACTCTATAAGTGTATCTATGGGCAGTCTTTCGATAGTGTCTACATCGTCTTTTACTTTCATTAGTTTATCCTATAGCAGCGTTGTCGCTAAACAATATCTACTACCGCCTGCCATTAAACAGCATCCCTAAACAGATCGCCTTGTTTGTTAGCTTCCCTCACTCTTAAACAGGCGGCGTTAAAATAATCTTGATCTATCTCACTGGCGGTTAAATTAAAACCTAGCTCGTTGCAAGCAATGGCAATATAACCACTACCAAAATGGGTGTCAAGAATTTTGTCGTTAGGTTTTGCGTAGTTGGCTAGTAAAAACTTATATAATGCGATCGGTTTTTGACAAGACTGTATATTTTTTTCTTGTTTTTCGCTACCCTTAAAACATCCACACCATTGATGTTTGAATATTCTCGCAGTTCCGGGCAGTGAACAAAATGCCAATTCAGCATCGGCAAAAAAACTATCACCAGTTACCTTGTCCCATATAATTGGAGCGGTAAAATCTGGTAAGTCATTTACAAAATATTGTAAACCCCATATTATTTGATTTTTTGATACCCTAAATAATTCCTTAAAATAATTAGTAGAGGGTCTAACATCCCAATTTTTATTATGTGTGCTGTATGTATTCATTTCTCGCATAAACCCAGAAACTTTTTTGTCGCTCAATATTCCATACGGCGGATCAACTATAGCTAGATCAAAGTGTTTATCAGGGTATTGTGCCATTAAGTCTTTACAGTCGCAGTTGTAGAGGGTTGAATAGCCGATTATTTCTTTATTCATTTATAACTCTTTCTAGTGTTTTAGTTTCGGTTATATTTCCATGTTCATCTGTTTCGATTACGCCTAGCAGTTTTGCAAATACCAAAATCATTATCCAGCCATCATTGCCGGTTATTATTTGTAATTCACGGATTGTCTTTTCAGCTTCATATTTTGTCATTTTATTCACTTAATCCATCCATGAATTCACTTATCATAAAATATAAAAATCTTAAACAAACATAACAGCCTATGAATAAAACAATGCCTTGTATTATAATTTTCATGTTTATACCTTGTTTTCCATTGTGGTAGAGGATAACAAATTGAGGGGATTAAACAATATTTACATCGCCTCCCTGAATAACTGCAATTGACTGTTAGCCTCTTTAACCCGCTTGCAGGCAGCATCAAAGTAATCAGCGTCAATTTCGCTGGCTATTAAGTTATAGCCTAGCTCATTACACGCAATGGCGATTGATCCGCTGCCAAAGTGGGTGTCTAATATCTTGTCACCTGGTTTAGCGTAATTGTAGAGTACCCACTTATAAAGAGATATTGGTTTCTGACAAGGGTGTATTCGTTCACATTCTCTTGTAAAAAATCCTTTAGCGCCCGGTGATTGGCAAGTAAAAACTTTTGCGGGCGTGTTAAAACTTGTCCATAATAATTCGCACATAGAAAATGTCATTGTTTCTGATACACCTAATTTATTCCAAACTATAAAGCATCGTGTGTTTTTCAGATATTCAATATAATAATTAGTTCCACAAATTATTTGGTTTTTTGATACTCTGAATAATTCATCAAAATATTTCTTATCTGGAATTGTAGCATCCCATTGTTTATAGTCCTTATTTTCTATTATTCGTGTTTCATAATTTATGCCATAGGGCGGATCGACTATGGCAAGGTCTATGCTTTTATCGGGCATGGTTGCCATGAGTTTCATGCAATCACAAAGATATAGAGTAGATTTACCTATTGTCTCTGTTCGCATTACTTACTGTAAATCCGCCGGAGGTATTCCCATGAGTCATCTCTTATATCGTTATTATCAACCCTTCCTGCACCTCCGTTGTAAGCCAAGAATACATCAGTCCAATGTCCGTATCGGTCAAAGTAAAAATTGACCATCCGAGCAGTAACATGGATCGCTTCCCATGGGTTATAAGGATCATACTCCCTGCCATAGTTAAAGGTTTTTACAAAGTAGTTATGATACCTGCTATTATGCTGAAACATACCTTCATCACGGGTGCCGTCTTTTCTAACAGGCGAAGCAGCCCATGACCTAAAGTGTGATTCCACTTGTGCAATGGCTGTTAAGACTTCCATGGGTATGTCGTATTCATTGCTGACAGAAATAAATAGCTCTTGGTACGGTCCAGGAACTTCCCTTACAGGTGGAATTGATTCAGGCTTTTGCTCAGGCACAAAAGATAACACATTTGTTTCTACCGGAGGTTCTACCTGGTAAAAGATCTCATAGTCTGCGCTGGCGCTAAAAAACACAGATAAGGCTAAGGTTAAAATTATAATTGTTTTGTTCATTTTGTTAGTTTAGCTGTTTGCTTGCATTAAACAATATTTATTGAAGGCTTGCTAAAACAGCAACAGAACTACAGAGAAGCCAAGTCAAAGAAAAGAAAGTACCTAATAATACCCATTTGCTATATCCACTTGCCAGAAATACGATTTGAAAAATTATCGCACTAAAATTTACTCCTGCTATAAAAGCAAAAATTATCGCTTCCATTTCGCCTCCTTGTATTTTCGACCTTCCCATTCCCAAACAAGCCACCGTACAAACCTAACTTCCTGTAAAGCGGGTGATACCATTTGTCATTATCCCAAAACTTTTTTAAGCGCAGTTTAATGAATAGGGGGCGGATGTTCATTGTGAATTTTTCCTGCATGAACTGCTCTTAGTATCGGGTGGGCAAGAGTTGATGAATTCGCACTCATGACAACCTGTAGTTGTAATTTTCAATGGGCAATTCGGCGATCTGCGGTTATCGTAGTCCCGCACTTACACGGCTTTAATTCTTCATTGCCGGTCATTCCTGGTCATCTGCTGTTTGGCAATTTGCGCACCCTAAATCACCATGACAATCCCTGAGATTATTCGTTAACATTGTATTGTAACGTTCACATTTTTCACAAAAACAAATAAATTCTTCTTCATCACAATCCCAACATAAACATTCAGACGTTTGTATTGTTTCACTCATCCCTGTTTCTCCCTCTCAGCAAGCATCGCGTCGGCCTTTTTGTATGCTAATTCGGGATCACATCCGCTCGCTGCATACTGCCCAGCGAAGTAATCACGCAGGGTCATGCCTGGTACAACTTCAAACATAGGTACCGCTTCATCATTTTTGTTTTTTACAAAATGCGATATTGTTTTATACGGAAACGCCGATCCGCCGTCTTTCATTGCTTACCTCCTCTTTGGCTTTCCCATTCAAATCTAACAACTACCCATGCTGTCTATCACTTTTGCCAATAATGGCTTGCTTCCAAATTTCTCTTTCAGTGTATTTATATACATATCCCATTGTTCAATTTCTTGGATAGTGTGTATCTGTATTTCTGGTTTTGGCAATTGTTTTGGGTTAGGCATTTTGTCAAATATCTCATTCTTGTTGCTTTCAAATACTGAAACATCCGGCACTTTGTTATATATCCTTGGGAATCGCTTAATTATTACTTCTGCTGCTGTTTGTAGGAAATTCTCTGAATAGCCGTCAAGGTAACTAATCATGGTGTCTAAAAAAATACCTGAGTATTTTTCGCCGTAGTAATTTTCAAAATAGCTTAGTAATCCTTTAGCGGTCATTTATAACCTTTTGCCTTTTTTATTCCATGCGTTAATAGCAGACTGTTTATTTCTGTACAGATTTGTTTGCGGTCTTTCACAAAAACAGTAAAAACAGCCAGCTATATATTTTTTTACACTCGCAAAATACTTCAACTCGCCTTTGCCTCCACAATGAGGACAAGGCTTTAATTCTTCACTCATTTAAATAACCCCTTTACAATTTGTTTTAATTCAGGCGATTCATTTTCAGGCAATGAATCAATAACCAGTTCCCAAATCCATGGCGTTATTAAAGCCCTGGGGGTAAAGACGGCTTTCCCTTTCAGTTTGCCTTTTGTCATTATGCTAAAATGCTCCAAAATATTTTTTAGGAAGTCGGCGGATATGTCGGGCGCAATTTTAGTGCAGCGCAATATTAAAGTTTTTATGTGCTTTAGCTCTCTGGCAGTTGTTTGTTTGTCTTGGTATAAAATAGCCTTGGTTTTTGGGTCATTCTCAAAGCACATCTTGGCTGCGTGATACAAAGTTAGCTGTTCAGGAGTTAAATCAGTCTCTTTTTTTGAAACTACAAGGGATGTTTCCTGTTCGGCGGCGATAGCCGCTGAAATTTCATTATCATTTATATTTTCCTTTTCATTTATATTCTCATTATGGGTTTCTTGAATTTCGGTGGGTTTTTCAAAAAAGGCTTGGGTTATTTGGGTTTTTTCTAAAAGGCTTGGGTTATTTGGGTTTTCTTGGGTTTTTGTTGGTCTGCCGCCTTTTTTCCCATTTTCACGCTGTTTTTGCTTCCATTGTTCATCTTTTCTTTTTGTATGGGTAAGAAAATCCTTTATTCCTATCCATAGCGTATATTCCAGTCCGTCTAATTCCGGTTCTATTCCATGCAGCCCAAAATCTGAAACTGCCCGAAAAAACTTTAATTGTAAAGTGTCCGGCAATGAGTAAATCTGTTTTACTGTTGTTTCACTCATTACAAAAGTCGAAAATTCACTTGCCATTTTTTAGTCCCCTCTTACTAAAAATTAATTTTATTATCTGAGTTTACTTTTTCAACTTTTTATGCTGTTTGCAAAAGTATACTGCTTCTTTATATGTCTTAAATTTTCCTAGATAATTTCCAGGTTTTTGATATACCAAGTAAGTATCAAATTTTTCACATGGGTAATAAATAGCATATTCTTTTTTTCTACAAACTTAAACTTATATTCAGTCATTTTAATAGCGGAAATCCGTAAAATGCAAAATAGCATATTTCCCAAATGGGCATTTGATAAACCAGTCTATAAACTCGCTTTTATCATTGAACCCGTCATTTTTTGAAATTAAATCTATTGGTATGGGATTTTTATCATTAAGTGATACCCAAAAATCAGCAACTTCACTTTTGGTTAATTCCTGCACCCTCACAATCCTTTTCACGCAAAATACTTTTTGCTTGCTTCTATAGGGCTTGCCTTCCCATGTAAACAAGGCTACTTCCTGCCCTTCATATTTTTTCCAAAAAGTATATGACGATCTAATTGTATGTATCTTTCCAGAAACAAGGTCATTCCCAGCTTCATTTACAAATCTTGGATTAAAAGAAATTCTTTTCATTTATAAACAACCAGATAATTTACTTTCCAATGTCTTTTTTTGGCGCAATCTTCACAATAGCAATACTTAACAATTAAATTAGGGTAAAACCCATTTTTGGGAATAAATACATTTTCCCTATCCTTAATAGACCTTCCGCACTTTTTACAGATCATTTCCCCTGGTTTCACGCCCCCACCTCCGGCAATAACCGTTTCAAATTCTTTTTTAAATGTACTACTGTAAACTTTTCCAGCTCTTTTATTAGTTCCCTTATTTTATCTGGTTCGGGTTCGGGCAGGTGATTGTTGCCGCTATCGGCACCAATGTTTATATAACAGGGGTTAGCATTTTTGATTAAAGCAATATATGGATCAAGGTCAAAATCTAATATAGGTTCTATTGTTATAAACGTGTCGCAAAATCTGTCTATTGCTATTGAGCGATCATCTGGTGGTGGTGTATTTCCCATACAAGGATATAATCTGTTAGTTTCAATAGTTGTACCTATTAAATAATTATCTGGTATCTGAGAATAAAACTCTAAAAATCTATCAGGGTTTTTTGACTGGAATAAATATTTATTTTCAGGGTATTTCTCGCAATGTTCTAAAACTTTCAAAATCCATTCTTCGGGTACATTTTCCGCCCACATATCGCAAGAATTTCCGATAAAAATAGTTCCTTTGTTTTTCCATGAATTTAACGCCTTTTCTTCAAAATACAGCGGTTTATCATGTACTTTTGGGTATTGTTTGCGGAGTTTTCCCATATAGCAATATGAGCAACCATGGGGACAAATACCTTTTATAACATTATGTGTCCAGTCGACACCTTCATACATATTGCCTTTTGCTTTAGTCATGCTGTTACCTCTTTCGGATTTATTAATCTGCAATCTTTTAATGCAACCCGTTCAACTTTTGTTTCATCAATACCGCAACAAATAACTTTTAATACAGTTGTCATGTCTTTATGTAAAGTCGGTTCTGAATTATAAAGAATAGGTATATCACAATAGGCATTACTCTCTATACAACTGATTACTTTATATAAAAACATTTCCTGGTTAAAGTTAGTTTTTATTTCTGCATACCAACCAAAGAGGTCTGTATTGGGCTTAAAATTTTTTTCCATTATCAACCTCATAAATATCAAATTTACTCATGTCATATTGCCTGAATATACCTCCCCCCAGATTTAATTCAAGAAATACATCATCAATATATTTTATGCTTTGGACATTTTTTATTACCAATGGTTTATAATTTTCACATTGCTTTTCATATATCTCTACTTTCATTTTCCCCTCCTACCCTGCAATTTTCATGCTTTCCATGCCTTGCAATATCTCATAGAAGTGTTTTGTCTGTACCTGCGCTTGGTGCATTTCTGCAATCAGTCTATCGATAGTTTCCATGCGCTCTTTTTTTGTATAATCACTCCAAGACTTTAGCCGTGAATCAGTAAACGGATCGCATGGCTTACCACTTCTTGTATAGTCCCTGGTATACGTTTCAAACCCTGCGCCAAGATCACGTTTTATGCAGTCTCTAAAATCTTCATACTTTGTTACATTGTAACTATGGCAGCCGGATCGCCAGTATTCAGTCAACAAAGAATGGAAGGTAGAGTTTTGCGCCAGTGTACCTTCTGCGGCTGGTTCAGCGTTATACCAACTGCCAATTTTTAGATCGGCTCCGGTAAAGGTGTTTTTGGCAGTGATTAATATTTTCAGAACGGGCACCTGTCTCCAGCATCCTCATGTCGCCATTCATTGTCATAAGGGGAATAAGATTGCTTTCTTTCTCTTGTAATAAACTGGATGTCATTAGCAACAATCACAATTCTTGATCTGTTTTGCCCGCCCTGTTGCCATCTATCCTGTTTTAACCTTCCCTGAATTGACACGGCTTGCCCTTTTGATTTTTCATTTACATCTAGGACTAGACTGCTCCAAGCCTGTACGTCAAAAAAACTGGTTTCTTTTTCAAACTCATTGTTTTTTTTGTAGAAACGGTTAGAAGCGATAGAGAATGTGCAGATCGCCGTGCCGTTTGCAGTGTACTTTAATACAGGGTCTTTGGTTATATTCCCGTCAATAGTTACGATGTTTTTATCACTTGCCATTGTTAGCCCCTTTTCTTGCTTCAAGGTACTTTTGAAGTTTTTCATGCTGCTTTATAACGGATTGCAGATCGCCACTCATGTAGTTTTCTCTTTCCATGGCAATCTCCTGTTCCCGGAAGTAGGGCAGCCCTTCGGGGTTTTTTGTTTCAAGAATTTCGCCGATTAGTTTGCCGATTTTTTCCTTTTCGACTTCGTTTGTTTCTGGCTTACCATTTTCAGGAGGTTTGCCGTTTTGTCCATTTGTGGGCTTGCCGTTTTCAGGTTCTTTTTTGCCTAAACCTCCATCGAAAGTATCACATTCCACAATCTCAAAAGCCATCATGTAAAGATAGCGCCTCATGTACGTTTGCACCGCTCCCATGTTTTGTATCTCATGCGCACCCTTTAAGTTTACACCTGCCATAGGGCTGGTAAACTCTACAGACTGGTTTTGATCGTCAATGTCAATGACTTTCAGTGAAGCGGTTTCTGCGTTAAAAGATACAACGCAAATAAATCGGTAGGTTTTTGACAGCTCATTGATTTTTGGCAGCACATCGCTTAACTCATAGTAGTCAAACCCCACAAACTTATTTTTGCCTGTCTTTTTGATACTTGCGGACTGGAAGTCAATCCGTGCCTTTCCCAGCTTTTCAAGTAAGCTGATTTTTTCACCCATACCTTTGTTTTCTTCCATTACTGTTAAATCAGTCATTGTTTGCCTCCAATTTCTTTAATGCAGATAATAATTGGTCTATCTGCTCGCCTTTAAATTGTACTTCACAATTCCTGTTGTTTCTTTGTATAAACAATTCATCTGCAAACGGAACATATACAATGATACCTGAACTGTGATCAAACCCATTGATATAGATTTCCACATTTTCCGGCATATCCTTGTCCAGCTCTGCTTTTTTTACGGTATAGGCTTCTACCTGTTCCAGTAATTTTTTTCTCATTTTTATCCCCTTGTTAGTTTTATTTAATGGACACCATCAGGTCTCCAGTCATTGGCAGGTTTATCAAACGGTGTGCAAGCACAGACGATATACTGAATTTCATATAAATGTTCAGTCCATGATTTTGGTTTAGCGTTTTTATAAATAATAAGCTCCCAATCGCCCCACCATTCCCCCGGATTGACATAGCATTTTTGGGACATTTTACATATATTCCACACTGCCCCATCATCTGGATAATCAAACCCGTATTCTTCCTTGAATTGTGCAGGTGTAGGGTACTTGCGGTGATAGTTTGGACATTGTAAATACACGCATCTTGTATCCATATACCTGCAATAACCATTCTTTTCAGCAGTCCCCTTTACCGCAATAATACCAGCCGAGCAATAAAAATCTTTGTCAATTTTTCCTAACATAGTTACCTCACCTTTAATGATTCACCCTGGCTTACTTTAGCGCCGGGGATATTCTGCCCTGCTTTCAGGGCTTCCAAAATGAGCTTTTTATCCGGTTCCCGCTTTTCTGGTATTATCCGTAAGAATTCAGGCGGCAGTTGCGCTTCGCTGTATATATACGCAGATGGCGGGTTTTTCTGAATAGTCATTGTGAAAGTCCCTGCTGTCATTTTCTTAGCACCAAGTTTCCGCATGGAATCTTCTAACAGCCAGATTAAGGCTTTGGTTTTGTTTTCAGCGGCTTTCCGGCGTTTGTAAATCCGTTCTTCTTCTGCCTTGCAACCATCAATATATGCCAAAAGGTTTCTGTGGTACTTTAAAATGTTTTCTGCTTTTGCTTCATAGTTTGTTTCTAGTTCATCCAGCATGGGTTTAAGGAAGTCCCGATCTTCATCACTCATTTGTTTAGGATCGCCGTTTTCATCGGTGGTTACCTCATCGATTAATTGATCCAATGCTTTTATGTCGTTTGTTATTGTGTAGATGCTGCTCATTGTTTTTTCTCCTCTGGTATGTCGCCTTGTACAATACTTATTAGCTTCATTAATTCTGTCCGCTGCCTTTTTAGGGCTGTTTGTTTATTTACTACTTTTTCAATTTCGTATTTATTCCAGCGTATCTCACTATCAACTTTGCTAATCTCTATTTTTAGGTGTCCAATAATTTTGTCATACGCAATTTTTTTTATATTCATTCTTCTAACTCCTGTAATTCCCTGCACTCATGGCATAGGCCGTCAGCACCGCAGTCTTGGCAGTACGGCTTCCCACATTCTTCACATTCCCCGGAACCTTCTTCGTATTCCCCTTCATATTCGTATTCCTCGCCACCAGAAAATTTTATATATGAATACCCCTGTAATTCAGCGATAACCTCACCGCAAAAAGCGCATTCAATGATCATCTGCTTCCCCGTAAACTTTTTCTGGTATTGAAAGCAGCCTTATTAGTGATTCACGCATTGCCTTGTTATGGCTTTTTATCTCATCCAGCAGGTTTAGGATCATCAATTCCAGTTGCGTCTCCCTTGCTTCCATGGTTTCTATAAGCTCTTCTGTTTTTTCTGACATGGATAGTTCCTTTCTTGGTTTAAATAAGTTAGCAAACGCCGGATCAATGTTCTGGTCTTTTGAAAGCATCTCTAATAAATTAGTCATTTTCTTGCCTCCTATAAGGGGCTTGCGCCCCCTAGATTATGCCGCTTGTATGGCCTCTGCCGTTGTTTCCAAAAGGACTTCAAGAAGCTCTTTCATTGCGGCTGGATTGTCCGATTCTTTGATTATTTCATTAAGATGCAGTCTGGCTCTTTGCCCTGAAATCAATGTATCGGTAATTAAAAACGCCATAACCCTTTTTAAAAGTTCTGTTTCGCTCATTGCCTTAATATTTTCTGTCATTTTCTTACCTCCAGTAGTTAAGGTTTCTCATTTACCTTATGATAACAGTATACATGTTTGTATAAAAATGTCAACACTATAAACAATAAATTATTATATTTTTTGAAAGTTTTTTGCCGTTTCACTTAAAAAATGTTAAGTAGTTTTAAGAATTTGGTCTATTTCTGCGTCAATATCGGCAATTTTATCTTTTTTCCAAGACTTTGCTATCCTTTCCGGCTGCAAGTCAAGCGCCTTTCCTATTTTGCAAAGCATTGCCAAAGAAGCATATTGTTTTCCATTGAGTATCTGACATATTACAGATCGGTCTATTCCTGTTTCACTATGTATGACAGCATAAGATTTTCCAGTTTCTTTATATGATGTTTTTAAGAGGGTTATTACATGGCTGTCTTTGTCCATATACCCTATAATACTGGTTTTTTTAGCTGTTTTCAACTGGCTTTTCATTTATCTTAGTTTTCAGCTTTTCACTTAAAAGTGTCATTAATTCAGTAGCTACATCTTTCGGGCAGCTTCTAATCTCCCCTACTTTTTTAGTGTAGATTTCTACTTGGTTAGTTTTCATATTCCAGCAAAATGATGTATTGCCCCGTTTAATACATATTAAGTCTTCTTTGTCTGTCATGTCGCCCTCTGTTATGATAGAGGGTATCAATTTGTACTTATTAAACAATATCACACCATCCCATCATGCCCCCCAAACTTAATCACCAAGATTACAAGGATTACTGTCATTACAAGTATAGGTATATAAGGCATTATGTCTCCAGTAATTCAGGGTTGTCGTGGATATTGCCGATGATTTCCAATTTTTCGTCATATCCTAGATATTCAGCCACGGTGTTTTTACTATTCCGCAAACAAAGCCCCGAACCGAGCCACTGTACTTTATCAATCATGGTGTCCATGTCGCTGCTGATCCAACGCACAATATCTCCCTCAAAAATCTTTACGCCGTTTGCTTCCAAGCCCGTGTACTGGCCTACAGTTTCGGGTATTACTTTTTCACTCATTGAAGAATGGGCGGAATCAATTATCGACTCTTTGTATAGTACCGATATGCGATAATAACCATAAAACCACTCGCCGTTGTCTTTCCGCTTCCCCCTGAATAGTATTTCCCACATACTCATGCCTCCTTTTTCTTCTTCATGTCTTTAATACTTACTTTCCGGTATATGCTCTTTACCTTGTTGATACATACTGGATACCAGTCATAGCCAAATTGATCCTCTCTGCATTCCCGCAGCCGCCGATCCAGTGTATGCCCAAACTTATTAGAGTATTCAGTGTACATCCGGTGTACATTGCGCTCCAACTCTTTCAGGCTAAACTCTGAATTCATTGGTAGTTTTTCTACCCATGCCGCCGCCGCTTCCCTTATTGAACTAAACTTCATAAACCCCTCCCGTTTATAAAACTAATTGCCTAGCAATGGCACATTGATTTTCAACGGTGCATCACTGTAAAGATAAGAAGCTCCATCGCCGCCCCATTCAACAGCTATACCAGAGGCAGTAAAAAACCGTATACCTTGATTGTTATCGCCATAACATCCATCAATATCAGGAGCTTCCATTGTAAATTGGAATGATCCGCCACTTGATCTATATATTTGTTCAACTGGTGTAATATATGAACGATTAGAAGCTGGCTTGCCGTCTGATATATAATACCCAATAATATTTCCAAAACTTATTAGATAAACATAACAAGCAGCGGAAGGTCTATCCCAATGTTTTGCCCATTTTGCAATTGTTCGGCGCTCTTGAAAATAAGATATATCAGGAACTGATATTGATGCCTGTGCCGCCACTTGTGCTTGCATAGATGCGTTTTGTGCTTCTCTGTTTGCTCGTTTACCCTCAGTTTCCAGATCGCATCCAAACAAAAATATTGCCAATAAAACAATTAAAAACTTTTTCATGTTATTCTCCTATCTGATATGGAAGATCGTCTGCTTTCCATAAGTTCCGTGTAATCTGCCGTGATCGTGAATTGTATTCTCCGATCATGTTATTAAGCACCATGAGCATACCTGAATATTCTAAAGATGTTTCCGATACTGCTTTAAGATTTCTTTCCTGTGCCTGAATAGCGTAATATTGATTATAAAACCATTCATAGTTTTGAATGATACGCTCTGGCTCTGTTACTTTTTTAGCTACACCTATCGCCGATGAAAAAGGCCATATTCCGGCAAAAAAGGAAATTGATAAATAAACCAGCAATACAATCCCGGCCCCAATAAAACGTTTTGTCCATTTTTTACCAATGGCATTTTCAAGCTCATCTCTTACATAACTCATTTTGCCCTCCTAAATATTTACAGCTTTATACAAAGCTATATTAACCTCTTTACTTTTTCCCTGTATGTTTTTGCTATCTGCTCATAGTCATAGCTTGAATAATCTACATGGATACTTTTTGTTGACTGCCAGTAATCCCACATGTTTTGTCCAAACTTATCTACCAGAATTCTCTTGTATGCTTGCAATTCTCCGCCGCCAAACCTATTGCATTTTTGGCATTGAGAATTGCAGATTAACTCGCTGAATAAAATTGCGTTGCTTCTACCAGGGATTGCGTGTCCGGCGTCCATTTCTTCAAAGGGCTTTACTTCATTACAAGTGATACAGCGGCAATGTGTAGTGGTTCCTGTTGTTTTTAGCGCATCCCTTAACCGGATGTACTTGCTAAAATACTTCCAGGCTTTTGCTTTTGCAGGGTTGCGTACTTTTTTAATTGCGTAATACTTAGACATTAAAATACTTCTTTGCCAGTAATAAACAAATAGCAAGCCCGCAAAGAATAAATGCAATCACCTGTACTTTTTCAATTGCTTTCATTGTTCCCCTCCCGATATATCTTCATAAAACTTTTAATTGAATAGTAAAAAATATTACCCCGAATATTGCTCCTGCAAAAAAAATAATAGTTGTATTTAAATTAATGGCATCGAGTAGATTCACGCAAATAACGTATGCTATAACTTCACAAAGCATAAATACTAATGTTTTCATTTGCTTGCCGCCCTGTAATTAACCTTTAACACTTTGGAATATTTATTAAACATTCCCCCCTGGTATTCCGCCCACTCATGTATAAACCTTTCCTTGGTTATTAACTTTGTTGCTAACTGCCGCAAAAGCGGATACAAATACATCCTGTAATATTCCCTATTCATGGTTCCCCTCCCTAAAACTTATTATTTTGTTATTAAATATCCGGTACTAAAACTGCTTATAATAAGAGATGACATGCCCAACCCAAAACATATCCATGCTTTCATAATATTTCTATTACTTAAATATGATTGTATTAAATAAGGCATATAGCAAAATGTAATCATTGCTATATTAAATATTACGAAAATTAAATGAAATATAAAAAATAAATACATAGCACCTCCTAATTTTGACAAAGCTTCGCCCTCCAGCCGTAAGACTGGATTTTTTCACTTCGCATTTTTCTTTTAGGATTAGCAGGCGGCCGGAACAACCACTTAATGGCTTTTTACACTCTGCTAACTAGCCTAAAACTTTACGGGAACGGCAGGAATCGAACCTGCTCCACTGTTATTCAGTTACCGGTTTATGCAACCTTTACACCACGTTCCCAATTGCCCTTAATTGTGTAAGGGCATACACGTCTTACTTTATTTTTTGGTATCTATCAAAACGTAAAAGGCTGATAAGGTATTTCCTTTTTACGCATCCCGCGTTTAATTTGCTATTGTATTGGACATCCGCGTAATAATCGCTGACACCGACAATAACAAACTTTCTTTGTCGCCTTTTGTCCCTTGACCTCCACACCTGCCCTACTGCAACTCCATGTGGATTGTTTTTCGCATTTAACTTCATTCCCTTTCTCCTTTATTTTTTAAAGCAATTTGCTTTTAAGTCCTTTTCTATCACCCGTAATCCCCCAGGGTAATTTAAATTCCTTTCGCGCCCTGGTTGCAGGAAATTCAAAAGTGTACTCCTTCCCTTCTTCAATATAAGTACAGACTTCACCTTTTACATTCATGTACTGATATGGTTTTTTACTTTTCATTTTAAACTCCAGTCATTAGGGTATTTTTTCTTATAACAGCTTAGGCAATATTCAGGACTATTTTTTGTTATAGATTTATTATTACCATCTACATAACTGAAGGAATGTTTATCGCATAAAACTTTCCCACACCCAGAGCAAAAATATCTCCTAGATTTAGTTAGCTTGCATCCGCATTCTGTGCAATTAAAGTTTTTAACCTCTGCGTCTCTGATTGTCTGTAAGTGTTTCCATCTTTCTTGTAACGAAATGTCATTATAATAGGTGTCACTCATGTACTTTCCTCTCATTGTCATGGATATTTAAACACTGCAAGGCAAATTCAGACATCCCATACAATGCTTGTCCATCAATACAGGTATCATTATCGTTAACTGTTTTCTTTTTTCTCTTGCAATATAACTTGCGTTTTTGAAATTGATGTCTGGATGAATTTTCGCAGTTATGGCAACGGGCTGTGTATTTATACCCCTTTGTGTTGTTGTAGTAAGTATCACTCATTCGGGTCTCCAGTCTTTATCAGGCGTTCCAAAGGGTGTACATGCGCAAACTATTTCTTTGCATTGATAATGTTTAGCGCCCCAAAATGCTCCTATTTCCCATTCGTCATTTTTGCTTTTCCTGCAATACACCGCCCAATCATCAGGATAATCAAACCCGTATTCTTCTTTGAATTGTTCGGGTGTGGGGTGCTTACGGTGATGGTTTTTGCAGTCGTTTTGGCAAGTCTGGCAGCCGCATAAGCTAGTTTCGCAATCGCCGTCTGCATAACAGTTAGCCGAACAATAAAAATCTTTGTCAATTTTGCCTAACATTCAGATATACCCCCTAGCCGTGGTGGTGGCACAGACGGATCGGCAATAACAATGCAGTTACAATGATGCGCATATTCAGCTAACGCACCCTCAAGCGTATCCAGAATCCATCTGTCCCCATATCCAAATGATCGCCATACAGCACCATCTTTTGGATATTGCTTACCCATACGTTTTTCGTACTGTTCTGGGGTTTCATAATCTGGGACGATCATATTGCCAAGTCTGCCGGTGCTACAAAATGGACAGTCTTGCCATAAAGCAACATCCACTTTATCACCTGTATTAAAATTGCTCTCGCAGTTATAGCAGTAAAATTTCATGCCACTGCCTCCATTTCTGTATACAGCCATTCAAGGTTATCCAGATCGGCATCGCCTTTTTTGATGTCTAGCGATAACTGGTTAGCAACAGTAAAATCTATAAACCAGATTTTGAAAGCTGTTCTGCCTTCTTTTTTTAAATATTGGTTTTTTGGTTTTCTATTGTAGTGCTTGGTTAAAACACAGGTTTTCGGTTTTTGATTGTCGTAAAACTCAGCAATCAAACAATGGTAATTCATCCCACACCTCCGAAAATAAAAGGCTTATATCGCCCATCCCCTCCGACAAGGTTCAAGGCGGTATAAGCCCTCTACTCTACCCCGTGTCGGCGGAGTGGTTTACAAAAATGCGTAAATTACACATTATGAAACCAGTTCAAAAATGAAAAAATGCGTCAATTTGTGCTACTTTGGCAAAAAATAAGACGCTAATTCTTTGTGGGGTAAGGATTTATTTACAGATAACATGTCTGTTAGCGCTTGCGCCGCCTTTTCGGCGGCTCGGGCTCAGAAAAACCGCAGTCGGCGTCGCCATAAATGGCGCAACGCCTCTGTGCGCTTTTTCCTCGCCAGATTTTAGGTGCCCTGGAAACGCAAAGGCGTGTAGAATGGATTGCCTTGCGTTTCCCTATTCGGGCACCTAAAACCTCGCCAACAGCCGGAACGTTATGTGAAATTTGGGCTCTGAAAATAATTGATAATTTTATAAGAGTGTATAATTTTTTATACAGTTTGAAAATA